>ENA-OYXC01000562-OYXC01000562.1-human-gut-metagenome-genome-assembly--contig:-NODE-562-length-15387-cov-13.744195_pt1 | contig 15387 bp, 15 predicted proteins | sample MGYA00244214_ERZ653415 | MGnify/ENA primary metagenome ERZ653415 (study PRJEB26926, sample SAMN06165016) | human gut metagenome | biome: ENVO:00009003; feature: ENVO:2100002; material: ENVO:00002003... | reverse complement strand
TCTACACAAGGCTATTCGTCGGCAGCGTCAGATGTGTATAAGAGACAGATACAAACGTTTTTCTGTTTCAGATTAAAGCAGTAACTTTGCAGCTAAATAGGAGGTATGGGCATCTTGCCCATACCACGCACCCACAAACGCACCCACACGCACCCACAAACGCTTTTAAAAGTAAAAAAGTAAAAAGTATATGAAATCAATAAGCCGCATCCTTAAAGGCAACCCTACAGTGACAGAGAGCACGGTCTATTACGTGCTCGTCATCTGTTGCATATCTCACTTTCTGAACGACATGATACAGTCGATCATTCCGTCTATCTATCCTATCCTCAAGGATAAGTTCGACTTCTCGTTCGCACAGATAGGTATCATAACGCTCGTCTTTCAGATGACATCCTCCATTCTGCAGCCCTTCACCGGACTGTCTGCCGACCGCCATCCGCGCCCATATGCGCTCTCCGTCGGCATGTGCTTCACGCTCGCCGGACTGCTCATGCTTGCGTTCGCCGAGAACTATCTGCTCATACTGCTGGCTGTGAGCGTCGTGGGCTTTGGCTCGTCCATGTTCCACCCTACGGCGTCGCGCGTAGCACAACTGGCGTCGGGTGGCAAGAAGAGTCTTGCACAGTCTATCTTCCAGGTGGGCGGCAACGGCGGTTCAGCGCTCGGTCCGTTGCTCGCAGCGCTCATCATCCTGCCCTTCGGACAGCACGCCATATCGTGGTTCGCCATAGCCGCCCTGCTCGCAGCACTCATCATGGTGCGCCTCGGAGCGTGGTATAAAGCCCGCCTGCAGTATGCCGTGAAGCATCCGCGCAAGGCGGAAGTGCTGAACACGCACATCTCCCGACGCGCAAAGTACGGCGCATTGCTCATACTCATCCTGCTCGTCTTCTCGAAATACTTCTACACATCCTGCATCACGAGCTACTTCACGTTCTACCTCATCGACAAGTTCGGCGTCTCGGTGCAGGCTTCGCAGATATGCCTCTTCGTGTTCCTCGCCGCCTTCGCCATCGGCACGCTCGCCGGCGGCGTGTTCGGCGACCGTTTCGGACGCAAGTATGTGATATGGTTCTCCATCCTTGGCGCGGCTCCGTTCGCCCTCGCCATGCCCTACGTCAGTCTGACGTGGACCATCGTGTTCACCTTCCTCTCTGGACTCATCATCGCCTCGGCGTTCTCTTCGATAGTGGTCTACGCCACCGACCTCATGCCCGACAAAGTAGGACTCATCGCCGGCATCTTCTTCGGTCTTATGTTCGGACTGGGCGGCATCGGTTCGGCGTTCTTCGGATGGCTCGCCGACAAGACCAGCGTCGAATTCATCTTCAAGGTAAGCGCATTCCTGCCGCTGCTCGGCATAATCGCAGGACTGCTGCCCGATACGCAGAAGAAGTAGTGCTTTTAAACTCTCCAATACACTTTTCCTATATTTTTGATATTTCAAAAATACACTTTTCCTGTCTTTTTGAAGTATCAAAATTACACTTTTCCTATAAAACAAGTAAATGCAGTAAATAGACATGAAAAAGACAATACCAGTTATAGGTATGGCGTGCGTTGTATGCGCCGCCAACGTAGAGAATACGCTCCGTAAGTTGCGAGGCGTCAACTCGGCTACAGTAACTCTGTCTACACGTACGGTGCTTGTAGACTACGACCCAGACGTGATTACGCTTGACGATATGAAGCGCGAGGTGAGCAACGCCGGCTACGACCTTGTGGTGGAGAGCGACCGCAACGCCGAGGAGATTAACCGCCGTGAATACACGCTGTTGCGCCGCCGTACGCTGCTTTCGTGGCTGTTCGCCGCGCTCACGATGTACTTCGGCATGAGCAGCGACGGAGCGTTCAACAACCAAATCTGCCTCATACTCGCTCTCTTAAACATGTTCTACTGCGGCAGACGCTTCTATGTGTCGGCGGCAAAACAGATAACGCATCGCACGGCGAACATGGACTCGCTCGTGGCGCTGAGCACACTCATAGCGTTCCTCTTCAGTACGTTCAACACGTTCTTCGGCGAGGCGGTTTGGGGCGCACGCGGCATAGAGTGGCACACCTACTTCGACGCTTCGGTGATGATAATCACGTTCGTGCTTACAGGTCGCTGCCTTGAGGAGAAAGCGAAAGACAGCACGGCGAGCAGCATACGCCAACTCATGGGCATGCAGCCCAAGACAGCGCGCATCGTGACGCACGAGAAGATGGAAGGCACCGACGACTATCGCATGGAGGAGGTGCCTATCTCGACGATTCAGATAGGCGACACGATAGAGGTGCGCGCTGGCGAGAAGATTCCGGTGGACGGCGTGGTGTGTGCGGCTGAGAGTTTCATGACTGCCGATGCGGCGTACGTAGACGAGGCGATGATAAGCGGCGAACCTACACCGGCTATGAAGAAAGCAGGCGACACCGTGCTCGCCGGAACAATACCCAGTCAGGGCAAGCTGCGTATGCGTGCGCGTCAGATTGGCGAGAACACCGCCCTTGCGCACATCATACGCATGGTGCAGGAGGCGCAGGGCAGCAAGGCACCTGTGCAGCGCATCGTAGATCGAGCCGCACGCGTGTTCGTGCCGATGGTGGCTGCCATCGCGCTGCTCACGTTCTGCGTGTGGTGGACTGTAGGAGGCAACGCCGCACTGCCGCACGCTATTCTCTCGGCTGTGGCTGTGCTCGTCATAGCCTGCCCCTGCGCAATGGGATTGGCTACGCCGACGGCACTCATGGTGGGCATCGGCAAGGCTGCGCAGAAGCAGATTCTCATAAAGGACGCGTCGGCGCTGGAGAACTTGCATAAGATTCAGGCACTCGTCGTCGACAAGACGGGCACGCTCACCATTCCAAACCCGAACATCGACTTCACACGCCCATCTGACATACCGCTCGAAGAGCGCGAAACACTGAAACCTAACGCCAAGGAGGCGATGGCGCAGCTGCAGTCGGCTGGCATTGAGGTGTACATGATGAGTGGCGACAAGGAGGAGGCAGCGCACTATTGGGCTGCTGAGGCTGGCATACGCAACTATCGCAGCAAGGTGTTGCCGGGCGACAAGCAGGCGCTCGTGCAGCAACTTCAGAGCGAAGGCAAGCGCGTGGCTATGGTGGGCGACGGCATCAACGACACGCAGGCACTCGCCCTCGCCGACGTGGGCATTGCCATCGGTCGCGGCACCGATGTGGCGATGGACGTGGCGCAGATAACGCTGATGGGCGACGACCTCATGGCGCTGCCCGAAGCCGTAAAGCTCAGTAGACGTACCGTGCGCATGATATGGCAGAACCTCTTTTGGGCATTCGTCTACAACCTCGTCTGCATACCCCTCGCCGCCGGCGCCCTACACATCTTCGACATCGACTTTCAGATAACGCCGATGTGGGCAAGCGCCCTGATGGCGTTCTCAAGCGTAAGCGTAGTGCTTAACTCGCTGCGCCTGCGCTACGCGTAGGTGATTTTTATTATAATGTACTCTTACTTTAGTTACATTATCTGTGACTCTATGGTCATATTGGCATACTTCCTCATTCGAGGATGGACTGCTTGCTGTTGTGAATGCTGGAGGCGATGCTGATACGAATGCCGCAGTGCTATGTGCCATCCTTGGAGCGAAGTATGGGTACCAGGCTATATCAAAAGAATATAAAAGCGTATGGGTTCACGATAAATCGTCATATTGACGATAACAGAGATAATCGCTTAGATATTACAGTGGTATTAAACACTCACTATAATATCTAAGCTAAGTTACCCATGTATATGTTTTGTTACTCTGACACTAATTTCATACAACAAATACAATGGTATTGTTACCAAGATAAGAGTCATTAAATCTGGCGGAGTTATAATAGCAGCGACAATCATTATGATTATTAATGCATGTTTTCTGTATTTTGCCAACATACTATAAGAAATAAATCCCATTTTAGCTAACACAAACATTATTAAAGGCAGTTGAAAGACTATTCCCATTACAAATGTGAGCGAAGTAAATGTTTCAATATAAGAATCTAACGTTATCGTGCTATGTATCTTTTCTGCAACGCTATAAGTTCCCAAAAAACGAAAAGATATGGGAAATATGACGAAATAACTCATCAGAATCCCAAGTATAAACAACAAATATATCATAGATACCACTAAAACAGAATATTTTTTTTCGCTTTCGTAAAGTGCTGGAGATATAAATCTAAAAAGTTCGTATATGATATATGGGGAAGCACCTAACAATGCCAAATAAACAGATGTTGTTATATGCGTCATAAATTGGCTTGACAAATCTGTTGCAATTAAATCAATATGGAACTCTTCGAATTTAAAATTTATGCCGATACAACTCGTTATACATTCTATCATCTGATAAGTGGTAAAGTCATATTCACTTGGTGCTAATAGTATTGACCAAGTTGTATTTTTGAAACAGAACACGACAATAGCCAAAATTCCGACTACAGACAATATGCGAAATAACATTCGGCGAAGCACTTCTAAATGCTCACCGAATGTCATTAAATTTTGATTGTTATTCTCCATCTTCCGTCTGAGAATTCTTTACGTGTTGTCCTTCTTTCTGTTTGTCGTTTTCTACGTCTTCCGATTTTTCTACTGCCACATTCGGATTTTCATAATCGTCATTCACTCCTTTTTTGAATTCTTTAACGCCTTGCCCTAAACCACGCATCATTTCTGGAAGTTTCTTACCACCAAATAAGAGCAGAGCAATACCGCCAATGAGTAATAACTCTGTTGTACCGATGAATAGCAATTGATTTACAAATAAAAAATGTACCATAGCATTATTCCTTTACCAAATAAATATCACAAGTATCAAAATTGATTTCCCAATTACCTCCTTCGATACTTTCCCATTGATATTTGACACTCATCCTGTCCCACCAAGATTGAAATCGCATACCAGTTTCGCCAAGATCACTTACAAGCTTCTCATACAATTCTGTATTGTCTGCTGTTAGAATCTTTGCCAATTCATTCAAGCCATTACGACGTTCGAAGAGTTGCAGAATTTCGTTCTTCTCTTCTTCTGTAACTTTTCCTACTACTTTTAATCTTGCCATAGTTATTTTGTCTTTTAAAATTCTATTGTATACCCTAAGAGATAATATGTATCGGTTATTCCCATTCCTTTCTCACCTCAAAAGGATCAAGATAAGTTATTTCCTGTATTTCTTCTTGGTCAGGTAGGAAGGTGCCATGTTGCCGAATGGAATTCAACAACTCACGACTGGCATTTCTTTCTAAATGCGCCATGACACATTGTTCATGACTCGGAGTATTCACCTCAAAGGTCGTCTTCCGATTCAGCCATACACAACGTTTGCATTGGTAAGCATCACAATGACGACACAATGGAGCATGGTCAAGTTTGTATAGTTGGGGGTTCTTAATATTCAGTCCATTTTCCAAATCACCAATCGGCGTATTCAAACTTCCTATTTCATCCTCTTCATTCACTACATAAAATGCAGGACACACATAAAATTTACCATTGGGGGCTAATGTTATACTTGTATCTCCAGCTCCACAGTTATTCATCTTGTTTAGCATCATGCGATCGGTCAGAATATTCACCTGTATAGTAGAGCCTTCGACATACAACGCCTCTATATTGTTCGACAATGTTTGAAGCATCTTTGAATACCTCTTGAAGTCATTATCTGTAAAGTCTACCACATCTGTTATAACGAGATTTAAGCGTCTTAACTTTCTAAGCAATGGCATGATGTCATCTATCTCTGCAAACAATTCACAACGTTTAGTTCTTATAACATACGAAACATCATCAATTGTATAGTCGACAAAACCTTTTGCTTCTGTTATACTATTGAAGATAACAACGTCTGCGTCATCAACCACCTTTGCAGGTTTTATTTTTATGTGGTCGGTACTGTCAATTGCCTCCCTGTAGTTTGGTAATAAGGGATAGTCTGGATACACGAACTGAATACTTAGGTTTTCTTTCATTGCATACATAATTGCAGATTTTAGAGTTTCCAATGGCATTAAGCGTCGTGTGTCCTTCTTATTTTGATAATGACAGAACGAAACCGATGTGTCGTCGAGCAATATGACAATGTATTGTATCATTCCTTACCTCCTTCCTTTTCCAATTTATGGTAAAGCTTATTCCAATAATAATTGTTAGCTCTTACTCTTGCTTTGTGCATCTTGCATATTGCCGTAGCACGTTGGAATATCGTTGGTGTTTCTGCTGTGTCATAGTTCTCACCTTGACACCATGCGCATCCCTCTGCAACCTCGCAATCAATACATTCTTGTGTAGATTGTGTGCATCTATCCAAAGTTAAGAATGGGCGCAACTTGTTTTTGTCAATGCCATCATAGATGTTCCCGATAATCCAAGCTTTTTTATTACGAAGTGAATATTGTGCAAAGCGTGTACATGGATAGAAGTTGCCTTGTGCGTCAATTGCCAACATCTTTCCTGCTCCACACCAATTGCCATTCTGTAGTTCGCAATCCAAAGGCTTTCCTATATTCTCGTTGAAGAAAGAACATGCGTAATCCTTATAACATTCCTTGTCTATTATGGTGTCAGCAAGACTTGTCAATTGGTATTCAAAGAGTTTGTCGTCACCTTCATTCCATACGTCCTCGAATACGCAATTGATATTTACCTCATGAATATCGAGGCTATACAGATGTAAGACACTCTCCTTTATATAGGGAATATCGTTACTACTGATAGTTACCTTAGTACTGGCTTTTGGAAATTGTTTTAGCCATAAGGGGATGTTTCTTACCACATCATCGTATGAACCTTTTTCCTCTTCTGCTTTTGGCATGATGCCATTCTCCATACCCTTGGTTTTCCAAATGCGATTAAGGTCGTGTTTCTGCTTTGTACCATCAATTGTTATTCCTATTGACAAATGGTCACGATTCTTTTCGATAAACCTCTGTACTTTCTCTGTATCATAATTGATGCCATTTGTAGAGAATGAAAAGCGATAAGAGTTGAACCAATGATGACTTCTACGAAACATCTCTGTTTTGAGATAATCACAGATTTTGTCTATCAAGTCTATCTCCAAGAAAGGTTCTCCGCCAATGAAATCCCATACAACGCTTTCTTCCTTCGTATCATCCTCGTGACTGAGGATATAGTCAATAGCAGCCTTTGCTACCTCCCAAGACATTCGCTCCTTAGAGTTTTTGCCTACGAGGTAGCAATACTTGCATGCTAATTGGCAGTCCTTCGTTACGATGAAGGTTATGTTCTTGGCCATGCCAGATCGCCAAAGTTTCTCAGCACTATTTTTGTTCATACCTTTTTCCGATTAGAAAATAGCCATTGTACCTGTGCAACTGGTTGCGCACATTCCACTACATGTATTTCGACACGAACTATTACAACCATAAGCACAATTACCACCACAACCTCCTCTACAAGTAGTTGAACATGAATATTTACAAGATGAAGAACACGAATTGGAACAACGACCACCACAGGAAGTGTTACAACCCATAATGCAACTTTCCCGACACTCTGTAATACACCGGGTATTACATGTCGTTTTGCAACTTCCGCTACAATTGCCTCCACATCCACCTGCACATTGTTGTTTACATCCTTGCTTGCAACTATTCAAGCAAGCGTAACTACAGCCGCTTTGGCATCCGTTGGTGCAATTTCCTGTACAACTATAATTGCAATCACTTTGACATTGACTTGTGCAAGTTGTTGTACACAAACCATTGCATCCAGAAGAAGAGGTGTGTCTTATATTGTTTAATGCTTGAATCCCTTGTGGAATTGCTAATAAACCGATAATTGGCAGTACCTTCTTGGCGGCATTCTTTAGGAAATCCCTACGATTTAGAAAATTATCTTCGTTCATAGTTAATATAAATATTTCATGTTGTTTCCTTAATAATCCCAATAGACAGTTATAGCAAATGCAGAATCGTCAGAAAAAAAGAAATTCACGGTGCGTATTTTGTCTTTGGCTGTGTAAGCAACCTTTGTTCTTACATATTCAGATTTTAATACAGAAGGCTTACCATAAGCGACCTCTTTTTTTGCGCAAGGATATCCATAAGCTTGTAAGCAGCTTTTCATTGTCTGATGTTCATCTGTAATATAGTACTCAAACGTACAATATTTTTCAACCCAGCCATTATTCCCTTTTACATTTTTCCATTCACTACGTGTCAGTTCACGCAGTCCAAGGTCGTTATATTTAAAACGAAAATAGAAATCTTTAGGTTCTTTATGGGAAGGATACACATAAAACCAGCCGTTACTATAACAATATTTCCAATTGTATTCTCGAGATTTCCAATTATCCCACGTATAACTTGTGTAACACGAAGATGACTGAGCTAATAGATGAGACGATTTTGCACCAATTATAAGTATTGTTACAATAAGCAATAACTTAAATATTGCATGAGTAATAAAGTTGCATGAGATATTTTTTGAAATAATTCGTTTTTCATTACACCATACTAACTTGCCATCTTCAAATAGAGACATATCCGTATATATTCCATAAGATTTATGGTTGTTTTGTTCGGCAGAGCTTAATGCAAGCCCCTCTGCGATTGTTTCTAACTGATTGGTAGAGCCTTTTTGTTGTACGTCTACCTTAATAGAGTAAGCTTTCCCTTTAAAATAATAACTTAGACAATATACCATATTAGACTTGTTCAATATCCATAGGCTCCAATATGGAAAATAAATAAATAGATGTTGATATAGACAAATAAGAAAACGTGGAGCCAGTCTGTCGCTCGTTCCACGCAGTAAAGGCTCTGGCATCGCCCAAGTTGTCGAAACGAGCAACGCCGAAAGCCCCACGCCTGTGTACGTATATAGAAAGCACTCTTGACAACGAACGACAAAATCGCTCGAAGCCAATGAGGGCTGTATACAATACACCTCATGAGGCGTTCCCGTTGCTTTGTTCTTGACAACTTTGCTCGAACTGCCAGATTCTTACTGCGTCAAAACCAAAGCGTACAGTTACGCCTTATATGTATATATGTCTGCCCAACCTCTGCCCATCGGGGCTTTCGGTATGGGTATAGACGTGACAAAGGTAACATTTTTATCTCACATTCTTTCTGGTTTTGTAGGTAGAGTATGGTTTTATGATTTGATTTAACATTATTTAAAATGGGCGTGTTGACCAAATCTACTTTTGCGTGATTTTTCTTACTAAAAAGTTTGTATTATCAATGATTATTCGTATCTTTGCATCGTCAGTCCTCGCCAAGCCTCTTAACAATGCTCAAATCGTGCGAGGCGTTTTTTGTTTATACACATTTGAACATGGCGAATCTTATCCCCTTTACAAAACGGTTTGAATCTTCAGAAAATCTCGTTAATCTGCTTGAATCACGAGGTTTACAGATTTGCGATAGAAACAAAGCCATACAGTACCTTGACAACATTGGTTATTACAGATTGTCTGCTTATACGTATCCTTTGTTGAAGATGCCAAAAACAGTACATTTGTACAAGGAAGGTTCAACCTTCAAGAAGGTGATGATGTCTTATCGCTTTGACAAGAACTACGATGAGTTGTGGAATATTATCACAAAGCCATAGGAATATGGCTTAATTCTGCTGGATCATTTCGGGCAGAAACTGCGATATTTTGCAGGTTTCCGCCCGTTATAATTTGAACTATATAATTCTGCATGAATTAAAACTACTCGATAGTTCCAAACAATAAGTCCATATCATTTCTTAGTATAGGGACTTCTAAATCTGCCAACTCTCTATCCTTTACATCTATATGATTAAGCAGGTGAAGAACTGTATCATATGTTAGTGGAAAACTAAATTTCTTTTCTTCCATTATGGCTTTTAATATCTTACTTCTTTTTACTCTGAACAATTTTTTAGCAAGTTCTTGGTGTCGTGAAAGATGTTCAATTATTTCTTTAGATAGCCCTTTGTCTACAAATCGTAACCTCATTTTATTTCTCATCATTGCGCTCCATGCCCCCTCTTTATATTGAGCGTATGCCAATCTGTCGAAAAGAGTTAACATAGACCATTCGCTACTTTCAAGAGACGCGTAAATACCGTTAAGTAACCGCGATTCCTCTAAATGATTCGTCCAATCATCTTTACATTTATATCGCAAATCATGTTCTACTTCATGCCAACCTTCAGAAAGAATAGTACGAATCTGTATCTCATAGGTATCATCAATTAAATCTGAATATACTGTATTATTTTTAGCAGCAGCCATGTCCGCTTTATATTTTTCTGGAACACGCATCACTAAATTCAATCTTTTAGGACAAAATCTATCAACTTCTGCAACATCAACTGATTCACTATCAAAATTAGGTTGGTTCCTAAAATAGTCATAAACTAGTTCTACGTCATCAGTAAAATACAAAGTAATGCGCAGAGCTAACAAATCTTGCATTTTCTTCCCTTCAGCTCGATAAAATTCTGCTTTTTTATCAAGTTTGTTCTTAATTGATTGTGGGGATTTTGTCCTATAAAAAACATGATACATTATACCACACTTATTCAGTATAGTCTCCATGTCGGAAGCAATCTCCTTTAAAACCCAATTTGCTGCACTCATGCCTGTATATTTTTATGATAATAAACAATTCCTGTTCTTGAAATATGTGAATTATTTCCGTCAATCAATAACATCCCTCGCTTTTTCAATGAATAGAACGTAGCAAAAACGACGTCAAGGTTTTGTGTTTCAAACTCCTTTCGAATTGATGAAATATATCGCATTTTAGGGGTTTTGCCGTCAACTTTAAAATACTTTGAAAGAATCTGTAATTCAAGATTCACGTCTTCTATTTCATGATCTGAGATAATCGTATTATTTTCAATAGACGCAATGAAACCTGTGTTATAATCATCACATCCATAACAATGAATTTGATGCGTTTCTTTTAGGATTTCAGGATTAATGGTATTACAATTTTTAAATTTACATCCTGTAAAAGTCACATTGGAAAATGCTTTTGCATCGAAATCGCATTTTTCGAATGTTGTATCCACAAAAGAAACGTCAACAAATTGGCAATCATCGCTTGAAAATACAATACTATCAAAGGAGTATGAATTTACCCCTTCACACCTATAACAACCAATTATTTTCCCCTTTAAAAAACAATCTGTGGCAATTGCTAATGATAAAGACATACGTTCCTTTGTTTTTGACAGTAAATTCCATAAGGTTTGTTTGTCTTTGTTTGAAGAATACTTAAATGCTGTTACTGCCAATTCTAATAAGTACTCGGGTAGTGGATTTAATCGCTGTAGATATTCAACGCCACCATTTGTAATGCCTTTCCCTAATAGATATCCAAATACAAACTCATTGACAAAAGTGACAAAATCCTTATTACCCAGCCTGTCCAATAAGGCATGGTTAGTAAGTGTGTCAGCCAATTCGTCTAAAGTTTGTTTTGTAGGCATTGATTCTTTATGGTTTATCAAATCTTCCTTATTGTAATCTATTATTAAATCTTTAATAAATGATCTGCTTTCACCAGTTATGTCAAATTCAGCTAACGCTTTAGCCAAATTTTCAAATATTTTCATTTGGTCTTCCCAACGAATAGGCAGATTCTGTCTTTCTTTTTCTCGATTGAGTAAGAATTCAAAGAAATGATCTGTAATCGCTTCTGGGATAAGTATCAATTCTTTAAATGATTCACTTTCGACATTCCGCAGATATGTTAGTAGTACAGGATTTGATATGCTATCTAAAGGGATTTGTGTTTGGTTAATTTCATCATACCTTTCAGGTGACAACCACTCTTTTATATCAGGTTTGTTTAATTGGAACCTAACAACATCAAAACTTCCGTTGTAAGATTCAACCCAATCTTCAAATTCAGTTCCTGCGAAAATAGCCGTTTTACGAGAAGTTAAGATGACCTTTGATTCATTTGTTAACAAATCACCTATTGTTGACAACATTGTTTCTACCTGTTCAAACTCATTGAGTTGGTCAGCCTTTCCTGGATCAATATCCTTAGAAAGTAATTCGTCAAAACCATCTATTATGAGTGGAATACGACCATTTCTAATGTTATACACAACTAGGTCTTGTTTTGCGGTAGTTTCCTTTTCTTTGTCTATTTCTGACCAAAGGATATATTTAAATTGTTTAGCATCTCTGTTTCGAGACAATTCCGTGAATATAGGTTTGTGAAAACTGGTCGTTTCTGCAAACGATTTATAAACCTCATATGCAGTACAAGTTTTGCCAAAGCCAGCGGCGGCTTCAACAATAATAAGACGAGCCCCTTTCTTTTCTATTTCCTTTTTAATGGCAGATACAATATCAATAGAGCCTTGATTGGAATTATTCGTTTCTTGGCTGTAAACAGAATAAGGCATGCTTATATATTGATATTTTATATTAGCATTACGATATGGTTTTACTTGACTTTCCGCATAATCTAAGTATCTTTTTTCAATATCTGATTTTGTGGTTTGAGTGTTAAAAAATCCACTGAATAAATAATTTTCAGCTTCGTCGATTGTTAAAAATCTCTGTTCCTTAACATGGTATCCTAATTTAGAATATTGTTCACGAGTTTGTTCGACATCGCTTTCGTCTAAAACTACAACTTCTGCCCCATGGTACATACCCTGATTAAGAACATACACTTGATATGAAGCATTCTTCTCTTTTGCTTCATATCCATATTCTTGGAACAATTCGTCAAGTTGTTTTACATTCATTTTTTATATCTTTTTATTTTATATACAATGACTTATATTGAAGAAACTGAGCAGATATGTTTATACTTCTTCCAACCTTTTCATCAATCTTCCCAACTCTGAGTAAGTATAATCTCTACCTTCCTTTTGCTTCTTGTCCATTGAACGATTGGCATTGGCAATAGCTTTTTCAAGACTTCCTCCATTACGTTCAAAGTAGCCATGCAATCCTTTGGTCTTGATAAAGAAATCGATGACTTTCTTGTATTCCACGCTTTGGTTCAAGTCTTTGAGCAAAGGGTCTTGTGTTTCGTATGGACGTGAGGTGTAGCGGAAATAATAGAGGAAGAACAACTCGGTACAACGATGTGTCTCAAAGAACTCCACTTCACAATAGATTCCTCTCTTAGGTTTGTCGATGGGCTTGGCATACTTTGCCTTTAGCTTCTGGTATTGTGAACGCTCTGGTTCAATATCCTTTGTGTCCATGTCGATAATGCAGAAGATATGGCTGTAGCCCATGTCTATGCCGTCGGCAATCTTCAGGTTAAGTTCCTTGATGCTTGTGTGCTTGGGATAGTCTGGCTTGATAGTCAGACGTTTGAACACATCGCACAGGGATTTGAAGTAGAAGAACTCCGTTGGTCCTTCGCCCAAGATAAGGGCTGTTTGTCGTAGCTTTCCCATATCAATCCTCCAGATTTATGAAGATACTACCCAGTTCTGGCTTTGCTCCCAATCTGCCGATGCGATAAGAGTTGTAAAGCGACAGGTTCTTGTGCAAACCGAAAGAGTCGCCACGTGCATACTCGGATGATGCCGTCTCTCGGTTCTTCTCAACAAACCACACCACGCCTCGGTTCTCATTAATCAAGTCTTGAGAGAGAATCGTTGTTTCCTGACTCGTGATAACCAATTGTGATTTTTCTGAGTTGAATATAAAGACATTGAGATAGTAGTACAACAAGTCATTGTGTAAATCTTCACCTAATTCATCAAGATAATACACATGAGAACTTGTTACCATATCATATAATGCCTCCAGAATGCGTATGTATTTTTGAGTTCCTTTTGACTGCCATTTGAGAGGGATGTCAAAATCTCCATTTATAGAGTGATTGACAAATGCAACAGAGTCTGAAGTAGGTTTAAGCAGTGCCTCCTTCATTTCTTCTGGAATATTTTCCTTTTGAATGCGTTCACGGAACTCATTAGGTACAAAGCGATCCTCTACAATAGGTTTATATTCCAAGATGTTTAAATCAGCCTTTTGAAGCATGGTGTCGTAGAACTTACGCTTTTTAGGATTATTATAGGCCTCCTTTAGAATTTCAACAAGTCCCTTTTCGCTGTCACCATCCACATCGTGGTAGTTTTCCATAATCCAACTATGAAGAATATTGAATTGAGCAATATCTTCTTTTAAAGCTGCTTTTCTACAAACAGACAAAACGCTATGATTATTTAAGGTGTTCTCACGAATGCTCTCTTGCGTTTTTATGAGCAGTTTGAGACTTGAACCAAACTTGATTTCTGCCTGTACATTATCGCCGACAAATGTGCGCTCATAGAACAACGACTTTGATTTGTTCGGATAATAATACAATGCTTCGCTCAAGATGTACTTGTCATTGAATTCTACATCATAGTCGTATCTGATGCCATTGGCATAGAACGAAACGTGCATTTCGGTTGGCTCATCCTTTGTGAGTACGAAAGGTATACTTCCGTTTATTCTTTGGGCAGTGTCTGATTTAGGCAGAACTAACAAACGAAAAACCTCATTCAAAGCAATCAGCATATTTGATTTTCCGGAAGCATTGGAACCGTATAGTATTCCTAACTTGTACAAGAATACTCCTTCGGCAACTTCTGTAATAAGTTCCGAAGAAGGCCCCTTAGCCAAGAAACTCAACTCTTGTTTATCTCGAATGGAAAGATAATTCTTTACCCAGAAATCTCTTATCATAGGATTATGTATTTATATCATTATCGTAATTCGATTGCAAAACTACAAATTATTTTCTTTAATAAAGAAATATATTCTGCAAGTTTGTAATAACGATACTGTTTAACTATATTTTAACATTATGTTGTGTAAATTGCCCTATCAAACATGAGATATCGAGACTTCATTAGATTGCATGATAGTGCATAAAAAATAAAGGTTGTAAGCAATATTATCAGTACAGAACTTGCACACTTCTATAATTATTGTGATTTACAAAAACTGTAAAACATTCTACCCAAAATCAAATCTGATATCAAAAAACGTTTTGGCGAAAAAGTCTTTGAATAATGATAGTAATCGAATCCAAGCGGAGGATGTGCGAAAACATATTGGAGAAATATTCTGATGTGGTAATTGCCGATGTCACCTTTATTGTGCTTATATAGTACGGGATACGGCGATAAGGTATGGAGGATTTATATATTGCGGTGTAAAACTTACACAAGTTAAGGTATATTAGGTTAATTATTAAATTCCAAGATCAATGGAACGTGAATTGATAGATAGATTTAGAGAATACTGTGGGCATCAACTACGACAGCAGATTCAATGGAAACTCTGGTTTAGGATACCGTGTGGGTATTGGCTATGGCTACAATTCAGGTTTGTTCGACCAGAAAATCAATGGCGTTGGTGTTCCGTTGGAGCTAAACTATCTGCTCG
>ENA-OYXC01000559-OYXC01000559.1-human-gut-metagenome-genome-assembly--contig:-NODE-559-length-15436-cov-6.146739_pt1 | contig 15436 bp, 7 predicted proteins | sample MGYA00244214_ERZ653415 | MGnify/ENA primary metagenome ERZ653415 (study PRJEB26926, sample SAMN06165016) | human gut metagenome | biome: ENVO:00009003; feature: ENVO:2100002; material: ENVO:00002003... | reverse complement strand
CAAAGCGAAAAGCTCTCTGCCGCTGCCGCAGCCCTGTGCCTCCATGCCAACGGACTGCAGGGTGTAAACCTCCAGCTCGCAAATATTTTGTTCATCCTCCACGCAGAAAATCATGCAAAACACCACCAATCAATACTCTTATGCATTATTATATACGCAAAGCCGGATTTTTTCCTGTTAAATTTAGGTAAAATGAAAAAAGATAAGCCGTATCAGTCAGCTAAACATACAAAAAAGGCTGAGAGCAACGCTCCCAGCCTTGTACTATTTACGATATGCGATTGTAGAAAAAACGAAAGCTGTTTACAGCAATCCTTTCCCTGCAGTTTAAATCTGCCAAAGTCTGTGATACACTCCGTTTTCCATATTATCGATTACATCTACCTTAAACGGCATATTTTCAATAATATCCAGTGTATCAAAATACGTATCCGGCGTAGCATAAAACTTAATCAGTCCGCTGGTGCCGTCTACGGTGCTCACCATGGCCAGATGCTCATAGCCTTCCATAATCCAGTTAACATCTGCAATACGCTCAGGCTCAACCTGCGCGTAGATCATACTGTGGGGTCCGGGGTCATTGTCACTCATTCTTTTACAACCTTTCTGCGTAATAAGCTGAATTGCAGCAGCGGCTTGTCGCTGGCTGCGGAAAATTTCTGCTGGGCATGCGGTGCGCAGTCAATCGGCGTACCTGCCTCATCCAGCATTTCTGTCAAAACAAAGGGCATGGTGCAGCCGTCAGGCATCAAAAGCTCCAGCGGCTCGCCTGCCTTTACATTATTGCGCTGCTCAAAATAAGCGCGCTTTTTCCCGGCATCGTAGCCTGTAACGATACCGACAAAATCATGTGTCTGCTCATACTTCGAGCTGGTGTAAACCTGCGCATTTCTGTCAGGCTTAGCCACAGCAAAGCCTGTGGTGTACTGGCGGTGGGAAACCTTGTTCAGCTCGGTAATCCACGCTTCCGGCACGCTGTAATGCTCCATGTCTGCCCAGCATTGGTCGATAGCCTTGCGGTAAACGCTGACTACCGTTGCTACATAATGCACGCTCTTCATGCGGCCTTCAATCTTCAGGCTGCACACACCGGCACGCATCAGCTCCGGCAGATATTCAATCAGGCACAGGTCCTTGGAGTTCATCACATAGGTACCGCGCTCGTCCTCCTCGAGGTCGAAGTATTCGCCCGGGCGCTTTTGCTCACCCAGCTTATACATATTATATTCCCAACGGCAGGCCTGAGTGCAGGCACCACGGTTGCCGTCGCGACCGGTCAGATAGGCGCTCAAAAGGCAGCGTCCGCTGTAGGAAATGCACATCGCGCCATGCACGAAGGTTTCCAGCTCTACCGAGGTTTTTTCGCTGATTTCGCTTATTTCCGCCAAGGACAGCTCGCGTGCCAGCACCACGCGTTCAGCGCCCAGCTGCTCCCACGCCTGCACAGTAGCATAGTTGGTGGTATTAGCCTGCGTGCTCACGTGCAGCGGCATATCAGGCACAACCTGACGGACAGTGCTCCATACGCCCAAATCACTGATTAGCAGTGCGTCAACCTTGGCCTGCTGCAAACCGCGCAGATAATCCGGCAGTCTGTCGATATCCTCGTTATGCGCAAAAATATTTACCGTTACATAAACCTTTTTGCCGAGGCTGTGTGCATACTCTGCCATCTCCGCAATTTCCTCTAAAGAGAAATTGTTGGCAAAGGCACGCAGACCAAACAGCTTACCGCCCAGATAAATAGCATCAGCACCGTAAAGCAGGGCCATTTTTCCTTTTTCCATATTACCGGCAGGAGCCAGTAATTCGGGTTTAACTAAGTTTCTGCTCATTAATTCTCCTTAAAACACTTTTCTGCTCCGCCACACTGACAGCGCAAAAATATGTAATAAACTGTCGTTAACCTATTTCCTCAATCGCCTTCAGATGCTCGGCGTAGGTTTTGGTAAAACGATGGTGTCCGTCCTTTTCCGCAACAAAGTACAGATAATCTGTCTGTTCCGGTTGCAGCACCGCCTTAATTGCGGTCAGTCCCGGACTGCCAATCGGTCCCGGAGGCAAGCCGGGATTTTGGTAAGTATTATACGGACTTTGGATTTTGGTGTCGGCAAAGGTAACTACTTCCTTCTGCGTTCCCAAAAGATACTGGATGGTCGTATCTGACTGAATAGGCATGCCGATAGCCACACGCTTGAGGAAAACGCCGGCGATTTTCGGCTGCTCTTCGGCAAATACTGCCTCCAGCTCCACCATCGAAGCCATATTTACTACATCACGCAGTGGCAGATTGCGTTCTGCCACAGTTTTGGCAATACCGCTGCTCTGCATTTCCTTATCAAACTGTGCAACCATCATTTTGAGCATCTCCTGCTCGCTGATTCCCACCGGGAAATCATAGGTTGCCGGGTAGATAAAGCCCTCTGCCTTAAACAGCACATTGCTGTTATCGGTCTGCATATACGGATAAGGTGCATAATCCTTCGCCGCCGCCATAAATTTGTCAGCACTGCCAAGGCCCTCGGCCTCCAGTTTTTTCGCAGTTTTCACCACACTATAGCCTTCCGGTACGGTAAAGCGCACCTGCTTGATGCGTCCCTTAACCATAACATCGACAATCTGCTGGTTGCTCATGCCGCCGTCAATCTGGTAGGCACCTGCCTGCAGCTTGGTAGCCAGTCCCTTCCAGCGCGCCTCCATTTTAAAGGCGGCGGGATTTTTTACCAGCTTTTTTTCATGCAACAGCTCGGCGATATCCGCCGTAGTCATGCCGTCCTTGACAACAATAAGGCGTGAGCCTTCTACGGCAAAGCCCTTATTATTGCCCTGTCCGTTAAGATAAATCGTAAATGCTACCACGCCGGCAACCAGCAGCACCGCCAAAGCACCTGCTGCAGCCTGCACCGGATTGTCGCGTACCAGCTTTTTCAGCTTTTCTATATCCATCAGAAAACATCGTCACATCGCATAAAAATACCGGACCGAAGTCCGGTAAAATTATTGACTGTGAATTACTCCTCGTCCTCAAACATTTCGTCATACTTAGCAGCAACTGCTTCGTATTCTTCGTCAGTCGGAGCGGTGTAAACAGCTTCGCCGTTTTCGTCAAAGTCCATGCGTGCGATAACGCAGGTATCTTCTTCTTCATCATGCTCGTGGCAATCGCAGTCGTCATCCTCGCAGCAGCAGTCTTCCATCGGAACCAGTACTGCGAATTGTTTGTCATCAACAGTGATAACCATATCCTGATAGAACTCATGCTCGTTGCCTTGCTCGTCAGTCAGAACAACGCAGATAACTTCTTCTTCACCTTCAGCCTGCATAGCTGCTAATTCTTCATCTCTAATGTCTTTTTCCATAAAGGCACCTCTTTCGTCATAGCTCAATAAATAAAAAGCTCAATTTTAATCTAAACATATTGTATAATAGGGACGCTAATCTGTCAAATTTTAAAGCTCTTGCTGTCCAGATAATTTTGCAGAATAACAACTGCCGCCATCATATCAATAACCTTCTTACGCTTTTTACGGCGCAAATCCGCATCAACCAGCACCTTTTCGGCAGCTACGGTGCTCAGGCGTTCATCCCACAGCACAACCTGCACCTTCGGGAACATGGTGCGGAGCTTTTCGGCCATTGCTTCACAGGCCTGTGCGCGTTCGCCGATAGTGCCGTTCATGTTTTTGGGATAGCCTACAACCAAGGTATCAACCTCATGCTCGGCTATCAGCTCGGCAATGCGGGCATAGTCGCGTTCCTCCGTAGTACGATGAATAGTTTCCACGCCGTTGGCAATCATGCCAAGCAAATCGCTTACGGCAATACCGATAGTTCTTGTTCCTACATCAAGGGACATTTTACGCATTAAGTTACGTTCTCCTTTTACTTGTTAATCTGCTGTAGATAATTCTTTACCAGCTCTTCAATCAGCTCATAGCGCTCGTGACGGCGCAGCTTGGTGCGTGCGTCCTCAAAGCTGGTGATATAAGTGGGGTCACCGCTCAGCAGGTAGCCTGCTAATTGGTCCACAGGGTTATAGCCCTTCTTTTCCAGGGCAGCATATACTTCTTTTATAGTTTCGGCAACGTTAAGCTTTTCCGGCTCACGTTTGAACATCATAGTTTCTTGAGATACTTCAGACATACGAAACACTCCTTTCGTTTTTCGTAAATATATTGTAGCACATTTTGAGCGAAAAAGCTGTGTTTTTCTGGTTAACTTGCAAAAAAGAGTGCTTACATTAAGCTTTACTTTACTTCAGGTAATGCTGCAGCAAAGCGTCCTGACAAAAGCCCCGGCACAGACGCATCGTTTACGATGCGGCAAATGCCGGGGCTTTGCTTGAGCTGCACTTCTATCAGGATTGTACAATCCATAAAAGTGCTTTAACCGTCAATATTTAATTTTGCTTAGAGGCTCATACCGCCAGCTACATAATGGAATTCAGCCTTGCGCTCACGCAGGTTACGTTCCTTATCCCAAGGAGCAGTGCCGAACCAGTAATCGTCTGCCGGATTAAAGCTTGCCAAAACGGTCAGGGTACCCGGGTCAATTTCCACTTTGTAGTTTTTGAGCAGGCCGTCGCCACCTGTCAGATGCAAGCTGCCATTAATCAGGACGCCGATTTTGTCTTCGTAAACGCCGACGATTAACGGATTTACCGAGCTGTCCAGCTCATAGCCGCCTACGCCGATACCAGCCATGGTGTCGCCATTGGTCAAGCCGTTGGCTGTGCCGGTGTATTCTGCCGGTACATTTTGGGTAATTATTTTGTCATCTACCACAAATGTCAGCGTTGCCTTGCCTACAACAGACTTGCCATCTTCTTTCAATTCCAGCTTATAGTTGTTCTTCAGTGCTGCATTTTCTGTTGTTAAAATACCGCTCCAGGTATAATCGTCAGCATCGTTCGTTACCCTGTTGCCGCTTACGCCATCAATTGCGCCGTCACTAGTTTTGTTTACTGTGATTGCGCTTGCGTCATAGCTGTCGCCGTTTACCAGACCTTCGATACCGCTTGCACTGTAGCTACCACTGGTAATTGCTGCATTACCATAGGTGCGTACTACTTCATTCAAGCTTACCTGCAAGGTTGCCTGTTTAACCACGGAAGCACCATCATCAACAACCAGTTTGTAGTTTTGTTTAAGCTTATCATTCGCTGTAACCACATTAGCATTCCACTTATAAGTATCACCAGCATCATTGGTTACCTTGCCAGTGCTATTGCCTGTCAACGCGCCATCGCCAGTAACTGTTACCTTAACATCGCCGGCATTATAGCTGTCGCCGTTGACATTACCAGTCAATCCGTTAACGCCGTATGCTGTACCATTAATCAGCGCTGTATTACCATAGGTGCGCTCAACACCGTTCAGCTTAACATGCATTGTTTCCTGGTCAACGGTAATGCTGCCTGTAGCGTCATTAACAAGCTCATAGTTGCCCAACTTATTTGCATCGCCGGTAAGTGCTGCATGATCAATTTTCAGGCTGTCAGCATATGTATCAGCGTCCGCAGTATTGCGCCCGCCCTTATTAGTCGCATAGCTGCTGCCATCCTTCACATTAACGACGGCACCGTCAGCCAGCTTGACATCATCACCATAAACAATAGCATTTGCCAAATCCTTAATGCTTACCACGCCATTGATATGGTTATTAATAGCATCCTTACTGCCGTAGGTCAGCTTAGCATTAATATTATTCAGGTAAACCTTGCGCGCCAAAACATTAGATTTGCCATGAACTGTCGTTGTTGTGCTGCTTACACCATCATTTTGGAATTCATAATTGCCTGTAAGGCTGCCATCAAGCTTAACGCCTGCCTGCCACTCATAGGTTCCCTTATTCTTAGTACGCTTTTCATCCCCAACATTAATAATACCTGTATCATTGCTGTTTTGGATTGTATCCTGCGAATCAATGATAGTTACCTTGCCATCCAGCTCTGCCTTCATAGCGTCGTTGAAGCCGTCAAATCCATTAATGCTCAATGCATAGTCATGGTTTTTCAGCAAATCGCCATACGTTCTGTTAACAGTATTACCGGTAACATTCAGCACCTTTTTGGTAACAGTAATATCACCCACGGTAAAGTCATAGCCCAAATTGTTGGGACCTACGTCGCCGCCGCTGGCAATCTGCCCGGACCACAGCCAGCTGCTGTAATCACCGACGTTCTTCAGAGCTTCGCCCTGCAGCAGGCTGCTGTTGTTCTTATAAGCCTTAAAAGCATCGTTGTCCGCATCATTTGTTTTAAGCTTGCCGTTTTCAATCCAGCCGTGGATATCAAGATGATTTGTCGCATCGTAAACCCAACCTTTCTGCAGGTCATCTGCTACCGTAACCTTAGTCAGGAACACCTTCAGCAGCGGGTTAGTGCGTTTATCGTAAAGCTTCCAAGTTGTATCCTTATAATCAAAAGTATAGCTGTCCAGCTTCTTGGCATCCTTGCCGTTTTCTTTCAGCGTACCGTCTTCCTTGATGATATAGCTGTTGCTGACAGTGCCACCGTTAACATTGGTGATGCCATTTGCTGCATAACCATAAATATTGCTTACGTGGCCATCATTGCTGCCTACAATGTTTGCCACATTGCTAGCGCCTGCTACCGCAGTAGTGCTATAAGCGTTGCTCAGTTTGCCTTCAGCCGTATTACTGCCAACGATACCGCCGACATTGCTAGCGCCGCTGATTGCACCGCCATCGGTATAAGTATAATTATAAAGCTTTCTGCCATTAGCATCAGTTGCGCCTGTTTCGGTCTTGGTTACTGTTACTACGCTGTTGAACACCTGGTCCAGCGTGCCGCTGTTAGTACCGGCAATGCCGCCGACGTTGCTGCTTTGCTCTGCCTTGACCACACCGGTGTTATAGCCTGCCGTCAGCGTGCCGCTGTTATTACCAAGCAGACCGCCGATGTTTTCTCCTGCAAACGCTGTAATAGTACCGTTTGTTGCATCATAGGAGCCTGCCTGAATCGTACCATTATTGTAAATCTGATACTTATAATAATTTTTGTTATCATCGCGACCACCGGTGATAATACCATGGTTGATGCCAATGATGCCACCGACATTTGCTACACCGCTGACATTACCATTTACTCTGTTCATCAGGGAGGAATTGCTGATATTCGCGCCAGCGCCATCTGCCTTATAGCCATTTACACCGATAATACCGCCGGTGCCGTTTTCTTCCGTACTTCCTTCAATAGAAGCATTGCCATGCACTTCGCCCTCATTTTTCATGATGACATGGGTAATATCCGCACTGTTTTCACCGATGATGCCGCCAGCACCACCAGCCAACGCAATAACGGTACCGGAGTTGACAATGCCTACGCTTTGTTCGGCAGTACCGGTAATATCCACTTCATTTTTGCCGATAACACCACCGACATAGTTTTTGCCGATAACAAAGCCTTCATTGCTGTTGCCCATGCCCAAGAGCTGGCCTACCTTATCGCCGTCTTTTGTGTTTTTACCGACAATGCCGCCGACATAGGAAGCCTGCGCAGCATCCACTCTAGCTCTGTTGGTCGCATTGGTGATGATGCCCACGTTTTCACCGGTAACGCCGCCGAAGAACTGCGCATTAGGTGTAATTACCGTGTTGCCCTTTAAGGCAGTTCTGGTCGCTTCATCAATCACATACAGGTTGATATTGGAATTGACATTATCAATTTTGCCGCTGTTTTTGCCGGCAATGCCGCCTACGTTTTCCCAGCCGTAGATTTTACCGCTGTTCACCAGGTTCAGCTGGTTATCTGCGGAAATTTCGCCCTCGTTGACACCGGCAATACCGCCTACATAAGTAATACCGGTAATTGTAGCCTGCGGAGAATTTTCCAGGTTTTTGAGGTAGGAGTCTGCTGTATTATAGCCTACCATGCCGCCGACATTGGTGCAGCCGGTGATTGCGCCGGTATTGCGTCCCTGATTTATAGTAGCATGATCTTGTTTACCTAACAGACCACCGACATTTTGGCTGCCTGCATCACCAATAATCTCTACAGCATTGGCAACATCGTTCAGCTCCGCCATATTGGAATTTGACGCCTGCGTTACATTTTTGCCAGCAACACCGCCGATATTTTCTGAACCATGGATAATACTTTCATTATAAGCATTACTGATTCTGCCTTCATTTGTACCAACAATACCACCGGATGTTTTGGTGTTGCCGGTTTTACCGGTAACACCATGAGCAGAAACATTGTTAATATTGTATTTATTCAACAACATCTCATTCTTGCCCACGATACCGCCCAGATTAGATGCATATTGATTTTCAGCCAGGACACCAGTAGTCACAGCACTGTTGCTTTGGACGTTGTCGATTGTGCCACCTTTATCTGCATTTGTACCATTAACGCCCGCAATGCCGCCTGCTACAGTATCTGCACCGGCGATAACGGTGCTCTGGTCATTGCTATTGCTGATGCCGCCGTAGTTTTTGCCTACAAGGCCACCGATATAACCGCCGCTGCCTTTTATGGTATTACCATAGCCGGAAATGCCGCTGATGCTGCCGCCGTTATTTTCTGCTGCTACAGCGCCAACACTGTCATAAGTATCATTGCCGGTGAATACGGAAGAAGCAATGTTGATGTTTTTAACTACCGCGCCACTGCCCAGCTTGCCAAAAATACCGCCTTTAGCCTGCAAGCCGACAATTGTGTGACCATCACCATCAAACGTGCCTGTAAAAGCTGTATTGCCTCTGCCGATAGTATTATAGGTGCTATTGCCATCTGCATCCACCAGGCCGCTGGCATCGATATCATTTTTCAGGATATAATTATAGCTTAAAGCATCTCTACCATCATTCAGGTTTTCAGCCACACGCTGCAGGGAATTCAGCTCCTCGGCGTTGCTTATCCAGGTATAAATAATATTGCGGATATTGTTTCCTTTATAAATAGTACCGGCCGATTCCACATACAGTTTTTTCAGCTTATCTGCCATTTTGACGGTAGTACTACCTTCGGTAAGGTCATTCTTGTCAAAGTTCAGATCTCCCCTGCTGTTATCCCAAAGATTGAAAGTGATTTTCATGGGACGATTGCCAGCAGTGTTGCCATAAATACCAGTTTCTTCTTTTGTATGCGCATCGATAAAGGCATGCAGCGCCTTTATCTTTTCATTTCCCTGCAGCTCGCCGCCGATATTGGAAAGATCCAAAGTAATATTGCTGCCGGAGCCATTACCTCTCAGGTTAATGCTGCCTGCGATATCAAGGTCGCTGTCGACCAAAATATCGCCACTGCTGCTTACAGTCAGGTTGCCCTTGGTCTCAATCTTGCCCTTTTTATAGTTACCGTACAGCAGGTTGGCGCTACCGCTCATGTGCGTGCCATCAGCCAGGGTGTTTTCCATGATGCTGATGGTGATGTTACCGGTTTTGGCAGTTGCAGTCTGCAGCTGATAAGCATGCGTCATGCCCTGAGAGGTCATTGCCTTATTTTTGTCTGACACATTATTCTTATCAGGTGCCTGGGACTCAGCATAGCCATAGTTAATACCAGGAACAATAACATCGGTTTTTTCTCCCTCTTTGCCCAAGGTAATCAGCTTGCCATAGACAGTTAAATCAGCGGCGTTGATGTTAATGCCATGCTGAAGTGATTCATTCGGATTAAACTGGGAAAGCTCATTATGGTTGCCGGTAGATATAACGCTGCCGCTCAGCTCCAAGGAGCTGTTGGTATTTAACACAACATCACTGCCGTAAAGCATGCTGTCCATACCAAAGCGCAAGCCACCCTGCAGGTCATCCTTGGCGTTGAGCTTCAGCAAGCCATCGCTGTAAATGGTGCCGCCAAAAATATGCGTGCTGTTGGTAATTTCTACATTGTTCAGCGTCAGACCAGGTGTATAGTTAAGATTTTTTCCCTCATCATGCAAGCCAAAAACTGCCAGGGAGCCATTATTCTTCAGGTCCATATCGCTCCAGTTGAAGCTTAAATCCTTTTTGGTTTTGATAATCGTCAGCAGCGGATCATAGGCCGTGCCATACTGCACATTGGCGCCATCATTCTTCTCCATGAACTTCTGCCAGTTGCTGTTATCGCTGAAGTATTTATGCGAGCCTGACAGGAAGGCGTTCAGTATCGGCAGGCTGGTGCCATTGCTCCTGCGCCAGTTATCATCCTTTGCTCCTTCTATTTTGCCATTCGTCTGTGTGGAAAAGCTAAAGTCTTCCCACTGGCTTTTATCTGTTAACTTATCATAGTCAATGTTGTTGTCCTTGATATTTTTCAGCACGGTGAGGCCAGAAGGATTTAATGTTAAATCAATATAACCATTATTCTCCTGCGGACGGATGTAATAAACCTTATCGAATGTGACAGAATCTTGATTTGTATAACTACCATAGAAACCTAATATATCACCTATTCTGCCGCTATCAACATAAAGATTACCCATGGTGTAAGCGTTGCTTATATTTACCTTGTAGTTACTACCAGGATTAAAACTACTTGGCCACCTATATGTGGCACCCAAAATGCCACCAACTACGTTGGCACCACTACCATTACTATCCTTAAATGAGCGCAGAGAACCAAGGTTATAAGCATTGGTAATACTCATATCTTCAATGTTGCCACTGCTCTTATTGCCACCGTTCAAGTCTACGCTGCCAACAATGCCACCTACCTGGCTATCCGTATTGTTCTTGTTATTTACCGTAATATTACCGGTGTTGAAAACGTTTTTCAGATAACCACTGTACCAATAACCGGCAATGCCGCCGACAACGTTTGAGCCATTGTAAATATCGCCATTATTATAGCTTTTTTCAACAATGCCGCTCAAGCGTCCGACAATACCGCCGACATGGCGTCCAAAAGTGCTGAAGCTGCTGTCGCCAATCGTACCCTTGTTATAGGTATCGTAAATGATAACGCGACCGCTGGCCTGTTCGGTACTGTCACCCAGGATACCGCCCATATTAATCGGCGTCGTACCACTTGCAGCGGCACGTGTTGTATGAATATCGCCTACATTATAGGATGCAGCAATACTGACATTATAGGCAAAGCCGCCAATGCCGCCGATGTTGGTATAACCCGTGACATTACCTGTATTATAGCTGCTGGAAACTACTGCGTTGGCATAACCGCTATTACCGGCAGCACTGGTATCACTCTTGATGATATCAAGTCGTTCTCTATCAGTCAGATCGTTCCCATCGCTACCTGTTGCCTTCGGCATGTCAATTTTACCGACGATGCCGCCAACATTGGCAGCCTGTGCCGTCAGCTTCGACCTATCCGCCTCAGTATGCACATCGCCGCGGTTGCCACCGGCTTCAATACGCACCGGCGCACCGTACAGATAGCCTGCTATGCCGCCAATATTACCGGTGATATATTTTTCATTATTATTACCATCGTAATCACTGCGGGTGATTTCATAAGTAAAGCTGCTGCCATCGCTTTTGATGCCGCCGGTAGCCATAATATCGCCGCCGTTGTTAATAGCGTTCAGAATGCGGTAATCCTTTTTATTTTTATTGGTTGCATCTGTGGAACCAAAATAACCGGCAATACCGCCTACGTTCATAGCACCGCGGATATTGCTTTCTACGTTATCGGCATTGGTGATATTGCTGTCTTCAGCACGGCCGACAATACCGCCGACGTTGCCTGCTGCATAATGGTCGAAGCCGGTAGGTTCCTTAACGCTATCAGTAGTTTTCTTTACCAGTGCGGAGCTTACATCCGCTTTGTTGGTTACATCCATCAGCTCGCTGCCAGCACTGCTGCCCACAATGCCGCCGACGTTGGCTGCAAGTACCTCAGCCTTATGAGTGCCGGCAAGGGCTCCATTATTATTCTGCCAACTATTGCCAGTATAATCAGTATGATAAATATAATAGTCAGTAGTATAGCCGTTGGCTTTGACAACGCCTTCGTTAGAGGCATTAGCAACAGTGGTATTCTTGGAAATACTGCCGACGATGCCGCCAACATTATAACCACCATCAACAGTATTATAGTTAATCAGCGTATTCTTCGTGCCACCAACTGTCGCATTTACTGCTTTACCAATCAGGCCGCCTATATTAGACGAATAGTTAGTGCCTTTATCTATACCGGTAATTTTGCCAAGGTTATAGGAGTCCTTGTACTGGACACGGTTTTCCTCATCATGGGACAGCTTGCCGCCCTCCATATAGCCAACCAGGCCGCCAACGTTGCTAACACCGCTGACATTACCAGTATTAGTCAGGTTCGACAGCTCGCTGCTGCGGCTGTCCGGTTGAACGGAACCAGCAGCATCAGCAAAGCTATAAGTACGCCCTGTATCAGCCTTAGCATAACCGATGATACCACCGACATTGTTTGTACCGCTAACCTTCAGCGTACTGTTGACGCCCTTGACCGTGGTATTCACCGCATGACCGATAAAGGCACCGGTATCAGTATTGCCGCCCTGTATAGATATGCCGTCATCACCGGCAATCAGCGTTACATTGCCCATGATGGCGCCGTCAGTAAAGCCAAAAAGGCCTGTGGCATCGCCCTTTTTGTTATCACTGTTATCAATGCTCAGGCCAAAGATAAAATTGTCAAGGCCATCAAACTTGCCCTTGAAGGCATTACCCGCAGTAGCGCCGATAGGATTCTGGTCACTGCCCGTCAGGTCAATGGAATAGCGCAGGGCATAATGGTCCCCCATGCCCCACTCTTTGCCGATTTTTTCTAATTCCTTACCGTCCTTAATCCAACGGTAGGTAAAAAATTCCGTAACGGACTGGTTCGGTGCATCAGGATTGCCGGCTTGAACCTTGCCTTGCCATCTCTTTCCGGTAACATTATCAGCAAACTCAATATATTCGCCCCATTTTTTGGCGTTTTCCGGCGTACTGCTGCCAAGTACAACATCATACTTGCGGTTATCACCAAAACTCTTGTCATCATAAGGCTTGCTAACAATAGTCAAGGCATCAGTCTTGGTGGTATCAAGGCCGCTGAGGCGGTCCATATCAATAACTACACGCTCGCCCTCAAAGACCAGCTTATTGGCGTTAATATAGCCCAAGCTCATCAGCTCGGCGTTGGTCATCTCCTTGTTCTTCAGCGCGTTGGCGATATCAGTATTTTCGGTCCATCCATCGAAACTATCTATTTTTTTGTTGGCAATATGCAGGCTGCCAACATTAATTTCCGCACTGTTGCCAATCTGCACACCATTGGGGTTTACAAGATAGATATTGCCGCCCTGCTTATCACCGACATAGGAATTCAGTTTGCCGTAAATCTGCGAGCTTTCGCTGCCGGTAACATAGTTCAGCATATTAAAGTTATCGTGGTTACCACGAATAGTTACGGTAGCATTGGCACCGATGGAAAAGCTGTCCCAGGTGACAATGGCATTTTGCGTAGTCTGGTGCAAATTCATCTGGTTGCCCTGTGCCCAGTTGCCGTTAAAACCACCTTCAATCTTACCGGCAATTATGTTACCTTGTTGCCCATTATTGGGAAGCATGTTGTTGGCAACAACGCTGTTGCCTGCTGCGCTGGCAACCCAGGGCACTGAAAGCACAGAAAGCATTACAAGGCTGGCCAGACGCGTATTTAAACGTTTATTTAGACTATCCTTTTGTTTCATTTTTTTCTCCCTTCATATAAGCTGCATATTCAATTATCAATTTATTTTATGAGCCTGCTTTTCTGTGCCTTCTACTTTAAGGCACGGAAAAGCACCAGGCAAGATCACTTAAAACATTTTATAAAGCTGGAACCACATATGGCCGCTATGGTCACGCGGTTCAACCCTGTCTTTTTGCGCATTGATTTTGCGGGCATAATCCAATTGAGCATGCCAGGAATTGTCCAAATTATAGCGCAGGCCCACGCCCCAACCGGAAAGATGCTCGATAAGAGCAGCATTATGCGATTTTACTGCGCCTGTGTCAATAAAGGCTGCAGCCTCCAATCCCTTGATGCCCGTCTGACGGCGAACCTCGGCAGTAGCAGTAAAGCCAATATCGCCGCTGCCCTCACTGGCACCATAGGCACGCACGCCGTTCATACCGCCCAGGTAGAACATTTCGCTGCCATCCAGGTTGCGGTTGGCAATTTGGCCGCTAAGCTGTACGCGGTAGTTTGTTTTGCCGTCATAAATAACGTGCAGCAGGTCACTTGTCAGCTTATGGTAGTCGCCATCTATGGATTTACCACCACCACTCAAATTGCCGTACCAGTAAATCAGGCTATACTGGCTGAAGCGGTTCGGCAGATACTGGCTGCCGCTGATGCCTGCATGGTAAACATTGGCCATTTTCTCAGTGGTCAACTCTTTTCCGGCTAATCCTGCAGCCTTCAACTGCAGTCTATCCTTAATTTTACGGTGATCATAGCCATAAATCGCCGTTACACGGTTCATGCGGTCGCGGTATACAGGAGTCAGTCCATAGAAGCTGAAGCCACGCGACTGACCGAGAGAATTATAGAAGCTGTTGGTATTGAGGTCGTAGCTGCTCTGGCTCCAGCCAATGCCCCAGCGCGTGCCATCGCGTCCGACAGGCGCTTCATAACGCGCACCATAGTTTTTGGTATCATGGTTGGTGAGCATGCCGTTCAAAATGATTTTGTCACCCTGATGACCGGGGTTATTGATTTCGGTATTAAAGCCATAACGATAACGGCCGCTGTAATAGCCACCGGCGTTGTCAGTAAATACGTAGTTATTCCAGACGGGACGACGCAGCACCTGCACCTTCACCTTCGTGGTGCCAGGCTTGCTGCCCGGTGCTAAAATCGCTCTGGCAACAACACCCGGCAAATCGTTGATATTGTTCATCGTCATTTCCAGCGGCTTATCCATGATATAAGCACCGCTTTGCAGATTCTTATGAATATAACCGGCCAGTACTCTGTCAGCTACGTCCGATTCATTTCTGATAATCTCAATATCATCGTACTTGGCAACGTAAACTGCAATTTCCAGCTCGCCCTGCTTTACCTCCTGCGGCGGCACAATAGCCTGCGCTACAGTATAGCCGCAGATGCGCGCATATTCATTAATTCTGCTGATGAGCTGCTGCAGCTCTGCCATCTGCAGGCTGCGTCCTTCATACTCTTTGCAGATAGCTGCCAGCTTGCCGTTCTTATCAGGCAGCGTGAAGCCTGTCAGCTTAACCTTGGCAACAAAAAACGCCGGATGAGCCTCCGTGCCTGTATTGCCAGGCTTATAAAGCTCGCCTGCACCTTGCATGCCTTCCACCTGTTGCTCCTGTTGACCTGTTCTGTTGTAAGGATGTGTCGTTACAGCCTCCTTATCAAAGGTAGGTATGGGGTTTGCAGCTAATGCCGTTGTGCTCATCAGTGAGCACATAACAGCTGCTGCCATCAGCTTTTTGTTCATTATATTCAGCTCCTGTCTCTTATACACATCTGACGCTGCCGACGAATAGCCTT
>ENA-OYXC01000555-OYXC01000555.1-human-gut-metagenome-genome-assembly--contig:-NODE-555-length-15623-cov-6.452402_pt1 | contig 15623 bp, 18 predicted proteins | sample MGYA00244214_ERZ653415 | MGnify/ENA primary metagenome ERZ653415 (study PRJEB26926, sample SAMN06165016) | human gut metagenome | biome: ENVO:00009003; feature: ENVO:2100002; material: ENVO:00002003... | reverse complement strand
GGTATGTATACATATTCTTTAAACCAGTTTCCAAGCGAAATATGCCACCGTCTCCAGAACTCTGTAATACTTTTTGCTTCATAAGGATATTTGAAATTCTCCGGAATTTCAAACCCAAAGACTGCCATCAGCCCGATTGCCATGTCTGAATAACCGGAAAAATCAAAGTAGAGCTGGAGCGAATAGGCGATGACACCCAGCCAGACCAGCGGCGTGGACGCATTGGCAAGGCCCACAAAGGTGGTGGAAGGGCTGTCGGCAATGCCGATGATATCCGTCCAGAGCGCGCCGACGGCATCCGCCAGCAGGACCTTTTTTGCCAGACCGAAGGTGAACAGGGTCATGCCTTCCTCGATCTGCTGCAAGCTGTAACGATGCTTGTAAACGTGCAGCTGGGCCGAGACATCCCGATACTTGACGATGGGGCCCGCGATGAGCTGGGGAAACATGACAACATAAGCGCCGAAGTCGATGATGTTGTGCTCAGTCTTTACCTCCCGGCGGTAGACATCAATGGTGTAGGAAAGGGTCTGGAAGGTGTAGAAGCTGATGCCCAACGGCAAGGTGCCGATGCCCTGAATTTCGGCAAAGGCGGTGCCCAGCAGGGCATTCACGCTGCGCAGCACAAAGTTTGCGTACTTGAAGTAGAACAGCATCCCTAAGCTGCCAATGAGTGCCACCAGCAGAAAAAAGCGGCGCAGCGCGGGCTTTGCATCAAAGTGCTCGATGGCAAGGCCGCTGAGATAGTTGATGAGGATAAGCGCCACCATGACCGGGAAAAAGCGCACCTCGCCCCAGCAGTAGAACACCAGACTGCACAGAAACAGCACGGTGTTTTTCAGTTTTGCGGGGGCAAGATAGTACAGCGCCAGCGTGATGGGCAAAAAGCGGAACAGGAAGATGATGGTGCTGAAAACCAAGGGGTCAGCCTCCTTTTTTACACAGGATGAAGGGAAAGTCCAGTCTTCCCCCGGTCGGGGGAAGGTGGCATGACGCAAAGCGGCATGACGGATGAGGGCGCAGCTTCAGCAGAAATACCCCTCATCAGTCGCCTGCGGCGACAGCTTCCCCCCAAGGGGGGAAGCCATCTCAAGTGGAGGGCTTTCTACTGAAAAAAGCCGATGCCGCAGATGGCACCGGCTCAGAAGGTCAGATTCAGCTGTTCAGGGCACTGTCCACAACACTGTTCAGGTCTGCGGTGCACTCGTTAGAGGCGATCACCATGACCACACGGTCACCCTTGGAGGAGATGATGGCGTTTTCCACGTTGCTCTGTGCCTGTGCAAACTCGGCGTAGTTGCCGTAGAAAGCCACCTGATCCTGCTTGTAGCTTTCCAGCGCGGTCACCACGTCCTGTGCCTTGCCGGAAGCGGCATCCACCACCAGCACAAGGCCGGCATCGCCGTTGTCATTGCTCTTCACGCCCTTGTAGGCGGCTACGTCCTCCGCCTTCAGGCCGAAGTCGTACTCGATGTTCATGGCGGCGATCTCGAACTGGTTGGAGATGGGGTCAGCAGCCAGCAGGGTCTCCACGGCGCTGTCCAGATCGGCGGTGCCGTTTTCGGTGGTATCCGCCGCCGGAGAAGCTGCATCGGAGACCGGTGCAGAGGCGGAGGCGCTGGACACGGAGGACGGCGCGGAAGAAGCGCTGCCGCCGCAGCCAGTCAGGGCAACAGCCAGCACGGCGCTGACGGCGATTACAGAGAGTTTTGTGCGGTTTATCATAAAATATTCCTTCTTTTGTTGAATTCATTTGTCACAGCCCGGGGCGGTATCGCGCGCCGGGGCAGACTGTATTTATCTTACCATAACAGCAGGTAAATTGCAACGCACCCCACAGGGTTTTCCGGCAGTTTTCATCGGATTTTAACCGGTCACGGTCTCCCCGGCGGCAATGCGCTGCAAAACGGCTACCGCGTCCTCCAGACACAGGCCGCTCCGGTTGAGCAGGGCGGCGTTTTCCGCGCCCACATAGCGCCAGTGCCACGGCTCGTAGGTGATGCCGGTCACACTTTCCGCCTCCTTGGGGTAGCGCAGGATAAAGCCGTACTGCTCTGCGTTCTCGCACAGCCAGCGGAAAGCGGCGGTGTCGGCAAAGCCAGTGTCAAGGGTGGTGTGCTCCGGGCTGTTCAGGTCGGCGGCAAGGCCGCAGTTGTGCTCCGAGCAGCCCGGCGGGTTGACGATGGCAGCCGCCTTTTCCCGGGCGGCGGCTTCGCTCAGACCCTTATCACGGTAGTACTGGGTCTTGTTGTCGTACAGCTTTTTCTGGTAGCTGACGCTGCGGTAGCCGCTCTGCATCCGCACATCCACACCGCCCTCGGCGGCAGCGGCCTGCATGGAGAGAAAAGCCTCGGCGGCTTCGGTCTGCAAAGTTTTGTTGATGGCGGTGGCAGAGCCGCACTCCTTGGTCTCAACGGGGTAGTCCTCCGGCATCTTGTGGGTGCGGTTGACAAGGATCATGCGGGGGTCGTCCAGCAGCGCCTGCGCCTGTGCGGCGGTAAGGGGGCTCTGCTGCGCGCCGTTCTCGGCGGGCTGCGCAAGGCTCTCGGCGGGCAGCTCCGGCAGCTGCGGCACCGCAGCCTTGCGGGTGCAGGCGTAGGCGGTGCCGCCTACCACAAAGCAGGCCAGCGCCGTCAGGCAGAGCAGACGGCGGGCGTGATGTTTATGGTGATGGGAAGAACGCATAGAATCTACCTTCTTTCACAAAAAAAGGATAAGCACCCGCCGCCCCGGGCAGACTATCCGCAAAAGGGGGCGCGGGAAGATGAAGATGACAGCGCAGGAATACGCACGCCGGGTGCAAAAGGCCGGGCCGCACTCGCCGCTTTTGGCAGACTGCCTGTGGGCGTTCTGCGTGGGCGGCGGCATCTGCCTGCTGGGCGAAGGGCTGCGCCAGCTGTTTCTGCGGCAGGGCGCGGACGCCGAAGCGGCGGGTACCCTGACCAGCTGCACCTTGATTTTGCTCTCGGCGGTGCTGACCACGCTGGGCTGGTACCAGAAGCTGGCGGCAAAGGCCGGGGCGGGGTCGCTGGTACCCATCACCGGCTTTGCCAACGCGGTGGTCAGCGCGGCCATTGAGTTCAAGGCCGAGGGACGGGTGCCGGGCACGGGCGCAAAGATATTCCTCATCGCCGGGCCGGTCATCGTGTACGGTACGCTGGCGGCGGTGGTGTACGGTGTGGTGCTCTGGCTGCTGGGGGCTTCTATCCTATAATACGGAACAGCCCCGCCGGATATTGCAGCGCCGCAGCACCAGTATAGCACGTGCCGGGGCATTTTTTGTAGAAAAAAGGAGAAAATTTTATGACAGAGCGCCGGGGCGATACCCTGTTGTTCCACACCCCGCCGGTCATCGCCGCACAGGCGGCGGTGGGCGGCAAAAAAGAGAGCGAGAGCCCGCTGGCGGCGGGCTTTGACGAACTGACCACCGACAACCGGCTGGGACAGCGCAGCTGGGAAGCCGCCGAAAAGCAATTGCAGCTGCGGGCGGCACGGCTCTGCCTGCAAAAGGCGGCTCTGCCCACCGAGCGGGTAGACCTTGCGCTGGCGGGGGACTTGCAGGCGCAGTGCACCGCCTCCGGCTACGCGCTGCGGGAGCTGGGCGTGCCCTTTGCGGGGCTGTTCGGCGCGTGCAGCACCATGGCGGAGGCGCTGGCGCTGGGCGCGGCGCTGTGCAGCAGCGGGGCGGCACAGAACCTGCTGGCCATGACCTCCAGCCATTTCTGTGCGGCAGAACGTCAGTTCCGCACCCCGCTGAGCTACGGCGCGGTGCGCACCCCCACAGCGCAGTGGACAGCCACCGCCGCCGGGTGCTGCCTGCTGCGTCCGGAAGGGCAGGGGGTGGGCATTGCCGCCGCAACCCTTGGGCGGGTGCAGGATTATAACATCAAGGATATCAACAACATGGGTGCAGCCATGGCACCGGCAGCAGCTGCCACCCTGCTGCACTATCTTGCCGATACCCATGCAGAACTGCGGGATTTCGACTGCATCTACACCGGCGACCTTGGGCTGGTGGGCAGTCAGATGCTGCGGGAGCTGTTGGCAGCAGAGGGTCTGCTGCTGAAAAACCACGCGGACTGCGGCTGTCTGCTTTACGATGCCGGGGAGCAGCGGGTAAAGAGCGGAGGCTCGGGCGCGGGCTGCTGCGCCGCCGTGCTCTGTGGGCATATCCTGCCAAAGTTATTGCGCTGCGGCAGCCGCCGGGTGCTGTTCCTCGCCACCGGGGCGCTGATGAGCCAGACCACCTTTTTGCAGAAGGAGAGCATCCCGGCGGTGGCGCATTTGGTAGAGCTGACCGCACCGGAAAAGGAGAGCTGAAATGAACTATCTGTGGGCATTTTTAATAGGCGGTGTCCTCTGCGCGGTGGGGCAGCTGTTCATCGACCTGACAAAGCTGACCCCGGCACGCATCCTCACCGGCTATGTGGTGGCGGGGGTGGTGCTCTCGGCGGTGGGGCTGTATGCGCCGCTGGCAGAGTTTGCCGGTGCGGGGGCGAGCGTGCCCCTGCTGGGCTTCGGGCATCTGCTGGCAAAGGGGGTGCGCACCGCCGTGGCGGAAAAGGGTGCCATCGGCATCCTGACCGGCGGGCTGACCGCGGCTTCTGCGGGCATCACCGCAAGCCTTGTCTGCGGCGTGGTGTGCAGCCTTGTGGGCAAAAGCCACGACCAGAACTGATGTTTTGTCCGCGCTGCTTCGCCACATTTTGCGCCCGGCGGCTGGTAAACTGGGGGCAAAACGGAGGTGAGGCGCATGAAACGCAGCGGACAGACCGTATTGTGGGAGCTGTGGGCGGCACTGTGCCTGTGCACGGCGCTGGTGCTGCCGCCGGGCAGTCCGTGGCTGCACGAGCCGGCGCTTTTGTACCCGGGGCTTTCGCTGGCGGCAGTCGTGCCCGCAGCGTGGGCGGTGTGGTGGGTGGTGGTGCCGCCGCAGCCGTTGCCGCCGGAGCAGCTGCTGGAACCGGTGCAGCGGCAAAGCCTTGCCGCGCTGTGCGGGACATAACGGCAGAAAAAACAAAAACCCCTGTGCCGGTTACCCGGTACAGAGGTTTTGTTCGTCAATCAAACTGCGCGATCAAGCGTTCTTGTTAGCACGCTTTGCCATACGGCTGATCTTGCGGCTGGCGGTGTTCTTCTTGATGACACCCTTAGCGCGAGCCTTGTCGATCGCGGAAACAGCAGCCAGGACGGTTGCGTCCTTGTCAGCGGCATTCGCATCGATGGCAGCGTCTGCCTTCTTGACGACTGTTTTCAGGTTGGTCTTAATGGCCTTGTTGTGAGCCTGCTCTGCAGCAGCCTGCACGACGCGGTCCTTCTGAGATTTGATGTTAGGCATTCGTTCCACCTCCTTGGCTACCTATAACAGCGCACCCTATGATACCATATTTCGCGTACCAGCGCAAGCGTTTTTTTGATTTTTGTTTGGAAAAGTTTTATTTTTCCCATACTTTCCGGCAAGAAAGCGGGCTTTTGCCCCAAAAAGGAACGGAGAGTGTGGAAAATGCGTACTACGGATATGGCCGACGAGCTGTTTTCAGCAGCGGCGCAGCCGCTGCCCGCAGGGGTGCGGTTGGCCACCGCCCGCCACGGCGGGGTCACGGTGACAAGGGTGGAGATCGCCCGCGAGGGACTCAGCCGCCCCCGGGGCAGGTATGTCACGCTGGAAATGCCCAGTGTCAGCGTGCTGGACGAGCGGGACGCCGCCGTCATCGAGGTGTGCGCCCGGGAGCTGCGCGCTCTGCTGCCGCCGGAAGGGCCGGTGCTGGTGCTGGGGGTGGGCAACCGCCGCATTACCGCCGATGCCCTTGGCCCGCGCACGGTGCAGCGCATCCTTGTCACCATGGGCGCGGGCACTGCCCCGCCGGTGCGGGGGCTGCGCCCGGTAGCAGCCGTTGCGCCCGGGGTGGCGGCAGCCACCGGGCTTTCCCTGCAGCAGCTGGCGGCGGCGCTGGTGGGGCAGCTGCGCCCGGCGGCGGTGGTCTGCGTGGACAGTCTCTGCTCCGCCGAGGGGCAGCGGCTGGGGCGCACGGTGCAGTTTTCGGACGCAGGACTTTACCCGGCGCAGGCCGACCACACCCGCCACCTGACCCGGGACACCTTAGGCGTGCCGGTGGTGGCGGCGGGCATCCCCACCTTGATGCAGGCGCAGGAGGGGGCAGACCTTGTGGTCACGCCCCGTGCGCTGGACAGCGTCATCGCCCACGGCGCGGCGCTGCTGGCGGGCAGCGTCAACCGCGCCTTGCAGCCCCGCCTTACCGTGCAGCAGCTCTGCTGGCTGACGGGGTGAAGAAAGGAGGTCTTGCCATGCGCAGCAGAGAGCCTTGGCGTCTGCCTGCGGGGCAGAGCAGGGCAGTGCCCTTTTTGCAGGCTGCGGTGCTGTTTGCAGCGCTGTGCATCTTTGCCCGCAGCGCCGCGCTGGTGCTGGCGGCCTTTCTGGCAGCGCCGGTGCCCGCCGCGCAGACTTTGCTGCATCTGGGGCAGCAGGCCGTGGAGAGCCGGGCAGCAGAACCGTCTGCGGAAAGCGTGGCGGAGGCTGCATCCGCACCTTCTCCGGCGCAGGAGGCCGCCGCCCCGGTACAGACCGGGGTGGAGCAGTATTTTGTGGCCTTGCAGCCGGACGAAGCCCGCCCTGCCGATGCGGGCGCGGTGACAGAGCAGCAGTTCGGGCAGGGCAGCGGCGAAAAGTACATCCCCTGCGGTGCGGGCAGCATCAAGAATAACACCCGGCAGACGGCGGCAGACATCGCCGCCGAGGCGGCGCAGCCCCTGCCCTTTGCCATCGAAAAGGACAGCGCCGCGCCGCAGGTGCTCATCATGCACACCCACGCCACCGAGGACTACCGCCTTTCTGCCGGGCTGTGGTTCACCCCCGGGGACGGTGCCCGCAGCACCGACCGCAGCATCAATATGTGCGCGGTGGGGCGGGTGATGGCCGATACCCTCAACGCGGCGGGCATCTGCACCCTGCACGACGAGACCCTGAACGACTACCCCAGCTACACCGGCAGTTACGCCAACAGCCGGGCGGTGGTGCAGCAGTATCTGGCGCAGTACCCCAGCATCAAGGTGGTGCTGGACGTCCACCGGGACGCCATCGAGCGGGAAAACGGCACCCGCTGCGCCCCGGTGTGCAGCATAGACGGACGGCAGGCGGCGCAGGTGATGATCATCTGCGGGTGCGACAACGGCACCAGCGTGCAGCTGCCCGCATGGCGGCAGAACCTGCGTTTTGCCGCTGCGTGGGAGCGCAGCATGGAGGCAAAATACCCCGGCCTTACCCGCCCGGTGCTGTTCAGCTACCGGTTCTATAATCAGGACCTGACCACCGGCAGTCTGCTGATCGAGATCGGTGGGCACGGCAACAACTTAAATGAGGCCCTGTACGCCGGATATCTGGCAGCACAGGGCCTCGTGGAAGCATTATTAGGCTGAGGCAACACCGCACAATTCCCGCCTTACGGCTTAAGCACCACTCCGGCGGCTGCGGCACGGCATCTGCGTTGCCAAAATGCTCGATAATACACAAAGTATTATCTGCGCTTTTGGCTTAGCATCTGCCGCACCTCACTCGCCGTATCGGCACTTAGAATTATGCGGTATTGCCCTGAATCAGCCGCCAAGGCTGGAGATCATGCTGCTCTTGGCAGACTGATAGTAGCTCCAGGCCTGATCGGCTATGGTCTCGGGCTGGTTATACTCCCGCAGCACACTGCGCATCTCGCTGACCACCGAGGAGACGGCACTGTCGTAGGTGCTCTCCACCGAGGAAAGATGCTTGTAGGCGATGCTGACTTTATTGGCAAAGGTCCGCTGAGAGGCGGGCAGAGCGTGGTATTCATCCTTTGCGCTCTGGATGGCACTGCTGACATCCGACCGTGCAGAGGACTCCAGCGAGTACAGCTCGCTCATCAGCGACGAGATCTTGGCGTCGCACTCGGGGTTGGGCTCGGCGTAGACGTGACCGGAGTCCCCCGATGCGGAACCTTCCGCATCGGTGGTCTCCCCGGCGCTTGGGGGAGAGGGGAACCAGTCGCCGAACAAAAACTCGTTGTACCCGGCAATGAATTCCTCTTTGGTGCAGCCGCTCAGCAGGGCTGCCAGTGCGCAGCTGACCACAGCGAGGGTCAGCAGACGGATGATGCGGTGTGTGTGCTTCATGATCTCCTCCAGAATCTGTTTTTGCGGAATACCGCTTTTTCCCATTTTATCAGAGAAAAGGCGTTCTGACAAGAAAAAACACAGAATTTTCCCCGATGCCGCGCGGTAAGGTTGACAAAATGCCGCCAACGTGCTATTTTAAAACAGCAAATGCAAGGAACGGGAAAAGTAGCGCGGGCCGTCCGGCCCAGAGAGTGCGGCACAGCTGAGAGCCGCGCCCGTGCGCCGCGTGAACGAACACCCGGGAGCAGCAAACTGAACACGGCAGTGTGTCTGCCGTTAAGTAGGTGCGCCGCAGGTCCAGCGTTACAGGGACAGCGCTTAAACAAAGAGCGCGTGAGCGACCGGACACTTCCGGTAATTCAGGTGGCACCGCGGACATTACAAGACAGCTTGTTCGCCCTGAACTTTCAGGGCAAAAGCTGTCTTTTTTGTTTATAAAGGAGAACTACTATGGAACGTACCGAGATCCTTTCGCTGTTCAAGAACACCCCGGCAGACGGCACCGAGATCACCGTCTGCGGCTGGGCAAAGAACATCCGCGACTCCAAGAACATCGGCTTCATCGCCCTGTCGGACGGCGGCTGCTTCAAGACCCTGCAGGTCGTGCTGGAAGCCGGTAAGCTGGCAAACTACGATGAAGTCATCCACACCGGTCTGTACAGCAGCCTGCGCATCAAGGGCAAGCTGGTGCTCACCCCGCAGGCAAAGCAGCCCTTTGAGCTGAACGCCGAGAGCGTGGAGATTCTGGGCGACTGCCCCGCCGACGAATACCCCCTGCAGAAAAAGAAGATGAGCATGGAGTATCTGCGCACCATGCCCACCCTGCGCCCCCGCACCAACACCTTCAACGCTGCTTTCCGCGTGCGCAGCGTGGCTGCCTACGCCATCCACAAGTTCTTCCAGGAGAACGGCTTTGTCTACGCCCACTCTCCGCTGATCACCGCCTCCGACTGCGAGGGTGCCGGCGAGATGTTCCGCGTGACCACGCTGGATCTGGACAATCTGCCCAAGACCGAGGACGGCGCTGTGGATTACAGCAAGGACTTCTTTGAAAAGCCGGTCAACCTGACCGTTTCCGGCCAGCTGGAGGCCGAGGCCATGGCTATGGCCTTTGGCAAGGTGTACACCTTCGGCCCCACCTTCCGCGCCGAGAAGAGCTTTACCACCCGCCACGCTGCCGAGTTCTGGATGATCGAGCCGGAGATGGCCTTCTGCGACCTGAACGGCTACATGGACACCGCCGAGGCCATGACCAAGTACGTCATCCGCTATGTGCTGGACAACTGCCCGGACGAGATGGCCTTCTTCAACCAGTTCATCGACAAGGGTCTTGTCGAGCGTCTGGAGCTGGTGGCAAACAGCGAGTTTGCCCGCATCAGCTACACCGAGGCTATCGAAATTCTGAAAAAGAACAACAAGAAGTTCCAGTACCCCGTGGAGTGGGGTGTGGATATCCAGACCGAGCACGAGCGCTACCTGACCGAGGTGGTGTACAAAAAGCCGGTCTTTGTCACCGACTACCCCAAGGAGATCAAGAGCTTCTACATGAAGCAGAACGCCGACGGCAAGACCGTGGCCGCAGCAGATATGCTGGTGCCCGGCATCGGCGAGCTGATCGGCGGCAGCCAGCGTGAAGAGGACTACGGCAAGCTGGTGGCCCGCATGGACGAGCTGGGCATGGACAAGACCAACTACGAGTGGTACCTGAACCTGCGCAAGTTCGGCGGCGTGGAGCACGCAGGCTACGGTCTGGGCTTTGAGCGCATGATCATGTACCTCACCGGCATCCAGAACATCCGTGACGTGCTGCCCTTCCCCCGCACCGCATACGGCTTCTGAGAAGCGCGCATACTGTAATCAAAGAAAGCCGCCGCCTCTGCGGCGGCTTTCTTGTTCTTCATTTTTCAACAAGGAGCACAAAACAAGTGGAAAACATTTCGCCTGCCCTCTTGGACTGGTTTTACAAGAACCGCCGCAGTCTGCCCTTCCGGGAGGACCCCACCCCCTACCATGTGTGGCTCAGCGAGGTGATGCTGCAGCAGACCCGGGTGTCGGCGGTGCTGCCGTATTACTACCGCTTTCTGGAGGAGCTGCCAGATATCCCCGCGCTTGCCGCCTGCGGGGAGGAAAAGCTGCATAAGCTGTGGGAGGGGCTGGGCTATTACAGCCGGGTGCGCAACCTGCAAAAGGCTGCAAAGCTCGTCTGTGCGCAGTACGGCGGGCAGCTGCCCGCCGACTACGCCGCCCTGCGGGCGCTGCCCGGCATCGGGGAGTACACCGCCGGGGCCATTGCGTCCATCAGCTTCGGCCTTCCTGTGCCCGCCGTGGACGGCAATGTGCTGCGGGTGTTTTCCCGCCTGTATAATGACCCCGGAGTTATTACAGAACCGGCGGTAAAAAAGGCCTTTACCGCCCGGGTCATGGAGCATCAGCCGCCGGAAAAGGCCGGGGATTACAATCAGGCGCTGATGGAGCTGGGCGCGCTGGTCTGCGTGCCCAATGGCGCACCTTTGTGCGGGCAGTGCCCGCTGGCAGAAGTCTGCCTTGCCCGGGCGGCGGGCACCACCGCCCAGCTGCCCCAAAAGGCAAAGCCAAAGCCCCGCAAGATTGTGCCGGTAACGCTGGCGCTTGTGGAAAGCCCGGCGGGCTTTCTGGTGCAGCAGCGGCCGCAAAAAGGCCTGCTGGCCGGGCTGTGGCAGCCGGTCTTGTGGGAGGGCGAGCATCTTTTGCAGGCCGAGGTGCTGGCGCGGCTTACGGCACTGGGGCTGGACACCGGCACGGCAGCTCCCGCCGCCCTGCCCGCCGCAAAGCACATCTTTACCCACATCGAGTGGCTCATGTCCGGGGTACAGCTGCACGTTCCGGTGCAGAGTGCCCCGGCGGGCTATGTCTGGGCAAGCCGGGAGCAGCTGCGCACCACCTACGCCCTGCCCGGGGCGTTCCGGGCGTATAAGCCGCTGCTGCTGTGATATTGGCAATTTGCTGTAATGAACCGCGCCAAAACCGGCACACTGCCCAAACTGTGCCCCGCAGCACCTTCGGGACGTGAAAATTAGGGCGCAACGGTTGTAATTTTGGACGGGAGCGGGTATAATAAAAGCTACAAAGCGGCGCTGATCGCCGTTTGCATCAAGATCCTTTTGCGGGACGCCCGCTGGAAAAATCAAGCTGAAACAACGTTTCAACTGCAAAAAGGAGTGTACTGAATCTATGAAAAAATCTTGCTTGGTCGCTGTGATCGCTGTTCTGGCTGCTGTGGCTGGTGCGCTGGCTGCTGTAGCACTTTACCTGAACCGCCGCGAGAAGGAACTGGACGAATACGAGCGCCTGCTGTTCGGCGAGGATGACGCAGAAACCGTAGAGCCGGAGGAAGCTGCTGCCGAGGACGAGACCGAGGCAGAATGATCCTGAAATACCGGAAACTACCGGGAAGATGAGCACATCGGGGCGCACGGAGCAGTCTGTCTGAACGGACTGCACCGGTGCGCCCTTTTTGTACATAAGGAGAAGGAACATGAAGCGTTTTTTGCTCTGGATCATCAGTGTGGCGCTGGGCGTGGTGGTGCTGCTGGCGGCTGTGATGGGGGTAAGCTATGCCTTTACCACCGAGGGCGGCTGCCCGGACGGTGCGGCGCAGTTCGGCGGGCAGGCGCTGGAAGCCAACGGCTCCTGCTGGCAGGTGCCGCTGCTGGGCGGTCAGCTGGATAAGGTGTTCGCCAGCCCCGCCACCCTGAGTGTGCAGAAGCTGGGGGTGCTGTACACTGCCCACCCGGAACTTTCTTTGCCGGACTGGACCTGCTACACCGCCCTGACTATCCAGAATGCGGCGGGGGATGTGCTGTTTGCGGGCAGTGCGGGGGAGTATCAGAACTTCCTCTTCCCTGCGAACGGCGAGTATAAGGCGGAACTGACCGCGTGGCGCGTGCCCAAGGGCGGGGTCATCACCCAGTTCGAGGGCGGCAGCACCGGCCAGCTGCGCAAAAATCTGGGGCTGGAGCGCCCCGCAAAGCCCACCGGCTGGTACCGGTACAGCTTCCGATTCACCCTGCAGGCCAGCGCGGAGGTGGAGCTTTCCGCCGAGCGGGTGGAGCAGGGCGGCACGGTAGGCGTGCGCATCTCCGGTATGACCGGGGACGCCGTGCCCGCCATCGAGACCGACCTTGGCAGCGTGCAGTGTGTGCGCGCCGCCGAGGGCTGGCGTGCCTATATCCCGGCAGCCTATAACGCCTCCTCCGGCGGGCATGAGGTGAACATCACGGTGAACGGCGAGACCATCACCCGCACCCTGACCGTGCTGCCGAAGGACTTCGGCACGGTGGAGGCAGAGGCCGAGGAGCCCGCTGCGGACAGCGCCAACGCCCAGTTCCGCAGTGCCATTTGGCCGCTGTACGAGGCTGCCGCCACCGCCAAGCAGTGGCAGGGCGGCTTTGTGCCCCCGGCTGAGGATTCCATGACCTTGGTGGACTACGGGCAAATTAAAGTAACGAACGGTCAGCAGGGCAGCCGCTCCAACTCCACAAAGCTGTACACCATCCCCGGTGCGCCCTGCCGCGCAGCGGCCAACGGCACGGTGGTGTTTGCGGGCAATCTGGAACTTACCGGCAACACGGTGGTCATCGACCACGGCTGTGGGCTGCGCAGCTATCTGTACGGCTTGCAGGAGCTTTCGGTCAGCAAGGGCCAGACCGTGGAAAAGGGGCAGGCTGTGGGCGCGCTGGGCGAAGAGCTGACCATGGACTTCAAGCTGGGCAGCAGAAGCGTGAACCCCCGGCTGCTGTTCCAGACCTCCGGCGGGCTGTTCTGGAAGGAAAACGGCTGAGCCGTAACATATAGGAGGAATTGCATTGAAAAAGAGGATCATTGCATGGGCGGTGCTGCTTTCGGTATGTGCAGCAGCCCTTGGGCTGTGGTGCAGCGCCGCCGGCAGAGCTGCCCGCACCCTGCCCTGTGAAGAGGAGGGGCTTACCTCTCCATCACCACCTTTGACGGCAAGAGCGAATCCAAGCCCTTCCTCAAATGCTTCGGGCATACATGGATCGGGCTGGACAACCGCACCGGACATACGGTCTACCTGAAGGATCGCGCTATTCCGGACGGTGAGATGGTCACCTTCTCGGTCTGGGCGGTGTCGGGACTTTCGGGGCTGCTGTTCGATCTGGAACCGTGCTATATCGCCAATTACGGCCGCTACACCGGCAGACTGTCTCTGAGCACCAATATCGGGGAGGAGCAGCTGAAGGTCATCGAGGACTACATGGAACAGCACGATAAATGGACGGTGGACAAAAATTGCAGCTACTGGTCGATCCATCTGTGGAACGCGGTGGTGGGCGAGGATGCAGCCCTAAAGATCCGGGGCTTTGTCTGCACGCCCGAAAAAATTGAACAGGCCTTCAGCGCCTTCGACTGCGTGGAGGTGGACAAGGACTTCTCCCGCGCAGGGGACATCTACTGCTACAAGGACGGAGAGAGAACGGAGCTGCAATTATGTTCGTAAAATTCATCACAAGCAGGCTGCTGCGGGTCATTGTGTGCGCAGCGGCAGGGCTGTACGGCCTGTACAACGCGATCTCCTGCTTTGTCACCCTGTATAAGGCGGGGCATCAGCCCTACCTGATGGCCGGTGCGGTGCGGTTCGATTTTCAGGGTTACTACATGATGGCCGCCATGCACGTTGGCATCTGCCTGCTTTTGGGGGTGCTGGTGTGGCTCTTCCTCAAAGGAACAAAAAAGCTGCGGGAAAAGACCGCAGTCCGGTGAATTTGCAGATTTTTTGTAACGTTTTTCCTCTTTGTGCGTTATTGGGGTGAAAGGGCACACGAAAGCCCGCAAAGGAGGAAATGACCATGAAACTGGAATGTGACGTGATCCGCGACTTACTGCCCCTGTACGCCGAAAAGCTTGCCAGCCCCGCCAGCAGTGCGCTGGTGGAGCAGCACCTTGCAGCGTGCCCCGCCTGCCGTGCAGAACTGGAACAGATGGAAAAACCGGTGCCGGTGCAGCCGGAACCCCAGCCGGATGCACCGCTGAAAAACATCCGCAGCAGCCTGAACCGCCGCCGTCTGCGCACCATGCTGTGCAGCTTTGCGGCAGCGCTGGCGCTGGCGGCGGTGTGCGGCTTTGGCTGGTACGGCTACACCGCCTGCGACCGGGTATCCTTTTTTGATGCACGATTGCAGGCTTCCTACCAGCAGGCAGAAAACGGTGCAAACGGCTGGGTGCTGGAGACCCGCGCCGAGGACGTATATCTGAAGCCGACCCATGCCGACTGGCACTACGAGGCCATCCGCTACCGCATCCCGTGGGTGCACGATGCCCTTGATAAAGTGCTGAAAAAGGACACAGACCTGCTCCGCAGCACCGGATGGATGCGCACTGACCACTCGGCGGTGGTGGATGCAGCGGACATGACGGTGGCGTTCGACGGTCAGAACGGTACATGGTATGCAGTGGGCAGCGAGCCTGCGGCATGGGATGAGGTCGAATGGCCGGAGTGATGCCTATGGACATTGAAACCATCTACCGGCTCTACTTCCGGGACGTCTGCCTGTTTTTGCAGGGGCTTACCCGCAGCGAAGCGCTGGCCGAGGAACTGACGCAGGAGACCTTTTTCCGGGCACTGGACGGCCTGAAAGACTATGACGGCAAGCAGGATGTGCGGGCGTGGCTGTTTACGGTGGCGCGCAACGCCTACTACGACCACTGCCGCCGCGCAAAGCACGCCGCCCCGCTGGAAGATGCCGAAACAAAAGCCGCCGACAGCCCGGATATCGCGCAGCTGCTGGTGGACAAGGATGCCGCCTTTACGGTGCACCAGTGTCTGCACGCGCTGGAAGAGCCTTACAAGGAGGTTTTCAGCCTGCGGGTGTTCGGCGAGCTGCCCTTTGACCGCATCGGGGCTATTTTTGGTCACAATGCCGCATGGGCGCGGGTGACCTATTACCGCGCCAAGACCCGCCTCCAGACCATGCTGGAACAGCGGAAATGATTGGGAATGCGCACCGCGCGAACCCTCTCAGTCACGCCTTACGGCGTGCCAGCTCCCCCGAAAGGGGGAGCTTTTTTGTGTGGCGGCAAGGTTTGCCTGTCCGGGAGTTACCCCTTCTGTGAAAAAAGTGGCTCAGAAACGCCCGCAGGCGTTTCTGAGCCACAAATTATAATAATATTTTTTCCGCGGTTCAGGCCTTCTCAGAGGGCTTGCTCAGGTCTACGCTGCGGATGATCTTGCGCACCGGCAGGATGCTCTTGGCGTTCATGGACAACTCGTCCACGCCCATGCGCAGGAAGGTCTCGGTCAGGGCGGTGTCGGCACCCAGCTCGCCGCAGATGCCTACCCAGATGCCGTGACGATGACCGGCTTCAATGGTCATCTTGATGGCACGCAGCACGGCGGGGTGATGGGGGGTGAAGAAGGGCTCCAGCTTTGCGTTCTGGCGGTCCAGTGCGCAGGTGTACTGGGT
>ENA-OYXC01000551-OYXC01000551.1-human-gut-metagenome-genome-assembly--contig:-NODE-551-length-15671-cov-4.760118_pt1 | contig 15671 bp, 10 predicted proteins | sample MGYA00244214_ERZ653415 | MGnify/ENA primary metagenome ERZ653415 (study PRJEB26926, sample SAMN06165016) | human gut metagenome | biome: ENVO:00009003; feature: ENVO:2100002; material: ENVO:00002003... | reverse complement strand
GCTTAGGCCATGGAAAAATTAACGAACTATTGATATAAACAATCTTTCTGTAGTTTATAATATCCTTAATGGATATTCAAATAAACGAAAGAAAAATGAAGAGATTGTCAAGATAGCTGGTCTTTTAGCTCTTAGAATATTTGATATTCAGGCTAATAAAAAAAATGGGAACCTCTATTTTCGGCAGATCAACATGAAAGATTGGGCTGCCTTAGTTTGTAGATATGCTATCTATATTCAAGATGAATTTAAAAGCGTACTTGCAAAAGTTGTCAAGAATTCATGGATTCATCATAATAGCCCATATCATGATATTGTAGAATATCTTATAACTCCTCAAGATGCATTGGTGGACATCAATGCCTATTTTGTATGCAGAGAGCAACTTCTTGCAATACTTAAACTCTTCTGGTCAGAGTCTAAAGATAATGACAGATATTATAGTAATATTGGTACAGAGCTATATTTTGGTTTGAATCCAGAGGGTTCGGGTATGAACTATTTTCCACCGAGCCCATACCAAACGCCTATCTTGGGACTTCTTAATACAGAAAGCCTTGCTTCACTTGAAGATAATGCAACTCTTGACTTTGTCATAGAGTTCGTTGACGCATGCGTATTTTGTTTTGACAAAAGAGGCAAGCAGTTACAGAAGTTGGATGAAGTTACAGTTTCCTTTGATGATGGTTCACAGCACAAGGTATTGTGCTCTTCTATGCTATGGAATATGTATAGAGGATCATCTGGAATATCAGTGCCAAATCTGTTAGAGTCAATCCACATGGCTATAGAAAAATACCTGTTGGATCAGTTAGAAGGAGAAGAAAAGAAAAAAAATATAGAGAGGGTTAGAATGATCCTATGGCGTATTTTAAAGAATAGTCATAGTGCTTCTTTGTATGCCATAGTAACTAGCATTGTGCTGGCACATTACAATGAGTTGTTTGATTTATTCTTGTTCCTGATACAGGATATTAGGTTCTTACAATTGGATTTGCATAGACAGATTAATGAGTATCATATTGCATCGATGTCTTTTGTGTATATGAGTCACAAAGATTATGCGACAGAGCGTAAGAAATCTGCTGATATGGAACACAGAAAACTCCATCTTGAAAACTTGCTCACTCATTTGCAGATAGCTTACGAGAATAGCACGAAAGATGAAGACAAGATACGGCTGAATCAACTGCATTTGTGTGTAGATAAATTGCTGAATGATTACAAATCCATGAAGAAGGAAGCAACGTCAGACGAACCATACATCATGGAGCGTATCAATGTTCGTAAATGGACAAAATCCACAGTTACAATGGCTAATGGCATTGAAGCTATTCAGTATGAACCAGTCTTCCCGGAGCATCTTGTTAAGGACAGAGATTTGACTCAGAATGCTTCTGATGAGGCTATGTTTGGTCTTAACATAACCGTATGGGCGGACAAAATGCTTCGAGATGATATTGATAGCGCGAGGATGTATCAGTTCCATGATAAGCCCAAGGAGATTCTTAAAATTATTTCTGAGGTAGAGGATTCTCTTACAAAGAATCCAACTTTCATGGGTTTGTCAATGGGCAGAGAGTATGTGCCGTACATTGGTAGTGCCGCATTGTTAATTTACTATCGTGAGAAGATTTCACAAGAAGAAATAGAACTATGCTCACAAAGAGTGACAGAAGCGTTACTAAACCCTGATTTTCTGCTATCGGGATTGATGACTGGTTTCGATACGATATTAGAGGCAATACCTGCATTGATAGAACTATATCCAAACGAGAAAGATACCATTGCAGATATTATTCTTACGTATGCAAAGCGTAGAAAAGAAATTGGCAATTTCCGTTCTTGTGACAAGATTCGACAGATCATTGTCAAGCATAATCTTTGGGACAGACAAGCAGATTTTATGCTGTATGTCCAGATGCGTTTCTACGGTGGTTTGAGTTTGGCTCGTATAGAAGAGATTACTCTAAATGACGCAGAGACAATGCTGAGTTTATTGACAGAGATTCCAAAAGACAGGGTAATTGCTAATAAATGTTTAGTAAGGCTTTCCGACCATTGGAAGAGTACAGGTTTTGATTCTATGGACTATGAGAATCAGATATATGATTCGGATTTGATAGCAGCCTATCTTATGAATACACCTGAGAATGAAATACAACAACTGGCCTCTGTGTTTGGTGACTGTATGGCAAAGAAGCAAAGTCACGAATCCATCTTGTCTTCAATCTTGATTGACTGCATTTATACTAAGAGGTATGAGCAGTTCTGGAGAATTTGGTATGCATTTTTCCCATCCTTAGTAAAAAAAGCGATACTGCTTGATTCAAGCACAAAGATGGACTATTTGCTATGTCCGTCATTCCTGCGTGAGTCAAGTAATGATTGGTTCCAATTTGAGGAAGATAATATAGAGTTTTTCGAGAGAGTCGTTAATCAAGTTGACCATGATGACGATGTGTTATTCTGTGTACTGAAGGTGTTTGATACAATAGCAGAGAAATACCAAATGAAATCTATTCCTTTGGTCTATAAGTTGACACGAGGGGATTTGTCTTCATGGAATAGAAATAAGAAGGTAATCATAAGCTACATGAACATGTATGTAGATAGCCTCAATATACATCACAGGTCGGACATTATATATGACAAGAACTTATATGACCAATATTGTGCTATATTAGAGTTTATGGTAAAGAATCAATCAGAAACGGCTTCAAGAATCTTAAAGACTTTATAACAATGCCAGTAATATTAGACTATAGAAATACAATACAAAACTTCATACATGAGTCAGGTCGCAGCGTATGGGCAAAGGATTTAGTTGCTGCAGCTGTTACCAACAATGGATGTCTCACTGACAATCAAATTTTGCTTATTTGTGAAGACATTGAAAATGGAGTTACATCTCCATCCATTGCCCTACCAGGTAATATTGGAAGTGCGATACCTCGTATAGAGTTAAAGACGTTAAAACATGTGGCCAATGTAAACAGACTCGTCCCTAATCAGACAATACATTTCTGTCATGATGGCATAACGGTGCTGTTTGGAGCCAATGGTTCTGGCAAGAGTGGCTATTTTCGTATTCTTAACAAATTGGCAAGTGGTAGTATTAATTATTCTGTCATGCAGGATATTTTTAATGAGAACCCACAACCAATGTCTATAGAAGTGACTTATGCGGAGAATGGTACCGATCATACCGATGCATGGGATTTAATCTCTCCTCTATCAACACCTCTCGGACATATTAGTGTATTTGATACGAACTATGCCAAAGGTTTAACCAATGAACATGATTCTAACATATACCTGTTTGATAGTATGGGGCTGAACATCTATCGAGGTATTGCAGACGGTGTACGTAGGCTGAAAGAACTTGGCTATGATGTATCATCCGATGAGGCAGATGTCAATAATTTGTGCACAGCGAACTATAGCGATAAGTTGGTACGTGCACTTGAAATTCAATTTAGAGAGGAATTAAAAGGATTTGAGATGGACTATCTAAACGTGTCGTTACAGCTTTCAGACATAACAAATCCTTTATCAAAGATTAAATTAACCATTAAGAACAACCATGAGCTTGATGTAGTTCTAAGTGAAGCGGAACAGAAGTGTTGTGCTTTGGCTCTTTTCATTGCTGAGTGTGAATTGCTGGACGTAAAGCAGCCTGTCATCTTTGATGATCCTGTCAACAGCCTTGATGCATGTGTTATCGGAATGTTTGCTAATCGAATTGTACAAATGTCTTCCCCAATAATACTGTTTACACACAATACTCAGTTGCTGGCAGAAATAAAGTATGCGGATAATGTAGACTTATATAAAGATTCTTCATCAACAAGAAGAGCAGGAAAAAGAGGAGTATTGATCTATGAAGTGTTAAGAAACTGTCCTGAGGAAGTTGGCTATATTGTAAACTATCATGAATGCAAATGCAAGCACTATTTGGCAATAGCTAAGGATGTTTTGGATAACCATTCTAGTCCTTTAACACCCGTCTACCAAAAACAACTTGCCGACAACTTGCGTATGGCTACAGAATGGGTCGTGGATGAAGTTTTCTTCAGAAATCTAATTCCAAATAGATTTAGGGGACGATTCGATAATATCAAGTGGACAAAGTTGGAAGAAATGGTGGGACAGAATAGCGCAGATGTTCAAGCAGTCCATACAATTTATCAAAAGCTTTCTTCTGTGGGTAGCCATGTTGGTGCAGCTCATGTCCAAGCCCCATTGAGAAAAGATCAATATCAAGGATTTTATAATACTCTGAAAGCTTTAGTTGATAATGCAGGAATATAGTATTAACTATTCTTTGAAGTATTCAACAGGCACACAAGATTACCTATCTAGGCAGTTATCAGTGATTGAGTAGAGTGGAGCAAACTATAAACGTTTATCGTGGAATATAATCGGGAAAATATTATTGGACTCCATAAGTTACATTATTATATATTACAGTCCGCTAACCTGCAAAGAGAATTGGCGTTTACTGATTAATGCATGTACAGAGCTTGGGTGAAAACTGCATATTTTCATCAGTTTACTCCCGAAATATGACCTCAAAAGTAACATTAATTTTGCTTTCATAATCTTATATACCTTTGAATTTTGGGTAATAATTCAAAGGGTACTTGGGACTCATCACTAGCTTTTAAGAGAAACAATAGCATGATGGATTAATCACTAAATTCGGGCGGAAACTGCGATAATTTGCATATTTCCGCCCAAGATATGATAGAATAGCCAGGCAATGACAAAGATGAGAAAGTATAGAATCAACTCATAGACTTACCCTGATTGATTAGATTGATTTGTTCCACTTTACCCGATTTTGAATGTCAGATTATATAAAAATCGTGAAATAACAACGGTTTTCGCAATGTTTCTGCTCGTAATCCAATAAAATTATATAACTTTGCGTCTAAATTAAATATATTCAAGAACTATGGTTAAGATAAATCGCTTAAAAGTAGTGCTCGTTGAAAAAGAGAAGAGTGGAAAGTGGTTGGCAGACCAATTAGGGAAGTCAACATGTACTGTTAGCAAATGGTGTAGTAATACAACACAACCTGATTTGCAAACTTTGGACAAAATTGCCAAGTTGCTTGATGTTAATGTCAAAGAACTTTTAAACGATACCGAAAAGATTTAATAATATGGCTGCAATAAATGACTTGATTGCTCGAATACAAGACCCAGACCTTCGCCAGCGAATTGAAAAAGAGGTGAAGGAGTTAACAAAGCAGAAGAAATTCGGTCTTGTTTTTGAGAACCATATACCAGAAATGACTTTACTCTACGACTATCCTATCAGCCGTGGATGCAAAGTTATTCGCAAGTCTGATGATGACAAGAAACTCTCAGAGAAAGCATAGGTGGTAATGTCTCTAATCCCTTCGCCAAGAGTCACTGACTTAAGATCTGCACAGTCGAAGAACACGCGGCTCCCTATTTGAACGACCGAATATGTGATCCCGCCATATTCAATCTGTCCGGGGATGGAGATATTCCCGCCGTATTTGATTCCGTCAGGATCGGGAATCACCCTTGCCAGGTTTGGAGCATAATAATATTCATACCACAGTCCGCCAACCTCGAATTTTGATTCCGCTTTTTTCACGGTAACGGTGCAGTAGGACTTGAAGCCGCCGTCTTCGGTTGTCACGCAGATCTTCGCCGTTCCGGCGGCGACGCCTTGCACGTTGCCTTCGGAATCGACTGTCGCGACAGACGGTGATTCTGACTCCCATTTCACATTCTGGTTGGTCGCGTCCGCCGGTCTGATCGTGTAAGAGAGTTTGGAGGTGCCGCGTACGGACAGGGTCACCGCCCACGGATTGACCTCAACGCCGGTCACCGGAACCGCCTTGGCCTTCACCGTCACCTTGCAGGTCGCCGTCTTCCCGCCGTCCTCGGTCGTCACAGTGACCACAGCCTCGCCGGCCTTAACGGCAGTAACCTTGCCGGCGCCGTCGACCGTGGCGACATCCGTCTTGTCCGAACTCCACGTCACCTTCCTGTTGTCAGCGTTGTCGGGCTTCACCGTGGCCGTAAGCGTCTCCGTCTCGCCCTCCGTCAATGTCAACTCCGTCTTGTCCAGAGTAACCTCCGTCACGTTTACCGCCTTGGCCTTCACCGTCACGGCGCAGGTGCCGGACTTGCCCTCCGCCGTCGCGGTGACGGTCGCGGTACCGGGCTTGAGGCCCTGGACGGCGCCGGTCTTGTCCACAGTGGCGACGCTCCGGTCGGACGACGACCACGCCACGGCCCTGTCGGACGCGGCTTCGGGAGAGACCCTGGCGGACAGTGCGGCAGATCCGCCCTCAATGATCTCAATCCGGGACGGGGTGACGGTCACGGATGAGACTCCGACAGTCTCCTCCTTCTTACCGCAGGATGTTATGAGAATGATGGCGGCGGCAGCCGTCAGCAGCGCGCGCCGTGTGTGTGTGTGTGTGTAAAACGCTCATATCGATTGATGTTTTGGTTATAGTCTCGTGAGTCCTATGAGTTCAGCGATGCCTTGGTAAATAACTTGGCGACCATCGGTCACCCTTTCGGTCTGTATCTCGTTCCTGCCTTGCGTCACCGGCATGGGACGTGTCTCGTGGCGGGCGTCAGGACAAAAATAATAAAAATTTCCAAATATCATACTAATATGGCCGGAGATAATGGCCGCCAGTTGTTTTTTAAGTTGTTTTTTAAGGATAACCAAATGCTTACTTATCGGCGATATTCATTAAATTTGTAATCTCTAAAACAAAAAAAAGATGAAGATGAAAAGAATATCACTTCTTGCGGCGGCACTTCTTGGTGCCACCTTCATGATGGCCGCGCCGAAAGCGACCGAGAGTACCATCAAGGCTTCCGATTCCAGAATCACCTACATCGGAAGGACCGAGGTCAAGGGCGGCGATGTCTCATTCGACTGGACAGGGACTTACCTCAAGGTTAGATTTCAGGGCAACGCATTGAGTTTCAAAGTGTCCGACACCAAGAAGAACTACTACAACGTTTGGCTTGACGGCTCGATGGACCAGGCTCCGGACAAGGTCGTGGCGGTTCACGGGACAGACACCACAATCGTTCTCTTCAGCGCCGGGGAGCTCAAGGCCCGGTTCGGCAAGGACAGGAAGGCGGCGAAAGCCCCGCATCAGGTGATCCTCCAGAAGCGCACCGAAGGCGAGCAGGGCATCACGACCATCAGTGAGTTCATCACCGACGGCGATTTCCTGCAGGCCGACGCCCCGAAGGAAAGGATCATTGAATATGTCGGCGACTCCTACACCTGCGGCTACGGCACGGAAAGCCCGAACACAGAACGCTTCAGGCCGGAGACCGAGAACCAGAACCTGACCTACGCATGCGCCGTGGCAAGGTACTTCAACGCCGACCAGATTGTCGTGGCCCACTCCGGAATGGGAATAGTCCGCAACTACAACAGCAAGTTCACCGACTACTGCATGCCTGAGCGCTACCTCCAGACATTCGACAGTGACAAAGATGTGAAATGGGACGCCAAGTCATGCGGTCTCAAGCCGGGTATTACTGTCATCTATCTGGGAACCAATGACTTCTCCAGAGGGATGCAGCCTTCCGAAAGAATGTTTGTCAGAAACTACCACAAGCTCATGCGCGAGATCAAGGACAACTACGGCGAAAGCCATCCGATCCTCTGCATGGTTCCGAAACATGACTATCTGATGTTCGAGTACATCCGTAAGGCCGTGGACGACTGCGGGCTTAAGAACGTCCACCTTGTGGCGCTGACGGATTCCGTCCACAACAACGTGGAGGACATGGGAGCCGACGGACATCCGAACTACAGCGGACACCTCAAGATCGCCCACACCGTCATACCATACGTCTCCACCATAACCGGATGGGAACTTACCGGCAACGCCATCAGGTAATCGCCGGATCCCTTTGCAAAATCCGCGACGGCACATTCTTCCGCCGCCAAATCTTACCAACTTTTTTTAACGCTAACTAAATAAACCATCATGACAACAAAAGGCAAGATATTCACTTGGGTAGGTGCCATCGCGGCCCTCTGCCTGGCGGCGTTCATCTACGTCAGGTTCTACTTCGTCTTCGGAGACGGCGTGAAAGCCGGAGAACTCAACCAGTTCATGTACAAAGGCTACGTCTGGAAGACCTACGAAGGCAAACTGATCCAGTCCGGGTTCCGCGGCCCAGGTAAGGGTTCCGGCGGAGCGGCGGTCGAATCCTACATCTTCGACTTCTCCGTGGAGAACGAGGAGGTCGCCAATGAGCTGATGAGGTGCAGCGGAAAAACCGTCGAGCTTCATTACAAGGAATATCTCGGAACACTTCCTTGGCGCGGAATGCAGAAGTACGTCGTGGACAGAATAGTCTCAACCACATCACAAACAGGCGAATAATGAAAAGAATCCTCTCAATCATCGCATTGGCGACACCACTCGTCCTCAACGCACAGACCGGGGTCTACACGACACATCCGGCCAACCCGGAAGGCAGACTCCTCACGACGGAGGAAACCGAACTGGGCAGGCACATCAGACCGGCGAGCGTGTCGGCATCCTGGAAGGACAGCGACACCTTCACCACTTTCAAGGACGGCAAATGGATCCAGGAGAACCTCCTGACCGGGGAGATCTCCGACTATTCAGCCACCCGTCTTCCGGAAGGTTTCCCTAAGGATGCCGGGAACATCACGCGGAGCGATGACGGAACCTTCGCCTACACCATAGGCCAAAGCCTCTACATCTTCGACAACGGCCCCGTCAGCGTCGCCGTCAGCGAGAATCCCGACATCACCTACGGGCAGTCGGTAAGCCGCAACGAGTTCGGAATCGGCGAAGGAATATTCTGGGCGCCGGACGGATCGAAGCTGGCGTTCTACAGGAAGGACGAGAGCAAGGTCACGGACTTCCCTCTTCTGGACATCACCACCCGCACCGGCTCGCTGAAGAGTATCAAGTACCCGATGAACGGCATGGACAGCGAGAGGATAAGCCTCGGAATCTATGACAGGGCAAGCGGCAAGACCGTCTGGTGCGATGTCAATGAATATGGCGACGACCGTTACCTGACGAACATCAGCTGGTCGCCAGACAGCAGGAACATATTCATCCAAGTCGTCGACCGGTCCCAGAAGCACATGAAACTGAACATGTACCGCGCGGCAGACGGTTCCTTCGCGCGCACCATCCTCACCGAGGACGACTCCCGCTTCGTCGAGCCACTGGATCCGCTGCGGTTCATCAAGGGGACATATTCATTCATCTACCGCACCGATATCCGCGACGGCTACCGCAACCTTTACCTCTGCGACACCCTCGGGACTGTCAGAAGGCTGACCGGAGTTGACGCCGATGTCGAGTACCTTGGCAACGACGGCAGGTTTGTCTACTACACCTCGGCGGAGGTCTCCCCTGTCGAGAATCATCTGTTCAGGATCGAGGTCAGGATCCCGGGAGCCGGCAAGGCCAAGGAACGCGCCGACGCTGTGGCGAAGGCCAGGTTCGGCAAGCCTGTCAGGCTGACCTCCGAGGAAGGCTGGCACACGATCTCCCTCAACGAAGACTGCACCAGATTCATCGACAACTACAGCAGCTTCAACGTTCCGCGCGTGATGAACATCGTCTCGGCTGACGGAAAACTGATCCGCAATCTGATCACAGCCGAGGATCCGCTCAAAGACTACAAGACCGGAAAGGCTCTGCTCGGCACAGTCAAAAGCGCCGACGGCAAGTACGACAACTGGTACAGGATGTTCCTTCCTACGGACTTCGATCCAGCGAAGAAGTACCCTGTGATCATCTACGTCTATGGCGGCCCTCACTCACAGATGGTCCGCAACTCCTGGCTCGGACAGGTCAGGATGTGGGAGATGCTCATGGCACAGAAAGGCTACATCGTCTATGTCCAGGACAACCGGGGAACCCAGAACAGGGGCTCCGAATATGAGAAGGCCATCCACCGCCACTGCGGCCAGGCCGAGATGGCTGACCAGATGGTAGGTGTCAACATGCTGAAATCTCTGCCTTTCGTGGATTCCGACAGAATCGGTGTCCACGGATGGAGCTACGGAGGATTCATGACCATCTCATTGATGACCAATCATCCGGAGACATTCAAGGTCGGCGTGGCCGGCGGTCCGGTCATCGACTGGAAGTGGTACGAGATCATGTACGGCGAGCGTTACATGGACACTGAAGCCACCAATCCGGACGGATTCGATCAGACAAGCCTTCTTAACAACGTGAAGAATCTCAAAGGCAAGCTTCTCATCTGCCAGGGAGCCATCGACAACACTGTGCTCTGGCAGCACAGCCTGAGCTTTGTCCAGCGATGCATCGAGGAGAACGTCCAGCTGGACTACTTCCCTTACCCTCGCTCCGAACACAATGTCTTCGGAAGCTGGAGAGTCCACCTGATGGACAAAGTGACAAACTACTTTGACGACTACCTGTAGTCACCCGAATGATCAGTAAAAAGGACTGTCCGGACCGGGCAGTCCTTTTCCATCAGAAGCCGTCAATCATCAAGGCAGGCGCTTCTGGCATCCTTGATGGCCTGAAAAACCAGACTCTCATCACCCAAAGTGCAATCCGCCTGATAAGGAGTGGACTCCGAGTAGCGGAACTTTCCACTTTTCCCTCCATAGTAGACATCCCTGAACATAAAATTACTGAAAGTGATGTCAAAACCGTCATAGACATTCCTGATCAAGAAGATTTCGTCAGGATTCTGAATGACACCATCCTTGACGGAGAGGATGACCTTGACCGTGTTCCTGATCTTGACATCATTGAGATTTCCGCTGTTCTCAAACGTGGTCACACACATGTCTGACCATGTTTCGTCCGTAGCCTTCAGATAATCAATCATGGTGTCATAACGCGTGAACCTGAATGTCTTTGTCTCCTCGTCGTAGTAGGAGTTCCTTCTGTACACATGACCGAAGGTAGAATAGTCAAAAGCGAAGCTGAACGAAGTCTGACCCAAAATCAGCTCGTAGTTGGTACGGTTGACCGGCACTTTGGCCACCCCGTCATCAGACAGCACAAGCTTGTTGTTGTGACTGGTGTACGCCTCGTCTCCTTCCCCGCCCTTCTTACCTTTGATGTCAAGGGAGCCGATCAGGCAGTATTCCGGGATGATTGTCTTGGATTCAGAGACGACCTCCATTCCGTAGTCCGGCGTGTGACTTTCATAATACATACCATTCGACCGTCTTACAACCGGAAGATAATGGATGTCAAGCTTTGACGGAGCCACACCGTCTCCAAAAGAAACCGATTGCGTTGTCTTGCTCGCCTCTGTGCCGACTGGCCTGATCCAGAAGCTCTTCACGTTGTCACTGCCAAGTTCGAGAAAATGATCGCCTGCCATACGCGGGGCGCCATAGACATCCGTCATAAGTTTCCCCAACCTGGCAATGTCGCCGACACTCCGGTAGAAGAAATATCCCTGCCCGGAATTGATGTCGCAATGAGGATACTCTATACCTGACCAAGAGGTCTCTGTCTTTCCCTCAACGACTCTCGCAATGTCATATTTCACATCAACGGTGCTTTCTCTCCATTCAGAATCCGTCATTTCGACAGTGACTCCGACACGGTACGGGACAGCGCAAGTGGCGGCTATCAGAGATGGATCAGTAATCTCCTTGTCCCCGACCCTGAATCTTTCCGGCCTCGTTCTCCTTGACAGATCACCGGCGCCCGGGCTTTCCTCTGACCACACAGGCAGTTCGTCTTTGTCCAGATAGATGTAACCTAAAGCATCGGATGTCTTCGTGTACGAGTTACCAGCCTGATCCTTGAAAGTGACCTCGCATCCGGCAAGTAATACCGGGCCCGGGCCGGTGACGACAAGCGAGGCTCCACCGGTGTAAGGGTTGACATATTCATAAGTAGTGTCTTTGACCGCCGCCCGTCCTCTTGACGCGACCTTGGCAAGCGCTCTGACCGGAGCCACATTATACTTCGTCCAGTCCGCTTCCTCCACATACATGGTGTCCACAGAGGCCATCTTTGGCGCATTCTTGCCGTCCTCGCCGTCCTTGCCTTTAAGATACTCGTAAAAGTCTTTCTCCGAGACCGCGGTCCTCGGCCACTTAGGATATGTCTCGATGTCATAGACACCGTTCCCCGGATTGTCAAGCCCATTGTCGCTCAGAACAATCTCTTTCCAGAGTTCATAGGCGGACTTGCCATCCTTGCCATTGGCACCGTCCTTGCCGTCAGAGCCGTCCTTGCCGTTTTCCCCGTCAGCTCCTGCCGCGCCGCGGAGATATTCATAGAAATCAGACAGCGATGTTCTTGAAGAATCCCATTTGACTCCTGGATTCTTAGGATCCTCAAGGCCCACCGGTGATGTAACGTCCAAGACCCAAAGCTCATAGGCGGATTTTCCGTTCGACCCGGAGGATCCGTCCGATCCGTCCTTACCATCGCTGCCGTCTTTACCGTCCTTACCGTCTTTGCCATCGAGACCGTCCTTGCCATTGAGGCCATCCTTGCCGTCTTTACCGTCCTTGCCATCCTTACCGTCAAGACCATCTTTACCATCCTTGCCGTTGAGGCCATCCTTACCGTTGAGACCGTCTTTGCCATCCTTGCCGTCCCTACCGTCCAGACCGGAGTTCCCTTTCGCCCCGGCTTTTCCTGTAAGATATTGGAAGAACTTCTGGATCGACAGATCCTCGAGGGTTATCTCATTACCGTTCTGGTCTTGTACCCGGCCACCAGCCTCGATTGTTTCCCTGACATATTCCTTCCACATCTCATAAGCGCTCAAGCCGTCATTCCCGTCATCGCCTTTATCACCTTTATCGCCCTTGGCCCTCACGCCGGTGTCCTTGTCTCCTACCCACCAGTTTCCGTCCTTAATGTAAGGAATAAGCCCGTCAGCTCCATTATTTCCGGTCAGGAACCAATAGAAATCAACCATCGATGTGTGCGACCTATCCCATTGTTTTCCAGGGTTATGAGGATCATCCACACCCGAAGCGACATATTCCTTCCAAAGTTCGTAGGCAGACTTGCCGTCCCTGCCGTCTTTGCCGTCAATTCCATCCCTACCGTCTTTGCCGTCCTTGCCGTCAATTCCATCCCTGCCCTTCAGATAGAGGAAGAAATGGGTGAGATCCACGGGGCCGGAATAGTCTATGAGTTTCTCTTTCACAGCTTTTACCCAAAGCTCGTAAGCCGACATCCCGTCCTTTCCAGGCAAGCCCTGCACTCCCTGCTCACCACGCGGGCCGACCGGCATAGTCACCTCAAGAGAGTTGCAGGCGGATGCCATAGAAACTCCCAAGAGCATCATAATCAGTGATTTAAAATTCAATCTCATAATATTATTGATTTATAATTGGTTAAGGTAGTTCCATAATGACTCGGATGTCACCCTTTCTATGACAACTTTGCGGTCGCCCCTGCGCTGCTCGTCAGAAGCCGACTCCGGCACAAGGGCCATGCGCTTCCCGAAGCCCCTGCAGCATAGTCTGTCCGCGCTGACGCCTCTTTGGACAAGAGCCTCCAGCACGGCCTTGGCGCGTGCCTTCGACAACTCCTCGTTGTACCTCACCGAGCCTCTGGCATCCGTGTAGCCGGCCACGAGGAACCTTGAATCCGGGAATCCTGAGATGATGCGGGCGATCTCGTCCAGCACGAATTGTGACTCCGGTGTGATCGTAGCTTTGTCAAAATCAAAATTCACATTGTCCATCAGCTCAGCCAATGTCCTCTCGCAAGGGATTTCTTTGACAACCTCACGGATCACATCCACCGGCACCTCGCGGATCACCTCTTTCTCCACCACGCGCTGCGGATAGAGTCCGGCATAGTCATCCAGATGACTTGTGATGTAACGGTCGGCAACCTCTTTACCCTTGCTATGTCCTCCGAGCCTAAGCAGGACCCCGGCAGAGACCTGGGCGAAATTCACCCCGTCCGTACCAAACGAATGATGGTACTGTCCCTGAACACGTACCCCCACCCTCTCGCTCATCCAACCGATGACACCGATGCCTACAGACACAGGGAAAAACAAGTCAGAATCAAAGGTATGGCCTTTGTTCCATGCATCCTCCGTCTTCCACAAGGCTTCCTTCGTGACATCTCCCTTGAACTGTCCGAAATACGATGTCGGAAAATTCTTTTTAAAGGCGTTGACTCCGAGCCTGAAATACGGCTGGATCCATTCGCTCCGCACAAAAGGCCGGAACTGAATCCCGGGACTGACCATAAATGAATATCCCTGCCTGACTTTTTGCGAATCATTATAGCGGGCAAGCCCGAGTGTCCCCTGCAGATCGGCATACAGCCATCTCTTGAGTTCCATGGCCGAATAGATTTCGGCTCCGCCGTAGATCAGTTTCTCGTCAAGGTTGAAAATGTAGTCCCCGCCGGCAGTCTGGTGAAAGTCCGACACGGTGGTCCTTGTTATGTTCATGCCTGCTCCACCCAGGCCTAACTCCCACGTTCTGGGATAGATCCTGCCTTGAGACAATCCCGCCAGCGGGTACAAAAGAGCAAGCGCGACGGCGAATGCCGTCTTGTTTAAATTCTTTCTCATAAATTATGAATATTACTTGGTGTTCTACTGCCGGGCAATCCTTACTTAAGGACGAACTCCGTGATGTTCTCTATGCCCGGAATCCCGTAATAGGCTGCGATCAGATTCCCTTTGAGATAGATTTTCCTGCCAAAGATCTCCGGATGGTCAACAAGGTTGATCGCCGCCCGGACATCACCCTTAGGCAGTTTGACGGACATGCAGGAACTCTTGGATGTCACGGATGTGCGTGATGCGATCGCTATGCAAGTCATTGATGAAAAAGGGTCTGTAAACGAGATGCCTTCCTTTGCGGAAGACAGATCCCCGCCAACCACGAATCCACAAACCCACACACCTTTCTCCCCAACATGTTCTTTTGCCTGTGACACGCCATAGGCGGTTGACTGCGTGGTTCCGGGATCCGCTCCGGATCCAGACCCTATCTCATAATCATAGCTGTTCCAAACGCGGTTTGTGTCAAGTTTGATCGACAGTCCGGAGCCTTCGCCCTGTTCCGGAGGTGCAATCGACGGGCAGGACAAGCCCAATGACAGAATCTCGCAGGCTTCCAGGAAGCGGTTCATCAAAACACGTGACGATGACCCGTCGTACAGTTTCACCGCGACCGTTCCGGGCTTGAAATAGCCTATCCTTCTCTCGGTCTGGCCGTATTTAAGGTCACCGTCCGGCGACGAGACCGTCACCACACCGTCGGGATAGGTGGCCTTGAAATCCGGTCCAAGAACCAGTCTCAGGCCGGAATTTAGTTGAGAGCAATTCAGGCAGGCTCTTGTACTCATTCCTGACTGGACGACCACGACCTGCTCATCGCCGAACTGCGGAGCCGAGAACTCCGGCTTATCGAATCTCCTTGAGACAGCCTTTACAGTGTAGGTGCCGGGATTGACCAACATCGACTCGGGGGAATCGCCGTATCTCCCCTCATACAGAACCTCTTCAGCCGAATTTCTGACCGTAAGAATAAAAGCATCCGTGTCCGGAAGATCAACCGTTGACCTGGTGGACACCCCCGATGAGAAATTCCAGCATAACGTCTGTCTCTTATACACATCTCCGAGCCCACGAGACAGGCAGAAATCTCG
>ENA-OYXC01000543-OYXC01000543.1-human-gut-metagenome-genome-assembly--contig:-NODE-543-length-15809-cov-165.854577_pt1 | contig 15809 bp, 7 predicted proteins | sample MGYA00244214_ERZ653415 | MGnify/ENA primary metagenome ERZ653415 (study PRJEB26926, sample SAMN06165016) | human gut metagenome | biome: ENVO:00009003; feature: ENVO:2100002; material: ENVO:00002003... | reverse complement strand
CAAGGCTTGCAAGATTTTTAAAGAGAATAGTAATGATTGATTATAACAACCAATAAGAACGCTCTTTTCTTCCCCACCTTTATCGGCGTGAAGGTAATAAAGACAAATCCTCCCGAATTTATTTACTGGCAATAAATAAATTCGGGAGGATTTTGTTTTATATTTAGAAAAGGATGATTATCGGATAACCATCTTTATCTTTTTGCCATCAGCTACTATGATGAACACACCAGTAGTAGGAGCCATTATGGTTGCGTTTTGACTGGCAGCCAGTTTTTTTCCATCAAGAGAATAGAGAGCAAGCTGCTTGCAGCCCTCGGCTGTAATCATTTTGCCTGATACCGAAATATGGATAGCAGATACAGGAGCTGCTACCACAGGATTGATACCAGTTGCCTCATCACCATATTTCATTACATACTTTTCTACATGATCGGTTGTGATGGTTACAGAGACCAACCTTCCTTTCTTATCGTATTCGAAATCCTTGATTAAGGAAGTATTTGCAGCTGCTCTTGTTGCAGTAGAGCTGTTCTCTGTATATTGTACCAGTCGGTTGTCGTTATCACGGGTATAGGATATGATGCTTTCTATATAACTGTTCTTAACAGTATAAGTAAGCGTATTACCCTCTACGTTACATGTCGATTCATTTACATAATCGGCTTTCCAGGAATCCGAAGATGCATCCCATGTATAGTTGGCATGAGAAGATAAATCAGATTTATCTGCAAAGAATGTAGAATCAATATCGCTGATATAAGCAGAACTGTTATATGCCTTTACCGGAGAACTTGGCATTACCAATGCAAACTGAGGCTTAGCAACATAGCTGCTTTCTTCCTTACTGCTTGGCTGCCACTCGTCGCCTACCTTATCATAAGTAATGGTTGTACTTCCATTCTCATTATTTGTCTCCTCACGTTTACTGGTTTCTACAATCTTACCATCTTGCAAATCACGATAGATAGTGGTACTGACGCCATTATTTTCGACTGTGATAGGAAAAACACTCGTACGTGGCTCTGGGTCAAAGTCATTATTTTCATAAGACCAAGAATAAGTAAATTCTATACCATCAGAGGTTAAAGAGCGCTTATGTCCATAATCCTTTTCGCCATCCTCATATTCCAACTCAACTTCATGATAAGTTCCTTTATCATCAATATAACATTCTTTCATGTCGTAAGAATCAGGCCCTTTATAGCTATCTTTCCTCTTTCTTGTATACCCATTCTCTGTATAAGTATAAGTCAAGAGATAACCGCCATCACTATCATATTTTTGATTTTTTGTCACATATCCGTCCTTATTGAATTCATAGTAAGGACAGAGTTCATAGTCTCCCAATTCCAGTTTAAAGGTCTCATCAGGAATCGCAAACTTCTCCCATTTACCATTCTTGAAAATTTCGAGAGGTTTGGTTGGTCTATTAGAAGCATCCACATCACATAATCTATATCTTGCTTCTTCTTTTCCATCGGTAGCATAGTAAACCCAGGTGATTTCATCCAATTCTTGAGAACTGCTACCTATATGTTTATATATTTCAGAACAATATCTTCCATCCTTAAAAGGATATACACCATCATAGTTAACGAGATTTCCTGCATCATCATACTCCAAGAATCTACGAGTCATATCTCCACCATACTTATAAGTCCATTGCAAGATGTTCGGATTTTGACGTATCCAGTCATAAGCATCATAACGATTCTGTATGAATTCCTTCTTTTCACGATCATAGGTATAGGTGATACATTCACGATGTTTACCATCGTAAATCCATGGATCATCATAATTATCTGTCTTAACCGTTTTATCAGTAAGAATCCATGAACCTCCTTTGTCTGCAGAATAGTTATAATTGATGATAGTAGTATATCCGTTTGCGGAAGTCACCTCTTTTTTGTTTCCGCTCACCGAAGAACTACCATATCTATAGTCTTTATGAATGGTAGAATTGTCTGTCACATTCCACACCTGTTCTATGATTTTACTCCAATTTCCCCATCCGTCTTTGAGTTCTTCTCTTTTCCAGGCTGTTGCCTCACAAACGTCACCATTGATTTCAACAGTTACCTTAATATTATTCTTTTGACCGGTAAGAACGAAGCAGTTTCCAGCCTCATACCAGTTGTATTCTTTGATTTTAGAAATATAATGGATCTGAAAAAAATAATCTACACCATAAGTTATCTCTTTCATCAGATAAGCCTTACCATCGGTATCATCGCCTACAAGATGGTCGTAGCCATAAGTCTTGCTGCAAAGAAGTGTTTCCTTGCCAGCCTCATCTGAAGCTTTATGCTCATACTTATCCTCGCTAACTGTTCTGCCTTGCTGATCCTCAGTATAAACATAGCGTTCATAACTTCCATCAGGTGATTTCACATAAGCCAATCGTCCCTTCTCATCGAATGTTCGGGTTGGTAAAACATTCAACGAATCTGAGTTATAAATAAGATCACATCCAAGCAATTGGTCTTCCTTCTTACTGCCAAAAGAAACTACTGGCATATCAGCAGGCTTGACAACTGAGATGATATTAGGCACAATAATTTCTGTATGCTCAGAGTCACTTGAAGTCGCAAGACTAATTGCGACATCAGTATTAACCACCTTCGCTACTTGCTTTTTAGTAAATTGGCTTCTAGCATTTACTGGTTGTAAGGCTAGCGAAGCAGCTCCTAGAACTAATAAGTAAAGTTTTTTGTTCATATTTGATTATTTTTAATTAATTAAACTGTCATTCATATTTTATAATAGAAATTAGAATCTCATTTATGGATGCAAAGTTACACAATCTAATTATAAACCGCCTTGTTCAAATTGGTTCAAGTTTTAGATTTTGGTTAATTTAACGAATTCTGTTCCCAACTTCCGCAGGAAGTCTACCAACACTTTCTATTCTTTCGCAAAGCCTAATATACCTAATTTCCGCAACACTATAATTTGATATTTTTTATAAGCACCTGAGCAACAAAAAGTTGCTCAGGATTTTGCCATGTCAGAAATTTCACTTATCTTAGTGTTGCAAAATAAAAACAAACAAAATTCTGAATGACATGGCAAAAGTACAAATAAAATCTGAGAAACTCACTCCTTTTGGGGGAATTTTTTCGATTATGAAGCAATTTGATGCTCTTTTAGCTCAAACCATATCGTCTTTTATGACAACTTGTACTTTACCATCAGCATTGGGCATATTATAAAGAAGAAATTGTATCTCGTTACTCATAATTTATTACTTTAGATGCAAAGTAAGTGATTTATTTTTATAACAATGTGCCTATAGTGTAATCTTTAACAAGATATAACAAAAAACGCTTGTGTTATAGCATGTAATAGTGTGAAAGAATGTAAAATGAGCCCTTGCTTTTGGCTGTTACTATAGATTAGCATTGAAATATGTTGTCAAAATGTTGGCAATTTCTAGAAACAAAAAATCCTAACCGCTTATTATCAGGCAGTTAGGATTTTCTTCGGTGCGCCTGATAGGACTCGAACCTACACGGCCTGAACCACTAGATCCTAAGTCTAGCGCGTCTACCAATTTCGCCACAAGCGCATTCTTGGGTGCAAAGATACAATAATAATTTGAATAAAAAGAATAAAAATGAAAAAAATGATGGTTTTACTTGCTTTTTACGAGAAATAATGGTAATTTTGCAAACAGATACTGTTCTATTTTTATTTTGCAAAAAACGAAGGCAGGACAGTAAGGACAGATAAAAACTATAATAACAGGAATATGAAAAAAGTATGGGTTATGATGCTGGCTACATTGATGGTTTCTTCCACGATGATGGCTGGAAATGTGAAGAAATCAACTACTCTTCCTATTGAGGGAGAGATCGTCAAGGCTTCTCATCCGATGATTCAGTATGTTGGGCGTGTGAGCTTTGCTAAGAATCCTGATGTAGCCAGTTTCAATTATCCGGGAACTACGATTGAGGCTAGTTTTCAAGGGTCTTCTCTGAAAATGCTGTGCCGCCCGAAGACTGGATATTTCATGGCGCAGATTGATGGTTGCGAACCTTTCAAAGTGGGCTTTAATGCCGAACGCGATTCGGTTGTTACCCTGGCTGCGGCTTTGTCAAAGGGGGTGCATCATGCTAAGGTGATGTATGTGATAGAAGGCTTATTCCGTAAACCGGAATTCAGGGGATTTGTTCTTGATAAGGGATGTCAGCTCGTTGAGGCTCCGGCTCTCCCGGAACGGAAGATTGAATTTATCGGAAATTCAATCACCTGCGGTTATGGAGTAGAAAGTATCAACATGTCTGATCCTTTTGAGGATGAAACGGAGAACCATTGGCTTACTTATGCCAATATCGTAAGTGACAGTTTGAAGGCTCAGCATACTTCTATCTCCCGCAGTGGTATCGGTGTATATCGTAATTATAATGGTCCGAAGACAGGTGATGCCGATAACATGCCTTGGCAATATGAATATACCTTATTTGACCAGCATGATGAAAAATGGGATTTTGCCAAGTATCAGCCTCAGTTAGTCTGTATCAATCTGGGTACGAACGATCTTTCTACCAAGAATTATGATATTCAACTCTACGAGAAGAATTATCGCATGTTTCTTAAAACGGTACGTAGCAAGTATCCTCATGCAAAGATTGTGATGTTAACAGGTCCGATGCTCGGCGAGAAGGAGAGTAGCAAGCAGCGAACTGTGCTTGATAGAATCTGTGCTGATGCCAATAAAACTGATAAGAATATTTACCGTTTCGATTTCAGTTTCCAGAAAGGAGATTTAGGTTATGGCGCCAGCTGGCATCCTAGTATGTTGCAGCATCGGAAGATGGCAGCAGAATTGCTTCCGTTCCTGAGAAAACTGATGAATTGGAATTAAATGAAATTGCATGTTTATCAAACAAAATTATATGATAACAATGAACACAAAAAATCTATTATTGTTGGCATCTCTTACATTGGCGATGCCTCTGACAGCACAGACTCCGCAAGAGGATTTCAAGCGGGATATTACGCTTTCGGGTAGTAACTATGTAGCTTATCGTGGTCCTCAGAAGCAGTTGACTGCGGCTCCTAAAGGTTATAAGCCTTTCTATCTGAGCCATTATGGCCGGCATGGTTCCCGCTATATGATAGGCAAGAAGGCTTATGATGTGCCTTATTTCTCTCTGCTCAAAGCGAAGCAGGAGGGCAAACTGACAGCTAAGGGCGAGGAAACGCTGGCTAAGGTGAAGATGATTCGTGAGGAGGCGAAGGGGCGCGATGGTGAACTGACTCCGCTCGGAGCTCTCCAGCATCAGGGTATCACCAGAAGAATGATGGAGCGATTCCCTGAGATTTTTGCCGGTAATACGAATATTGAGGCCCGAAGTACTTTGGTAATCCGATGTATCCTCTCTATGGAGAACGGTTTGCAGCAGATGCTTCGCATGAATCCGAAACTTCATATCTTCCATGATGCCAGCGAGCATGATATGTATTATATGAACCAAGACGACAGATACCTGGATAGCTTGAAGCATAGCGTGGGTATCAAGGTGGCACTGCAGGAATTTGCACAGAAGCACGTTAGCTATAGCCGTGTGATGCAGGAACTGTTCAACGACCCTGCCTGGGTGAAGCAGAATATCAACCAGAGTGACCTGAACAGAAAACTTTATAAGATGGCAAGCTCAATCCAAGGCACGGAACTGAGGGGCAAGGTTTCGCTCTATGACCTCTTTACGGAGGAGGAACTGTATCAGAACTGGCTGAATGCCAACATCTCGTGGCAGATGGCTTACGGCAACTCGCCTTATACGGGCAATGTGCAGCCGTTCTCCCAGCGCAATCTCCTGAGAAACATCATCCAGAAGGCGGATAGCTGCATCGCTCTTCCGCATCCGGGAGCTACATTGAGATATGGACACGATACGATGGTTACTCCGCTTACCTGTTTGTTGGATTTGAATGGATATGGCGAAGAGATTAAGGATCCGGAGAAGATTGCTTCTCAATGGTGGGATTATAAGATTACCCCGATGGCTACGAATTTGCAGTTTGTTTTTTATAGAAACAAGGCGAATGATGTGCTGGTGAAGGTGCTTTTGAATGAAGATGAGGCTACTTTGCCTATCAAGAGCGATGTGGCACCTTATTACCACTGGAATGACTTTAAGGAATACTGCCTGAAAAAGCTGGCGGGGTATAAAAGGTAAAAATGAAGGCTACTGACTGCTGGGGACAGGCGATGGAATCGCCTGGAACGGGGGCAGGAGGGGGACTGGCTTCTTTTTTGCTGAACGCAAAACGCTAAAGCGCGAAATGCAAATGGCTAGATAATAAAAAAAAGGGCTTAAGCTTTTTGGGCTTAAGCTCCTTTTTTATGATGGGCGCTTTCCTTGCGCTTTCTTTTTCGCTTTCTTAGCGCTTTTTATTGCTTCGATAACCAGTCTTTATCCTTCTGGTCTTCTTCGAAATCTTTTTCTGAGAAGAGGTTGGTCTGACCAGTCAGTTCGTCAATCACCTGTTGCTCGCTTTTGCCAGCATCTGGATCAAGGTTTTCACCTTCATTCTCTGAGTCAGAACCATCCGGTTCCTCATCATTATCCTCAGAAGAAGGTTCTGGGAATCGGGTTGGTTCCAGTTCCTCGATACTTTCAATCTTCCATGTCGTGAGGCGCTTACCCTTTGCCTTGAAACTCTTCTGCGCAATGAACTGCTCGGCATCGATTTCTTCGGCAGGACGGATGGCATCCACACCGCCATAAGTAACCTTGATGCGTGGATAAACCGTATCGGTAAGCAAGATGAGCTTGCAGTTAGGGTTTTCTCCCATGAAATTCTGATGGCGCTTGGTGGCATCCATCGTGAATCGCTTGATGTATGGATATCCCTGATTGTCGGCATCGTAGAGAATTGCTGTCCATATCTTATGTTCATCCCATTTCTCTAAGCGGATGATGTTGTCCTCGTAGTGGTTGTTGACATCGAAATTGGTGATGTAGAATTCACCGTTGTCGAGTACTACCAAGATAGAATCATCATCATTGAATTCGCCCAGGAAGCGGCCGTTCTCATCGTAGTTGATGCGGTTTACGTCTGGGTCGAACCAAACCTTTCTGCCTCCTAACGTGCTGTGGCCGTGACTCTTCAGACCGATGCGGCGAATGGTGCGCTTGGTAAGGAGATTACCTTTGGCAGCACGCCCCTTGATCAGAATGTCTGAGAAATCCTTCTCCAGGAAGATGCTCTGGCGCTTCTTCGTCAGGTCTGGCTCCATCGTACACTTGATGATTTCAGCTTCTCCATTCGGGTTGGCGGTGAAATAGATAACGCGGCTGCCAGCTGTGCCCTGGGTGATGTCATACAACTTGTCGCGGGTCATGGCGGTTACATTGAATCGCTTGATGAAGTAATCGCCTTGCTTGCCGTCGCGGTAAACACAGTTGTAGATGGTGCGCTTATCGTTCTTCTTGAATACCTGTACATGGAGAATATTCTTGCCGACGAATATCTTGTCTGCTACCTTGGTGACTTTAAACTTGCCATCCTTATAGAAGATGATGATGTCATCAAGATCGGAGCAGTTGCATACGAATTCATCCTTCTTCAACCCTGTACCAACGAAACCTTCCTGACGGTTGATGTAGAGTTTCTGGTTAGCTTCTACCACCTTGGTAACCTCAATGGTATCAAAGTTTCTTATTTCTGTTTTGCGAGGATGGTTCTTTCCGTATTTCCCCTTGAGATATTCAAACCAGTTGATGGTTACATCGGTCATGTGAGCCAGGTCGTTCTCAATCTCAGCAAGTTCAGCCTTAATTTTCATCAGCAGTTCGTCTGCCTTATCCTTATTATATTTAAGGATTCGCTGCATCTTGATTTCCAGGAGTTTAAGAATGTCCTCGCGGGTTATTTCCCGATGGAAGGCATATTCTACCATACCCTTACCGTCTACTTCGGCAGTAAAGAGTTTGTCCTTGAATGGTTCGAGTTTTGAATCGATGAAGGCAACAACCTCATCCTGACTCTTACTCTGCTCAAACTTTCGCTCCTTGTAGATGCGTTCTTCGATGAAAATCCGTTCGAGAGAAGAGAAGAAGAGCTGTTCCTCCAATTCACCCTTTCTGATCATCAGTTCCTTGCGCAGCAATCCCATAGTGCGGTCTACGCTGTGGCGCAACACATCGCTGATAGTGAGGAAAACAGGCTTGTTGTCTTCGATGACACAGCAGTTGGGCGAGATGTTGATTTCGCAATCGCTGAAAGCGTAGAGTGCATCCATCGTTTTATCTGATGAGGTTCCTGGTGCCAGATGCACAAGAATCTCAACATTTGCCGAAGTAACATCATCTACCTTGCGTGCCTTAATCTTACCCTTTTCTACCGCTTTGGTGATAGAATCGATGAGGCTGCCTGTAGTCTTACTGAATGGTATCTCGCTGATAACGAGTGTCTTGTTGTCGAGCTTGTCTATCTTGGCTCTTACCTTCAATGCACCCCCTCGCTGTCCATCATTGTATTTACTTACATCGATGGCACCGCCTGTAGGGAAGTCGGGATAGAGTTGGAATGGCTCGCCCTTGAGATAGTGGACGGCAGCATCGCAAATCTCATTGAAATTATGTGGCAAAACCTTACTGCTCAATCCCACGGCAATACCCTCGGCACCTTGTGCCAAGAGCAACGGGAATTTGGCAGGGAGCGTGATAGGCTCCTTGTTTCTGCCATCATAAGAGAGTTGCCAGTCGGTGGTTTTAGGATTGAAAACCACATCGAGAGCAAACTTAGAGAGGCGTGCCTCTATATATCGGGGAGCAGCAGCACGGTCGCCCGTAAGAATGTTTCCCCAGTTACCCTGCGTATCGATGAGCAGGTCTTTCTGTCCCATCTGTACCAAAGCATCTCCGATAGACGCATCACCGTGAGGGTGAAACTGCATGGTATGTCCCACGATATTGGCAACCTTGTTGTATCTTCCGTCGTCCATGCGCTTCATAGAGTGGAGGATGCGTCGCTGTACCGGTTTCAAACCATCCTCAATATGAGGAACGGCACGTTCGAGGATAACATACGATGCATAGTCGAGGAACCAGTTCTGATACATTCCGCTGAGGTGATGTACAGCAGAAGCATCGAATCGGTTCACCGGCTTATAATCGGAATGTTCTTCGGTCGAAATCTCCTCGTTGTCATCTTCTGCAGCATCCTGTTCAGATTCTGCAGAAGAATTTACCAAATTTGGCGATTTTTCCTCTTCAAGACCGTTTTTATCTTTAATTTCGTCGCTCATATATAGCTTTTAATACTTATTTTATTAATTTATGGCAAAAATACAACAATTTTTCGAGAAAAAAGAGTATCTTTGCCGAAAATTTGAAAAAAATAAGATTTAATCATGGCACAGGAAGATGTTTTTAAGAAAATTGTAAGCCATTGCAAGGAATATGGCTTCGTGTTCCCAAGTAGTGAAATTTATGATGGCTTGGCTGCCGTTTATGACTATGGTCAGAATGGTGTTGAGCTCAAAAACAATATCAAACAGTACTGGTGGCAGAGTATGGTATTGTTGCACGAGAACATTGTTGGTCTCGATGCAGCTATCTTCATGCACCCTACAGTATGGAAGGCATCTGGACACGTAGATGCTTTCAATGACCCATTGATTGATAACCGCGATTCAAAGAAGCGTTATCGTGCCGATGTGCTCATCGAGGATCACATGGCTAAGTATGAGGAGAAGATTGCCAAGGAGATTGCCAAGGCTAAGAAACGTTTCGGCGATAGCTTTGATGAGGCTCAGTTCCGTGCAACTAATCCTCGCGTTTTGGAGAACCAGAAGAAGTTTGATGACCTCCATGCCCGCTATACTGAGGCTATGCAGGGTCCTAACCTGGAGATGCTGAAGCAGATTATCGAGGATGAGGGTATCGTCTGCCCTATCAGCGGTACCAAGAACTGGACAGACGTTCGCCAGTTCAACCTGATGTTCTCTACCCAGATGGGTGCTGCCAGCGATGCTACAAGCAAGGTATATCTCCGTCCTGAGACAGCTCAGGGTATCTTCGTAGATTATCTGAGCGTTCAGAAGACCGGCCGTATGAAGTTGCCATTCGGTATCTGTCAGATTGGTAAGGCTTTCCGTAACGAGGTTGTAGCCCGTCAGTTCGTATTCCGTATGCGTGAGTTCGAGCAGATGGAGATGCAGTTCTTCTGCCAGCCTGGTACTGAGATGAAGTGGTTTGAATATTGGAAGAAGGTTCGTCTGGCTTGGCACGAGGCTCTCGGTATGGGTAATGAGAACTACCGTTATCACGATCACGAGAAACTGGCTCACTATGCCAATGCTGCTACCGACATCGAGTTTAAGATGCCATTCGGCTTCAAGGAGGTAGAGGGTATCCACAGCCGTACCAATTTTGACCTTTCTCAGCACGAGAAGTACAGCGGCCGTTCTATCAAGTACTTCGATCCAGAGAAGAACGAGAGCTATGTACCTTACGATGTAGAGACATCTATCGGTGTAGACCGTATGTTCCTCAGCGTAATGTGCCACTCTTACTGCGAGGAGAAGCTGGAGAATGGCGAGACACGTGTTGTTTTGCGTTTGCCAGAGGCTTTGGCACCTGTTAAGTGTGCTGTGTTCCCATTGGATAAGAAGTATGGTTTGCCAGAGTTGGCACACGAAATCGTTGACGAACTGAAGTTCCACTTCAATACTCACTATGGCGATCCTAAGGATTCTATCGGTAAGCGTTATCGCCGTCAGGATGCTATCGGTACTCCATTCTGTATCACCGTAGACCACGAGACTCCAAACGATCATAAGGTAACTCTGCGTTATCGTGATACCATGGAGCAGGAGCGCGTAGCTATCTCTGATCTTCGCAGCATCATCGAGGAGCGCGTAAGCATCACTAGCGTATTGAAGAAGCTTGGCAAGGAAATCAAGAACTTCTAATTAATCAAATATATCTAGATGAATCTTAAGAGTTTGAAATATTTCTTCTTCCTCATGATGGCAGTGATCACACTGTCATCATGTAGCGAAGATGATGATAATGTCTCGGAATATGCCAACTGGCAGGAGCGTAACGAGCAGGCTTTTGCCGATACATTGGCTTATGCCAGAAAGATGGGTGAAGCTAACGGCTGGTACGTTTATAAGAACTGGACGTTCGAAAACCAGACTCCGACGAACAAAGATCAGAATGGTAATTTAGTGACCCTTCCTTATAAGGATTGCGATAATATCATCGTTCATGTTCTGAAGAAGGGAGAGGGTACAACTTCTCCTATCCTTACCGATTCGGTACAGGTGAGCTATCGTGGCCGTTTCATTCCTACTGATAATTATAAGGAAGGTTACGTCTTCGACCAGAGTTTTACGGGTACTTTTGATGCTGCTACAGCTAATCCTATCCGTAGTGTGGCCGGTGGATTTATCGATGGCTTTACCACCGCATTGCTCAAGATGCATCCGGGCGACCATTGGCAGGTGTTCATTCCATACCAGCTGGCTTATGGCGAGAGCGGTAATTCTTCAATCCAAGGCTATTCAATGCTCCGTTTTGAGATGGTGCTCAAGAGTTATAAGAGAGCTTCTGGCAAGAAGTGGATTACTAAATAATAAGAATAAAGATTTAGAGAAAAGTATGTGCATATGTTTGAAATGATATATGCACATATTTTTTTGTATGAGCGATATACGAGAAATTAATTTATGCTTTATAGCAAGAAGACAGATTATTTGATGGAGTCGATTCGCCTGGGTAGGGAGATGGATCGGCGCGAGAAACTCAATCTTATTGTAGGGTTGAGTATACCTTCTATGCTGGCTCAGATTTCTACGGTGATGATGTTCTTCATTGATGCTTCTATGGTGGGGCATCTGGGAGCAGAGGCTTCTGCCAGTATCGGATTGATAGAGTCAACTACCTGGCTTATAGGTAGCTTGCTCAGTGCAGCTGCTACTGGCTTTTCTGTACAGGTAGCTCATTTTATCGGAGCTAATGATTTTGCAAATGCCCGTCAGGTGTTTCGTCATGCGCTGATTTGCGGTGTGGCGTTCAGCATTTTTGTTTCTCTTCTCTGTGTCGGCATTCATGCTTATCTGCCTTATTGGCTGGGTGGAGGTGCTGATATAGCCACCAATTCCTCTCGCTATTTTCTGATATACGGTCTGGTACTTCCATTCGTTTTCCTTTATCATATATCCGAAATGATGCTGAAATCTGCGGGCAATATGCATACGCCTAGTGTGATGGCAGTATTGATCTGCATCTGCGATGTGATATTCAATTACCTGTTTATCTATATCCTGAAGTTGGGTGTTGTGGGGGCTGCCTTAGGAACGGCGATGGCTTATGTCTGCATCTCTCTGCCTAATCTTTATCTTGCAGGTTTCAAGAATAAGATACTGAATCTCCGTCAGGACCATGTCCGTTTCCGTTGGGTCAGGTCGTATGTTCATAATGCCTGTAAAATCAGCATTCCGATAGCCATACAGAACATATTGATGAGCGGGGCGCAGATAGTGAGTACCATGATTGTGGCACCTCTTGGCAATATAGCCATTGCTTCCCATTCTTTTGCTATTACGGCAGAGAGTCTTTGCTATATGCCGGGCTATGGTATTGGTGATGCGGCTACTACTCTGGTGGGACAGACGCATGGAGCAGGGCGAGTAGGTTTGTGCAAGAATTTTGCTTATATGACAGTAGGACTTGGAATGGCTGTGATGGCTGTGATGGGAGTGGTGATGTATGTCTTTGCTCCTGAGATGATTGGCGTTCTTTCTCCGGTAGAAAGTATCCGTGAGATGGGGACCATCTGTTTGCGTATCGAGGCTTTTGCTGAACCATTCTTTGCAGCTAGCATCGTGACCTATTGTGTTTGTGTAGGAGCGGGCGATACCAGAAAACCGGCGATGATCAATCTCGGTACCATGTGGCTGGTGCGCCTCACTCTGGCTTATGCTCTTTCCAAGAGCTATGGCTTGGAGGGAGTATGGATAGCGATGGCTATCGAACTCACATTCAGGGGAATCCTCTTCCTTATCCGCCTCTTCAGAGGTTCATGGATGAAGAGTTTTCATGTAGGTTAGGATTGGTTTTCTGCCTCCAATGTTAGTTTTAGGTTAAGATTTGCATACATCGCGAAGATATTCTCTAAAATGTTTGCAAATCTTTTTTATTTTTCTTAATTTTGCATCGCAGACAGTAACCATGTTGCTGGTTTTGTCGTTATATATAGGTGAACTTGTTAAGTAGCATGATATATATATAATAAGGTATAAAGAAAGAATGATATAGAAAACAATAAATACATAAATAATTAAAATCAGATGAAACTAAGAAAGATTTTTGCAGCAGTTGTGCTGTTCCTTTCTGCAGGTACAGCGATGGCACAGCAGATGCCAGCTATTCCGGTAGACAAGAATGTGAAGATAGGTCGTCTTGATAATGGATTGACTTACTACATTCGTCACAACAGTTATCCTGAGAATGTGGCCAGTTTCTACATCGCTCAGAAAGTGGGTTCTATCAATGAGAATGATGACCAGCGCGGTTTGGCTCACCTCTTGGAGCACCTTGCCTTCAATGGTACCGACCATTTCAAGGGCAACTCTCTGCAGGACTATCTGCAGAGCATCGGTGTACAGTATGGCCGTAATCTCAACGCCTATACAGCAGTAGAGAAGACTGTTTATTACTTCACAGATGTTCCTACTACCCGTACTACAGCCGTAGACTCCTGTATGCTTATCCTCAAGGATTGGAGTAATGGTATCAGTCTTACTGAAGATGCTATCGAGAGCGAGCGTGATGTGGTGCACAATGAGTACCGTATGCGCATTGTAGGTCAGCAGCGCATGATAGAGCGTTCACTTCCTAAGCTCTATCAGGGCGAAAAGTATGGCTACCGTTTCCCTATCGGTTTGATGAGCGTTATCGATGGCTGTAAGCCAGAAACTCTCCGTGCTTACTACCGCAAATGGTATCGCCCAGACAATCAGGCTATTATCATCGTGGGTGATGTAGATGTAAATCATATCGAAGCTAAGATTAAGGAACTCTTCTCAGGTATCAAGGTACCTAAGAATGCCGCTAAGATAGAGAAGGTAGAAGTATCTGATAATGATTCAGCCATCTATGTTATCGACAAGGATAAGGAGCAGCAGTTTGATCTCTTCCAGATTTATATGAAACACAATGCTGTGCCGGATTCTCTGAAGGGCAACATGAGCTATCTCCTGAAGGGATACATGGATAACGTGATTTCTTCTATGATTGCTGCCCGTTATGCAGAGAAGGCATTGGAGCCAGACTGTCCATATCTCCAGGCAAATGCCGGTGATGGTTCATACCTGATTTCAAGCACAAAGGATGCTTTCACCCTTACCGGTGTAGCTAAGCCAGGAAAGATTAAGGAGGCTTATGCTGCTGTTCTCCGCGAGGCACAGCGTATGCACGAGTTCGGTTTCACAGCTACAGAGTATCAGCGTGCCAAGGATGAATTCATGAGCCAGGTTGACAAGGCTCTTGCCAACAAGGATAAGATGAAGAACGAGCAGTTTACCACCCAGTATGTGGATAACTTCATTTCTAACGAGCCTATTCCGTCAGTAGAAGAGGAGAGCCAGATCTGGAAGATGGTAGTTCCAAACTTGCCTCTTGAGGTTATCAACAGCTATGCCAAGCAGCTGGTTTGCCAGAGCGATACTAACCTTGTATCATTGGTTATGATGCGCGAGCAGGCTGGTGCCGTTTATCCTACCGAGCAGGAACTTTCTGCCATCGTAAAGCAGGTACGTGCTGAGAAGCTCGAGGCTTATGTGGATAATGTTAAGCAGGAACCTCTCATCGCTCAGGCTCCTAAGGCTGGTAAGATTAAGAAGACTGTTGAGAACAAGAAGTTGGGCTTCAAGGAGTTGACTCTTTCTAATGGCGCTAAGGTGGTATTGAAGAAGACCGATTTCAAGGACAATGAGATTGCTTTCGCAGCTTCAGCCAATGTGGGCTATTCTACTTTCGGCAAGGAAGACTTCCTGAATGCTGCATTTGCAGCAGATGTGCTCGATGCTAGTGGTCTTGGCGATTTCTCAAGCAATGATCTTGATAAGGCTTTGGCAGGTAAGCAGGTTGGCGTTTCGTTCAGCTTGAGTCCTTTCAATCATGGTTTGAAGGGTTATTCTACTCCTAAGGACATCGAAACCCTGATGCAGCTCATCTATCTCAAGATGACCGCAGTAAGCAAGGACCAGAAGAGCTTCGACAATATGAAGAGTATGGTGGCTACTGTTCTTGCCAACAAGAGCAACAACCCAAACCTCGTATATCAGGATTCTGTTCAGAGCACCCTCTATTTGGGTAGCAAACTTGCCCGTGTGCCAGAGGCAAGCGATATAAAGGATATCAACTACGACCGTATCCTGGAGATTGGTAAGCAGTTCTACGGCAATGCCAAGGACTTCACCTTCTATTTCGTAGGTAACTATGATGAGAAGACTCTCCTCCCACTCATCGAGCAGTATATCGCCAGTCTGCCAAACAATGGCTTCAAGCTGAAGAACAAGCAGATTCCTTATGCTAATGGTAAGGTAAGCAATGTCTTTACCAAGGCAATGGAGAACCCACAGAACCAGGCAACAGAGATCTGGTATACCAAGGCGCCATTCACCTTGAAGAATTCTGTTCTTGCTGATGTTTCTGCCCGTTTGCTGGAGATGAAGTATTTGCGTACTATCCGTGAGGAACTCAGCGCTGCTTATCATGCAGGAGCAAACTATGGTTTGCTTCGCGATTATGATAACAAGGCTGCCATCTCTATTTCAG
>ENA-OYXC01000513-OYXC01000513.1-human-gut-metagenome-genome-assembly--contig:-NODE-513-length-16631-cov-11.111607_pt1 | contig 16631 bp, 17 predicted proteins | sample MGYA00244214_ERZ653415 | MGnify/ENA primary metagenome ERZ653415 (study PRJEB26926, sample SAMN06165016) | human gut metagenome | biome: ENVO:00009003; feature: ENVO:2100002; material: ENVO:00002003... | reverse complement strand
GTGCCTGCACAGCTGGTGCTTCTGGCTATGGGCTTTGTGGGCAGCGAAGAGCGACTGTTTGAGGAATTCAAGTTGGCGAAGGCACCTAACGGCAGCATAGCGGCCGATGACAGCAGCTATGCGACCAGCGTACCCGGTGTTTTCGCAGCCGGTGACGCGCGTCGCGGACAGAGCCTGGTGGTGTGGGCTATTGCCGAAGGGCGTGGTGCCGCACATGCAGTTGATAAATTTTTGCAGAAATAAGCAATACGGTTCTCCTTTTCTTTTATAGATGTGCTTGCAGCTTTTGTGTATATAAAAAATAGCTGCAGGCACATTTTTTATTAGCTGTAGCCTTGAAATAGTTAACGGCAACAGCAATGCACCATCTGCGTCATAAAAATCAGAAGTGAAATCTTCGCAAACTCAAAGCTTTTCTGCGGATTTGATTGTTACCACGTTGCACTTTCCCTGCAAGATAAGCTATAATATAGATAAATATACCTAGCAATAGCTAAATTTACGATATAGGAGAAAACAAAATGTTTATTGACAGAGCGAGAATTTATGTAGAAGCAGGAGATGGCGGCGACGGCATGAGCAGCTTCCGCAGAGAAAAATTTGTAGAAAAGGGTGGCCCGAACGGCGGTAACGGCGGTCGCGGCGGTGACGTTGTCCTGATTGCGGACAAAAATCTCAATACCCTGATTGACTTTCGTTACAAGAGAAAATATGTTGCCAAGCGCGGCGGCCAGGGCGGTACTAAAAACTGCACCGGTGTACGCGCCGATACTGTTTTCGTTAAGGTTCCGATGGGTACTTTGGTACGTGATGATGCAACCGGCGCTGTTATGGCAGACTTGGTTGAGGATGGTCAGACCTATACGGCTGCTAAGGGCGGCCGTGGCGGCAAGGGCAATGCCTGCTATGTTACCAGCACCAACCGTGCTCCGACCTTTGCCGAAAAGGGCGAACCCGGCGAAAACCGTTGGCTGAAGCTGGAACTGAAGTTGCTGGCTGACGTTGGCCTGGTAGGCTATCCCAGCGTAGGCAAGTCCAGCATTATCGCACAGGTGAGCGCTGCCCGCCCCGAAATTGCTGCCTACCATTTTACAACGCTGTCCCCGGTTTTGGGCGTGGTACGTCTGGATGAGGAGCGCAGCTTTGTACTGGCGGATATCCCCGGTTTGATTGAAGGTGCGCATGAGGGTGTAGGCCTTGGTCATGACTTCTTGCGTCACGTAGAGCGTACTAAGGTACTGCTGCATATTGTTGACGTTGCAGGCGTTGACGGCCGTGATCCGATTGAGGATTTTGACAAAATCAATACAGAGCTGGCAGAATACAGCGAGCGTCTGGCACGTCGTAAGCAACTGGTTGTTGCCAACAAAATGGACCTGCCGGAAGCGCAGGAAAATTTTGAGCGCTTAAAGGAATACGTTGAAGCTAAAGGCTACGAAATCTGTAAGGCAAGTGCTGCTACTGGCGAAGGATTGCGTGAGCTGATGTTTAAGGCTTACGACCTGCTGCTGCAATATGTTCCTGAAGAGGATGAAGAAGACCTAGCACGCTTTGACGAAATTGATCCGGACAGCTATGAAATTGTTGTCGGCAATGATACCGACTGGGAGGTTCGCGGCAAGAACATAGAGCGTCTTGTTGCTATGACTAACTTTGATAATGACGAGGCACTTTACCGCTTCCAGCTGATCTGGAAACGTCTTGGTATTGATGAGGCGCTGAAGGAGAGAGGCGTACAGGAAGGTCAGAGTGTGCGTATTAGGGATATGGTTTTCGACTACAAGGAGTAGTGAGTACGCAGATAATGCACCATCTGCGTCATGAAGTCTCCTCGATGTACGAGGAGTACGCCGTCGTCGACTTCATTTAGCATCTGATACATTCTCTGCGTCCTTGGCGAAAGAGATGTATTGTGTATAATGCATCGTCTGCGTCATGAAGTCTCCTCGACGTACATGAAGTACGCCGTCGTCGACTTCATTTAGCATCTGATACATTCTCTGCGTCCTTGGCAAAAGAGAAGTATTGTGTATAATGCATCGTCTGCGTCTTTGGAGAAAGAGTTGTATTGCATATAACGTACCGTCTGCATCCTTGAGTTAGGAGCTGTATTGCGGATAACGCAAAAAATATAAAAAACTAGAACTGCAGGTGAGGGGAAATGTTAAACAATGAAGCAAGCCGTGAGGCTTTAAAAAAGGCTAAGCGTATTGTCATTAAGGTTGGTACGAGTACAATTACCTATGCCAACGGCAAGCGCAATTTTAGTCAGATTGATCGTCTGGCACGCGAAATCAGCGATTTGCAGAATCAGGGCAAGGAAATGATTCTGGTTACCAGCGGTGCTGTGGCTGTGGGCGTGGACCGTATGGGCTTGCCGGGCAAACCCAAAACTATTCCTGGCAAGCAGGCTGCTGCTGCCGTAGGCCAGGGCGTTCTGATGCACACCTACGAAAAATTCTTTGCCGATTACGGTCAGATTGTGGCGCAGGTGCTGATTACCAAAACAGAGGCTATTGACCGCCACCGTTATACCAATACGCGTAATACCTTTATGGAGCTGATGCGTCAGCGTGTTATCCCTATCGTCAACGAAAATGACGTTGTGGCGCTCGACGAGCTGAAAATCGGCGATAACGATAATATGTCTGCCCTTGTTGCAGGCATTGTGGATGCTGATCTTGTTATCATTTTGTCGGATGTGGATGGCCTGTATACCGCTAATCCGCAAACGCATCCCGATGCTGTTATTGTGCCAGAGGTTACGGAAATCACTCCGGAGATTGAGGCAAGTGCCGGCGGTGTCGGCTCTTCCCGTGGTACAGGCGGTATGGCGACTAAGATTCAGGCTGCCAAGGCTGCGACAAGCAGCGGTATTCATCTGGTAATTGCCAGCGGTACCGAAAAGAATGCCATTACCCGTGTGCTGCAGGGTGAAGAGCTGGGAACCTTGTTCGTGAGCCGTGAAAACCGTCTGCAGTTCCGCAAGCGCTGGCTGGCCTTTGGTGCCAAGATTGCCGGCAGTATTGTTGTGGATGATGGCTGTGCTAAGGCTATTCGCAAGGCCGGCGGCTGCAGTATTCTGCCGGCAGGTGTGTTTGCCGTGCAGGGTGAATTTTTGCCGGGCAGTACGGTGAGCGTTATTGATAAGGATGCGCATGAGCTGGCGCGTGGTTTAGTGCATTATTCTTCTGCCGAGCTGGAGCAGATTAAGGGTTGCAATTCCGGCGAGATTGCAAATATTCTGGGACATAAAAATTTTGATGAGGTTATCCACCGCGATGACCTGGTTATTTTATAAGGCAGGGTGAGGATTATGGCAACGTATGAATTGGTGAAGGCTAAGGCGCAGGCTGCAAAGCAGGCTGCAGCAAAGCTTGCCGTTACTTCTACCGCAGTTAAGAATGCGGCACTTTTGGCGATGGCTGCTGCGCTTGAGGCACAACAGTCTGAAATTTTAGCTGCGAATGAGCGTGATATGACTGCTGCTGCAGCCAAGGGCATGAAAAGCTCAATGCTGGACCGTCTGAAGCTGACTGCCGAGCGCATCAGCGGTATGGCTGACGGCTTGCGTCAGGTAGCAGGCCTGGCTGACCCTGTGGGGAATGTTATTGACGGCAAAACTCTGCCTAACGGTCTGCATATTACTAAAATACGCGTTCCTTTGGGCGTTATCGGCATTATTTACGAGGCACGTCCCAACGTTACGGCGGATGCCGCAGGCCTGTGCCTGAAGTCCGGCAATGCTGTTATCCTTAAGGGCGGCAGTGAGGCGATGGAGTCCAATAAAACTGTTGCTGCGATTTTGGCGCAGGCTGCGGAGGGTGCAGGCATTCCTGCGGGCTCTATTCAGTTTATTGATACCAGTGACAGACAGGCTGTGCAGGATTTAATCCATATGAATGGCCTTGTCGACGTGGTTATTCCTCGCGGCGGTGCCGGGCTGATTCAGGCGGTGGTGCGTAATGCCAGCGTGCCGGTTATCGAAACAGGTGCGGGCGTATGCCATACCTATGTTGACAAGGATGCTAATGTGGAGATGGCGATGAAGATTGCCTTCAATGCCAAGGTACAGCGTCCTTCCGTATGCAATGCAATGGAAACACTGCTGGTGCATAAGGATATTGCGGATAAATTTTTGCCGATGATGCTGATGATGTATAATTCCTCTGCCGTAGAAATACGCGGTGATGAGGCTGTGCAGGAGTACAGTGGTCAGGTGCATCCGGCAACTGAAGAAGACTGGTCTACGGAATACGGCGATTTGCGCCTTTCCGTCAAGATTGTGGACAGCATTGAGGAGGCCATGGCGCATATTGCCAAATACGGCACCGGTCACAGCGAATGTATTGTTACGGATAATTATCAGGCGGCACAGCTTTTCCAATATACCGTGGATGCTGCTGCTGTTTACGTTAATGCCTCTACCCGTTTTACTGATGGCAATGAATTCGGCTTTGGTGCGGAAATCGGCATCAGCACACAAAAGCTGCATGCCCGCGGACCTATGGCGCTGCCGGAGCTTACGAGTACGAAGTATCTGATTAACGGTAACGGTCAGGTGCGCAAATAAGTTCATATGTAACGGTGTTGCTGAATGGTTAGCAATGAAAAACCTCAGGGATGACAGATGTTACTTAAGGCTGACGTAATATCAGATGCTATATTTTAATAAAGCATAATACTTACTGAAACCCGCTTCAATGGCGTAAGCCGGCGAAGCGGTGTTTTGCTTTTGCAGGAAAGCTGTCTGATGCAGGTAAAATTCACATTTTTGCACCGATTTTTATTGCCTGAGGTATATGCTTTAAGTGTAAAATTTGATATAATTAATTGGATAAGATTGCTTTGTTGCTATTGCACAATTTAGAAAGCTGGAGGGAACTCTTTTGGAAGAATTGTATCGTGAAGAATCTGGAACAAGTACGCAAAGAAAAATCTTTGCAGTGATTGCCTTGCTGATGATTGCGAGCCTTTATTGGCATGAATGGACCTGGCTGCAGGAACATAGACGCTTTGATATGCTGGGCTGGGGTATGGATACAGTGCTTTTGGCTCTGTGGATTTGGCGCGTAGCCTTTGGCTATACTCTGATACTCTACAAGGATATGAAGCTTGAGGTAATCAGCCACGGCTTAGGCTTTATTAAACGCAGTTATGCTGTTGACCTGACCCGTACAGAAAGCTTTACCGATAAATATGTAAAGAGCTTTTTCCGTAAAACAGCGATTAAGCATTACATCCATCGCTATAATTCACTTGATGAAAATCCGCAGCGCTTGCTGGTATTTACCGAAGGCAAGAAAAATAAGCTGGCGGGTTTGCTGTTTAAATCCAGTGATGAGTTTGTCCGTGTATTGCGTAAAGAAATGCCGGATAAATTCATTCAGCTTTAATTGATGATTGTTTTGGTATAGGAGGCTTTGACAGATGGAAACAATAGCTAACGTAGAACCGGTGGCAGTATGCGCCCGCGTTATGCAAATATTTTTTGGTTCTTTTATTTACATTTATCTGATTGCCAAGCTGGTTGGCCCCGATAATAAATTGGCTTGGTTCAGAAAACGTAAAAAATATACTTTTTTTAACCGCCGTGGTATTTTCGGTGAGGATATTAACTTTGGTTATCCTGTATGCTGGCAAGGCGTTCTTGTTTTCCTGGCGATTTACGGCGTAGTTTTCGGCTTTGGCTATTGGTATATTTTCGTACACGCTTATTAAGCTAAATATTTGGTAGAGGAAGGATTTGCTTCAATGGCAGAAATTAGAGGTATTATTGTTAAAAAGCAGGGCGAGCGCGCTGAGGTAAAGGTTGATAAAGCTGAAAGCGAACTGACAGGCCTGCCTAAATATATAGATTGCTGGAACCCGGTAGGTGCCAAGGCCGGCGATGTGGTTGGTGCGGAATACCGCGATTTTGACCAACGCAAGGCTAAGCTGGTTATTTACGGTCTGCCGGTAGCAGGCATTCTTGCAGGTGTTGCCTGCGGACACAGTATGGCTACGTTCTTTCATATGGATGAATTGCCGTTTATCGCTGCCTGCATTGTTTTGTGGCTTTTGGTAACCGTAAACTATGCACGTATTTTTAAACGTGATGCGGTACGTGAAGGCAAGCAGGCTGTTATTTTTGAAATCCAGCAGCCGAAGATTGTTATTGATATGGGTAAAAAGGAATAGGCTGAAGCATGAAGGTTATTTTGGCATCAGCCTCTCCGCGCAGACAGGCGCTGCTGCAGCAAATAGGTATTACTCCGCTGGTTTGTCCGGCGGATTTTGCCGAAGGCAGCGGCACTGCCAGCCAGGCGCAGGAGGTTGCTTTGCATAATGCAGCCGGCAAATGCGCTGCTGTAGCAGCAAAAATGGGAGATGAGCTTCCGGTTATTGCTGCAGATACAATTGTAGTAATTGATAATGTTATTTTGGGCAAGCCGCAGGATGCAGCAGCTGCTAAGGCTATGCTGCAGCGTTTGTCCGGACGTACACATCAGGTTATGACAGGCGTTGCTGTGCGCTATAAGGGACAGCAACTGTCCAAGGTGTGCATTACCGATGTAAGCTTTCGTCAGCTGACTGCTGAAGAAATAGATGCTTATATTGCTACAGGCGAGCCTATGGATAAGGCAGGAGCCTATGGCATTCAGGGCAGAGGTGCTGTCCTGGTGGAAAAAATCAATGGCTGCTATAACAATGTTGTAGGCCTGCCGTTGTCATTGTTGTACTTAATGATGCAAAGATTGGGAGTATGAGGAGCTATGAAGAGTGACTAATCCTGCGGTAAGCAGGACCTGCGATTTTTGCAGTGATTTTAGTAGTATCGACAAAACAACAAACAAAGAAAGTATTAAAAATCTTCCCTTAGAGGACAGACCACGGGAAAAGCTTTTTCTGCGTGGTGTGGAAGCGCTGACGGATGCGGAGCTGCTGGCAATATTGCTGCGCACAGGCACTGCTCGAAAATCAGCGTTGGAGATTGCTAAGGAGCTCACAGCTGACGGAGGCCTGTACAGGCGTCTGGCAGGAGTGAGGGACTTAAATGAGCTTATGCAAATCAAGGGTATGGGGCAGGCCAAGGCAGCAACAGTTTTGGCAGCTCTGGAAATAGGCAGACGTATTGCGTCGGCCCGCCCTTTGGATAAAATCCATTTTGGCTGTCCGCAGGATGGTGCGGCATTTTTGATGCCACGCCTGCGTTATGCCACAAAGGAACAATTTTTGGTAATTTTGTTAAACAGTAAGAATAAAGTAATAGGCACAGAGCTGGTATCAGAGGGTTCGCTGACCAACTCGGTGGTGCATCCGCGTGAGGTATTTCTGCCGGCGATTCTGCAGCATGCAGCCTCTATCTGTGTGGCACATAATCATCCCTCGGGTGATCCGATGCCAAGCATTGAGGACAGGCAGCTGACAGCTGTTTTGCTGGCGGCAGGACAAACGTTGGGGATTCCGCTTCTGGACCATCTGATTATCGGGGACGGTGCTTATTACAGCTTTCAGGAAGATGGAGCATTAGAAGTTTAGGAGGATAGTCGGAAATGAAGTTTACTTTCCCTAATATCAGTATTTTTAACAATATGTCGGATGACATGGGTATAGATTTGGGCACTGCGAATACGCTGGTGCATTGCAAGGATAAGGGTATTATTATCCGCGAACCGTCGGTAGTAGCTGTTGAAAAGGACACTAACGAGGTACTGGCAATCGGTGCGGAGGCTAAGAGAATGATTGGCCGTACTCCCGGTAACATTATCGCTATCCGTCCGATGAAGGATGGCGTTATTGCCGACTATGAAATTACTCAGTCTATGCTGAAATATTTTATTAAGCAGGCTATGGGCAACCGTACCTTTGTACGTCCGCGTATTCTGGTTGGTGTGCCTTCCGGTGTTACCGAAGTAGAAAAGCGTGCAGTTGTTGATGCTACTATTGAAGCAGGTGCGCGTGAGGCTTACTTGATTGAAGAACCGATGGCGGCAGCAATCGGTGCAGGCTTGCCTGTACAGGAAGCAACCGGCAGCATGGTTGTTGATATCGGCGGCGGCACCTGTGAGGTTGCCGTAATTTCTCTGGGCGGCATTGTTGTCAGCAAGAGCGTACGCTGCGGCGGCGATGCTATCGACAGTGCTATTGTACGTTATATCCGCAAAGCCTTTAATATGTTTATCGGTGAGCGTACAGCAGAAAATATTAAAATTGAAATCGGTACCGCAATGAAGGTTGATGAGCCTGCTGTTATGGAAGTTCGCGGCCGCGACCTGCTCAGCGGTCTGCCTAAGAGTATAGAGGTTAATGCCAACCATGTTTGCGAAGCTGTTAACGAGCCTGTAAGCATGATTGTGGACGCTGTTCGTAACACATTGGAGCGTACACCGCCTGAACTGTCCGCTGATATTATGGACCGTGGCATTGTTATGACAGGCGGCAGCTCTATGCTGCGCAATCTGGACAGACTTATTTCTCAGGAAACCGGTATGCCGGTATTCGTTTCCGATGAAGCTTTGAACTGTGTTGCTCTCGGCACCGGTATTGCTGTAGAAAATATTGACATTTACCGCAAAGGCTTTATGACCTCTAAATAAGTAGGAATGCAGCATGAATAAGAAGGTTATGTTGGTAGCTTTGTTCATTCTGGTCCTGTTTTCTATGCTGGCGATGGCCGTAGCAGGCAGAAGCCGTTTTCCTTTGGTCAACAGAGCGGTGGCGGCAGTAGTGCTGCCGGTAGAAAGTATGCTGACCGGGTTAGGCAATGCCGGTGATGGCGTGCGTGGCTATTGGAAGGCACTGACAGCAATGCAGAGCGAAAATGCAAAGCTGAAACAAGAAAATATTGAGCTGCGTAATGCCAATATCCAGATGGCTTCGATGTATGCAGAAAACAGGCAGCTGAGAGGCTTGTTGGAGTATAAGGAGCAGCACAAATCGCAGAAGGTTGTAGCAGCAAAGGTAATTGCCCGCAGCTTCGGCGATTTACGTGACTGCATATATATCGCTGCCGGTAAGGACAGAGGCCTGGCACCTGATATGGCTGTAGTAAACGGTGGCTTGGTAGGCGTGGTTGACGAGGTATATGATGATTATGCCCGTGTACTTTTGCTCACCTCTCCGCGCTGTCGTGTAGGTGCTAGGGTATTGCGCGCTGATTCACGTGCTGTCGGTGTAGCCGGCGGTGTCAGCGGCAAGGATAAGCTGCTGTTGGAGCATATTTACCGCGAAGCAAGCCTGCGTGAGGGTGATATTATCGTTACCAGCGGTTACAGCGGCAGCCATCCTGCGGATATTCTTATCGGTAAGGTTACTGCTACTCATATGGATAGTGTAGGTCTGCTGCAGGAAGCAGATATTGTACCTGCTGCTGATATTGCAGATGTTGAACAGGTATTGGTTATTGTTGGCTTTACGCCGGAAGCGAAAATCGTATTACAGGGAGGACAGGCAAAATGAGGAGACTGATTTGGCCCGTCCTGTTTCTGTTCTTAATGCTGCTGCAGGGTTCGATGTCTGTGTATTATACGGGCTGGCTTTCCTGTGATTTGCTGCTTTTGGCGGTATATGCTTATGCGATGCTGCGCGGCGAAAAAGCTGGTGCGGTAGTCGGCGGTATCACCGGACTGCTGCAGGATGCAATGACGGTGGGTATTTTTGGCTTCCATATTCTCAGTCGTATCTGTGTAGGTTATATAGTGGGCCTGACAAAGGAAAAGGTGTTTAAGGATAATTATCTTTATCATATGAGCGCTATTGCGACGATTACTTTTATCCTGCGTTTTGTTTACTGGTGGCTGGAACTTTTGCGCAGTGGCGGACGCTGGAGCATATTTTTTGCATATTTATGGGATTCCCTGGGCTATATTATAGGCAATGCGCTGTTGGTATGGCCTGTTGTAGTTATAATGAAGATGATTTATGAATGGATCAGAAAAGAAGATATATCTTATTAACCAGGAAGCAGGAAAGGAGACAGACGTAGCCTATGGAAGATAGAAACCGGATAACCAGATTGCACACCTTGCTGGTTGTGTGTCTGGTATTATTTGCTGTGCTGCTGGGACGAATGGTTTATTTGCAGCTGTGGCGCGGTGATTACTACGCTAAGCAATCTGACGGCAACAGGCTGCGCCAGTCGCGTATTCTTGCTCCACGCGGAATTATTTATGATAGCGAAGGTAAAGAGCTGGTAAATAATTTGCCCGGTTATGCCGTAGTATTGCAGAAGCAGTCCAGCTATAAACCGGAAACACTGCAGCGCCTCAGTAATTTGCTGCAGATGCCTGTAGAAGAAATTAACGCTAAAATTAAGGCGAGTGAAAATTTTTATGAACCGATTTTGCTGAAAAATAATCTTGATCAGCAGATGGTAACCAAAATAGAAGAACAGCGCCGCTATATGCCGGAGGTTATGCTTTCGGTGCAGCCTATCCGCAATTACCCATATCATGAGCTTGCTGTACATGTTTTGGGTTACGTAGGCGAGGTAAGCTCCTATGAAATTGAGCAGGGACTGTTTAAGAATATTAGTCAGGGAAGTCTTGTCGGTAAGGGCGGATTGGAAAAGACTTATGATAAATATCTGCGCGGTGAGGACGGCGCCTTTATGGAGGAGGTTGACGTTGCCGGTAACGTTGTCAAGCATTACGATTCCGTGCAGCCTGTTCCCGGCAAAAATCTGAAGCTGACGATAGATTACGAGCTGCAAAAGGAGCTGGAGGCTTTTACAGATAAGCATCTTGCCTTTCTGCGAAGCTCCGGTATTGCTCCCGGAGCGAGAGCAGCGGCGGTAGTAGCTATTGACCCGCGTAACGGTGCGGTAAGGGCGATGGTAAGCCGTCCGGGCTATGACCCCAACTGGTTTGTGCATGGCATTTCCTCAAAGAATTGGAATTCTATTAATAACGATCCCAATTACCCGATGAATAACAAGGTTATTACCGGTGAATATCCGCCTGGTTCTACCTTTAAGATTGTTACCGGCAGTGCTGCCTTTGAACTGAAAAAGGTTGGCTTGAACGAGCCCATTTTCGACGGTGGTTTTCATCCGATGGTTCCTACTATGGGTAACGCCGGCGGCGAGGTTTTAGGATGGCTGACATTTATCAAAGCGTTGGCGATGAGTGATAACGTTTATTTTTACGAGCTTGGTTATCGCGTCGGCATTGATAATATTGAAAAATATGCGCATATCTTTGGCTTTGGCGAACGCACCGGTATTGACCTGGAAGGCGAAAGCAAAGGCCTTGTTGCCTCTAAAAAAGTAAAGCGTAAAATCTGGGATGAGGACTGGCGCTTGGGTGATACCTTCAATGCTGCCATCGGTCAGGGCTTCAACCTGACGACACCGATTCAGCTTTCTGTTATGCTGAGTATTGTTGCTAATGGCGGTACCAAGTATCAGCCATATCTGGTTGACAGTATTATAAACAGTGACGGCAGTCTTTTTGAAAAGCCTAAACGTGCTGAAGGTAAGCATATTGATGTGTCACAGCAGACAATTGACTATATCCGCATGGGCATGAGTGCTACTACGCAGGAGGGTGGTACGGCATCGTACTTTGCCGGTCTGCCTAAGCCAATTGCCGGTAAAACCGGTACTGCCGAAAACTCTCATGGACGTGACCATGGTTTGTTTGTAGCCTATGGTCCGGTAGATGACCCTGAGCTTGTTGTAGTCTGCATTGTGGAACAGGGCGGCTTCGGCTCTGTTGCGGCCGGTCCTATTGTTTATAAAGCATTTGAAGAATTTTTCCAGGAAAAGGGTTATATGCCCCGCCCTGATAAGGCTGCCCCGAAGAAGGACACCGTCCAATAATGCAGGAAGGAGTACATTGTGGATTTTAAACGTATCCTGAAAAATCTTGACTGGTGGCTGATTGCTGCTGTGTTAATACTTATGGGTTGTGGCTTGGGGCTTATCGACAGTGCTACCCATTCCTTTGCAGTGAGCACCGGTAAGGCCTGGCATGTGCAGCGCCAAAGTATGTTTATGCTCTTTGGCCTGGCTATTGTTACTGTATCGCTGGCTTTTGATTACCGTGTTCTCAAAAATTATGCCACCAAGCTGTATATAATTAATATCATACTGCTTTTGGCAGTAATGTTTGTAGGTCAGAGTCAATTGGGTGCACAGCGCTGGATCCAAATAGGCTCTATGTCTTTTCAGCCCAGTGAATTTGCTAAGGTTTTTCTCATTATCTGCTTAGCTACCTTTATGGATAAGCGAATTGAATGGCTGGAGGAATTTAAGGATTATCTGCCGGTTTTTGCATATATTCTGGTGCCGTTTATACTTGTTATGCGTCAGCCGGATTTAGGAACCTCGCTGACCTTTATTGCTATCCTGATAGGGATGATTTTTGTCAGCGGCTTCAAGTATAAATGGTTCTTCCGCATGGGGCTGGCTTTTATGGCCTTGCTGCCGGCGTTTTGGATGATTCTGAAGGATTATCAGAAGAACCGTATCCGCGTTTTTCTGAATCCGGAGCTTGATCCTTTCGGCAGCGGTTATCATGTTATTCAGTCTAAAATTGCTATCGGCAGCGGCGGATTTCTTGGTAAAGGCTGGTTGGCCGGAACGCAGAGCCAGTTGAACTTTTTGCCGGAAAACCATACGGACTTTATTTTTGCTGTTGCCGGTGAAGAGTTTGGCTTTATCGGAACGGTGTTTATCATTTCTATGTATATGATTATCATTTGGCGCGGTATTGCGATTGCGCTTGATGCAGATGATACCTTCGGCATGCTTCTGGCAACCGGTGTAACGTCTATGTTTATGTTTCATGTTATGGTCAACATTGGTATGACTGCCGGTATTATGCCTGTAACCGGTGTACCTTTGCCGTTCTTGAGCTATGGCGTCAGCTCGCTGACGACGAACCTTATGTTGGTGGCGATTTTGTTGAATATTAAGGTGAAGAAGCAAAACCTTCAATTTTAATAGAGGAGAAAATGAATTTGAAAAAGGATTTAACTATTGATATTTTAAGCAGCGTGCAAAAGCCTGCACGCTACACCGGTGGTGAGTTCGCCAGCATTGTTAAGCCTGCTGAAGAAGTAGAGGCAACTATTGCTCTGGGCTTTCCTGATGTATATGAAGTAGGTATGAGTTACCTTGGCTTTAAAATTTTATACCATCTGCTGAATAAGGAAGACGGAATTGCCGCAGAACGTGTTTACGCGCCCTGGATTGACCTGGAGGCGAAGATGCGTGAGCGTGAAATTGTGCTTTGCACTCTTGAAACCAAAAAGGCTTTGAGGGAATGTGATATTATAGGTTTTACTTTGCAATACGAGCTTTCCTATACCAATATCTTAAATATGCTTGATTTGGGTGGCGTGCCGCTGCTGGCTAAGGATCGTACTGATGCAGACCCCTTTGTTATTGTAGGCGGCCCCTGTGTGTACAACCCTGAGCCTTTGGCTGATTTCTTCGATTTTGCTGTTATCGGTGAAGGCGAAGAGGTTTTAGTTGAGGTAATGCGTTGCTACAAGGAGTGGAAGCGTGAAGGCAAAACTGGCGGCAGACAAGAATTTCTGCAGCGTGTGGTAAAAATCAAGGGCATTTATGTACCTTCCTTCTATGAAGCGGAATATAACGAAGATGGTACTTTTAAGGCAATTAAGCCGCTGCGCGAGGATATTCCTGCTGTTATCCAAAAGCGTGTTATAGAGGATATGAATAGCGTAGATTTCCCGACATCTCCGATTGTTCCTTTCGGTGAAATCGTTCATGACCGCATCATGCTGGAGGTTTTCCGTGGCTGCAGCCGTGGCTGCCGTTTCTGCCACGCAGGTATGGTTTACCGTCCGGTGCGTGAGCGTAAGCCGGAGGTGCTGATGGACCTGTCACGTAAGCTGGTAGATAACACAGGCTATAACGAAATCAGCCTGGTATCCCTTTCCAGCGCCGATTATTCCTGCCTGGCTCCGCTGGTACATAAGATGATTGGCGAGTTTAAGGATGAACGCGTCAGCGTTTCTCTGCCTTCTCTGCGTATCGACAGCTTCTGTGTTGCCATCGCCAAGGAAGTACAGGCAGTGCGCAAGAGCGGTCTGACCTTTGCTCCGGAAGCAGGCAGCCAAAAGATGCGTGATGTTATCAACAAGGGAGTAACGGAAGAGGATTTGATGAATGCTGTCGGTGCAGCATTTGAATCCGGCTGGAACAGCGTTAAGCTGTACTTTATGATCGGTCTGCCCTATGAAACTGATGAGGATGTACTGGCGATTGCTGATTTGGCGCGCAAGGTACAGTATAAATATTTCCAGATTACCGGTAAGCGTGGCTGCAAGGTTACCGTAAGTGCTTCGTCCTTCGTACCTAAGCCGTATACTGCTTTCCAATGGTTTGCCCAAAACAATTTGGAAGAAATTCGCCGTAAGCAGTTCCTGCTGAAGGATGAAATTAAAAAATATAAGAATATCACCTTAAACTACCATGATGCCAAGACCGGTACGATTGAGGCTGTTTTTGCCCGCGGCGACCGCCGTGTAGGCAAGGCGTTGCTGTTGGCATGGCAGAAGGGCGCGCGTTTTGACGGCTGGAGCGATTGCTTCTCCTACGAGCGTTGGCTGGAGGCTATCAGCGATGCCGGCCTTGATAAAGACTTTTACGCTGCACGCGAGCGCGGTGAGAACGAAGCTTTCCCGTGGGAGCATATCTCTCCGGGTGTCAGCCGCCGCTTCCTGTGGAACGAATGGCGTAAGGCTTATGCTCAGCAGCTTACACACGACTGCCGTCGCACAAGCTGCACCGGCTGTGGCGTTTGCCAGGCATTGGGCGTAAAAATCGTTGATTATAAAGAAGAGTATCAAAACAATGGGGAGGTACAGGCATAATGAAACTGCGTATGCAAATTACCAAGGATAAGGACATCCGCTTTATCTCCCATCTGGAATATGTGCGCACTATCGGCCGTGCTATCCGTCGTGCCAAGCTGCCTGCTGCCTATTCCGAAGGCTTTAATCCGCATTTGAAATTCAGTTTGGCTTCTGCGCTGGGCGTAGGTGTAGTAAGCTATACCGAGTTCGTAGAAATCGAGCTTGCCGAGCCGATGGAGGTAGAAAAGGCTGCGTTGGCTCTTGATGCTGCTTTGCCGCGCGGTATTCGCGTACTGGCTGCCGATGCTGTTGATACGCATCACGCTGCCCTGATGAGTCAGGCGGCAGGTGCAAGCTATCGCGTAACGCTGCCTTATAGCAAAGACGTGAGCGCTGCTGTTGCGGAGTTCAATGCTGCACCGGAGCTGCTGTTCAAAAAAGCTGCACCTAAGACGAAGGCTAAGTTCAAGGAAATTGACGTTAAGTTTTACATTCCGCAGCTTACTGCAGAGCAGACCGAAAAAGAAACGATTTTCAGTTTTGACTGCAAGATTACACCGACAGGCAGCATGAAGGCAGTAGATTTACTGAATGCGCTGAATGAGCAGTATGGTTTGGAGCTGCCGGTAGAAATGGCTGATATCGAGCGTCTCAGACTGTACCGCAATAATAAAAACGGTAAGCCTATTCCAATGCTGAACAGTGATGCCGTAACCTTAGGCTGATTTTAGCTTAAGGCTGTAAAAATAAAAAAGAGCAAAGCCTGCTCAGTGCTTTGCTGATTAGAAAACCCCGTGGCGTCTGCCACGGGGTTTTTGTGTGCATTAGATATGCTATTTTATCTGCAGCTCCAGCTTGTAAATATACTTATCAGTATCTCCAGTCAGCCAGTAATCACACAACGATGTTACATAGAGTGGTGAAATCGGCGTAAGCTGATGCTCCTTGCAATATTCTGCCAGCATTTGCAGATACTTTTTGTTGTTGAACATGTAGACGCCTTGAAAATAAAGCGTCAGATAATCGCCTGCGGGCTTTTGATAACAATGCGGTGTAGGGAGCTTGTCATGAAGCGTATAAAAATAGTGCTTCAGATGCTTGCTTTCGAAATCCTGCAAAATTTCCGTATCGTAAATATAACCAAAGCCGTTGGTTGTTAAGGTAATATCGTTCTGCAGATTGCTAAACATTTGGGCAATATGCGTAGAACGCTTTTTAAAGCATTCATTTTCTTCGGTAGCATTACTCAGATAAAGATAATGTGCCTGCTCATGGACAAGCATAATTTTATCCAGAGTAATGTCCGCAATATGGTCGAGCTTGCCTAATTCGCTCTGCAGCTCTGTTTTCATGGCTTGCAGACGGGCGATTTCCTGCGTGAAGAAATCTATACGCTCATTAAATAAATCACGATAGTTTTGCGGCGAGCGGTTGGCAAGATAATCCTTGATGCGTGCAATCGGTACCTCAAGCTGGCGCAGCGTAAGAATCAGCTGCAGCAAAAACAGCTGACTGCGCTTGTAATAGCGGTAACCGTTTTCATCGACAAGTTCTGGGGTAATCAATCCCAGTTTGTCATAGTAAAGCAGTGTCTTGCGGGGAATTTTGCAAAGCTGTGATAATTCACCGGTCGTAAAGTAATTTTGTAGATTTTTTGACATTTTTAGCATTTCCCCCCTTGACTGTCTAGCTGCTATACACAGTATTATAACATATAAAAGAGAGATTGCATATTAATACTTCGTTCAAATAATTTCAAGTGCTTAATACGCAACTCGTTGTTTTTTTGATGAGTGAATGGAGGTATATCTGTGAAAAAA
>ENA-OYXC01000481-OYXC01000481.1-human-gut-metagenome-genome-assembly--contig:-NODE-481-length-17399-cov-8.892009_pt1 | contig 17399 bp, 10 predicted proteins | sample MGYA00244214_ERZ653415 | MGnify/ENA primary metagenome ERZ653415 (study PRJEB26926, sample SAMN06165016) | human gut metagenome | biome: ENVO:00009003; feature: ENVO:2100002; material: ENVO:00002003... | reverse complement strand
AACGATGCGGTCGCCTTCCTTGCCGTCCTGGCCTTCGGCTCGCTGTTCGGCGCGAAGATCAGGTTTTCGATCTGCTGGTAGACGCAGATGAACGCCACCACGGCGATCGCCTGCCACAAACCACAGCTGCCCCAGGCGAACAGCACCGGCAACGCGCCGCCGATGTACGTGCCGAGCATCGGGATGAACTGCGATACGACGCCGCAGAACAACGCCAACGGCATCCAATACGGCACGTGCAACGCCATCAGGCAGATCGAGGTGAAGAACGCGTTGAGCACGGCGAGGATGGCACGTGAGAACAGGAACGATGAGATCTGCGTCTGGCTGACGGTCCAGACGAACAGGAACCGGCGCTGCGCGGAGGGAGCCATCCACTGGCAGGCCGCGCGGCGCAGCTTCGGGCCGGCCGCCGAAATGTAGAACGTGGTCATGATCACCGTCATGAGGTTCAGCAGGAAGCTGAAGAATCCGGACACCGTGCTGATGGCGGTGCCCGCGAAATCCGTGACCCACGAGGTCTGGATGTTCTTCAGAATCTCACCGCCGAGACTGTTGATCTCAGGAAGCTTGAAATCCGTGTATTGCGCCACGAAATCGCAGATCTGCTGGTAGAGGGCCGGCAGACCGTTGCACAAAGCGATGACCTGCTGCACGAACAGATTGCCGAACAGACCGAACATCACGCAAAGCAGGACACCCAACATCAGCAACGCGAAAATCGAAGCGAACGAACGCTTCCAGCCATGCTTGACCAGCGGAATCACCACCGGCTCCACGGCGAGCGCCAGGAACAGCGAGATAACGACGTCGATGATGAGGTATTCGATTTTGCCCCAACTGCGCCAGCAGAAGGAGAGCAGCACGATGGCGATGGCGATGTACAGCAGCGCGCGACCCAGCCATTCCGGAGGTCTGCGTGGATCGCCTTTCGCAGGGAACAGCGTGCCGAGATCCCAACGCATTTCGTCGGTATTGCCGCACTGTCCGGACGTTCCCGTCCTCTTGTCCGTATCCATATGCTGTTCGCGTTCGCTCATGGCTCCTTATTGTAGACAGACACCGTGTACGGGCTGGAACCTATTCTTGAAACCATGCTGAACGTTTCAATTGTCATCCCCGCCTGGAATGAACAGGAGCGTATCAACGATTGCCTGCTCAACGCCACCCGGCAGACCGTGATGCCTCATGAGGTGATTGTCGTCGATAACCGTTCCACTGATTCGACCGTTGCCGTGGTGGAGCAGTTCATGAAGGACCATCCGGAAGCGCCGGTGAAGCTGCTGCATCAGGATGATGAGCAGGGTCTGATTCCAACGCGTGATTATGGTTTGAATCATGCCACCGGCGATATTCTTGGCCGTTTCGATGCCGACTGCATGATCCGCCCGGACTGGGTGGAGGTGGTGTCCGGCATTTTCACCGAGGATCCGGATGCGATGGGCGCCACCGGTCCGGTGATGTATTACGATTTGCCGAGCCGTCATTTCGGGCTTCGCGGGGACAATTCCACCCGCAAACGTATTTATAGGGCCGATGATGGGCAACCTCTGCTGTTCGGTTCCAACATGGCCCTGCGCGCCACCGCCTGGCGCGAAATCGCCGACGAGGTCTGCCAAGACAAGGCGGATGTGATGCATGAGGACATCGACATCTCGCTGCATCTGTTGGGCAAGGATCTCAAGACCGTGTATTGTCCGCGGATGATCGCGGGCATCAGCGCACGTCGTATGGACACGTCTCCGGCATCGTTCCTCAACTATATGCGCCGTTTCAAGAACACGTTCAACGCGCATCCGCAGCATTACCGCAAGCACAAGCCGGAAATCCTCATCACCGCGTTATATCCTGTGATGCATCTGCTGTATCCGGTGTGGCAGAAGGTGTTGAACACCGCTGATATCAATCCGGCCGAGGCCGCGTGGATCAACGAGCAGATGGAATTGGCCGAACAGGAAGGCCACGAGCTGTATGACGACACTCCCACTGATGAGGAGTGGAGCGAGAAGCACGAGGAATAGCGATTAGGTATAGCGATTATTCGCGGCGTATTTTCCGCGGATAGCGAACGGACGGCACCGACCATACGATCGATGCCGTCCGTTTTGTTTTTACGATTGCGGTTTTGCGATTGCGCCTACCGCAGTCGGACCTACATCAGGCTCTTGTAGATGGCGAGGATGTCTTCCTGGGTGGCCTGGCGCGGGTTGCCCGGCGTGCACACGTCGTGGAAGGCGTCATGGGCCAGCGGCTCCAGATCGGCTTCGGTGGCGCCAACTTCGGAGATCTTGGTCGGGTTCTTCAGATCCACGGTGAGCTTGTGCACCGCCTGGACGGCCTCTTCACGCACGGTTTCGATGTCGCCGGTGTAGGCGTCGGCGATACCGAAGGCGTCGGCGATGTCACGGTACTTCTCGCCGGTGTAGTCCTTGTTGTATTCCATGACCGGGGCCAGCAGGATGCCGTTGGCCACACCGTGCGCCACGCCGAGGCGGCCGCCCAGCGGGTGGGCCATGCCGTGCACCAGACCGAGGCCGACGTTGGAGTAGGCCATGCCGGTGATGTAGGAGGCGTAGGCCATCTGTTCGCCGGCCGGAATGTCTCCATCGGCGCTCTTGGCGAGGTTCTTGGCGATCATGCGGATGGTCTGCATGGACAGGCAGTCGGACAGGCTCCACGCGCCCGGTGTGATATAGCCTTCGATGGCGTGGGTCAGGGCGTCGAGTCCGGTGGCCACCTTGAGGCCGCGCGGCATGGAGTCGGTCAGGTCCGGATCCACGAAGGCGACGATTGGGATGTCATGCGGGTCGACGGCCACGAACTTGCGCTTGTTGGCCGTGTCGGTGATCACATAGTTGATGGTCGTTTCGGACGCGGTGCCAGCGGTGGTCGGCACACCGAAAATCGGCACGGACGGGTTCTTGGTGTCGGCCACGCCTTCAAGGGACAGCACGTCGGCGAATTCCGGATTGGCAGTCACGATGCCGATGCCCTTGCAGGTGTCCTGCGGGGAACCACCGCCCAGACCGATCAGGAAGTCGGCTCCGGAGGCTGCGAACTTGGCGACGCCATCCTGGATGCACTCGACCGGCGGATTCGGCTTGACGTTGTCGAACACCTCATACGGCATGCCCGCCTCGTCAAGAACGTCGGTGACCTTCTTGACGGTGCCGGTCTCCAGCAGCACCGGATCAGTGACGATGAACGCCTTGGTGAAGCCATGGGACCTGGCGACGCCCGGAATCTCCTTGATGGCTCCGCGGCCGAAATACGCGGTCTGGTTGAAAATCATGCGATAGACCATAGTGCTCTCCTTTAAGCGACTGTGTGTTCAAGCGAAGACCACGGCATCCATTGCCGCGGCCAACGGTTTCATCATAAGCCCTTTTCCATGCGAGGAAGCACCCACGACACACAATTTTTTCGTCAATATCCCACAACACCGGCAAAACCGGACAGCATACCGTCCGATGCCCGAAATCCTATTCTTCGGACGACGTGTCTTCTTTGGCGAACACCCACATGACCTCGTCCACGGAATGGGTGTCGGGGAAAATCGTAATCAGGAACCGTTCGCCGTCGTTTCTGACGTAGGCGTACCGTATAGCGCCTTCCCTGCATATCCGGTCGCGGACGTAATCGTAGTCGAACAGCATGCGGAAGCCGTCCCGGTAGGCCGGCGCCACCAATTTGTCGCAATAGTCGAGCAGCATCTCGTGGAAGGAACCGCCATGTTTGTCAAGCATTTTTTGCACATAGCCGGGAACCACGACCGGCCGTTGCGTATCGGCACGCAGATTGACCACATAAGCGATCGAATACCGTGTATTCAAATGCTGCAGCAACGATTCCATGTCTTTGTTGCGTACCAGGATGTCCTCAAGCTGCTTGTTCAACGTGCGCAACTGCCTTTTGCCGCTGCCGCTGGCGTAGTAGCGCTTCTTGTCCTTGCGCATCTCGTTTTCCGCCTGGTTGACCAGATCCGGAATATCCTCGCCGTCATCGGATTCGGCCATGCCCACGGACAGCTCGCAACCGTGATCAAGCAGCTCCTGACGCATATATCCCATCTGTCGGGCGCTCTGCGCCATCGAATGGGCGAAACTGATGATCACGAACTCGTCGCCGCCGATGCGGTAGATATTATCGTCGCCGAAATAGGCGCGCGCCGCGTCCGCAAGCTCGCACAGCACCACGTCGCCTCTGGCATGACCCAAATGATTATTGATCTCATGCAGGCCAATCAGATCCATGTACATCACCGTCAACGGCTTGTCATGGGTGGCTTGGATGAATTCCACATCATCGTCGAAAGCGTTGCGGTTGAGCAGCCCCGTCAATGAATCCCGTCGGTACTCCTCGCCGTTCAACCGGACAAAGGACTCTATCGGCAGGTTCCGGCCAACCATCACCACGGCCCATGGATCGCTTTCGGAGCATTCACGTGAGGGAATCACCGCGAAGGAGATCATGCCGGTTCTGGCCAGCACCTCACTGCGGTACACTCCGAACGCGGATTTCTGCGAGAACAGCAGCGAACGGAGCGAAGCCAGATCCATATCAGCACGGAACCTGTCGGCATCGTCCGGATGCACCACGCGTTCGGCGATCAGCGTCTGCACGTAGGTTTCGAAATCATCGGTTTCCGGCGTCGGCAGTATGCCATCGCGTTTGACCGCGCGGTACTCGCCCGTCTTCACATTCAGTCGGGAGAGTTCCGCCATGCCATTGGCCAGAATCTCGAAGGTGCTGGCGGCGAGCGCGGACGTCTCAAGCATGGTACGGCCGTTGACGGGCACATAGCTGCCATGCATGAAATCGTTTGACATATCCCAGAAATGCCGGTCGTCGGGACGTTCGGCCAACAGCTTCTCCATCCGTCCCACCGGAAGCGGTTCGTGGAAGTAATACCCTTGGATGTACCGGCATCCCACGGACAGCAGCTGGTCGACCTGCTGTTTGGTCTGTGCGCCTTCGGCGATGACCAGCAGTCGCAGCTTTCTGGCCATGTTGACCACCGATTCGACGATTTTCAGCCCTTTGCTGGCATTGTCCTCATCGAGGTCGATGAATTTCATGTCAAGTTTGATCACATCGACGTTGATGTCCTTGAGCATGTTCAGCGACGAATACGCCGATCCGAAATCATCCATCAGCACCGCGATGTTGTCCGCATGCAGCTTGCGGATGGTGCTTTCCACTTTGGACAGGTTCCTGGCCACGGCGCTTTCGGTGATTTCCGCTTGGAGCAGCCGAGCGTCGACATCGTATTCGTTCAGCAGTCCGGTGAGCGTGTCCGCCACATCCATCTGGTCGATGTCCACCATGGAGACGTTCACGGAAATCGGCACCAGATTGCGGCCCTCACGTTCCCAACGTGCCAGCATCCGGACCACGGAACGCCATACGAACACGTCCAGTCGGGAGATTTGTCCGGCCTGTTCCAGCATGGGAACGAACCTGCCCGGAGATACCACACCATATTTGGGGTGGTTCCAACGCACCAGCGCCTCGGCACCGACGATGGCACCCGTAGCCGCATTGCATTTGGGCTGCAGGTAGAAGCAGAACTCGTTGTTGTCGAACGCACGGTCGATCTCGTCGAACGTCAGCTCCGGCACAAGCTCGTCGGTGGACGGCGTCCTGCCCATTTCCGGTGTGTCAGCCAAACAGATTCCTTCCTGTCACCACGTCCTATCCGTGATATTCACCGTTGTACTGTATCAGGGTGACGTCCTCAACACCCTCGATGGCACGAATCCGCTCGGCGAACGTCATGTCCTTGTCGTCGCAGAACACTTCCACGGCCATCTCCACATGGTCGCCACGCATGGTTTTGGATTTGACGAAGAACTTCGTGCGGCCGAACGCGCGCGTGATGTCGTCCCCGACCGCGTCGGAAGCGTAATGGATCACCGCGATGTACACGCGGCCCTTGTCCTGATGCGAATAGAACAGGGCGAGCATGCCGATCATCACCGCGCCGGCGACCACCACCAGCAGATACATGCCCGCGCCGGCCGCGATGCCGGACGTGATGGCCCAGAACAGGTACAGCAGGTCCATCGGATCCTTCACGGCGGTACGGTAACGCACGATGGACAACGCGCCCACCATACCAAGCGAGATCACGATGTTCGTGCTGATGGCCAATGTGACCATGCAGGTGAGCACGCACATGCCCACCAGCGTTACCGCGAAGCTGCGCGAATACACGACGCCCGTGTAGAACCGCCGGTATACGCAGTAGATGACGATGCCCACCAGCAGCGCCACCAGCAGGGCCAGCGCCATTTTGGGCACGTTGTATTGGCTGAAGGAGTTCAGCACCGATTTCTTGATCATGTCGTTTACGCTCATGGTTTCGCTTTCTCTTTTGCGATTGTTCGGTTATTACGTTTTCTACGATTGCCGATGTTTTCGGCTGCGCGTTTTCGTCCGTCTGTTTTCGGTCTTCCGCGATACGTCCGACCGGTGCGCTCAAGTCACACGCTCGGCACGTTCCAGCCTTCCTGCCAGTAGTCGAAACCCCGCAGATACGAGGCTTTGTCATAGCACAGCACGTATTTCGAGGCGGCCGTTATCTCCTGCGCCTTGCCTGGCAGAATGTCACGCACGATCTGCGGCAGGAATTCGGTGAATTTGACCTCCATCACCAGCTTGCCCGGCTCAAGTACCGGCAGAGTGGGCAGACTACGGTCGAAAACGTCGAATCCATCCACCGCCGCGCGCACGTTCATATCGAAGGTGATGCGCACCGTGCCCGCGTCGAGGATCCACGGCTCACGCTCGTAATCGACGATCACCCGCGGCCGCAGCACATTGCTCATGTATTCCACATAGAATTCCCGGCACAACGGCTCTTCGCTGTGTTCCAAAAATCCGACGTCGCCGGCCAATATCCGATCGAACTGCCCATGCGTGAGCGACGCGTCCTCTTTGTATATCCAGCTGTCGCGCTTGCGCTTGCGCTCCAACTTGATCACGCGGTCGCTGTAATCGTAAATACGGATACGGTATTTCTTGCGCATCAGCACGCCGTCCACCTTCTCCTGGTAGGCGGTGTTCCAATAATCGTCGAAATACAGGCTGCGAATCATATAGCAGCCGCCACGCGCGTGGCTGTCCTGTTCAAGCAACGGAGCCAAACGCAAGTTCAGATCGGCTTTCTGCCCGTACGAAATCAGATACTTGAGCTCATGCCGGTAATGTTCCTCACAGCGGCGCGGAGGCATGGAAAGCTCCTCGCCGACACGACGGCGGACCCGTTCCAGCAGTTTCGACGCTCCGCCATCACCGCGCATTGACATCCTCCACTATCTTCCCGGATTTGATGTAGAAGCATCTCGTGCCGTACGTCTTGCCGGTGTCGGTCATGTAGTAGTCGAAGGCGTCCTGCGTCTTGCCGGAGGTGTTGCGTGCCCGCACTCGTATGAAATACTGTCCGTCGCCTGGCAGGTCCGTCACCGTCTCCGGCAATGCCAGATCGGTTTTGGAGAAGATGACGTCCTCACACAGGTAGTCCTTGGCGACGGTGACGTCGTAGCTCAGATCCTCGTCACGGAAATCGTACGAGGCGTCCCAGCTGAATTTGAGTTTGCCGTCTGCGGTCTGTGGAGCGTCGATGAAAAACGGCATGGGCTTGTCGAAGCTTTCTTTGTAGATCCTGTAGTTCTGCGCGACCTCGTCGTGCAGCTGCCCCGCCACTTCGTCATACTGGGCGCGCGTCAGCGGCTCGTACATGGAATCGGGCGTCCTCCACAAATACTGCCTGGTGATGGACTCGTAGTGGTCCACCATCGTATTGATGCGTTTTGCGCTCATATAGCGGTATTCCCGCTTCACGGCCTTGTCGAGTTCGTCGCGGAACGATTTGGTCTGCAGGCAGCGTTTGAACAGCACGTTGCCCCAATAGTTGCTGACTCCCTGCTCCCAGCTGGAACCGGTGGAGATATTGCGGATCTGGTTCTCCTTGCGCATGAGCATGCCGTCATTGTCCCAGTCCAGCACATAGAAGGTGTCGGAATTCGTAGGGCTGTACAGGTACATGTTGCGGCTCTGCGTGTCGGTGTTGCCGGTCAGCAGCTGGAACGCCATCCAGTATGCGAGATTTTCCGTATCGAAATATTTGCCGAGGATGCTGCTCATCGGCACCGAATAATCGTTGAGCTGGTTGAGCATGGCGATGAGTTTGGTATGGTCGCTGTTGCCTTTGACCTCCAGCTTCTCCTCGAATTTCGACAGATTGTATTTGGGATCGTCGGCGAGTCTGATCACATCCGCGTCGCGTTGGAATTCGAAGTAGTTGACCTTGTACAGCTGGCCGTTCTTGTCGAGGCCGTGCGCTTGGAGCGCGCTTTTGTTGAGCTGCTCCACCTGCGTGTACAGGCCATAGTCGTCGAAGGAGTTGGAACCGGAGGTTTCGTCCTTGACGTACAGGTGCACGAATTGCGTGCGCAGTCCCATCATCTGGTCGATGCCGCGGATCAGGTCGTATGCCATCTTGTTGCGGAATCGCAGCCCTTCGCCCATATGCTTGTTCAATGCGATGGTGCGCTGCCCGCGCCATTTGCCTTTGCCGCTTTTCAGCTCGATTTTGTAGTTCTTCTGCTTATTGAGACTGGACGACTGGCCGCGCACCTGCACGGTGGCGTTCGGCGCTTTTTCACCGTAGCCGAGTTCGCCGGATACAGGCCCCTGTTCGTCGCCGACCTGCAGCAGACCGTTGACTTGGTACCGGTTGGTGCGCATGGCCGCGTAATCATCCACGGAATACTGGTTGATTTCGCTCCAACTGTGGTCGGTGCCTTCCGACTTGTTGCCGCGCGAGACCGTCAGATACATGGTTTCCACACCGCTGTCGTCATACACCTTGTACAGCGAGTCGTTGTCACGCAGATGCGCGCCGTCAAGCCCCTGCGTGGCGCTTTTCTTGACTTTCTCATGCTTTCCTTGCGATTGCGCCGCCGATTTGTCTGCCGTGGAACCACTGTCCGCAGCGTTTCCGCAGGCGACGCAGGAGAACGTCGTCACGACCGTGGCGATGATCGCCACGCATTTGAATATGGCATTGCGGCCGCACGGCCGATTACCCATCGTCATTCGTCCGTTCCTTTCCATGCTTTCCACGCTTTCCCTCATGATTCCTTCCGTCCGAAAGTTCCATGCAGCCGTTCGCCGAATTCGTCCAACGCTTCGCCCAGTTTCGTAAACCATCCGCGCTTTTCGGTCGCCACAATCGGCTGCGCGCCGAGCACACGATACGGCAGATTGTCGGTGAACACCGCCAATCGCACGACCGCGGCCAGCAGGAACGCCGACGCGCCCAGCAGGAAGCCGAATCCCATCAGCGCGACCGGAACGAACTGCGAAATGACAGTCAAGACCGTGGCCGACCCGGCGAATATCGCGGCGCAGCACACCGCGCCGAAGTAATCAGTGAAATACAGCAGAATCATCAGCACGGTGTTGCCGACCGCGTACAGGGCGTATCCGACGCACAGCACACGGAAATAACCATGCATGCCATCGTTGAAACCGAGCGGCAGCACGCCCAACACCATCTTTTCCAACGAGATGACCGCCGCGGTGACGAACAGCTGCTTCAACGCGGTGTAGTACAGCTCACGGTTGAGCACGGCGAGCATCTCGCGTTCGGCCACCACGATGTCCTTCACGGTGCCGCCGTCGTTGAGCAGCGCGTAGTAGGCACGGTATTTCGGATAGAAATCGACTTCCACCGACACCACGAAATTCACGGTGGTGATCAGAATCGTCAGGAACGCCAGTAACGCGGGCACATCATAGTAGGGGGCACCGTAGAACAGTCCCTTCACATGCACGCCAAGCGGACCACACCAGGTGATCACCAAGTGGGAGAACAAGCCGAGGGTGGTCAGCAGTCCCGTCAGGGCGAGCGGCAGGAACCGGTCCAGCCATGCGAGGAACGTCCACGGGCTTTCCGAGCTTTGCGGGAAATACCGGTGCAGCAGCACCACGTCCCAGACCATCATCACGCCGTAGCCGAACGCCACTGCGGCCAGCAGGCTTTCCACCTGCGGCAGGCCCAGCGCCATCATCGCGCATGCGGACAGGAACGCCACGACCACCGCCGCGACGAACGACCACATGATGCCTTGGTAATCCTTGATGGCCGTCAGATAGCTCATCGCATTCCAATTGACGATCATTTCCAGGAACAGCCATAGGCAGAGTAACCCCTGCATGAGGGTCGCGCCGGAAAACAGCAGGAACACCGCGTACAGCACCGCACCCACCGCCAGCATGAGGGTCGTGGATCCCCAGAACGATGGAAGAATGGTCTCCTCATGATGTTCGAACAGCATGTCCGCAAGGAAACGCGTCACCGGCATGGACAGGAAGCTGGTCAACACCAATGAGGCGAGCAGCGTGTACGTGATCATGCAGACCAGCAGATTCTGGTCCGCGCGGGGCACGTGCCACCAACCGCTGACCGCCAGCACGCCGAACTGCAGCAGGATGCCCAGCAGCATCGGTCCGGTGCAGATCACACCGGCATAACCGTAGGCGCGCACCATGGCGACCAGGCCCTTGCGGTGGAACAGTTTCTTGAGTTCGAATCCGATTCCCGCCATATCAGTGCTCCAACCCGTAATGGTCGGCGGTATCGAGATACAGCGCACGGTATTCGTCAAGCATGCGCTCATGCCGATAGTAGGTTTTCACGCGTTCGCGTCCCACTTGGCCCATGGCTTCGCGCAGCTTGCGGCTCGCGCACATGCGTTCCATGGCGCGGGCAAGGCCCTCGCGGTACATCGGAGGCACATAGAAGCCGGCCACGCCGAGGTCGTCGCCTTCCTCGCCTTCCAGCAGTTCACGGCAGCAGCCCACGTCGGTGGTCACGCAAGGGCGGGCCGCCGCGAACGATTCCAACACCGACAGAGGCTGGCCTTCGGAGATGCTGGTCAGCACCGTGAAATCCAGTTTGCGCATGTATTCGACCACATTCACGCGTCCGGTGAATTCAAGGTTCTTCACTTCAAGCTGTTTCACCAGCTCATAGCATTCGTCGGCATAGTCCTGGTCGTCCACACCACCGAGGATGTGCAGCCTGACATTGTCCACGCGGTTCGACAGTTCGCTGAACGCGTGGATGAGGGTTTTCACGTCCTTGATGGGAGCCAGACGTACCACGGCGCCGATATCCACCCAACCGTCCTCAGGCTTGAGTGGAATGTCGCAGAACCGTTCGTATTGGATGCCGTTGGGAATGACCAGGCATTTGCTTGCCGGAGCGCCCATGTCGATCTGGGTCTGGCGAGCGCGGCCGAACAGGCTGGCCACACGCCATGCCCTACGGTAGATCTCCTGTGACAGCATGGCGAAGAAACGGATCCACCGTTGCCGGAACGCGGGCGCAACCCATTCGGCGGAAAGAATCTCCTCCTCGCGTTCGCGCGTGTAGATGCCATGTTCGGTTAGTAATACGGGTGCGTGGTTGATACTGCCGCCCAAGCATGCCAGCAGGCCGCCGTAACCGGTGGAGATGGCATGGTAGATCTGCGCTTTCGGCACTTCTCCCGTCATCAGGTACAGCACCGGCAGCAGCATGGATCGCACGGTGTGGAACGCATCCGCGTAGGCGACGTACGGGTATTCCTCCATGCAGATCTTCGTAAACAGGTCGATGAATTCGTTGCTTTGCAGGAACGACAGCGGATGCACGCCTTTGTTGTGGAACAGGTTGAACAGTACGTCCCAGTCGGGATCGCTCAGATTCACCAGCTCACGCAGTGCCTTGACTTCCTCGTCGGTGAAGATCACTTTCGCATGTTCACCGCTCAGACGCAACGCGTCGTCGAGGAACACCTCATGCACCTCCACCACGTTTGAGGGCAGATCGTATACGAATTTGCCGCGGTCCTTGCCCTTAGCACCGATCACCCACAGCACGAACTCGTGTTCCTTCATGGCGGTGATGTAGCTGTGCATCCATGTGGACACGCCTCCATGCACGTACGGGTAGCAACCTTCCAATACCAGGCAGATTCTCATGCCGCGCCTCCAGCCTTGCGTTCGACGTGCACTGTGGAGTCCGTGGCCTTGATGAGGTACAGATTCCCCGTCATCCGGATCATGCTTCCGCCTTGGATTCTGCCGGGCGTGCCATGGTTCGCGCGGAGCAGCAGCCAAGCCTGGTCCTTGAAATTGCCCAAGTCGAATTCCCACTCATTGGCGGATTCCCTCATCTTGACAGTCAGTCCAGAAAAGCGTTGCACCGCGGACGCGCATTCCGTGCCTGTCTGCATGCGGATGGACGGTGCGGACGCTTCAAGCCAGTCGAGATAGTTCTCAAGGCCTTTTCTGTAGACCGCCCAGCCTTCTTTCGCGCCACGGTCAGGGTCGAGCATGTCGTCCGGATGCATGAAGTGGGTGCTGACGAAATGCATGTTCAGTTCGGATTCTGCGGCGAGCCGCATGTAATCTCCCACCATGCCGCCGGAGACGATGCGCGGCGCCTCGACGATGCCGTCATCGGCCACACCGAATTCCTGCACGTAAGGCAGTTTGCTGTCGCTTGGCAGGTAGGTGCTGGCGATGGTGCGGATTTCGGGCACGTCTCGTCCGATTGTCTGCCGTCCTTCCTTGGACAGGATGTTGGACGGCGGCACATATACCGACGCTGTGGCCGCCGGCAGCACGGACTTTTGGAATGCGATCAGCTCGCGCAGCGAGGCGACGACAGCTTTGCGATTCGGCCACTGATGGTACGCGTATTCGTCGCCATAATCGGTGTTCGGCAGTACGAGCGGCTGATGGTTGTAGCCATGGTAGCCGATTTCGCCGTTCTGTTTGAGCAGCAGTCCGCCGAAATAGCTGAAATGCGATTCGTCCTTCTGCCGTACGGGAGCGTCTTTCGTATCGTCCCCGTAATTCTCAATCATCACGCCGGTGAACCGAATACCGTAGCGTTCCGCGAGTTTGGTCAGGTCCGGCCACCAGACCTTCGAATAGAAGTCGGCGATGCTCATGCCGTAGTCGCGTTTGATGTAGGTGGCGTCTCCGCTGGGGACCGGGGATGGAAAATCGTCCAGATAGAACGCGGCGCTGTTGATGACCGGGTATGCCGTGGCGGAACCCAGCAGGCTGAACGCGGAGGCATAGAAGCCGCGCACCACCTTGCCATAGATGCCGATATTGCAGGTCACGGTTCGTCCGGAACGCACATCGGCACTCCAGATCAGTGGCGTATGGCCATTGGCACTGACCGCTTCGACGGTGGCCTTCTCATTGAGGTTCAGACTCAACGACGATTTGAACGGGCCACTGAACATGTAGGTGTGCCCGCCATCCAGCATAAAGTCCCTGGCAGGCTTGATGCCTTTGGTCATCACGTAGTCGTATGCGGAGGATTCGATGCCGATTTGAGGCCCGATCGCGTCCAGATAGCCTGTTTTTTCAGGCGTCATGGCAAGCATCATGTTGCCGCCGCCTTCAACCCATCTCATGATGGACACCAGCTCATCCCCCAGCGAATCAAGTTCCGGCATGACGATCAGCACGGTGCGGTACCGATTCAATGAGGGGATGTCGTCGGGATCGGTTTTGGCCAGATCCACGGTGGCGGTCGGCACTTTCATGTCGAGCAGCACCTGTTTCATCATGGCTTCGGCCTCGTCCACACCATCCTGGGAACTATCCACGAGCATCAGGTTCGTGGCGCGCTGCCCCATGATGGCGTTCTGGGCCGGAATGGCCTCGTTACGAGCCATGTATTTCAAAGTGAATTTCGTCGCGCCGTAGTGGATGCCCAAGGTTTGCGCCAACAGCACCAAGGCGATGGCCATGAATACGGCCCACACGCGGACCAGGTTTTTCCAACGGAAGCGCTTCCACATGCGCCATGCGGAACGTATCATGCGCGCCCAGCCTCCTTGTAGCCGAGCCAGAATCGCAGGATGTCGTGGCCTCGGCCGCCAAGGTAGATGTGGTCGTCCTTGATGTGCCGGACGGTGCGTTGCACCGCCTCGCCATCGTGACGTGCGGCTTCCAATCGCAGTTTCATCAGCCAGACGTCACCTTGACGCGGCCATGCGGACAGCGCCGCTTCGATGGTGCGAGACGCGGCATCGAACGAACCGAGATCCATCTGCGTCTTCGCCAACGAGCATACGGTGCGGTAGTCGTTATGCCGTTTGAGCTGTTCGGCGAGCAGGTCGGCGTATCGGCGCATCTGCAACGTTCTGGCATACCCCTGTTCCATGGAGGATTTCAAGTAGTGTTCGAGCGCCTCACGGTACCGGTCGAGCGCCTCGTCCGAATCGCGGTTCCGCTCGTATTCCTCCATGCGTTGCTGCAACGCGATGTCTTCCTTCGCGCTGATCTGCGCCATGGCCGTGGCCGCGTAATGCACGACTTCCACGTCCTCGTTCAGACGGGCTTGGGAGAGCAGATTGGCGTATTGGCCGGGATTCTCGTTAAGAATGGACAGCATCAGATTACGACGCTGCCGTGGATTGTCCACGATCAGCGCCTCTTCCAACGGCACGGTGTTGGCGTAATCCGTACGGTCGTCCACAAGAATGTTGCGTTGTTCCTGATCCTCGACCTTCAGTTCCTGCAGACCGGCGGGAATCCGTCGTCCCCCACGAAGCACGGCACGCGAATGCATGAGCGCCACGCTCAACGGCCCCCATAGAGGAATCAACGCCATGAACGGGAGCAGCAGTCCATCGACTTTCAGCACTCCGACGTGGTGCAGCAGACACAGCGTCATGCAGACCAGCAGATGCACGGCGATGATGATCAACGCGGCGATAGTCGTCGACCCCATCAGCTTTCACCCCCATCGTCGGCTTGCGCGATATGCGATTGGGCTTCGGAAAGCAGGGCATCCTCTTGGGTCTGCGGAACGTAGAAGCAGTGCAAGCCGGAACGGGTCAGACGTTTGAGGATGATCGGCAGTTCCTTCTCCCCCGCCTGGCTCATCAGCAGATACACGCCGTCATCCGTCAGCATGCCGGCCTCATCGGTCTGGCGGATGCTTTGCATCAGCAGGGAGTCCACGTCCTCAAGGTTTCCCTCGCATTCGACTTTGAGCAGCAGATGGTCGCCCATATGGTCGTGTTTGAGGTCGTTGGCAGCCAGCACCTTCGGCAGGAACGCTTCTGGCTTCAGCAGGTTCGTTCCCGGCACCAGCATGGACCGGCGCGCCACGTCCTCGTATTCGAAGGCCCTGATCATGGCCGATTCGACCAGACCGCACATGATGCTGAACAGATTCTGGAAGTACAGGTTCATCTGGTCCGGTTTGGCCTCTCCCATGGTGATGATCACGGCCAGTTCGCCACGGTCACGCACGCCGACGGCGTACATCGGGAATTTGTCCTTTAACGTTCGGTTCACCCATATGCCGTTGTGTTCCAGCGCGGTGATGATTTCACCGTAATCCGAGACGCGTACGGAGCGGAAGCTGCCGACGTCGAACCGTGGGCTCGCCGCCACAAGACGGGCGAACTGTCCGCCGTTGTCCACTCGGAAGATGGCGAGGCTGTCGCTATCGAGGCTTTCCTGCATGATGCGGATCGCCGTATGGTACAGCTTCTGCGGTTGCACTTCGTCCAATTCTCGGGTCACGGCGTACAGTTTGCCGAAACTGTCGCGTCTGCCGATGATCTGGTCGCGCAACTGTCTGCGGTCGTCGAGCACATCCTGATACAGCCCGCGCAGGAAGTCCAGACGATTGCGCAACAACCCGTTCTCGTCGCGCACGAACCTCACGCTCTCCTGGTTGCGCGACTGCACATAGCCGCATACCGATCCGGCCACGAAATAAATGACGAAGGCAAGCCAGTTCGATGTGTCGTAGAACAACGGGGCGAAGGACGCGCCCTGCGACGCGTAGGACATGGCCACGCCGGCGCAGGCCAGTACGGCTGCGAACACGCCGGCATGCAGCCCGTAGATGGTGCCGACGATCACCACGAACAGCAATCGCAGGTCCACGGTTTCCAGCTGGCTGTTGCCTTGTGTAAAAGTGCGGAGCCATTCCGTCAGCAGGAACGCGCCGATGATTTCCAGCACGGTCCACCATTTGTTGTGGCTGCGTAGGAAATCCCATACCGGATACTTGTCGGTTTTGTTCTCGCGGAGCTTCAACCAGCCTTCGATGACGTGCGGAAAATCCTCGCGAAGCGAGTATCGTGGCGAAAAGCCGTACCGCAATCGCAATTCGTGGTCGTCGGCGGGGTATGCCTGCGGACGGTCCTCGCCGTATACGACCTTCGTTCCCGGAAAATATCCCGCGATCAGCGTTCCCAAATCGCCGTAAGTGAAGTCGAACACGTTCGGAACGTGGAACAGCTCGCTGTCGGCGGTCCAGTCGTCGAATATGCGGTAGATAAGTTCGGCCAGATCGTCGGCGCATAGGAAGCAGGTGCGTTGTTCGGCGCGTTCATGGAAGCGCAGTTCTCCCGCTTGTGCCTGTTCGAACAAGCCGTTGAAATATGCGGTGACGCCATTGCGTTGCGGCGCGTACAGATAGGGGCAGCGCACGATCTTCACTTCCAGATCGTAGGTGCGCGCATAGTACAGGCCGAGCTCTTCGCCGGCACGCGACATCAGGCTTTTGCTGGTCTCGTGCACGTCCGTTTCCTGCGGATAGGCGAATTCCGATTCCGGCCCGCTCACCATCAGCATCTGGACCTTGCGATTGCGGACGGTGTGCAGCAGTCGGCGCAGGTAGCCCAGGTCGCCGTCACGTTCGCTGCGGGGCGTCAGATCTTCGGAGAAGTAGACGATTCGATCGAATTCGTAGTTGGAGAACACTTCCGACACGGCGTCACGGTCGGGCATGTCGATGATTTTGAGATCCTCGCCGCTGGATTCGGTCCCTTTGCGGAGGGCCACCACCACCTTGTCTTGGGGGAACGTGTGCTCGATCCACTGCTTCGTCACGAAGTCGGTGTTGCCGATTAACAGTATCTCCACTCGCCTCACCCCAGGGATACACCCGTTTAGAGGTCAACATCATGGAACAGTACAGCCGTCAACCCCTTGTCTACCTGCACCATAGTTTAGCAACAGAGGGGACAGAACATCCCTCTTCGTTGGGGGTAATGGGCGTATGTCTTTCGCCGATATGGTTCGGATGGCGCTTGTGCTGGAAAACGAGCGGAAATCACGCAGGTAAATCGGAAAAGATATGCGAGAAAAACAAAACCCCAGATTGCTCCGGGGTGTATCTAGTGGCTCCGAGCGGCATCGATCCGCTGACCTAACGATTTTCAGTCGTTCGCTCTACCAACTGAGCTACAGAGCCATGAACAACTTGCGCTGTTCCAGCGACCACGGCCGGACTTGAACCGGTGACCTCCGCCGTGACAGGGCGGCGCTCTAACCAACTGAGCTACGCGGCC
>ENA-OYXC01000475-OYXC01000475.1-human-gut-metagenome-genome-assembly--contig:-NODE-475-length-17491-cov-9.414086_pt1 | contig 17491 bp, 11 predicted proteins | sample MGYA00244214_ERZ653415 | MGnify/ENA primary metagenome ERZ653415 (study PRJEB26926, sample SAMN06165016) | human gut metagenome | biome: ENVO:00009003; feature: ENVO:2100002; material: ENVO:00002003... | reverse complement strand
ATAATGTTATATTCGTTATCCGAACAATAGCTTAATAAACTCAATATTAAATCGCTAATCAATGTTCCTATAAGATTTTTCTCACGCCTGGTATCTAATAACGGCACATCTATGACCACAATATCCGATCTCTTTTCTTTAGTTATAATACGCCATTGTTCACTTAATTCATGATAATTTCTCCCAAGTCTATCCAGAAATTTGATAACTAGCACACTTGATGCATCTAATTTTCTTAGTAACTTCTTATATTGTGGACGATTAAAGTCTTTCCCGGTCTGTTTATCAATATAAATGTTTTCATCAAGAACTCCTATTGATTTCAAGGCAATTATCTGCCTATCCTCCTTCTGCTGGAATGTAGATACTCTAGCATATCCATATAGCTTAGGCTCATTAACGGCTTCTGTTTTCATAAAAACAATCACTTCTTTCATAAAATAGTCTCCTATGGTACAATCCCTTAGGAGACTATATACTATATTCAAATACAATTTATAGCAAGCAATAAAATTTTGTATTATTCCCCCGTCATGCGCTCCCACGCACGGCATTTTTATATACAAAAAATCTGCGCAAGCACACAGCCTGCGCAGATTCGCCAAAACACGAAAGGTTAAACCTTAATTCGCTCAGATACCTTATTTAACTTCAATAACGATTTCCTGACCATGCGGAATATCAGGATTCATAGCATCCTTCAGCTGCTCCGGAGTTACACCCAAATCCACATTATCCCTAACCTCTACCTGAAAATCAGTACCGGCCGGATAGTTGATATTGCTGCCCTTCATAAAAAGACCGCCCACCAGGCTAACCGCAGCAGCAACAGCCACAGCACCGCCATCGGTTTTGCCCTTGCCTTCAAGTCCTTTTCTCAACGGAACGCTTACATTGTTCAATGTCTTGATTTCCTTGCCTGCAATACGCAGTACACCCTTTCTGCCGAAGCCGCCTGCCTTTTGCACTTCATATACATAACCCATGCCTACAGTACCTTTGGGAATAACTACAACACCGTTAATTATCAGGTTTTCGGTAGTTTTGAACTCCACCTGCTGATTTTTCTTATGAGTTTTAGAGTTTGCAGGCTCGATAAGCTCAACGTTAAGCATGGTTTTTTTAGGGATATAAATATGTCCCGGCATAACATTGGCAATTGTCACCTTTTGAGCAGCGGCCTGCTCCTCTTTTTTCTGCAGCGCAAGTCTTTCCTTAAAAGTCATCTTCGAAGGATCTGCCTCCTTAGCAGGCATTTCTTCTTCTGCAAACGGGTCGTACTTTTCATCCACATTTACATAGCTGCTTGACGGAGCAGCATAAGCCATCGGCAGGCTTAAGCCATTAGCCATCATAATTGCACTGAGGATTGCTGCCGCAAATTTTCCTGTTGTTCTCATTTTCAAACACCTTCCCTTCAATAATTGGGATATCTTGAATACCATCATGCCCGGCATTACAGATATCAGGGTAAAATAAAAGCCATTTCGCGAACTTCTCGCGTTGCCGAAGCTTTTTGACTTCTGCTTTAATATAATCTTACCATATAAATTGGACAATATCTGTCTATCTTGACTTGCTTTTATAAAATTTTTATAAATTATTTTACGCAATATTACTTTTCTTTTATCGAACTATTGTTTTTATTCTTTGCCTATGCTATAATTATCTTAGTTGCATGAGTAGCCGCAATTTTGCGGAGCTTATGCCTGGTCGTGCGGACCAGTGGCGCCTGTCGAGCTTTCGGCAGGCGCCTTTTTTACATCTGCTCTCTTATATATTTTTGCTCTACTTTATGCTATAATCAAAGGAGGAAACATATGAAAAAGCAAATCTCTAATCTTGACAAGCTAACTCTTTCCAACGATTTTCTTTTCAAGCACGTCATGCTCAGAAAGCGCATCTGCAAGCATATTCTGGAAGAACTTTTCCACACCAAAATTGCAGATATCACCTATCTTGAAGCAGAACAGACTCTTGATGTTTATCCTGACAGCCACGGTATTCGTTTGGATGTCAGAATTGCTGACGACACCGACACGCATTACAATCTGGAAATGCAGGTAAAGAACCCTGTCAGCCGTACCGGCGAATTCCAGCTTCCTAAGCGTACTCGCTACTATCAGGCTATGTTGGATACCGATATGCTGCAAAAAGGCCAGGATTATGATGAACTTTCCCCTACCTATATAATCTTCTTCTGCCTGTTTGACTTCTTCGAGGATTCCCAGCGTATTTATACCTTTAAAAGACGTTGTTTGGAAAACATGGAGATTGAACTGGCAGATGAAGCTGCTATTATGTTTCTCAATACACTAGGCACTAAAGGCGATGTATCTCCGGATATTCAAAGCCTGTTTGACTACATCAACAGTAATACAGTTACCAGTAATTTCACGCGCGAGGTCGCCGATACGATTACGGAAATCAAGAATGATAAGAAAGTGAGGGATTCCTATATGACTTACGAAATGCGTATGAAGGATATTCGCGAAGAATCTCTTGCCGAAGGTGAAGCTAAACAAAAACTTAGAGTTGCTAAACTCATGCTGGCTAAGGGTTGCTATTCTCTGCAAGAAATAGTTGAACTTTCCGGGTTGTCTATTGATAACATAGAAAAGCTGAAGAATGATATGCATATAGAAAAGCAGGCTTGAGAATAAAGTGAGGCGAGAATTTATGCTTTTGGAAGCACGTTTGTTAGACGAAAGACGCGAGGGTAAAGCTGAGGGTAGAGTTGAAGGCAAAGCTGAAGAAAAAAATGCAATTGCTAAACTCATGCTGGCTAAGGGCTGTTATTCTCTGCAAGAAATCTCTGAACTTACCAAGTTATCCATAAATGATATAGAAAAATTAGAAAAAGAAATGCACGCAACAGAATAAGCTTGATAAAATATCTCTGCACAAAAAAGCATCGTAAGCTACCTCAATAGCCTACGATGCTTTTGCTTTCAGCCTTATTTGCTGTGGTGGCAGTGACCGCTGGTCTCGCCATTCATGATTTTGCGGAAAACCTCATGCGCTTCGTCTGCGCTCTTACCGCTTTCCAGTGCTTTTTTCATATGCACCATGGCAGTGCGATACTTAGCATGTGCTTCATCCTGCGGAATGGACTCAATGTCCATCGGGTTGAACTCCATTACCTTTTTGAAGATAGCATGGATTTCGTCGCTGGATTTACCTGCCTTTTTAGCAGCCTCTACGTGCTTCATAGCGCTTTCATAACGATGCTTGCCGTGCGGATCAGTCGGAATTTCAAATTTCGGATGCATATTATTCACCTCGCTTCCTTTGATTACAACCATAATATACACTATATTGCCGCTATAAGGTCAAGTGCATATTTATATTTTTCTCACCTGAACCTAGCTCTCTTTTGCAGTCTGATGCAAACGCTCAGCGATAATTTTGTTGAACTGCTGCTGCCAGGAGGCCAGCATAGAAGCCAAAGTGCCTTCATTTATAATCTCAGCTTCAACATTATATTGTTCTGCAATAACCTGCAGCAGCTTCTGCCCTGCCATCTGCATCTCTTTAGCGCTGATAAGCTCCCACAAATGCTGGTCCAGCAGGTGCGCATAGAGCGAAGTATATACCAGCATTATATCTTCCTTAGCCAGCTTTTCGGCTGCCAGCAGATATTCCGGCTTTACTACCGCAGCATCCTGTGCGCTGTATGCCTGCCACATATCGCCCGGCTTAATGTCAAAGCGTTTGAGGCGGCGGAACACGTCATGCTGCTTTGCGGGAGTGAGGCCGGATTGCTTGGCCAGCGCTTTTTTTACTGCGTTCTTCACGGTTTTGCCGATAAGCTCGCCCAACTTGGAGTGCTTGCCTGCTCCCTCCATGTACAGCTCGCTCGCACTGTTGGCGATGATAATCGTCTGATCCGTGCCGGAGCCTGTAGCAATACCGTTGGAGTATTTGCTGCCCTCCAGCAGCTCCTGAATGGCAGCAGTCTTGGCCTCGGTGCAAGTTACCAGAGCGCGCGCCATTACTCCTTCCGGCATATCGCAGTCCAACAGCAACATAATGTTGATGGTACCATACTTCACAGGCTTGGGCTGCGGCTTGTAGTAATCCGCAGGGTCACCTGCGCGCCCACCGTTTGTTTCAATGCCGCCGGTTACGATGGCGGTTACATTAAGCTCCTTAAAGCTCATAGTTTCTACCACGGCGTTTTCCATGCTGGCCGCTGTGCCCATGCCGCTCACCTTGTCCGGGTCCAACGCCAGGCGCTTGGATACAAGGCGCATATGCTCCACATAGGTGTCCGCAAGCATTTCGCAGGGCATGCCTGCTCCCTGCTTGGCATCATAATTATATACGGCAGCATAATCATCATGGTAACCGCCGTTATAAAGTGAGGTGCTTAAGATTTTGCGCGCTCCTGAAAAATAGATAACGATGCTTTTATCGTAAAAATAAACCTTATCTCCTGTCGACAAGGTACATAAATGTTCCGACATAATCAGCCTCCTTGAATGTGTATAATATAGAAGATAGTTTACAGTATATAGTAGTAGTAGTGTCAAGTAATTCACTTTAAATTTTCTAATTGGGAAATTGCTTTAGAGCTGTTAAAAGTTCGGAAAGTGCTGCATATAGTGCTTCTACTATCAAGATTTTTGTAGCAAATTACTTTAGTACGCTAAAAAATCTCGTTTTGTGTAGAAAATGGCACTTTAAAAATCTCGTTTTATGTAGATTTTCGCTGTTAAAAAATCTCGTTTTGTGTTAAAATAGACGTAGAAAAAATCGCGTTTTGTGTAGAAAATGTTGTTTAAAAAATCGCGTTTTATGTTATATAAGGAGCTGAAGCCATGCGCAGAAAAATTTATGATAAATTAACGGAATGGAAAAAAAATAACGGCGAGTCCGCACTACTCATCAAAGGCGCCCGCCGTGTCGGAAAAAGCTATATTGTGGAGCAATTTGCTAAGGCTGAATATAAATCTTATATCTTAATCGACTTCAACCAAGCATCTAACGAAGTAAAGGATTTATTCGAGCATTTCCTTACCGACCTAGATACCTTCTTCCTCTATTTATCAAGCATTTATAATGTCAAGCTATACCCTCGCCAAACATTAATTATTTTAGACGAAGTACAGCTCTTCCCCCGCGCACGTTCTGCTATCAAATACCTTGTTGCCGACGGACGTTATGATTATATTGAAACAGGCTCATTAATATCCATAAAGAAAAATGTCAAAGATATTCTCATTCCCTCAGAAGAAGATCATCTGGAAATGTACCCTCTTGACTTTGAAGAATTTCTCTGGGCCCTAGGCAACGAAACGTTAATGAATGTAATTCGCGACTGCTTTGAAAAAAAGCGTCCTCTCGGTCAGGCTCTGCATCGCAAAGCTATGAACTATCTGCGCCAATACATCATCGTCGGCGGCATGCCACAAGCTGTTGACACCTTCATCAAGACCAATAATTTCGACAAAGTCGATAAGGCTAAGCGCAGGATTCTGAATTTATATCGTGACGATATCCGCAAGCACGCTGACAATTATGCGTTAGACGTAGAAGCTATTTTCGAGGAAATTCCTTCACAGCTCAAAAATCAGCACCAGCATTTCAAGCTTTCATCTATTAAGCAAGGCGCCCGTTTCAATGAATACAAAGACGCCATCTTCTGGCTCTCTGATGCCATGATAGCTAATAACTGCTATAATTCTACCGAACCTAATATAGGTTTGCGTTTAAATCTTGATAAACGACTTCTGAAATGCTATATGGCCGATACCGGTCTGCTCATCAGCCATGCCTTTGATGAAAACAATCTGGTCAGTGAAGAAATTTATAAAAAGCTCTTGTTCGACAAATTGGAGGTAAACAGAGGCATGATTGTGGAAAACACTGTAGCACAAATGCTTGTTGCCAGTGGTCACAAGCTCTACTTTTACGCCAATGCTTCCCGTGATGATGTAGCTTCACGTATGGAAATTGATTTTCTCATTGCCAAAAGTAAAATCAGCAATAGGCATAACATCTCCCCTATCGAAGTAAAGTCCAGCAAAAATTATACCTTATCCTCTATCCGCAAATTCATCAATAAATATACTGAACAGCTACACACGCCTTACGTCCTGCATACCAGCGACCTAAAGGAAGAAGACGGCATTGTATATTTGCCTCTTTATATGACGCCTTTACTTTAGCACGCTAAAAAATCTCGTTTTGTGTAGATTTTCGCTGTTGAAAAATCTCGTTTTGTGTTAATGCGTGCTCAGGAAAATTTTCTATCTACTACTAACAGCCCTGAAAAATGCTATAATATAAGAAAATACGAATTACGATGTATATGCATAACGAACGAGAGGAGGCTATACTCCATGCAAAATAAATTACCTTTGCCTATCGGCGCATCGAATTACAAGCTCGTAAGCACGGAATACTATTATGTCGATAAAACGCTTCTGATTAAAGAGCTTCTCGACGAACGCGCTGTCATTACCCTCTTCACGCGCCCCAGACGTTTCGGCAAAACGCTGAATATGGACATGCTGCGCACATTCTTTGAAAAGACACCTGAAGATACCAGCAAATATTTCAAAGATAAAAAAATTTGGCAGGCAGGCGAAAAATACACAAGTCTGCAGGGAAAATATCCTATTATTTTTCTTTCTCTAAAGGACGTTAAATTTTCTAATTGGGAAATTGCTTTAGAGCTGTTAAAGGAAGTCATCAGAAATGAATATGCCAGACATCCAGAACTAGAAAAAAGCACTGAACTCACTAAGGCTGACACAAACCTTTATCAAAAAATCGTCAATGACACTGCCTCTGATGCCAATTATCTTTTCAGTCTCGGCGCTCTCAGCAGAATGCTCCATGCACATCACAAGCTTGCGCCTATTATTATTATTGATGAATATGATACACCTATTCAGGAAGGCTATATCAATAGCTATTATCAGCAGGTGGTTGAGTTTATCAGAATTCTTTTTTCCTCTGCACTCAAAGACAATCCCCATGTTACGTTGGCAGTTCTCACAGGCATTTTGCGCATCGCCAAAGAAAGTATTTTCAGCGGACTGAATAATATTCGTATATATTCAGTTCTTGATACTCAGTTCAGTAATTATTTTGGCTTTACTGCCGAGGAAGTACAGACTATGGCAGCTTATTATCACGCTGTTAATAAGCTCTCAGAAATTCAACAATGGTACGATGGTTATAAGTTTGGTAATACGGAAATTTATAATCCTTGGTCTGTATTGTACTATTTCGGCAACAACTGTACAGTTCTACCCTATTGGGTGCAGACCTCTGGTAATGCAGTTATTCATGAAATATTGCAAAACCTCAACACCGATACCTGTGAAAGTTTAAGAGAATTATTAAATGGTATTACTTTAGACTCCATAATCAACACAAATATCATTTATCCTAATCTAAAGGACATGGAAAGTAACATTTTTAGCTTCCTGCTCATGACAGGCTATCTAAAATCCGTTAACACTACTATAGATGACCAAGGTACGTATATCTGCCAGCTTGCTATTCCCAATAAAGAGGTTCAAAGCGTTTATTGCAATGAAATACTCTCCCTATTAAGTAACCATATCGGAGAAAATATCGTCCACATGCTTAACCAAGCATTAGTCACTAAAAGTACTGCTTCCCTCAAAATAGCTTTAAAAACATTTCTCATGGAATCCATAAGCTATTACGATGGTTTGAAGGAAAACTATTATCACGGTTTGCTTCTAGGCATGAGTATTATTTTTTCTTCTGATTATTACCTTCTCTCCAATCATGAAAGCGGTGAAGAACGCTATGATATCCAGTTACAGCCTAAAACTGCTGCTATGCCAGGCATCATTATTGAAATCAAAGCTCCTAAGGATGCGACGAAAGAAAAGCTGAAAGCTTTGGCAGCTAACGCCTTAGCGCAGATTGAAAGCAAAAAATATGATACAGAGCTACGCAAGCAAAGCATCAAAACTATTTACAAATACGGCATTGCCTTCAGTGGCAAGAAAGTAGAAATCGCAACAAATTAAGCTTTAACACAAACAAAACAGCTCCGAAATGCAACACGCATTCCGGAGCTGTTTTGCTTTATGAAAGTTTATGAGTTTATTTTGATGTTGCTGCAGCGCTGCCATGGCAGCACCGCAGCTGAGTATGAAAAATATGAGAGAGCTGAAATTAAGATTAGAACTCGAAGCGAAGACCTGCGTTCAGTTTCCACTTGCGTTCGAAGTTACCGCCAAAGTCCTTAGCAATATCTGCATACAGATGAGCAGTCTTGCTGAAGTCATAGCTGCCGCCGAGCTTCATTTCCATCCAGGTTTCTTCACCGTCGAAGCTGGTGTGTTTTCTGTCGCCATCGTTTGCAAAGTAGCTTGCGCTGATGTCGCCGTTAAACTCGTGTGCTGCGAACAGACCTGCATATACGTGGCCTTTTTCGCTCTTCACGCCTGCTTCAAAGCCCAGTCTGCCAACGAAGCTGCTGTAGCTGTCCTGAGAAATCTGCATGGTTGCGTTGTCGGTATGAGCAGTGTAATCCTTAGCACCTACCTGAGACCAGGTCAGCTGTGCTTTCGGAGTGAAGTATGCTTCTTCATCACCGAAGGTCTTGCCGTATTCCATGGTCAGGCCGTAAGCATTGGCTTTGTAATCGCCGTTCAGCTTCAGGCTGCGGATTTCGTTGTATACGTCATATTCGTTTTGAACACGGCCAACCTTCGCTGCAACGCGGAAGAAGGCATCGTTTTCGAAGTTCTTCACGCCGTATACGCCCAGGCTGTACATCTGGTTGTCACCCTTGCCGCCCAGCAGATAGTTGGAATCGCCGTTGCGGTAGTCGAATGCCACGCCGGTGTGCCAGCCGTTTGCTGCAGCCTTGTCGTAGCCAACCTGTACACCGTAGTAGGTGTTGCTGTCCTTCAGGCCCTTAACGTCGGAACTGGTCTTGCCGCCCAGTGCTTTTGCGAACATGCCGTCTTCATCAGCCATGTCTGCACCGGTGTAGGTATCCTGCATGTTGTCGCGCCAGGTGTGCAGGGAGGTGGTCGCTGCGCTTCTTACGCCCTTCATTACAAAGGTTTCGTAATCGCCTTCGATAATTTTGTTAGAGTTGTCGCCTCCTGTACCAGGGCCTCCTGTACCAGGATCTCCTGTACCAGGAGCTTCTGTACCAGGGCCTCCTGTACCAGGGCCTTCCGTACCAGGATTCCAGCTAACACTGCCATCCTTGTATTGACCTTTACCGTTTCCATCCCAAAGCATATCACCAATGTTCAGAGCGTTGCTGGAAGCAGTCAGGCCGCCAGCAATCTGCACCTTACCAGTCAGGTTGCCACTGTTTGCTTCATGATCTTTGTAGGTAATCTTTTGTGCCAACGCCTTCAAGGTTGCTTCAACAGCATCCTTATCCTTCATGTTAATGCCGCTGTTATCGGTAGACAGGATTACGCCGGAGCTTGCATCTGCTTTCTTAATAATTACATCGCCGCTGGTATAATCGCTAACCTCATCGCCATCATTGTTATGAGCATAGATAAAGGTTTCCCAACCGGAATATTTATCAATGGTCATGCCGCTTGCAGAAGGAGGAACTGCTCTCAGGCTATAGGTTGTTGCACCACCAGGAGCATCGTTCATAATAATGAAGCCGGAAGCAGCTTCTGTCTTACCGCCAACAAGGGTTAAGCCATTGCCTTTACCACCCTTGAAGTCCCAAACAGCTTTATCCTTAATGGTCAGCTTCAGCGTGCTGTTTTCAAGCTCGTAACTACCGGTCAGCTTCGAATCACTGTCTACTAAAGCAATATCAGCGGAGCAGCCATCCAGTTTTATGTCACCGTTAATAATGGTTGTTGCAGGCTTCTCGTTTTTGTTAATGGAAATATTGCCACCCATGAAGCCTTCAATATTACCGTTGATGGTTGCACCATTATCCAGGATTACATTGCCACCAACCGCAACGTTAATAGCAGGATTTAAAGCACCAGAACTGCTGATTTCAGTTACACCGTTAATATTTACAGTGTTACCTTCAGCATTGATGCCGTATGAATAACCTTTCAGTACAAGCTTACTGTTGCTGTTATCTATTGTAACATCCTTACCTGCAGCTTTCACTGCAGCACCGGAAGTAACAGTGATTTCGGTATCCTTCTCAAAGACATATTTGCCGTCTTTAATAACGTCTGCATAGGCTGTATCTTTAGCAGCATCACCGGTAATACCTTGGTTGAATTCGCTAGGCACAGTCGGCGTCGGAGGCTCAGGCTTAACGTCTTCCTTCTTCAAGCTGCCTTTTCCGTCTTCCTTGAAAGCAATATCGCCTTTCTTCAGTTCCTTGCTGCTTGCGGTCAGGCCGTCAGCAATCTTTACAAAACCAGTCAGATTTTTCTCGTTTGCAAAATTGCTGTAGGTCAGCTTGCCAGCCAGTGCGTTCAGTACGTTGGCAACGCTGTCCTTGTTGTCCATTGCAACACCGGTGTTATCGGTAATCAGGGAAACAACGGAATCCTTCTCTGCATGCTTGATAACAGTGTCGCCTGCTGCGTAGTCGCTAGCTGCTTCACCATTGCCGGTATGAGCGTAGAAGATGTTGGTGTTGCCGCTGTAGTTGTCGATGGTAATATTATTAGCATCGTTTTGGAAGATGTTGCCTGCTTTTGCTTCGCTTGCACCGCCTACGAAGTTCGTTACATGACTGCCAGACCATTCTATGCCGTTATAAGGCTTGGTAGCAATCTTATCAACTACTTCATTGTTCCAGGTCGCACCATTTTGCAGCCACAGGTTAGCAGCACCAGTAAATGTTAAATCGCCTAATTTTTTGCCTTCGTCAGCAAAGCAGTTTTGAATAACGCCAGTCAGGCTAGATTTGTCAGTTGTCAGGCCAAGGTTAATTTCGCTCTTTGTACCATGCTTATCGTTGGCATTAGTAGTAGCAGTATCTACGCTCAAGTTGCCTTTGATGGTTACATCATTAGTGCCTGCTCCGGTAACATTGCCCTCTGCGTTACGAACAACGTTCATATTGACAACGCCGTTTGCTGCTCTAATTGCAGCGTATTCTTGAGTCTGTCCTTCTTTTACAATAATGTTGCCACCGTTGACATTAATTACACTACCGCCAGCATTAGCATAAAGTCCGTTAGCATTGCCTTGGAAGTCAATATTACCATTAATAGTAATGTTGCCACCGTTGCTGCTTCCCATGCTGCTTGTAGCATAAAGACCAGATGCACCATAATATTCCCAGCCGCCGTTATTGCCGTCAACGTTCAATTTTACATCGCCATTAACAACAACGTTGCCTCTGTTATAAATACCAATGGTATCGTTATCACCATTTACAGTAATATCCATATTACCATCAACGGTCAGCTTAGCAGTGCCAACAGTAATATTAACACCTTTCAGGCCGCCATTACTAACCTTACTGCCATCAAGGTTCATTTTTACAGTACCGGCTTTTATATCCAAAGTATTAGCTTTAGCATCATCGATTTTAATACCTGCACCAGGTACACCAGTTACGTCCTGAACATTCAAGGTTAACGTTTTGCCCTCTGCATTGATTTGGGCATTTTCCATAAGCTCGATGCCATACTGTTTGTGAGTAATCTTAGTATCCTGAGTAAAGGTATATACTCCATCCTTAATTACATCTGCATATGCAGCATCAATATAATCTGCACCTGTAAGAGTGTTAGTGTACTCTTTTACAGACGGTTCCGGTATCGGAGGCTCAGGCTTAACGTCTTCCTTTTTCAGGCTGCCCTTGCCGTCTTCAGTGCTGAAGGCAATATCGCCCTTCTTCAGCTCCTTGCTGCTTGCAGTCAGGCCATCAGCAATCTTTACAAAACCAGTCAGATTTTTCTCGTTTGCAAAATTGCTATAGGTCAGCTTGCCAGCCAGTGCGTTCAGCACGTTAGCAACGCTGTCATCAGATTTCATGTTAACGCCTTCGCTATTGGTAATCAGGGATACTACAGAGCCTTCTGCTGCATGCTTGATGATGGTGTCGCCTGCTGCGTAGTTTTCAGCTGCTTCACCGTTGCCGGTATGTGCGTAGAAGATGTTGGTGTTGCCGCTGTAGCTGTCGATGGTCAGGCTGTTGCTATCATTTTGGAAGATGTTGCCAGCTTTTGCACCGCTTGCACTGCCAACAAAGTTAGCGATTTCGCTGCCGGTGAATTTATATTTATCAGTTTCACCATCGCCATAGGTATAGCCATACTTCTCATTAGTCCAAGAAGCGCCATTAGCCAGAGTCAGGTTCATGGAGCCGCTCAGGCCGGCTTCTTTTTCTGCATCAGAGAAATGTTTATAAGCAACGCCGGTCCATGCGGAATCCTTGGTAGTCAGCTTCAGGTTGATAACGGATTCCTTGCTGTCGCTAGCAAATTTCTGGTCCTGCTTGCCGAAGAGGCCTGCATTACCCTTAATGGTTACAGTCTTGCCTTCGTCGCCGATATTAACGGTACCCAGAGCTGCGCCTAATGCATGGTAGTGGTACCATTTTTCATCGCTGTTATCTATTTCAATATCAGCAGCACCCAGATTTACAGTACCACCATCTACTGCTACAACACCGGAGCCGTTAGCTGCAATAGTAGTCTTGCCGTCAACAGTTACACTTGCACCTGCACCGTAAGCGTTGATGCCGGCAATATTTCTCCAGGATGCTTCACCAAGAGCAGTCGTCACATCGCCATTGATAACGTTTTCAATAGCCCATTTGTCGCCGTTCTTCGCCATGGTCAGGTCGCCATGCAGCTTGATTTCGGAATTGCCGTTAGCATTAACACCATAAACATTGTTATGGCCATGAGCCTTAATAGCGGTATTGCCGTTAACAATTACTGCAGCCTTCTCACCAGTGCTGTTTGCATAGATGCCGATTGCAGAGGACGGATCAATAAGTTTGTTCTGCCCAGATTTACGTGAATAAGTATTATCAACATTAATATCTAAGGTACCAGCAGTAACATTAGTAGTACTTCCTGCTATACTGTTATCAATACCACGCAGCGGAAGTCTGTTTGTAAGAATACCGGGAGCAGGATTAGGAGGAGTAGTATTATCATCCAACGCAACATTCAGCTTCAGAGTCTTGTCCTCAGCCTTAATCACCAAATCCTTAACACCCTTGCCATTTTGTACAGCAGCACCGCTAATAATGTAGTCATCGGCATACTGACTATCAGCAACCTTTTCCTTAAACGTCATCTGATTAACCTTAATGGTTGTATCCTTGATAAAGATGTAGGAATTATCCTCTTTTTGTACGCCGCCGTTCATATAAACAGACTGCTTCAGGCCTGTGATTTCTGTAGTAAAGGTATCTTTGGTCTGCTCAGCCGGAGGTAAAATGGTACCGGAGCCTGTGGAGCCCTTGCCATCCTCTTCGCTGAAGGTAATATCCTTCAATTCAGTTGACTGGCTGCTGCCTGTCAAGCCGGAAGCAAGCTGTACCTGACCGGTAAGATTATTTTCTTTTTGACCAACATAACCAGTATAATACAGCTTGCCTGCCAAAGCATTTAAGCTGTCGCTGACAGCATCAGCGTCAGTTACATTGATACCGGTATTTTCACCAATAACTAAAATATAGGAGCCTGCAACAGCAGACTTAATAACAGTGTCGCCGCCGGCAAAGGTATTGGTGCCCTTATTGCCTTGGTAAATCAGCTTCATATTACCGCTGTAATTGTCAATGGTAATATTATTAACATCATTTTGACGGATAATGCCAGCCGTCTCCTTGCTAGCACCGCCAGCTAATTTAGTGATATGGCTGCCTTCAAAGGCATCAGCAGTTTTGCCCCAAGCCTGATTGTTCCAGGTTGCACCGTTAGAAACATAGAGATTAGCTATACCATTGTATTTAAGCCAACCTCCGTCAATATCATTAACAAAAGCAACACCTGTCCAAGAGGATTTCTTACCGGATATGCCTATATTAATGGTGCTGTCCTTACCAGAATAATCTTCCTTCTTTGCAGCCAAGTCACTATAAGCACTGATATTGCCCTTGATAACTGTATTAGCAGTGCCTGCTGCATTCTTGTCAGCATTCATGTTTACATTAACAACGCCGCCATCAGCCTTCAGAGCATAATATTCCTTATCCTTATTTTCTGCCATCTGAATAGTGCCGCCGCCAACACTTACAGCAGAACCATTTCTGATCGCGCTAATTGCATTGCCGTTTTTGACGTTGATATCCGCCTTGCCATCAACAGTGATAGTTGAACCTTTACCAACTTCCTGAGTACTCTCCGCAACCAAACCACTAGTCAAAAGTGTACCCGTTGTTACCAGCTCAAGGTTACCATGAATATTTACAGCACTGCCATTGTTCTGTGCCAAAATTCCATAAGCACTATTTTCAGCCTCATCACCATAAGCATATACTTTTGCATTAGCCTTAATATCAACGGTACCTTTGTTAACAGTAATGCCAGAACGTGCCATCTGATTCTTAGCATTGCCAATCACCAGCTCGCCTGCCGTAATACTTGTCGTTCCCTCAACGTTTTGGTTAAATGTAGCAGGAATAAATTTCCATTCAAAACCTTTCCCCTCTACAACAAGCTGATAATCTCCGGCATCAATCGTCAACGGTGCTTTTACATCAATGGCCGTAGCACTTTTTGCCGTAATCGTAGAATCTCCATTGAAAATGTACTTGCCGTCTTTAATGTTGCCGGCATATTCCTTATCGGCTGCCGTATCACCGGTCAGAACAGTGGTGAAATCAGTTTTAGGCGGCTCTACAGGCTCAGGCTTCACAGCACCGGAGCAGGTACCTTTACCATCAGCATTAAAGGTAATATCGCCATATATTTTGGCTGCACTAGATGCGGTCAAGCCATCAGCAATCTTTACATAACCCTTCAGGTTGTTTTCGTCCTTAGTAAAGTTGCTATAGGTCAGCTTGTTTGCCAAGGCATTCAGCACCTTGTTGACGCTGTTTTCATCAGTCATCTTTACATCATTATTACCAGTGATCAGGTTTACGACAGAGCCTGCCTCTGCATGCTTAATAATGGTTTCGCCAGCAGCATAGTGACCTTTAGATTCGCCACTGCCTGTATGAGCATAGAAGATATTAGTGTGACCGCTATAGTTATCAATGGTCAGGGTTTCTGTAGTCTTTTGGAAGATATTGCCTGCATGGTCAGCATCATTGCCACCAGACAATTTAGCTACATGACTTCCTGCAAACTCCTCAATGCTATCCTCCAAATCGCCTAGTGTAGTGCCAACCTTTTCATTTTTCCAGGTTGCACCATTTTGCAACCACAGATTTACTGCGCCGGTAAAGGTGTAGTTGCCAGCCTTATTACCGTCATCATTAAAGGTGTTTTCCACAACACCGGTCAGAACGGAATCCTTCGTGGTTAAGCCCAGGTTGATTTCGCTCTTTGTGCCATGCTTGTCAGAAGCAAATACTGCACCGGTAGAAACGCCCAAATTACCATTAATATTAACTTTGTTATTACCGGCACCGGTTACATTGCCCTTCTCGTCCTGAAGAACATTCATGTTAACAATGCCGTTCTCCGCTCTGATAGCAGCATAGCCATTTCCCGAAATGTCAAAAACCTCTATTTTGCCACCGTCAACGTTAATCTTACTGCCGCCCATATTAACAAAAAGGCCATTAGCATTACCAAGGAGATCTACATTACCGTTGATAGTTACGCTACCGCCTTTTGTATCATTATAGTTACTAGAAACATATATTCCGGCTGCACCATAATATTTATTGCCGCCACCATTGCCATTAATATTTGTTTTTACATTGCCATTGACAACAATATTGCCTTTGGTATAAATACCCATGGTATTGTTAGTACCATTTGCATTAATATCCATATTGCCATCAACAGTAAGCTTGGCATCAGTATTATTAAGTCGTACACCCTGCAATCCATCATCGCCAATACCAGTACCTTTCAGATCCATTTGTACGGTATTAGCTTTGATATACAGAGTATTTGGCTGGCTTAAATGAATACCAAAACCAGAACTTTTAGCATTCTTAACATTTAAGGTTAAGGTTTTACCCTCTGCATTGATTGTTGCACTTTCCATCAGGTTAATGGCAAATTTATTATGAGAAATTTGCGTATCCTGAGTAAAGGTGTACACTCCGTCCTTAATTACATCTGCATATGCACTATCAAGATCTGAATCACCAGTAATGGTATCAGTGTAATCAGCAGTTTCCGCTGCAAAAACAGTACCACCGCCCATAATACTTGCAGCAACGGCAAGTGCTAACCAAGTATTTTTCTTTTTTCGACTTAGCTTCAGCATATAGTCCTCCTTATCAAAAAAATTCAGGAAAAAGCAGAAACAACCGCTGCTTCTGCTAAACCCTCTGCACAGAGTAAATCCCTGCACAGTTTATATAGAAACCGGCCAGACTGCTACTCATCAAGGCAGCCTGGGATTTCACAACAAAATCATTTGCTTTGTCATTAAGACGCTGCGTTCATTTCAGCGCTTTAATAACCTCGTCAGTCAGGTCCTTGCCACCTGCTACCATAGCATTCATATTTACAACACTGTCAATATTGTTTGCTTTAGCTACGTCCATAATGGTCTTGTTGATTTTCTTTTGCACAGGTGCCATCTTCTTCTGTTCAAAATCAGCTAACTGCTTGCTCAGCTTTTCAGCCAGAGCCTGCTTATCTGCATCGCTCATGTTAGCAGATTGCTTGTTGAACTCTTCCTGCAGGCGAGTTTTTTCCTGCGCTACGGATTTGGCGATTTCGGTAATTCCCGGATAGCTGTTCAGAACGGCATTAACATTAACAACACCTACAGGTGCGGCAAACGCACTGGCACTGATACCCAAAGCCATAACAGCACTCATCAGTAAGGTAATAAGCTTCTTTTTCATTGCTGCCTCTCTCCTTATTTAGTCCAAACAGCTTCCATGATGTTGCCGTATTGCGCTTCCATGAATTTAACAGCCTCGCCCATGATAGCATTTACCAGAGCCGGGTTGAAGGTGGTGTTTTCAGCGGTAATGCAAGCATTCAGCATGAAGTCGCCTCTCTCGGAAACGGTGAATTTGAAAGGACGAACGTTGTTGTTCATATTGTTGATAGCACCGGCAAGTGCTTTCATCTTTTCTTCATCGATTACCTGCGGAGCAATTTGTACCTGCAGCAGCATATAAACGCTGTCATCCATCAGCAGAGCCATCGGCAGCAGCTGACCTTTAACTTCCATGCGACTGCGGAAGATAGTGGTGTGATGCTCGTCCTCCATTTTTTGGATATCGAAGCATTCGATTTTATTGTCAGCCAAAAATTGAGTCATCTTCTCAATTTTGTTTTCCATTTCAGTTACTTTAGTTTCTTCTTTTTCACTAGTTTTTGCCATGATAAAATCTCCTTTGCATCATCAAAAAATAAGATTTTCAATCATGACCACCCGTCAAACGGGTGGTTTGACGACGGGCTATAAGCCCTTAATACTAGCC
>ENA-OYXC01000473-OYXC01000473.1-human-gut-metagenome-genome-assembly--contig:-NODE-473-length-17531-cov-7.096704_pt1 | contig 17531 bp, 16 predicted proteins | sample MGYA00244214_ERZ653415 | MGnify/ENA primary metagenome ERZ653415 (study PRJEB26926, sample SAMN06165016) | human gut metagenome | biome: ENVO:00009003; feature: ENVO:2100002; material: ENVO:00002003... | reverse complement strand
ATTCACCGTAGAGTCACTTACACAGTTTAATCTTTTCAGAGAATTATCCGAAAAATATAAAAAGAAAATTTCTTTGCTTTTAAGACTTACAAACGGAAGTCAGTTCGGAATTAATTCCGAAGAAATCGAAGAAATTATTTCAAAAAGAAACGAATTTGAATATCTCGACATACTCGGTATTCAGTTCTTTTCAGGAACACAGAAAACCTCTCTTAAAAAACTCAAGAGAGAAATTGACAAACTTGACAATCTTCTTATTCTTCTCAAAGAGAAATATGATTATTCCGCAGAAGAGCTTGAATACGGCACAGGATTCCCTGCAACCTATTTCAAGGAAGATACCATAAATGAAGACGAGCTTATCGGCGGATTTGCACAGCTTTTGAATGAGATGACTTCAAAGCCGAAAATCACGCTTGAACTCGGACGAAGCATTGCCGCAATCTGCGGTAAATACTACACGCATATCGTTGATAAAAAGTGCAACAAAGGGGAGAACTACCTCCTTGTTGACGGCGGAATGAACCATATTGTGTACTACGGTCAGCATATGGCAATGAAACAGCCGTACCTTTCGGTTTGCGGAAAAGAAACCGAGCCGTGTACCGAATCATGGAATATCTGCGGTTCACTTTGTTCAATGAATGATATAATCGCAAAACAGATTTCTTTGCCTGATATTGAAATCGGTGATGTAATTTGTTTTGAAAATACAGGCGCTTATTGTATGACAGAGGGAATTTCTTTGTTTTTAAGTCGTGACATTCCCTCGGTTTACATAAAAAAGGAGGACGGAACATATCTTTGTGTCCGTGATTCCTTTGAAACATTTAATTTAAACAAACCCAATTACAGAAAGGAAACGAATTAAAATGGATGAACTTATTGAGATTTTAGAGGACATTAAACCGGATGTAGATTACGAAGGCTGCGAAAACCTTATTGACGGTCACTATCTTGACTCTCTTTCAATCATTTCTCTTATTGCTGAGATTGAGGACGCTTTTGATGTGACAGTTCCTGCAGTGGAAGTTGTTCCTGCAAACTTTAATTCAGTAAAGGCAATGTGGAGTATGATTGAAAGACTCCAAGAGGAGGAATAAGATGGATCTTCCATCATTACTGATGGCGGGCAGCCTTGATACGCTGACCTCATATTTTTCGGTAGCGTTTCTTGTCATTTTTCTGCCTGTTTCAGTTGTTGTGTATGCCGTCATTCCGCAAAAAGCAAGAAAGTATTTTCTGCTTATTGCAAGTTTTGCTTTCTTTTGGCTGATAAGCGGTCAGTTGATTGCCTATTTATGCCTGATAATAATGGGCGTCCATTATTTCGGCTTGTGGCTTGACAGGATTCAAACGCAAAAAAGTGCGGCGCTAAAGGCTGTGCCTAAGGAGGAGAAAAAGGCTCTTAAAAAGGTATATCTCCACCGCAGTCGCAGAGTTCTGTTGTTTGCCGCCGTACTTATGATAGGCGGTCTGCTTGTAATCAAATATTCACCGTTTTTTACAACAAATGTAAATTCGCTGTTATTGCTTTTGAATATTCCGATTCAGTTTGATATTCCGAGTTATATAATGCCGATTGGTATTTCATTCTTTACTTTGCAGGCTGTATCGTACCTCTTTGATGTTTACAGAGGACTTATTAAAGCCGATGACAACATATTAAGACTTGCGTTGTTTATGTCTTTCTTTCCGCAGATTGTAGAAGGTCCTATCTGCCGTTACGGTCAGACAGCCAATCAGCTGTGGAATGTAAAGCAAATTGAGTTTGAAAACTTAAAACTCGGTGCAGTCCGTATTCTTTTCGGTCTTATGAAAAAACTCGTAATCGCCGACAGACTTAATCCTATGATTAAGCAGATTTTCAGCCATTACGATGACTATCAGGGCGGAATAATTGCTCTCGGAGCAATTGCCTATACAATTCAGCTCTATTGCGATTTCTCCGGTACAATGGATGCCGTAATGGGTGTTGCTCAGATTTTCGGCGTTACAATGCCCGAAAACTTTCAAAGACCTTTCTTCTCAAAATCAATTTCAGAATTTTGGAAAAGGTGGCATATTACACTCGGCACATGGTTCAAGGATTATATCTTCTATCCCGTCACCATGTCAAAGCCGATGAAAAATCTTACATCTTCCGCACGCAAAAAGCTCGGCAACCACTTTGGTCCGTTGCTTGCGGGAAGCATAGCGTTGTTCTGTGTATGGTTCTGCAACGGACTGTGGCACGGTTCTGCGTGGGGTTACATATTCTTCGGTATGTACCATTTTGTGCTTATTCTGTCGGGCAACATCATTGCCCCTGCGGTTACAGCATTCAATAAAAAGCTTCACATCAATTCCGAATGCTTTGCGTACAAAGTGTTTCAGATAGTTCGTACATGCATACTTGTTGTTATCGGCGAAATGTTTTTCAGAGCAGAAAGACTTACAACAGGTCTTTCAATGTTCGGGAAAATGGTGACCGATTTCAGCTTTTCAAGCCTTAACTATGAGCTTATGAAAAAGCTTAAAATTGATATGCATGATGTTATGATCGTGCTTATTGCGCTTGCATTTATTTTTGTAATCAGCGTTCTCAATGAAAAGGGAATATGTGTGCGTGGCGCAATTGCAAAGAGAAATGTTGTTATAAGATGGGCGGCTGTTTACGCTCTTATTATGTTCATCATAATCTTCGGTGCTTACGGCAAGGGATATGTTCCCGTTGATCCGATTTATGCGAACTTCTAAGGAGGTCTGATTATGAAGAAAATAATTAAGAGAATTGTCAGCTGTGTCCTGTTTGTTGCAATACTTCTCGGATTACTTCAGGTGTCCTCACTCATATTTCAGCCAAAGTCAAATGACAAGGCGGCGGGCATTCATTATCCGAGAGCAAACGGTATTTTCAGCGAACCTAAAGACAGTATTGACACTGTATTTATCGGTGACAGCGAGGTATATCATTCGTTCATTCCGCTTAATATCTGGAGGGATTACGGAATTACCTCGTATGATGTTTCTTCTCCGGCTCAAAAGCTTGTGTACTCAATGGAATTCTTGAAAAAAACTTTTGAAAAACAAAGTCCGAAGATTGTGTTCCTTGAAACCAATGCGATTTTCAGAAAATCTTATTTTGAGGATGTAATCACATATAAGGCAGAGCAGATTTTCCCTGTGTTCAGATATCATGACCGTTGGAAGAATCTTCAGCTCAAGGATTTTTCGGCTACAGTTGAATATACTGCGAACGAGGAAAACAAAGGTTATTACTTTACTAAAAAGTCTAAGCCTGCGACAGATAAGGCTATCAAGAAATATATGAAGTATTCCGATGTTTCTGCACCGATACTTTCTACCAACAAAAAGTATCTCAACGAAATTGCGAAATTCTGTAAAAAGCACGGTACAAAACTTGTGCTGATAAGTACCCCAAGCACAAAAAACTGGAACTACCAGCGACATAACACTATGGAAGCAATTTCAAAGGATCTCGGTGTTGATTATATCGATACCAATCTTCTCCGTGACGATATCCCGATTGATTGGAAAAAGGATACAAAGGATAAGGGCGATCACCTTAACTACAAAGGTGCTGTGAAGCTGACAAATTATATCGGAAAATATCTTGACGATACAAAGCTCTTCAAAGATAAGCGTAACGATCCGTCATACGATAACTGGAATACCTGTCTTGATAAGTTTGAAAAGAAGGTCAAAAAGGCTACAAGTTAGGAAAACTGATTTATTTAGAATCTAAAATCTTTCCCCTGTGTTGCAATTCAATGCAGGGGAAAGAAATATTAAAAAACTTTTAAAAAAGTATTGACAAATATTCAGTTTTACCGTATAATCAATACTGCTCACGAAAAAAGTGAGAGATAAATGCGAGTGTGCTGGAATAGGCAGACAGGCACGTTTGAGGGGCGTGTGTTTCACGACGTACGGGTTCAAGTCCCGTCACTCGCACCATAGAAAAGACTTGATACCTTGCGTATCAAGTCTTTTCTATTTTATGCAAGCAAGCGATGACGGGACTTCAGGTAGCCTTGCGACCGCCGCCTGTGGCGGAAAAAGGGAGCAAAGCGCTGTCTGAAATAAGGAGCATAAGGAAGTGCATTCATGAACAACGCAAGGCGACTATATTTCAGACGGGGAGAGAGTAACCGTAAAAACAAAAGTGGATAGAAGAAAACAACTGTTTTTAGGGAGAGCGTTGATGAAAGTATGACGATGAACAAGCCACATTGGCGAGGTTGTAAGTTTGACATATAGCAATCACCGTCACTCGCAAGTTACCGTTATATCAATTTGTATTAGTGAATAATGACGGGACTTGTTCTTACCACATAATTTTTTTGTAGTCAGTAAGTGCGTTTATCGAACGCCCACAAGTAAAGCAACATATCTACAGCACCATACCTTGACAAGCAAAATCCGTTGTGATAATATCGTTTTGGCAACGGGCAACCGTTAAACATATTTAATTTGGAGATATGAATTTATGGAAAAAGCAGTTTTATTTGACCTTGACGGCACATTGTGGCACACTTGTGATGTGATTTTGCCTGTGTGGAACGATATACTTAAAAAACATAAAGAAACAACAAAGCAAATCACACTTGAAGAAATGAACAGTTATATGGGAAAGACGGTTGAACAGATTGCGTCAATAATGTTGCCTGAGCTTCCGCTTGAAAATTCGGTCGCAATTGTAAAGGAGTGTTGCGCTGAACAGATTCCGTCACTTCGTAAAACGGGCGGTCATTTGTATGATAATCTTGAAAGTACACTTGAAATTCTTTCAAAGAACTATTTTCTCGGCATAATCAGCAATTGTCAATGCGGATATATAGAGGCATTTTTGTTTGCTCATAAGCTTGAAAAATATTTCTCCGATTTTGAAATGTCAGGCAGAACAAATCTGACAAAGGGAGAGAATATAAAGCTTGTTATGGAGCGTAACAGCATTGATAAGGCCGTGTATCTCGGCGATACAATCGGCGATCAGCTTGCAGCAAAAGATGCAGAAATACCGTTCGTGTTTGCATCATACGGATTCGGCACAACGGAAAATCCCGAATATACAATTAGTTCGTTCGATGAATTGCCAAAAGTTGCAGAAAAAATTCTCGGCTGATTGCCAAAAAATAGGATGATGTCGGGATACAGCCTATCCCGATGTCATTCTTGTAAAAGCATAAAGTTTCAGTTTTTATGCGTTTTTTGCAGATAGAGAAAAAATTATGTAAGAAAATTGAAAAAACTTTCAAATATGTGTTGACAAGTTAAATGCCTTATGATATAATCTTGATTGTTGAGTTAAGAAACCGACAAAAATCTAATAAATGCGAGTGTGCTGGAATAGGCAGACAGGCACGTTTGAGGGGCGTGTGTTTCACGACGTACGGGTTCAAGTCCCGTCACTCGCACCATAGAAAAGACTTGATACCTTGCGTATCAAGTCTTTTCTATTTTATGCAAGCAAGCGATGACGGGACTTCAGGTAGCCTTGCGACCGCCGCCTGTGGCGGAAAAAGGGAGCAAAGCGCTGTCTGAAATAAGGAGCATAAGGAAGTGCATTCATGAACAACGCAAGGCGACTATATTTCAGACGGGGAGAGAGTAACCGTAAAAACAAAAGTGGATAGAAGAAAACAACTGTTTTTAGGGAGAGCGTTGATGAAAGTATGACGATGAACAAGCCGTATTGGCGAGGACGGAAGTATGACATATAGCAATTTTTCTATTTCAACAGGTAAACCCGCTGAAACACTTGTCGGACACAAACACAGCTCAATGTTTTGGCAACCAGAAAAAATAAAAATACGGAACAGATTTCTGTTCCGTAAAAATTATTTAAAGAATATCCAACCTTCAACCTTGTCGCCGTCAACCATAAAAGCTTTTTCTGCAATTTCCGCAAGCGGCGAATCACTGTAACTGTCCGAATAAAAATTATCAATTTTTCCGTCAGGAAAAGCCTCATAAAATCGCTTTACCTTTTCCTTGCCGTGACAGTTTACACCCGAATATTTTCCGCTGTGCATATCTACCTTTGACGCCATAAGGTTTTTTATTTTGAGCCTTTTGCAAACGGGTTTCAGCAAAAATTCGGGTGACGCCGAAATAATTACATCATCATCTTTCTTTTGTTCAAGGTAAAACGGTTTTATATTTCCTATGTATTCCTTCCAGAAATCATTTACATCCTTTTCAGTATCGCAATAGGTAAGAAATCTGTACATTTTTTCTTTAAAATCAGTTTTTGTACCTTTTTTGAATACATAGAATTTTAAAAATGCTCCCAAAAGCGATGGGGCAAGAGTGAGTATTTTTTTATGCCTTTTAAGGCAGAATAAATAGAAGTCTGCTGTTGAGTCCCCGTAGTAAATCGTTTTGTCAAAATCGTAAACATTCATAATATGCAAATTCCTTTTTAGTTTTGCAAATAATTTTTGACATTCAATTCTTAACAGAAGAGAACATCTGCACTATGATTATAATATGAGAAGAAAATTTTTGCAACATTTCCCGTTAATTAGCTCATTTTGGCTGATTATCCAAAGAATATACCGTTATTCTGTTGCTTTTAACTCTGTTTTGTTGTACAATATACTATGTATTATTGTATAAAGGAGAAAATCCGTGTTTGGTTATTTGCAGATTCAAAAGAGCGAACTGCTTGTTCGTGAATCCGAGGCTTATAAGGCTGTGTATTGCGGCCTTTGCAGGCAAATGGGTAAGGATTACTCCGTGTTTACAAGATTTACGCTAAGCTATGACTGCACATTTTATGCAATGCTTTTAATGTCGCTTAACCGTTCATGCAAAGGCTTTAAAGACGGCAGATGCACCTGTAATCCTCTTAAAAAATGCAAGTTTGCAACAGATTCGGGTGACGCATACAGAAAGGCTGCCGCATTTTCAATGATATCGGTTTATTATAAAATCATTGATGATATTCAGGACAGCGGATTTTTTAAAAAGCTTTTGTGCAGAATCATAAAGCCTTTCTTTTCTCATCAGAGGAAAAAGGCGGCAGATAAGTATCCTGATATGGACAAAGCGGTTTCTGATATGATGAAGATGCAGTATGATGCTGAACATTCGGAAAAGCCGTCTGTAGATATGTCGGCTCATCCAACGGCATTAATGCTCGCTGCTGTATTGTCGGCTGAGGCTCATGATGAAATTCAAAAAAGAGTTCTCTATGAATTCGGCTATCATATCGGCAGGTGGATTTATCTTGTCGATGCCGCAGATGATATAGAAAAAGATATCAAATCGAACGGATTTAATCCGTTTGTAAACAAGAAAACAGGTGAGGTAAAATCATCGGATTTTATAAAAGCGGTGCTGAATCAGTCACTTGCAAGGGCATATGATGCCTATAATCTTTTGAACTTTACCGATTTTAAGGGAATTTTAGATAATATGATGCTTTTGGGATTTCCTGCATCACAAAACAGAGTAACAAGCAAACTTGATACGGAGGTCAATAATGAATAATCCTTATGAGGTTCTCGGTGTGTCTGAAACAGCTACCGATGAAGAAGTAAAAGCAGCGTACAGAAACCTTGCTAAAAAATATCATCCCGATAACTACACCGACAGTCCTCTTGCGGATGTTGCGGAGCAGAAAATGAAGGAGATTAATGAGGCATACGATATGATTAATCAGATGCGTCAGAAGGGTAAGGGTACAGGCTCAACAGGCAGTTCGTCCTATAACGCAAATTCTTCAAGCTCACAGTTCTACAATGTAAGAATTTACATTCAGAGAGGACTTCTTGATCAGGCCGATCAGATTCTTGAAAACACAGCACAGTCGATGAGAACCGCCGAATGGCATTATCTCAAGGGTATGATTGCATACCGCAGAGGTTGGTCTGAACAGGCTTTTTCATATTTCACAACTGCGTGCAATATGGACCCCAACAACACGGAATACCGAGCCGCTCTTAACAATATGCAGAGCCAGAGAGCATATAACTACGGCGGTTATACTCAAACAAATCCTAACGCAACAGGCTCATCCTTCTGCGATGTTTGTGCAGGAATGATGTGTGCAAACTGCTTGTGTGATTGTTGCAGAATGGGATGTTAATATGAAGAAAAACGGTATCAAAAAGGGGACAATGCGTATTGCGGTTTGCGGAATTATTGCGGCGCTCTCACTCGTTTTTATGATGATGACATCTCTCGTTCCAATCGGAACATACGCTTTGCCCTGTCTTGCAGGAATTCTCATTTCCTGCATAGTTGTTGAATACGGTTATGGATGGGCAATCGGTGTGTTTTGTGTAACTGCCGTGCTTTCAACGCTCCTTGCCGGCGATAAAGAGGCTGTTATATATTTCATTGCACTTTTCGGCTATTATCCGATTTTAAAGGGCGCTTTTGAATTTAAAATCAAAAACAGGGCAGTTCAATACATACTCAAGTTTGCGGTATTTAATGTTGCCGCTATCGGTTCGTTCTTTGTTGCAACATGGCTGTTGTCAATTCCGACAGATGAATTTACCGTTTTCGGTTTTTATGTTCCGTGGGCATTTTTGATTGCCGGAAATATTTTCTTTTTGCTCTATGATTATGCAATTACCGTATTTGTTATGCAGTATGTTCGCAGATTAAGAGGAAAAATATTCGGTAATTTTCACAAGTAATTATAATTCAAAGAAGTTTTGAGAAGGTGGACTTAAATGAAAAAGCAAAAATTGTTTGTCCGTATAGTCTGCATAGTCCTTGTGGTTCTTATGGCAGTATCGGTAGGTGCTGTTGCAATAACTGCATTTTCGGCTAATGCGGCTCAATCAACCGAGGAGGTTTCCGCAAGCGTATCAGCAGGCGCATCAGGCTATATAAATGCGTCGTATGTAAATCTGAGAAGCGGTGCAGGCACGAATTATTCGGTTATAACCTGTATGGCAAAGAACACAAAATTTACTTTTGTTGACGGAAAGCTCTATAACTCAAAGTGGTACAAAATCAAGCTTAAATCAAATTCAAAGACAGGCTATGTTACAAAGGAATATGTTGCCGTAAGTTCTTCGGCAACGGCATCAAGCGTAACAGGTTATGTTTCTGACGATTATGTGAATCTCAGAAGCGGAGCAGGCACAAATTATTCTGTTGTTGGTTGCCTGAGAAAGAACACTAAGCTTACTTTTGTAAGCACTTCACTCTACAACTCCGCCTGGTATAAGGTTAAGGTTACTTCAACTGCTAAAACAGGTTACATAAAAAAAGACTATGTAAAAATGAACAGTTCAACCCAACCTACAACGAAGGCAACACAACCTACAACAAAGGCAACCAAACCTGTAACTCAGCCGACTGCGTCAGTGTCAACCGTAAGCGGTTATATAACAGACGATTATGTAAATCTCAGAAGCGGTGCCGGTACAAGCTATTCGGTTGTTGATTGTATGAGAGTAAATACAAAGGTTACTTTTGTAAGCACAAAGCTTTATAACAATGATTGGTATAATATTAAGCTTACATCAAATTCAAAAACAGGCTATGTAAAAAAAGACTATGTTAAGATGAACGGTCAGACACAGCCTACAACGACTCGGCCTACAACCACAAAACCGTCAACAGGTTCATCTGTTAAGCTTTCCGTATCAAGCAAATCAATTTTCACAGGCAACAGATTTGCAATTACTGCAACAGCGTCCGGAAGTGTTTCATGGTCAAGCTCAAATACAGGCGTTGCAACCGTTGATTCTCGTGGTATTGTAACAGCCAAGAAAGCAGGCTCTGCAACAATTACTGCGAAAAGCGGTTCGCATTCTGCAACCTGCAAAATTACCGTAAAATCCGGCTCATCTGTAAATATATCCAACAGCAATGTAAATCTTCCGTGGCAGAAGTCAATGCTTTTGAAATCAAGAACAAGCGGTGTCACATGGTCAAGTTCAAATACGAAAATCGCAACAGTTAAGAACGGTGTAGTTGACACGGTAGGCAAGGGCTATGTAACAATCACTGCCTCAACATCATACGGTGCGGCAACCTGTCTTATCCATGTTATGCCGAGGGAGAGTGTGCGTTTCTGCTATGCGTCACCAAACTCCGCTCCGCTTAATTCAAATGTAAGCTTTAAGGCTATTACCGACACAGGCAGGGTAGGCGTGTATTTTGTAGTTACAAACGGCTCAACCTCTTATAAGGTAACCGCAACAAGCAAGGTTAAAGACGGTAACTCCTATATCTGGACAGGTACACAAAAGCTTTCAAAATCAGGCAAATGGTCTGTTAAGGCATATTCTAAATTTAAAACCGAATCAAAGTATTACACCACGGCAGGCGGCGGTGAGGGCGAGGTGTTTGTAACCTCAACAACCAATAAAACCACCACAGCCTGTGCTGAGCGCAGAGCGAGTGATGAGGTAATCAAGCTTATTGCAAACTATGAGGGATTTCTCTCAAAAGTCACAGCAGACAGCATTACAACCGATCCTACACTCGGTTACGGCAAGGTTGTAATTTCAGGCGAACAGTTCTACAACAACATAACTTCAAATCAGGCATATGCTTATCTTTGCCAGACCGTGAACAAGGGCGGATATACCACCACAACAAATTCCTACCTTGTAAATAACGGCATAAAGTTCAATCAGCGACAGTTTGACGCACTTGTGTGCTTTGCATACAATGTAGGCAGCGGTGTGTTCTACAATGATTCCGAACTTCAGTCTGTTCTCTTGAACACAGGTTCAAGCGGTACTATCAAAGCAGGCGCTTCGGGTACGGTTACAGGTTCAGATGTAAACCTCAGAAGAGGTGCAGGAACTAACTACTCCGTTGTTACCCGTATGAACTACGGAACAAAACTTAAATTTGTTGACGGCAAGCGTTATAACACAAACTGGTATAAAGTTAAGCTTTCAAATGGCACAACAGGATATATCCACAAGGATTATGTTTCTGCTTCGGGCGGTTCAAGAGATTTGAATAATGTCAATAAGCAGAACCTCATTGATGCACTTTTGCAGTACCACCATGCGGCAGGTTCTTGCTATTGGGGACTTTTGTACAGAAGAGTTGACGAGGCGGAAACCTTCCTCTACGGCGATTATGACCGTGACGGTCAGCACAATTATCACCACTTCCATTTCTCATGTTACTCAAACCCGAGTTTCGGTATCTGATATTAATTTTTGCAAAGAAGGTCTTAAAATGAAAAAAATAGGTTTCATAGGCGCAGGCAATATGGCAACAGCCATTATAAAAGGTCTTATGGCGCAAAACGACGGCAAGGCTGATTTTATCAATGTTTTTGATGTAAGCGAAGAAAAGTGTGCCGCTATGAAAAATATGGGTGCAAATGTAATGACATCTGCCGATGAAATTGCAAAGAACAGCTCAATTGTTGTTCTTGCAGTCAAGCCGCAGAATTATCCCGAAGTTCTTGAGTCCCTCAAAAACAGCATTACAACAGCCAAAACCGTAGTATCAATTGCCGCAGGCATATCTATTGCATATGTAAGAAAAGGTCTTGAATGTGACTGCCCTGTTGTAAGGGTTATGCCTAATACGCCTCTCTTGCTCAAAAAGGGTGCAACAGCCCTTTGTCCGTCTGAAAATATCAGTGATGATGACAAAACAATCGTTTACAATATGTTTGCAGGCAGCGGTGTTTGCGAATATATTGACGAAAGCCATATGAATGAAATAATTGCGGTAAACGGCAGCAGCCCTGCTTATATTTATCTTTTTGCAAAGGCTATGGCTGATTACGCAAAGAATTGCGGAATCGACTATGACAAGGCCATGAACCTTGTCTGCGCAACTCTTGAGGGTTCGGCAGCAATGCTCCGTGACAGCGGTGAGCCTGTTGAAACACTCATAGACAGGGTTTGCTCAAAGGGAGGCACAACAATTGCCGCTATGGATAAGCTTAAAGAACACGGTTTCTATGAGGCTGTTCTTGACGGCATGGACGCTTGTACAAAGAGGGCAGAGGAGCTTGGCAAATAATTTTGCCTTAACATAAAATGAATACATTCCTCATATATTTTAACGGACAACCAATGAGAGGAATGTATTTTATGAAAAGCATTGTATTTTCTTTTAAAAAGCGTTATCTTTTTCGCAGATCAAAGGGAATTTCACCGTCTGATGTCAGATTTTTTATAAGGCGATATTCCGTGGTGCTTATCTTTGTTTCGGCTTTTCTTACCGGACTTGTTTTCGGTTCAATTTATGCATCAAAAGCCGATAAGCAAATGCTTGATTCCCTTGATTTTCTGTTTACTACAAATCTTGATGCAAGGCTCGGTCAGAATGCCGTCAGCACATTTTGCGCCTGCTTTGCATCTGATTTTATATTTCTCACAGTTGTATTCCTTTTGGGACTTGCACCGTGGGGAATACCGTTTTTGCCGTTTGTTTCAGCATTTAAAGGATTTGGAACAGGACTTACTGCGGCATATCTTATTATTACATATTCACTTAAAGGAGCAGGTTTTTATCTGCTTGTTGTGTTGCCGGGAACATTTTTGTTCTGTCTGGCACTTGTAAAGCTGTCGGCATATGCTTTTGAAATTTCAAAACAGATGTTTTTCAGCTTAATCGGTCATTCTCATCAAACCAATTCTTTGAAAAATGAGGTGATTGATTTTTGTTCCCGATCTGTTTCGGCACTCATAATGACCTTTTGTTCAACCTTGCTGGATACGGCTTTGTGGTGCTTGTTTTCGGGAGCGTTCAATTTTTAATTTTGGAGGGCGCTATGGCATCGGAAAAGAACGCTGTAGCATTGACAGGATTTTTCTCGTCATTGTTTCACAATTTACCACGACTTTTGCTAACGAATGTGCTTTTTGCATTGCCGTTTGCCGTAATATTCGGAATTTTCTTTTTGATTAATACCCTTACGGGTCTTAATTCAATGTTTATATATTTTCTTACGATAATTCCGCTTTTTCCGTTTTATGCCGGCGTAACTCAGGTTACTTCCCATATGGTAAGGGGAGAGGAAAATGTTGATGTTTTCTCAAATTTCATCGGCGGAATAAAGGAAAATCTGCTCAGATTTCTCATACACGGCGTTGTGATGTATGCCGCTGTTTTTATCAGCTACTACTCAATTGTTCTTTATCTCGGACTCGGTTCAAAGAACGGAATGTTTTATGTTCCGCTTGTTATTTGTATTTTAATTGCAATTTTCTTTCTGTTTATGTTCTTCTATGTTCCGCCTATGACGGTTACTTTTGATATCAAGATGAAGGATATTTACAAAAACAGCGCACTTATGACAATCGGTGAGCTTAAACACAATCTGTTTGCAGTTTTCGGAATTCTTATTTTATTTCTCGTTTGTGCAACAGTGCTTATGTGCAGTTTTACTCCGGTACTGCTCATCATTTTCACAATTGTTCTTGCATTGTTCATTGTTCCGTCAATTTTATCTTTTATAATCAATTCTGCAGTTTATAAGAATATGTATTCAATGATTGTTGATAAGGATTCAAAGAGCAAAACAATTGATAAGAAAATGGAGAACAGACGCAAAGGTCAGTTCCATGATGATGAAGAGCCTGTTGTAGAAGATTATTCGGATCTTGAAATTGATGAATCGGCTGACGGTGATGAATTTATTTTCTATAACGGAAAAATGATGAAAAGAAGTTATCTTTTAAAGCTTAAAAAAGAGGCTGAAGAAAGGAAGAACGCAAAATGAGCGGTAAACACGCAGTTAAAAGTTCAAAAAAATCATTGATAATAATTATTTGTGTTGTTGTACTTGTTGCAGTAATTGCAGGTGCGGTTATCCTGTTTATGAATCTTTCGGGTAAAAATAATAATTTGGCAACAACAGTACCGACTGCGGCTGCTTCAACAACCATCGGTAATACAAACTCAACACAGAATGTTTCCGACTCTGTATCCGAAACCACACAGCCTGCAACCAAATCGGGTGAAGCTTCACAAGAGCCGACAGAACAGGGATACACAGCCGAAACATCTTCAAATGACAGTGAAATTGTTGTTCCGACAATCAGCGGAGAGAAGCAAAAGCCAAAATTCAGTGCAACTCTTATTCCGTACTATGCAAAAGACGAAAATTCTTCTGAAGAATATTCTTTGAGAGATCTTTTCGGTTCTGCTTATTCAGGCGGCGGATTTACTTTTAATGAGGACGGAACATTCATTGACGGAATCACAAGTGCCTCGGCAAATTCGGGTGCGTACATAGTTGAGGGCGACTCCGTTGTAATAACATATTCCAACGATAAAAATGTTATTGCTGCCGTAACCAAATGGAACGGTGATGTTCCTGCTGAAATTACCGTAAACTACGGCGGAATTATTGTATCCTTTAAGTAAAATATCGGTGATTAAATGAGTAAAAAATCTGTTAAAAAGCCTGACTATGCAAAATTTGAGGCTAACAGGGCTGTAAAAAAGAAGAATAAGAAAAAGAAAACAACAGCAATCGTTTCATCGGTTATTGCCGCCTGCGTATTTATCATTGCGGCAATCGTTGCCGTTAATGTGCTTTCACCGTCAGTAACCGCCGAGCTTACCTCGTCTGCATGGGTTCCCGAAGGTGCTAAGAATGCGAGCGGTGATGAGGTTGAAATGAGTGAGGTTTACAACACAAATTACAGTGCTTATCAGGGTTCTATGTCATTTTCCGATGACGGCACTTTTACTTTATGGCTTTCGCCGGGAAGTCCGGATGACGGAACTCACAGCGGAAAATATACCGTGTCAGCTTCGGACAAAGTCAATTTGTCATTTGATGACGGAACAAATACTTCCGCCATACTCACACAAAAGAACGGTAAAATTTCGTCTGTTGTGCTTAAATATAACGACTATGAAATCACATTTGTAAAACAGTGAATACTTAAAAAAACAAAAGATATACGGTAAAATTTTCTGCCGTATATCTTTTTTATTTTTCTATATTCCGTCAAACAGACTTAGCTGTTCGGTTTTGCTTTCAAACTTATGCAAATACGAAAACACATTTTCAACTCCGAACATAATTCCGTGATTTCTGCAAACTTCTGAAATCCTGTTCATCAGAACATTATTGTTACTGCTTGTAAGCTGATATGAATTTCCGTATGTATAAATGTATCGTTCTTTCATATTCGGAAAGTGTTTGTCAAGCCGGCTGTAAAAATATTCTCTGTCACCGTCACGCAGAGTAAGACCTATGCCAAAGCATATTATTCCACGAACCTTTGCGTCAATGCAATACTTTAAAAGTCCGTCGATATTTTCTTTTGTATCATTTATAAACGGTAAAAACGGAGAAAGCCACACAACACTCGGAATACCGTTTTCGTGAAATGCCTTGAGCGTTTCAAATCTTTCTTTAGTAACGGAAACATTCGGTTCAATTATTCTGCAAAGGCTTTCGTCTGCCGTTGTAAGCGTCATCTGTAACACAGCCTTGCTTTTGTCGTTTATTTTCGTAAACAGGTCAATATCTCTCATAACAGATGCCGACTTTGTGTGTACGGTTACACCGAATCCGTAGCTGTCGATTATTTCAAGACATCTTCGTGTCAGTTTCAGTTCTTTTTCAAGGGGAATGTACGGATCGCTCATCGCACCCGTACCAATCATACATTTTCTGCGTTTCCTTTTTAAAGCGTTTTCAAGCAATTCCGGTGCATTTTCTTTCACCTCAATATCTTCAAATCGGTGATTCATATGATAGCATTTACTGCGTGCGTCACAATAAATGCATCCGTGTTGGCATCCTCTGTAAATGTTCATGCCGTTTGCGGCAGATAAAATTCCCTTTGCTTTGACCTTATGCATATAATCCTCCGCTTATTGTTTGGCATCGACAAACCACCTGTTTTCCTCCAAAAACAGGTATCGTTCTTTGCCGAGAATATGGCAGGTGTAGCGTATTCCAGCACCGCCTGCTTTGAGAGACGCCGCATACCGCACATCGGAAATTTTGTCAATGCGGTATCTCCTTCCGTCATCCCACACAATATATTCGGGAATAAGATCTCCGTCACAATCAAATGTGGCAGTAACTTTAACATACTTTTTCATAGCTTGTTACCTCCCTTAAAATCAGAGAAACATCTTTAATTTTTCGCCTAAGATGCATCGTTATCATAAATATCCGACAGGATGAATTGTATGATCCTCCTTTGGGTTAAAATCCGAAAGCTCCTTGTCATCAAGCAAAACGGCAGGGCGAACAGCATAATTGCCGAATCGCTTTTTTAATCTGTCAAGTGTTTTGTCAAGCTGTTCGTTCTGAATAAGTCGCTTTTCATCACGCAAAAGGCTCATCTGGTGCGGCTGATCATCGTGAATAAAATCCGTAACGCTTACCCCGATGCTTCTCAGCGGCTTTTCCATTTTATAGCTTTTTTTGAAAAGCTCAATAGCCGTATTTGTTATATCCTTTGTAAGATTTGTGTGGATTTCCGTTGTGTGCTGTCGGTTAAATGACATCAGCTCGTTGTCACGAATCGTAATGCAAACCGTTTTTGCCATAAACCCCTGTTCACGCATTCTTCTGCAAACGCTGTCACACAAAACGAATATAACCTGTTTTACATCGTTAAAGGTTACCATATCTTTCGGAGTTGTGGTTGAGTTACCGATTGACTTTACCTCGCTGTTTTCGTTCATATGGGCAACAGGGGAAGAGTCGTATCCGTTTGCAAAGCCGTAAATTAGGTCGCCCCATTTTCCGAGATATGACCGCAACAGCGTAACATCGGCAGTTGCAATATCTCCAATCGTATAAATGCCGATAGATTCAAGCTTTCTGCCCGTTGCTCTGCCAACATACAAAAGGTCTTTTGCAGGACAGTTCCACACAATATCTCTGTAATTTTCCCGTGTGATTTCCGTTATAGCGTCAGGCTTTTTATAGTCACTTCCGAATTTGGCAAAAATTTTATTAAAGCTGACTCCGATGCTTACGGTTATTCCGAGTTCCTGCTTTATACGGCGATTAATTTCGAGTGCAATCTCTTTGCCGTTCATATTCTTATTGTCGGTAACATCAAGCCATGCCTCGTCAAGTCCGAACGGCTCGATTTTGTCGGTGTATTCGCTGTAAATTCTCCTTGCCATTTTTGAAAATCGCTTGTACAAATCAAAGTGGGGAGGAACGGTTATGAGGTCGGGACATTTCTGCTTTGCCTGCCAGATTGCCTCGCCTGTTTTTATATTATACTTCTTCGCAATCTCATTTTTAGCAAGAATAATTCCGTGCCGATTTTCCGCATCACCGCTCACGGCAACAGGTTTGTTCCTGATTTCGGGATGATGCAAACACTCAACGCTCGCATAAAATCCGTTACAGTCGCTGTGAAGAATAACCCTGTCCTTTTTATATTTGCTTTTGTCAACGGCACAATTAATATTCACAACGCATCACCTCGAACATTTGTTTTTATTTAATTATAGAACACTTGTTCTATAAAGTCAAGCGTAATTTTGTCGCTTGCGGCAAAAGAATTGGTGTACAATTTTGTTTGATTAAATAAAATTTTTAATGCTCTATAATTTCTGTCTCTTATACACATCTGACG
>ENA-OYXC01000463-OYXC01000463.1-human-gut-metagenome-genome-assembly--contig:-NODE-463-length-17859-cov-5.473040_pt1 | contig 17859 bp, 15 predicted proteins | sample MGYA00244214_ERZ653415 | MGnify/ENA primary metagenome ERZ653415 (study PRJEB26926, sample SAMN06165016) | human gut metagenome | biome: ENVO:00009003; feature: ENVO:2100002; material: ENVO:00002003... | reverse complement strand
ATATATTATATTAATTCTGAACAGGGAGTTTTTTATTATGTCATCCAAAACGAAAATTATCGTCTTAAAATCAAAAGAACTCATCTACACTGGCATATTTATCGTCCTCGGCATCCTGTTGATCCTGTTGCTCTGGTATATGTTCTCGCCAAAGGAGGACGAAAAGGATACCACAGATACAAGCATCTCAACGGAAACATTTGCCACATACCAGCCAGGTGTCTATACCTCGCAGTTAAATCTTGGTGGCACCACACTGGAATTACAGACGACCATCGACAAACATGCAGTCACACACATCGAAGTATCAAACACAAACGAAACCGTCACAGCCATGTATCCGCTTTTAACACCTTCCGTGGATGCCATCAATGAGCAGCTACAGATCACCGGTGATCTGGATTCTGTTACATATGCAAGCGACAACCAGTACACCACACTGCTCATACTGGAAGCCGCCCGCCAGGCAGCACAATCTGCCCGGATTGATACAAACTAACCACTTATGCGTGTTTCTTTACGATTACGCCGCCCGTCTTATAGATGCTTTCTGCCGGTACAAATCCACGTACCGGGGAAAGCGGATAGACATTACTGTTTGAGCCAATAACTGTACCAGGATTTAATACAGAATTACAACCAACCTCTACATGATTTCCAAGCATTGCTCCAAATTTCTTCAAACCAGTTTCCAGATCAAACTTCTCATTTGTCTCTGGATCAATTCCTTTCACATGGACAAGTGTCTTATCACTCTTTACATTCGATGTGATCGAACCTGCTCCCATATGCGACTTAAATCCCAAGATAGAATCGCCAACATAGTTATAATGTGGCACCTGCACATTATCAAAGATGATCACGTTTTTCAGCTCTGTGGAATTACCGATCACACAGCCTTTTCCAACCAGCGCATTTCCGCGGACAAACGCACACTGGCGCACTTCTGTCTCGGCGCCGATGATTGCCGGTCCTGCCAGATATGCTGATGCAAATACCTTCGCTGTCTTATGCACCCAGACATGCTCCGCTACTTCGGTATACTCTTCCTTCGGAAGAGACTCCCCAAGCTTAACGATAAATTCTCCAATATGTGGAAGCACCTCCCACGGATAGGTATACTGCTCCATCAAAGGTTTTGCCTCCGTATGGGAAAGATCATATAATTCCTTGATTGTTACTGCATTTACACTTTTCATTTTCTATCCTCCATCCATCTATTGAACCATACGCATGAAACTTATTTCATGCATATGAAACATCTGATTCTGCTCATTTTTCAATATATCTACGATTTCTTTGCAGCCTTCTTCGCTCCCGCCTTCTCATAAAATGGCTTCGTCCGGTCAAACAATCGCGTGATCTGATTCTGATTTCGTATCTGCTTCACGGCATTCGTGTTATCACAGACAAATTTATTCATCTTGGCTGTATATTCATCCTTCGAAATCGTTCCCTCCGCAACACCGGAAAGCCCTTTCTCCCACGATGCCGTCATTTCCGCCCAAAGCAAACTCTGAATGGAATTTAAGCATACATCGTAGATGATCTCTCCAAGAAACGTCGGTGTCACGATCTGTGTTTTCTTATTTAACGCAATGTATTTGTTCGTCACAAGCTTCGTGATGATACTGTCACGTGTCGCACTCGTTCCAATACCGCTGCCCTTGATCTGACTTCGAAGCTCTTCATCCTCGATGAGCTGTCCGGCATTTTCCATCGCCAGAATCAATGTACCCGAAGAATATCGCTTCGGTGGAGATGTCTCTCCTTCCTTGATATTGAATGTCTGTACTGGAATCGCATCACCTTTCTTCAAAGATGCAAACTTCGCCAACTCCTCATCCGTCAGCTTCTGTTCTTCCTGTTTTTTGTCAGACGAAAGTCCTGCTATCGTCAGATACCCTGGATTTTTCAGTCGTTTGAAATTTGCAAAAAAGCTTTCGGTTCCATTTTCTTTTTCGCCAACCACCGTATGAATCTGTCTTGACAACACAAGGCTTACTTTCTCATACTCTGCTGCCGGAAAGAAAATGCTCAAAAACCGCCGTGCAATAATGTCATACACCTTCCGCTGAATATCATTTAACCCATTCAGATTCCCCAGTCCCTGTCCGGTCGGAATGATCGCATAGTGGTCGGTAATCTGTTTATCATTGACATATTTGGATTTGGCAACACCCTTGTATCCGCCCTGCTGCATAATATACTGCGCATACTGTGCAAGCGGTTCGTATTTCTGCAAGCCACCGATATTTTTCCCGATTTCTTTCGCAACGGCTGTGGAAAGCACACGGGCATCCGTTCTTGGATATGTTACCAGCTTTCGCTCATAGAGTGTCTGCACGGTATTCAACGTATCGGTCGGACTAATCTTAAACAACCGTGAACAGTCATTTTGCAGCTCCGCTAAGTTATATAACATCGGTGGTACTTTCTTGTCTGTCTTTTTCTCTACCTTCTGCACGATCAGTTCAATCGGTGCATCCGCAGACAATTCAGTAATCAACTGCTTAGCACTCTCTTCTTTTTTGAAACCATTTTCCTTATACAGAAGAGGAGAATCCAGATAGGCAGAATCCTTCGTCGTCTTCCACTCTGCTTCAAATCCTTCTGTGCTGGCAAGCACCCGGTAAAATGGTGTCGGCACGAACTGACGGATCTCCCGTTCCCGCTTCACAATCATGCCAAGTACACATGTCATGACACGTCCAACTGCGATCACGCATCGATCCATGCCAAGATAATTCCGGACTGTGTAGCTATATTTCAGCGATAATGCACGGGAAAAATTGATTCCCATCAGATAATCTTCCTGCGCACGCAGATATGCCGCATCACTCAGGTTATCATAGGCAGAAAGCTCTTTCGCCTCCCGGATACCTCGCATGATTTCTTCCTCGGTCTGCGAATCAATCCACACTCGTCGCCGGTCTTTTTTACTTTTGTCCACGCCTGCCATCTGCTCGACAAGACGGTAGATATATTCTCCTTCTCGTCCCGAGTCAGTGCAGACATAGATGCGTCCAACATCCTCACGATTCAGCAGCTTGCTTACGATCTGAAACTGTTTGCTTGACGCATCAATAATCTCATATTTATATTCCTCCGGTATAAATGGAATCGTATCAAAGCTCCACTTCTTCAAGGCTGGATCATAGACCTCCGGATAGCTCATCGTGATCAGATGTCCGACACACCATGTCACGATCGTATCCTCGTTCTCTAAGTATCCGTCCCTTGCACCGGCAGTTGCAGCCCCCTTCATGCCGAGCGCTTTTGCAAACTCACGGGCAACGCTGGGTTTCTCTGCTATGTACAAATTCTTCACTTAAAACTCTCCTTATTTGATTGCATTCACTAAGGCTTCCATCGCTGGGTAATCAGATTCCTTCATCGTAGACATGATCGTAACGGTTGGCTCCACAATCGTGACATCCTTCATCGTAGAAAGAATCGTCTTCATCGTGCGGGCGGCACATGGTGCCCAGCTGCCATTCTCCAGGATACCAACGGTACGCTTCTGGTACGCCTTTGACTGCAGATGATTCAGGAAATCCTGCATGCATGGAAATACCCCACCATCATAGCTTGCGGCACAGAGCACCATCCGGTCATAGCGGAATGCATCCTCGATTACCTCAGCCATATCTTCTCTCGCCAGATCACTGACAACGACCTTCTCTACGCCCTCTGCGCGAAGCATGTCTGCAAGCTTTTTAGCTGCCTTCGCCGTATTGCCATGGATCGATGCATACGCAACAAGCACGCCTTCATTCTCCGGCTCATACTTGCTCCATGTATCGTAAAGTCCAATATAGTATCCGAGATTTTCCTTCAATACCGGACCGTGCAATGGACAGATTGTCTCGATATCAAGTCCTGCTGCCTTCTTCAGAAGTGTCTGCACCGGCATGCCATATTTACCGACGATATTAAAATAATACCGTCTTGCCTCACATGCCCAGTCCTCATTTTCTGTGAGGGAAAGCGCGCCGAACTTGCCAAATCCATCTGCTGAGAACAGCACCTTCTCGCTCTTCTCATAGGTCACCATGACCTCCGGCCAGTGTACCATCGGTGCCATATAGAACACCAATGTATGGGTTCCAAGCGATAACTCTTCGCCTTCTTTGACTGCAATCTTCTCCTGCGCGTCTAATTTATCCTCGAAGAACTGTGGCAGCATCGCGATTGCCTTTGCACTTGCAACCAACTTCACCTCTGGAAAAAGCTCCACCATTCTTCCGATACTTCCTGCATGATCCGGCTCCAAATGCGAGATAATCAGATACTCCGGCTTTTTTCCGTTCAATGTCTGAAGCAGCTTATCCTCCCAGCCTTCCATGCCCCTGGCATCAACCGTATCCATAACTGCAATCTTCTCATCCAGAATCACATATGAATTGTACGATACACCTTCTGGTACTACATACTGACTCTCAAATAAGTCAATATCCTTATCATCCACTCCAATATAACGAATTGCATCTGAAATAGTTACCTGCATGTTTTTATCCTCCTGATTATTGTATTCTCCTATATTTTATCGTTCCATAGCATACCAATTACTTTCCTGCGTTTATTCGTACAACACAGTAACTTTATCCGCTACCCTATTCTAACAGATTCCGCTCTATATATCCAATATAATTTCGTGTATAATCCTCAATCAGATAATCGCACACTCCTGTATTCTGAAGCATCTTTTTATCGGAATCGCCGTAGATTCCTACAATACAAGCTGCGTTCGCAGCAACGGCGGCTTTCACACCGGATGGGCTGTCTTCGATCACCATCGTCTCAGATGGCTCCGCCCCGATGCGCTCCATCGCACGAATATACATATCCGGTGCCGGTTTCGCCCGCATCGTTCCATCATCATAGGCAAGCTTTGATTTGTCAAACCATTTTGCAAGTGCAAACCGTTCAAAATAAAAGTCGACATTGGATAGACCAGATGCCGTTGCGATATTGCATTTTATATTTCTTCGCTGCAACTCATCCAGAAATTCTGGTAACCCCTTCACCAGCCTGCAGGCGTCCTGATCTTCCTGATACATGCTTCTGTATAGAACCTCTTTCTCTTCGGTCAACTGCATGATCTTCTCCTCGGACAAAGCACCCTTCCCAAGCAGCCACTCGAAAATATCCCGGTTCGTATGTCCGAGTATCTGATGCTGGAATTCTTCTTTGGTAAGTTCCCTGCCAGCCAACTTACCCACATACGTCCGCCATGCAATATCATGATATTTGCCATCAAAAATCATCGTGCCATTACAGTCAAATATAACGTTCCTTATTTCCATATCTCGTCCTCTTCTTATCTTTATATATGTACATCTGAGTGGATATACAGAATCCACTCTGAAATTCGCTTAAAATTTCCGGGATGGGTTTTTCCGCTTGCTTTTCTGTATCTGCGCCCACGTCGTGGGTTTTCCCGCTCACCATCTCGCTTCCACGCCCAGTTTTCTCTCATACACATACCGATTAGCTTCCAGCGCGGTTTTTTCTGCTTACTTTTTATACTCTACACCCGCGTCGTGGGTTTTTCCATAATTATACTCCATTCTACGCCCATTTGCTATCACGCCGAGTAAAAATCTCCACAGAGACTAGATGCACTCTGCACATCTTGCTCTGATTAGCGGTCGTCAAATGCACCGCATAAATGCGTGCATTTTCTCGTCGCCATAACAAAAAAGGGGCTGCCAAAGCAGCCCCTGGGGGAAAATATATAAACCAAATGGTCTATAGCATATTCTACTGTTCAAACAACAGCTCTTCGTATGTAGGGAATGGCCATGCCTTTGCATCCACAATCTTCTCAAGCTCATCCGCCGGCTTACGAACGGTATCGAAGAAAGCAAATACCACATCGTGATAATATTTTGCCCAAGCCTTTGGATCATCTTCCTTCTCAGCAGCCTTCGCTACGATATCCTCAAGCTCTGCAGTTGCCTTCTTAAGTTCAGCAAGCTTTGTATCGATTGTAGAAAGAATCTCCATCTGTGTATCTGCGCTGATACCAAGCTCTTTCAGATCCTTCACAGATGCAGCCAGAGTACCCTCGTACTTCATAACAGCCGGGATGATCTGCTTCTTAGACATCTCGATCATTGTAAGAGCCTCGATGTTGATCTGCTTTGCATAGTTCTCATACATAACAACGCCTCTTGCAACCAGCTCACGCTTAGACATTACACCATGCTTCTCAAACATTTCGATATTCTCCGGTGTTGCGAGGTAATCAACCGCATCAACCATGCACTTGATATTTGGAAGTCCACGGCGCTCTGCTTCCTTGATCCACTCCTCAGAATAACCATTTCCGTTGAAGATGATTCTCTGATGCTCTCTCAACTTATCTGCAACCAGCTTCTTTGCGGCTGCCTCGAAATCATCTGCCTTCTCCAGCTCATCTGCAAAGTTGCAAAGTGTATCAGCAACAATTGTATTCAATGTCATCATTGGCTGTGCAATACACTGTGTACTACCAACCATACGGAACTCGAACTTATTACCGGTAAACGCAAATGGTGATGTACGGTTACGGTCTGTCGCATCCATCTTGAACTCAGGAATTACAGAACATCCTGACTTGTAAACCTTACCCTTCAAGCTGCTTGTTGCCTCTCCATTTGCAATGATCTGATCAACAACATCGGCAAGCTGATCACCAAGGTAAGCAGAAATGATTGCTGGAGGTGCCTCATTTGCACCAAGTCTGTGATCGTTACCAGCAGAGCTTGCTGACAGACGAAGCAATGCAGCATGATTATCAACAGACTCCAGAATTGCAGCTAAGAATACCTGGAACTGCAGGTTCTTCTCTGGCTCCTTGCCTGGATCAATCAAATTCTCGCCATCGGATGTTGAGATAGACCAGTTATTATGCTTACCAGAACCATTGACACCTGCAAATGGCTTCTCATGAAGCAGACATGCAAATCCATTTCTCTCTGCAACCTTCTTCAATGTCTCCATCAGCAACTGGTTCTGATCCGTTGCTACATTTGTTGTACCATAGATTGGTGCGATCTCATGCTGAGAAGGAGCAACCTCGTTATGCTGTGTCTTCGCTGGAATACCATACTCCCACAGATCCTTGTTCAGCTCTCTCATGAAATGAGAAACCTTATCCTTGATCACGCCGAAGTACTGATCGTCAAGCTCCTGTCCCTTCGGTGCCGGTGCGCCAAACAATGTACGTCCAGTCAGCTTCAGGTCAAGTCTCTGATTGAACTTATCCTTGTCAATCAGGAAGTACTCCTGCTCTGGTCCAACGGAAGCAGTTACCTTCGCTGGTGTCTTACCAAACAGCTTCAGGATACGAAGTGCCTGCTTGTTAACGGCATCCATGGAACGAAGAAGTGGTGTCTTGTGATCCAGAGACTCGCCTGTATATGAAATAAAAATAGTCGGAATACAAAGAACCTTACAGCCATCCGGAATCTCTTTGACAAATGCAGGAGATGTACAATCCCAGACTGTATAACCTCTTGCTGCACACGTCTCACGGATTCCTCCGGAAGGGAAGGAAGAACCATCTGGCTCAGCCTTGATCAATTCCTTGCCAGTGAACTCTGTGATGAATGTACCATCACCAACCGGATCCATGAAAGAATCATGTTTCTCTGCTGTCAGGTTTGTGAGTGGATGGAACCAGTGTGTATAGTGTGTTGCGCCGAGCTCCTTTGCCCACTCCCGCATGGCAATCGCTACGGAATCAGCAATCGCTGCGTCAAGCGGTGCACCATAATCAATTGTCTTCTTTAATTCCTTGAATACTGCCTTTGGCAATCTTGCACGCATGACTGCCTCACAAAATGAACGCTTTCCTAAATCTTCTGCTGTAACTTCCATACTCGTATTCTCCTTTTCCTTAATTTTTTTAATTATCTTTAACTCGTAATTAAGATAACTCAAGTCTAAGGAAAAGGCAAACTGAAAAAACCGTCTTTTTTCTTTCATAAATTACGTCAAATTGAATTTTTACTATACATTATTAAGTTTTAACTTGTGAATCGTATGCAAAAACGGACTTTTGTGTCGTTTTCGCAAGTAAATATAGGCGTTTGCAACGCTTAACTTGTGAAACCGTATCAAAAGTCCGTTTCTACTTGTTTTTATCTAGTCAAATCATCTCTCACACCCATATAATACGATGCAAACTCTTGTGTAATCAATTTGTTTCGTATCATCAGGTTGAGCGTATCTTTAAATTCTGCATAGCTGATTGTCGAATGCGCCAGATTATCCAGCGTCTTGCTGATCCGGTCTGCATATCCGTTCGCATCAATCACATTGTCCCGTAATAAGATATTCGACTTGTATGCTTCTTTAAAATAAATATTCACCTTGTTGGACATTGTTACCCGGTCATCCACCTGAAACTCTACCCCTAACAGGTCAAATAGTGCCGATGCCGACCGGTTTGTCACATAGATATCATTTCCGATTCCATACAAATTCTTATAGGCAGACAGATCATCCACAACCGTACTGTGCGCATAATCCGGAAGATACGGACGAAACATATCCGCAAGCACACTGCTGCCCTTATACGCTGCATAATCAATATCTTCATTTGCCGGCTGCTTCTTCAGATATGTAATATTCTTGATCTGATATAGTGGAATCGTGATGTGCCGCGGTTCCTGTTCAATCAGCAACAGATGAAACTCCTTTTTCTCTACCCAGATATAGGCAGGTGTCTGATTTGCCTTTAGCTTTTCGGAACGATCTACGAAGATCATACGATGCTCCCGCCGCACCTTGAACTTATGCAGCGTCTTCTTGACCTTCTTCCGGTCGTATGTTGTGACAGTTTCCTGCGTAAGAGCAACAATCGACTGTTCTTCCATCCGTTCCTCTCTGTCCTGCGACTCCTGTCCGCCCTCATCTGCGTCCTTCTTTTGCTGTTTCTTCCGCTTGTGCCGGTTGTGTTCTTCCTCGACATTCGAAGCTTCTTTCTCGTTCTTTCGCTTCGCAAATACCGGCGGCTTCATATGATCGACTTTCTTGTCCGCATCCTGTGGCTTCGTACGTTTGGAACGTTTTGTGTCCTGCGTTTCTGCGTTCTTCGCATCTTCCACAACACCACCCTGAATCACAAGCGTCTGCGCCAGCGTGATCACAACAAACACACATGCGACTGCTGCAAAAATAAACAGAATCTGCCGGAACACGATTGCACACACAATCGCACCGACAGTTCCGATTCCGAACAGCAATGACAAGAGCACGATTGCCCTTGCCTTTGCCGTTCCATATTTAATTGTATTGACACATTTTCGAATCATTACGCCTTATATACAACCTTGCGGAAATTCTTCTTTCCCTTCTTCAATACGAACTCCTCTGCGAAATCATCCGGTGTGAACATCTTCTTCACATCTGTGATCTTCTCGCCATTGACAGAGACACCGCCCTGCTCCATCGCACGTCTTGCCTCGCTCTTGGATGCTGCAAGTCCTGCCTGTACGATAATCGACATCAGATCTGTCTGTCCATCATTGAAGATATCTGCTGTGATTTCAGCAACTGGCATATTCTCTGTATTTCCGCCACCGAAGATATTCTTCGCTGCGTCAAGTGCCTTCTTCGCTTCTTCCTCGCCGTGTACAAGTGCAGTCAGTTCATAGGCAAGAATCTCTTTTGCCTTATTCAGCTCGCTGCCCTCCCAGTGCTCCATCTCCTGAATCTGCTCCAATGGAAGGAATGTCAACATCTTGAGACACTTGATAACATCTGCGTCGTCGACATTTCTCCAGTACTGGAAGAACTCATACGGTGTTGTCTTGTTTGGATCAAGCCATACAGCACCCTTCTGTGTCTTACCCATCTTCTTACCCTCAGAATTTAAGAGCAGTGTGATTGTCATCGCATGTGCATCCTTGCCAAGCTTTCTACGGATCAGCTCTGTACCACCAAGCATGTTCGACCACTGATCGTCGCCACCAAACTGCAGGTTACAGCCGTACTTCTGGAACAACGCATAGAAATCATAGCTCTGCATGATCATGTAGTTAAACTCCAGAAAGCTAAGTCCCTTCTCCATACGCTGCTTGTAGCATTCAGCCGTCAGCATACGATTGACAGAGAAATGCGCTCCAACCTCACGCAATACCTCTATATAATTCAGATCAAGCAGCCAGTCCGCATTATTTACCATAAGCGCTTTTCCCTCTGAGAAATCAATAAAACGGCTCATCTGCTTCTTAAAGCAATCACAGTTATGCTGAATGGTCTCCTTTGTCATCATCTGACGCATATCGGTTCTTCCGGATGGATCACCGATCATTGCGGTACCTCCACCAATCAGAGCAATTGGCTTATTGCCACCCATCTGCAGACGCTTCATCAGACAAAGTGCCATAAAATGTCCTACATGCAGGCTGTCTGCTGTCGGATCAAATCCAATATAGAACGTTGCCTTTCCTTCATTGATCAGACGGCTGATCTCCTCTTCGTTTGTTACCTGTGCAATCAAACCTCTTGCTACAAGTTCTTCGTACAATGTCATCTTTCTTTCCTCCAAAATATATTTTCTTTTTTGGGCATTAAAAAACGCCCTTATAAAAATATAAGGACGAAGTATACTCCGTGTTACCACCTTATTTCACGCTTACCTCACGATAACCGCCTTTGCAAGTATCGATATCAATACTTCAGCCTCTGTAACGTGTGCCAATCCGTCTGCCCCTACTTGACAAGCGTTCAGGGAGCAGCTCCGAGATGTATTCATGTTTCCGACTTACCGCGCCTCTCATCAACCGGCTGCTTTCTGTGGCAGCTGCTCGCAAACACTACTTGTTCTCTTCCTCGCCTTTGCTATCATTACAATGATATAAAAATTATATATGATGATTTTCCGTTTGTCAACAATATCCTTTATCAAACGTAATTACTGTATAATATGTATCCTGTTTCTCCGCAAGCTTCTGCTGGATCTCAGACTTAATCTGTGCTTCTGTCTTCTTACATTCATATGGCACAAGCACATCAAAGATCAGATTGGTATGCGTTGGTCCCGACACAATCCGAAAATCATGCATCGTAAGACCTTCATCGATTTCCTTTAAAATCCCCGCCATCATATCACGGCAAACATTCGTCTTCTCATCATCGTAATCAATCGGGTCCATGTGGATCGTCATATGTACCTGCAATTCATCGTAGATGTTCCGTTCTAACTCATCAATCGCATCGTGAATCTCCATGATATTTTCATGACAGTCCACTTCCACATGCACACTACCAATCAGATTTCCCGGACCATAGCTGTGTATGATCAGATCATGCATGCCATGGCAGAACATATTCTCCATCACAAGCTCCCGGATCTTTGCAACTAACTCCTCATCTGCCGGCTGTCCAAGCAGCTGATCGACCGTATCTTTCACAATACCAAAGCCGGAAAGCATAATCATGACTGACACCACGATTCCCATGATTCCATCCATCGGCAGATCCGAAAATGCCGACATCACAAGTGCGATTGTGGTTGCCAGTGTTGCAAACACATCGCTAAAGCTATCCTTTGAGGTTGCAAGCATAATGGACGAAGAAAGCTTCGTACCAAGCTTCCGGTTCATAACTCCCATCCCAATCTTCACCAGCATGGAAAGCACCAGCACCAAAAGAGCAAGAAATGAAAACGTTACACGCTCCGGATGCATGACCTTCTCCACCGAGCTTCGCAGCAACTCAAATCCAACCGCCACAACCGCAGCCGCGATCACAAGCGAAGTCAGATATTCCATCCGCCCATGTCCAAACGGATGATCCCGGTCGGCTGGCTTCGCTGCCATCTTATACCCAAACATCGTCACGATACAAGTTGCACAATCCGATAAGTTATTCACACCATCTGATACAATCGAAATCGAGCCCGCGATCAGACCGATTGCAAGCTTACTTGCAAACAAGATCACATTGCAGATGATTCCGACGATGGAGGAGAAAAAACCATACCGTTTCCGCACTTCCGGGCGTTCGATCTCATCCGCATCCTTTATGCACTTATGAACCAGAAATTCAAGCACGTTTCTCTAACTCCTTCACTCTTCTACAATAATTCACAGTACCAACGCCCATTGCCATAAATACAAAGAACAGTGGTGTTGTAATCGGCTGATTCAGATTCAGGATGCTCTGCGCGAAATATCCAACTGTCGCTGCCAGACACACACTGATCCATGCATGCTCCTTTGCATGCTTAAACATATAGACGATACTGCTTCCGACCAATGCCAGATAAGAAAGCAGACCAACAATACCTGTGGTAAATAAGTACTGCAACAGCTCGTTATGCGCATTGTCATATACTTTACCCGTGACCTGAACCATCTCATTGTAGCATGCCGCCTTGAGTGTCACACGTACCGACTCATTTCCATATCCAAACAGCTTATTTACAAACGGTGCATCACCATACACTTCCACAATCTTTCTCCAGATGTAACCACGATAACTGCCCCATTTATCATTGAATTTCAGTAACGAAGAGCCAGTTACCGCCAAAACAATAATACCAATCACGCCAAGCGCCACACACGCACCACAGACAATCAGCACAATCTTCTTTTTATTCCATGCTGCAACCCTCGTGCCAAGCTTCCAGTTGCAGACACACACAACTGCAAATACAAGCAGCGATGCTCCACATAACACAAATGCAATATCCAGCCGGTTTAAGGCGATTGCAAGTCCGCCCCGTTTCTTGTCATATCTTGTATGTCCATATTTATTGATAAACCCAAGCACCAGATTGCCGACAAACAATAAAAACACTGCAAACGAACTATACCGCAGTCTGCCCTGCATAAATGCAAGGATTGTCACCACAACAACGCCAGCAAAAATACCAAGGAATACACTATCACTGTTTGCGATCAGAATATTGCAGCCAGCCGCGATCAGTAGGATTCCTGACAGAATACGTGAAAACCAGTTCTTACAAAATGCAAACACTGCCAACAACACTGGAATCGATATCGACAGATAACTTGCATACATATTGATATTTCCGAATGTTGATATGAATTTCGTATATTGATTTGATGCAATGTTATAACGCAGATTCAGGAAATCATGCTCCATATGCTGTCCGATTGCAACCGCATACGCAAATGCATTCGCCGCAGCAAAAAAGATAAACATGATCATCTGTGGACGCACACGCTGTGCCAGCACAACGAATACGATCATCAGAACCAGATACATGCAAAGACCCATCCGTCTGCCCTGCAAGCCATAAAAAGCATCTTTTTTATTATCTGCACAAAGCCATGCAAAAAAGTTTGCCATCAGGAATGCAAGTGCATAAAACTCCGGTCGAAAAAACCGTTTCTTCCCGGTATCCTCGACGAGCAAAGAATCATACTTATAATAATTCTTCAGATTTGCCTCCACAACATAACCGATCAATGCAAGCGCCAGATAGATACCGGCCGCATATAAAAAGAAATGATATTTTGTGATCGTAATATTAAAATAATGGTCATCGTAAATCAGTGGATACACACCAAACGCCAACAATGCAAATACATACACCGCGACATCCATCACACGAATTCCTCTGCAATATTCCAAATTGTCTGATTTTTTCGTCTTTGCCATGACTTTTATCTCCTTATCCAGCTCCTGCTGCTATTTTAACATATGTATATAAAAAGAAAAGAGAGATAATTGCTATCTCTCTTTCTCTTCGTGCGGGAGATGGGACTTGAACCCACACGACGTTGCCATCACTAGATCCTTAGTCTAGCCTGTCTGCCAATTCCAGCACTCCCGCATTCTCTTGCGTGTCGCTCACGCTCAACGCAAGACATATATTATCATTTTGATTGCCCTTTGTCAACAACTTTTTTCTATTTTTGTAAATATTTTTTCACCATCTACTATAATGCGCATAAATCCGTGCTTTTATCGTTGGATATACGACCGACTTTGCACACTGCGAATGCCCTGATAATTTACAGACGGTGCTGCGCCATTCTTCGGAACAAGCACAATCTGAATTCCTTCCAACCGTTTTGCCATACCCGCAGTTCCCGCTGGTGCTCCATTTTTAGACCATCCAAGCCAGCCATACGTCTGTGCATGCACACGGTAGTAAACGTCATAATGTACTGCCATCTCACCTGTCAGATTGATGCAGATTGCCTCCAGACGCTTTGCACGTCCACTTGTACCACTCATGACTCCATTCTGCTTCCATGTGGACACATCATTTATATTTCCCTCCCAGCCGTAAGTCTGCACATGGGTTGTGTAAACGATATTACCACTGTATGGCTTATTGGTCAGCTTGATACAGATTCCCTCCAGGCGCTTTGCCTGTCCACTTGTGCCGCTCATCTGACCGTTATATTTCCAGCCCTGCCAGCCATACGTCTGTACATGGGTGCGATACGCCACATTTACCGTATTCTCTCCGCTCACCGTCGGATTTGCATTTGTGGTTGTGGAACTACCAAGCACAGGAGATGTTCCATTCTTCGCGATATACGAGGCGGTCTGACGCACAGTTGCACTTGCATATACACCAGCATAATCAACTTCCGGTGCTGGCATACCACGCTTTACAACCACGATCTGAATACCCTCCAGACGCTTTGCATATCCCGCAGTTCCTGCTGGCGCACCATTCTTCGCCCATCCAAGCCAGCCGTAACTTTGCGCATGCACACGATAATACACATCATATTTATCTTTGTCAGCGCCCGTAAGTTGGATTTTAATTGCTTCCAGACGTTTTGCCTCTCCCTCGGTTCCGTTCATCTCTCCATTCGACGACCAAGGCAGCCATCCATAGGTCTGACAGTGCGTCGTATATTGGATTCCAAGCTTCTGGTTGCCACTCACAGCGATCTCAATCCCCTCCAGGCGCTTCGCCTGTCCACTTGTACCGCTCATCGTGCCATTTGTCACCTGCTTCTGCCATCCATAGGTCTGCACATGCGTCCGATATCGCACTGTCACTGCAGGTGCCGCCTGTACTTCTTCCGTCAGAGTACGCACACGGACAGACACTGCTTTGCTCTCCCGGTAATATCCGCTCGTTGGACGTTTTACATAAAAGGTATATTCTGTATTTGGTTTGAGATTCACAAAAGCCGGACTTGACTGCCAGTGGATTCCATCCACAGAATACACACAGCCCCTCTGTGTGTCCAATGTAATCCAAGTTGAACCGTACTTTGCAACCGTCGGAGTCTCCGGTTCATCCTGCCATCCGTATACCTCTATGGTACAGGCTGCCTTTTGATTGTTTGTCAGTTTACGGATTGTAATGGATGTTTTACCCGGTGCAACCGCAGTCACAAGCCCGGATGCACTGACCGTTGCAATATTTGTATTCTCTGACACATATCCTAACCGTTTGTCCGTAACATTTGCGGGCACAAAACTGGTTCGTATCTGCCCTGACTGATTATTCACAAGATCCAATACGACTGTCGCTGTATCCGCATGAATCTGCTCTGCATCCACAACCGTCACAGAAGCTCCGTAATCACTTTCACAACCAGGAGCTACGCCATCATAATAGTGATTCTGCGTATGCGATTCCCGGGAAGAGCCATCGTACTTCTCCATCGTAGCATCAGATTTATTGAAGAACTGATAGGATATCGGCGTTCCATCATCCCACGTGAGGTCCACATTGTACCACTGATTTCCAAGCTTCGTCCGGTTCCAGCCGTGTGTGGCACTCGTAACTGATACCGTCTCAAGCCCTGCAGCATTCGTCAACATACTATACAGCTTCGCATATCCGGCGCACACAGTTTTTTTCTGCATGACAGCACTATATGCTGTCTGATCGTAGGTGCCCTCTTCGTACTCTACATATTCGCAGATGATATCATGTGCTTTCTTCTCCTTTGCATACGCAGTTGATTCTTTTTGAATCGTCTGCACCCATACATCCACCCGGTTAAACATCTGCACGGAAGCATTGGAACGGGTATCTCCATCCGCAAAAGTATCATATACGCCCAGATATACAACTTTACTATTGTAATACAGAGCATTCTTGATGAAATAAAACTGTGGATTCTGATAGGTGAATATATAAACCAGAGATGATAACTCCTCCGATGTCAACCCTTCATAGCGGATTGGACCGATACCAGAAACAGCCCTGCCATTAACGGATAACACCTTCGCATCCACACATGTATTCATATACGCTGTACAATACAAGTTCATCTCATCATAGAGTTCCTGCCATGTTGTACTCAGATTCTGATAGCAATAATCATCTCCATATGAGTCCCAATTCGTACGATAGACACCAGATAGTGTGGTTCCACTGCTACTATCACTGATTGACATGGCAGCCTCATCGAGATCTCCATAGCTTTCATCAATCTGGTAAAGCTTCAACGGCTTCAGATCCGATGTCTCCGGATCCGCCGTCTCTGCTGCATAAGTTGTCATATTCCCCGTCCAGATAAAGATCATGCACAACAGCATGATTATCCATTTTGTTACTTTTTTATTCATCCTTTGCTCCTTGTACTCTCCGGTCAACAGTTTTACACCCCTATTATAACAAAACCCGCTGTCCGAAGACAACGGGTTTTGAATACATTCTTTTATTAAGCGAGCTTGCTCTTAGCAACCTCTACTACCTTTGCGAAACCTTCTGGATCGCTGATAGCCATCTCTGAAAGCATCTTTCTGTTAAGATCTACACCTGCAAGCTTCAATCCATACATAAGCTTGCTGTATGAAAGTCCATTCATTCTTGCTGCTGCATTGATACGAGCGATCCAGAGCTGTCTGAACTGTCTCTTTCTCTGCTTTCTACCAGCATAAGAAGATGTCAAAGCTCTCATAACTGACTGCTTTGCTACTCTATACTGCTTCGATCTTGCTCCCTTGTATCCCTTAGCGAGCTTTAATGTTCTATTATGTCTCTTCTTAGCGCCAACGCCGCCTTTAATTCTTGCCATCGTTCATTCCTCCTAATATCCTATAAATATGGTAAAATCTTCTTCATAACTTTGCTGTTTGTAGAATCAGTCATAGTTGCTTTTCTAAGATTTCTCTTTCTCTTTGTAGTCTTCTTAGTAAGAATGTGGCTCTTGTAAGCCTTATTTCTCTTAAGCTCACCGGTTCCTGTCTTCTTAAAACGCTTTGCAGCTGCTCTTTTTGTCTTTAACTTTGGCATTTCTTTTCCTCCTTAAAAATCATGCATATGCATGGTAATTTCTTATTTATATGAATTTAACGTTTTTCAGCTAAAAACATGATCATACTTCTACCTTCAAACTTTGCAGGTTTATCTACAACAGCAACATCTGAAAGCATCTCGGCAAAGGAATTCAGAATCGCTTTACCATTATCCACATGCGCAAGCTCTCTACCGCGGAAACGAAGTGTAACTTTTACTTTATCACCCTTTGTCAGGAATTTCTTCGCTGCATTGATCTTTGTATTCAGATCGTTTGTATCAATATTAGGAGATAAACGAATTTCTTTGATTTCAATGGTTTTCTGTTTCTTGCGGGCTTCTTTTTCTTTTCTGGCCTGTTCGTAACGGTATTTACCGTAGTCAACGATCTTGCAGACCGGCGGCTTTGCTGTCGGTGCGATCTTTACCAGATCAAGTCCTGCCTCATCTGCCAGTTTCTGTGCTTCTCTTGAAGACATGACGCCAAGCTGCTCGCCTTCTTCTCCGATCAGACGTACCTCTCTGTCTCTGATCTGTTCGTTAATCATTAATTCGCTAATAGTGATACACCTCCATAAGAATCAAAATAAAAAAATGAGTGGGAACATCCACTCATGACAAAAAATGAAAACGAATATAAAACTTATCGCTGCATTCTTATATAA
>ENA-OYXC01000462-OYXC01000462.1-human-gut-metagenome-genome-assembly--contig:-NODE-462-length-17925-cov-6.027252_pt1 | contig 17925 bp, 17 predicted proteins | sample MGYA00244214_ERZ653415 | MGnify/ENA primary metagenome ERZ653415 (study PRJEB26926, sample SAMN06165016) | human gut metagenome | biome: ENVO:00009003; feature: ENVO:2100002; material: ENVO:00002003... | reverse complement strand
GCTATTCGTCGGCAGCGTCAGATGTGTATAAGAGACAGGTAGTGTATAATGCAAAGATACAAGAAAGACTGCATACTAAAATGTTAATTATCGTTTCTTTTTAAAAGTTCAACAAAATTCCTGTTTTTTGAAAAAAAAACAAAGAAGCAACTTGTTTATTTACCTGTATAACATTACATTTGTAGAAATAAAACAAGAACTAACTTAACAATAAAGCATGAATGCACTTCCCTTGGTCAGTGTAGTGGTACCTAATTATAATTATAAACGATACCTCAATCTACGAATTCAGAGTATTCTGCAACAGACCTATCAGAATATCGAACTGATTTTACTTGATGATGCCTCAACAGACGGTAGCGAAGAGGTATTATCGGACTATCAAGACCATGCCAAAGTGAGCCATATTCTATTAAACGAACACAACACCGGAAATCCATTTAAACAATGGTTTAAAGGCATGCAATTAGCCAAAGGAAAATATATATGGATAGCCGAAGCCGATGACTTGTGTGAGCTTACTTTTTTAGAGAAAGTAGTTCCTTTAATGGAGAAATACCAACAAGCCGCCGTATGCTTTGCCGGTTCCAAGTATATTGATAAAGACGGTAATGTGCTGAGTTACGACATGAACAAATGGAAATCTGCCATACCTCCATACGCCGTATTCAATGGGAAGACTTATGCCGAACATAACCTTTACTGGCGCAGCTATATAGCCAATGCAAGCTCGGCCATTTTCAGAAAAAGCATGGTAAATGCCCAAAATATGGAACAATGCCTGCAAATGCGCTACAGCGGCGACTGGCTGTTCTGGTTTTATATGGCAATGCAAGGAGACATTATAGAAAGATATGAAGTACTGAACTACTTCAGACAACATAACCAGAAAGTTACCGTCAAAGCTGAAAACAACGGAGGGGGTAAGAGCGAAGATATTGAGATAGTACGCATTATGGAACAACACCTTACCCACCTGAGCAGATACAAACGGTGCATACGAAGGGGAATGCTTTACAACCGCATTGCCAAACTAAGCACAACAGACCGGGTAAAACTGCAATTATGGGAACTCCTCCGGCAGAAATTAAACGGAACGCGGAAAGACGGACGTCTGGAGCGCCTCAACCGGATAGCACGGCTATTCTGTCCTTTTGTTCTGACTATGAAAAGAGACCGCCTTACTCCTTCCCGAGAAATAGGATAAGAAACGGAAACTGCTTGCCCATATTTTCGGGCGGACTCACATGTCTGCCCCTAAAGTGAACAAATTGGCAGTCAATTTTACTTTTGGCATACCCTCTTTTGATATTTCTAAAATTCTGTTTACCTTTGTTGTCAATCATCCGGATTGATTCAAACAAATGCAAACTTTACTAAAACAAATGAAATATCTCCGTTCACTCATGCAGCAATCTGTAACAGCATGTAAGAATCAGGCTAAGCTTATCCAACAGTTTACTCTTTCTTTACTTTACTTATTAATCATACATATAGTTGCTTTACTTTTTTTCTTCCTGTTCCGGCTTGTCCTGTTCACCTCAATAGATTATCAGTTTCCTCCCGATATACAAAACAACTTTCTCATGCAAGCCACTGCATTTATAAAAGGGCTATGGTTTGACAATGTTATAGCTTGCTACATATTGCTGTTACCATTAGTCATTTTATGGATAACCGCTCTCTGCAACTATCACTCCAAGTGGGTTATTCAGATTTATCTCTATCTTTTTCATTCTATTTTATTCACTGTCGTTCATTATTTCGGCAGCCAACATCCCTTATTTCTCCTATTTTTTTAAGACAATCAATTCTTCCATTTACAATTGGTTCGGATATGGAGCCACTACTGCCGGAATGGTATTGGGTGAGACATCGTTCTATTTCCCTATTTTTCTAGGACTGATATCTATTCTTCTGCTGTCAGGAAGTGTACTACGGTTATCTTCTTATTTCTATCATCTCATCAATTCGAAATCTACTTCCATCAGCCCGATAAACCGCCTATGTATATTCGCCGCCGGTGCTGTTTGTATAGGACTTTGTCTATTCGGAATACGGGGACGCATGGGATATAACCCCATCAGAGTAAGTCAAGCATACTATTGCACCGATCCATTCCTGAATCAGCTAGGGGTTAATCCTGTCTTTAATCTACTTACCAGCACACTGGATGATAACCGTAAGGAAAACCGCTATCTTCACCTGATGCCGGAACAGGAGGCAATAACCAATATGCAAAGTATATTGCAAAGAAAAGGAATAGAAGGCATCTCCCCCATTGCACGTGAAGTGAAATGCGCAGCCGTCCCTACACAAAAGAATGTTGTTCTTATTTTCATGGAATCGATGTCGGCCAACTTGATGGAGCATTTCGGATCTACCAAAAAACTGACTCCTTTCCTAGACAGCCTTTATCTGGAATCTCTCAGTTTTGACCATTTTTATTCAGCGGGCATACATACCAACCACGGAATGTATGCCACCCTCTACTCTTTCCCTGCCATCATGAAAAGGAATGCCATGAAAGGAGCAGTGGTACCTGTCTATTCGGGGTTGCCCACCGTATTAAAGGATAATGGCTATCGGAACCTGTTCTTCATGACGCACGAATCACAATACGATAATATGAACGCTTTTCTCCGCACTAACGGATTTGATGAAATATATGCACAAGAAAACTACCCAAAGGATAAAGTCGTTAACAGCTTTGGTGTACAAGACGATTTCCTATATCAATATGCCTTGCCCATTCTGAACAAAAGAGCAGAAGAAAGACAACCTTTCTTTACCGTATTGCTTTCTATCAGCAACCATCCCTCGTATGTGATACCTGACTATTTCAAACCACACAGCACAAAGCTTGAAGATCAGATTGTGGAATACGCGGACTGGGCCATCCGGCAATTCATGCAAGAAGCACGCAAACAACCTTGGTTTGAAAATACAATCTTTGTTTTGCTGGGTGACCATGGGAAATTGGTAGGAAGTCCGGACTGTGAAATACCACAATCCTACAACCATGTCCCACTAATGATTTACGGAAAAGGCATCAAGCCCGAAATCAGACAAGAGCCGGGCGGCCAGACTGATGTGGCACCGACTTTACTCGGACTGCTGAACATGAGTTATACCCAAAACGACTTCGGCATAAATTTGTTAACAGAACAACGCCCGTATGTCTATTTCTCCGCCGATAATTTGATAGCGGCTACAGATACAACCCACCTATATATTTATTCTCCACATGACCGGCAGGAATTCAAATATAAGAAGCAAGGAAATGCCTTGCAACTTGTAACAGGGGAGGACAGTACATTCTACGTGATGAAAAAATACTGTTTCTCCACATTGCAGAGTGCGGAGTATCTGGTAAAAGAGCACAAGACTGTCAATAAAGCTACCGGACAATAAGGTGGGACGGGTTTCACCGCCTTGCCTTCCTTAACGGTCATACCCCAACTTCTCCTCGTTATAATCAGAGGCTATGTAGGTAGGACGGCCTTTGGTCTCCTTGAAAATGCGCCCCACGTACTCTCCTATAATTCCCAAAGAGAAAAGCTGGATGCCACCTAAAAAGAGCATGACAATGATCAAAGTGGGGAAGCCGGCCGTTTCATCACCATAAAGCACGGTCTTTATCAGAAAATAAATGGCATAAATAAAACTGGAGATTGAACAGAGCACTCCGCATACCGTGGCGATGCGCAAAGGGGCGATAGAGAAAGAGGTTATCCCTTCGACAGCCAGATTCAACAGCTTGAGAAAGTTCCAGGAGGAATGGCCCATCAGCCTGTCTCCGCGATCAAATTCAATGCTTTTCTTCTGATAGCCTATCCAGCAAAACAATCCTTTTGTATAACGCTCGCATTCGCGCAGACGACGCAACGTGAGCACACAACGACGGTCCAGAAGCCTGAAATCGCCCACATTGGGCAAAATATCAATACGGCTCATCCGCTGAAGTATACCATAAAAAGCCAGAGAGAACTGACGACGCAACCAGCTTTCCTCGCCACGGGTACGCCGTTTGGCATAAATGTCATCATATCCTTCTTCCCAATATTCCAGCATCTGGTCTACCAGTTCCGGAGGGTCCTGCAAATCAGCATCCATCACAACGCAGCAATCGCCGGTGGCGTAATCAAAACCCGCCAGCATGGCTACCTCTTTACCAAAGTTACGCGAAAGGTTGACATAATTCACCCGCTTGTCCTGCTGCCTCAGCCGGCGGAGGCATTCCAGCGTAGTGTCGCTGCTGCCATCATTGACAAACAGGATTTCCCACTCATAAACGGCATTGCGGTTGACAAGCTCTATCAAACGTTGATACAGAGTGGGCAGCATCGCTTCCTCATTATATACCGGAATCAAAAGAGTCACTTTCTTCATATCATTCTTCACTATCATAAAGACTCCTCAAAGATATTACTTTTGTTTGAAAACAAACCTCACTAATAAAAAATTTACCGGAATGGCAATGAGAAACACTGGGATGGGAGCCAACGGACGGGAAAAACCCAACCGCAGAAAGAGATTCAACAATCCGATATGTATCAGATAATTTGTCAGATGTGCCCCCCCGAAGCCAAAAGCTTTCTTCCAGGAAGGAGGCTGCCCGAAAGTAAAATAAGCCGTAAGATAAAAGTTGGCAACAAAACTCAGCACATATCCCAAGGTATAGGCTACATTGACCTGAATGAATTTTTGCAAGACAAAATAAATGCCATAGTGCAGCCCTGTAGCAAAAAGGCCTACCATTACAAATCGCAGGAACTCGGGTATCTGTTTCAGTTTATTCATTTTCATTGATTTAAAATGCAAAGTTAGGTATTACTAAAGAATTATTCGTACTTTTGCGACAGTAAATATAAAAGACCGAAAAATATATGTCAGACAAGAAAAAAGCATTTTGGTTCATAGCCTTACTAAGCACACTTGTAATAATCCCCTTTTTGGGAGAAACTATTTTTTACTCTAAAGGGGAACCGCGCGAAGCAATTGTGGCATACTCGATGTTGGAAAGCGGCAACTGGATATTGCCTTTGAACTACGGAACAGACATCGCCTATAAACCTCCTTTCCTGTATTGGTCTATTGCAGCTATTTCCGCCATTTTCGGAGGGGTGAGCGAATTCTCGTCCCGTCTGCCGTCCGCTATCGCTTTTCTAGCTATGCAGTTCGTGTTTTTCGGATTCGTAGCCCGCTATAAGGATACAAAGACAGCACTCATTACCTCCCTTTTACTGCTCACTTCATTCGAAGTGCACCGGGCGGCGGTGGCTTGCAGGCTGGATATGCTACAGGTTTCCTTCATCGTCATCTCACTTTGCTTACTATTTCGCTGGGACGAAAAAGGCTGCAAGGGAATACCTTGGACGGCTGTCGTGCTGATGGCATGCGGCACGCTGACCAAAGGACCTGTGGGTTCTATATTCCCCTGTATGTGTATCGGTATTTACCAGCTGATACGGGGACGCTCATTCGGCAAGACTTTCCTTTCCTTATTCGGAATCGGGCTGCTTTCCCTTATTCCATTGGGAATCTGGTTTTATGCGGCCTGGCTACAGGGAGGACAGCCGTTTATGGACCTGATGCTGGAGGAAAACACCGGACGCTTTGTCGGCAAAATGTCATACCCGTCGCATCACAACCCTTTATGGTATAACTTCCTGACCATTATATGGGGGTGGACACCTTGGACATTGGTCTTGCTTATCTCACTATTCGGACTGAAATGGAATGAAATGCACCTGCTGCCCGCAGGAAACTCTTTCACCGGACGCATCAGGAAGGTTTGGGATAACATCCGCTCACAATCCCCCATACAGCTGTTTATCTGGATAGTGATTATCGCTATTTTTGTCTTCTATTGTATTCCTAAAAGCAAACGCAGCGTCTATTTATTGCCTATCTATCCATTTATGGCTGTACTGATTGCCCAGTATCTGGAGGCGTTAATGCAAAAAGGGGCGAAAGTGTTCAAAATATCGGCTTATATCTTCGCCTCGCTCTGTTTGTTACTCACCGTGGTGTTTTTTGCTGTACGCTGTCAGATGATACCGGACAGCATATGGGGCAACGGACGTCATGCTGCCGAAAACATAGCGTTTATGCAAGCTTTGGAAAGCACGTCCTTTTCTATTTCCAAATGGCTGATTATAGTATTGCCGGTAGTGGCTGCCATCTGTACATTAAGGCTGGTTATCAAAAAAAGTAGTACGGGGTCACTCCTCTATGGAATCACCGGTTGTGTTCTTTGCCTGTTTGTCGCTTTAGACGGGGTATATCAGCCAACAATACTAGCTGTAAAATCCGATAAGCATCTGGCAGAGGATATCAGAAAACAGGTGCCTGAAGGAGTCGTTTATTCATATACAGACAGAATGATACGGTTTTATTGTACAAATTATTATATGAATAACCAAATGCGGAATTTCACACTGGAAAATCCGCAAGAAGGGTATGTCATACTTTCTGCAAATGCACAAGAGGAGTTTTTAAAGAATTACAATGCAAAGTATCAGCTGGAAGAGGTCTTCCATACAGATTACAGAAGTTGCGACTTACGCAATACGGTAATCATGTACAAGTTCAACGAGAAACGGAAATAGTTATATCCGGCAGATTCTGCACCGATTGGGACGCGGACTATATGAATTCCATACTGATTCATATAGTCCGCGTCCAAGTTTTACTATCTGTTCCCTAAATCATCATAAACGGTTTGCAATATCGCCTTACCCTTATCCAGACGGGATTCGTCAGCTTCAGGCTCATCAAAAAGAATACTGCCGGAATTATTATCAAACACCGTCACCCCTGTACTGTCTCTGAATGAGAACCCATTATTGAAACTATAAAAGGCAAAAGGATACTTATAATCACTTCCCAATACATTACGGCTAAACGTAAATGCAGTATGTTCCAGCCCAAGCTGCCCCAACAAAGTGGCTGCCAAATCGGTCTGATTCACAATCTTGTCCACCTGCATAGGCTGTTTTACCGCTCCACCTAACCATAACAAGGGAATATGATAAAAACGAGGCATCGCATTAGACCCCTCACGCGGGTAATAGAAACCATGATCGGGAAGGCAGATAACTAAAAGATCTTTCCATGCGGGAGTCTGCTTCAACCGGTCAACAAACTTACCCAGACATTCATCTGTATAAGCAAAGGCATTGGGAATTTTATCTTCCAGCCGGTGATAAGGAACTTCGAAAGGTTCATGACTGCTAAGTGTCAGAAACGCAGTATGCCAAGGCCCTTCTTCCTTCCGGTTTCTTAACTGATTATATAAATATTCAAAAGTAATATCATCATTCACTCCCCAGGCATTACTGGTCTGTTCGGCCAATGAAAAATCTGTATTGGCTGTAAGACGCTGATAACCGGTACTCAGCAGATAACTCTTCATATTGGTAAAGTTGATATCACCTCCATACAGGAAATCTGTTTTATAACCCGCCTTGGACAATCCTTCAGCTATAGCAGGCAGCGTACGGCTCTTGGCAGGAATTTTCATTACCGATGCCGTAGGCAATCCAAGGTAACCGCTGAAAGTACAGACTGTTCCACGGTCGGTACGGAAACTATTGGCATAACAGTTTGTAAAAAAGATCCCTTCCTTTGACAGACGGTTAAAGTGGGGTGTCACATCAGGAAGACCGCCTAAAGGTTCTACAAAAGCACCTCCAAAACCTTCCATCAAAATAATAAGAATATTGGGACGCTTGGTATTCAGGACTTGAATAATACTATCCCCATCTGTTGTAGGATAAAGTCCGTCAAACAATGCAGCCCGCTTCTCTTCATCAAAGAAATTGAACTCTGATGCAAAATCCTGGGATTTACCCATAGAAGACAACAAACTGAAATCGGGATTGACCGCCGAATGATTCAAGAAAGGTTCGTTGCTGAAATATACTTGCCCTATATTAGAAGTGGATTCCGTTACACCACCACGTATAATGATGAAAAGCACACCTCCTAATAACAGCATTCCCGCAGTTCCCGCTATCCGTTTCCGGGTGGCGGTCAAAACGGAAGGCGTGATTTTCAGCAAGACCCAACTATTCAGGGCTATGAGTAACAAGATGGCAAGAACCCTCAGCAAGATAAATCCGACGGAAACACTCGCCAAAGCTTCCTTCGGTGAATCGATATAAAGAAAAACAGATGCGTCCAGTTTAAATCCCCAGAATGTGTATAATGCCATATCTACCACAAAAATGATAGAAATAAGCGCGGCAGCCAAAATATAATACCCGTAAAGTATTTTTTTCAAAGGGAATTTCCTAAACCAAATACTTATCAGTACCAACAAGAATGGAAATGCAGTAAGATATCCCGCCGTAGCAGCATCAAGACTGGCGCCATGAACCATTACCTGCATATAATCGGCAAACCCGAATCCTTTTTCAATGGAACCATTATAGAGCATGAATAATGGTTTCTGTAGAATAAATATCAGTAAGACCGTAAAAAAGTACAAGCTGATATAAGCAATCCTCTTTTTCATATCTTCAGTTCTTTATTATTTCCGTCCGAAATCAGCCGGGACCTCTCCCCATCGGTCGGTTTCCCACTTCAATAAAGGTGTGGTATATTTATTTTCTTTCAGCCAAATTTCGGCCCGTTCTATCATTTGAAAAAGTTTCTCCGTCTGAGGAGTCCGCTCTAGTTTAGTTTTACATTTCTTCTGTTTCACCCAGCTCAACGCATTACGGCTGTCCGAGTAAACAGGCATACTGATATTCTTCTGCTTCATCAATGCCAAGGCATGGACAATGGCAAGAAACTCTCCAATATTATTCGTTCCATAAACAGGACCGAAATGAAAAACCTCCTGTCCCGTAAGCAAATAAACGCCCCGATATTCCATCGGTCCGGGATTTCCACTGCAAGCGGCATCCACAGCCAGGCAGTTCATATCAAAGTTCTCGGGAAGTTGTTTAGGAGTATCTTCTTTTTTAACAGCATTCTTGCCTATATAATGAAAAGCGGAAGAAGCCAAGGCGTGTTCCGCCTCCTCTTTGGTCTCGAATGACTTGTATTGTGCGCCATCATAACCTTTTATCTGTAGCTGGCAGTCAGTCCAGGAGTCATAAACTCCCGGATTGACACCTTTCCATACTACATAATATTTCTGTTTCTTTGCCATTTACATACGTTCAGGCACTTCAATACCCAGCAAGCCCATTGCTGTCTTCACAATCTTGCCCACATTGGCACTCAATGCCAGACGGAAGACTTTCAACGCTTCGTTTTCTTCACGCAGAATACTGAAATCATGATAGAACTGGTTGTATTCTTTCACCAAATCGTATGCATAGTTTGCTATAATGGAAGGATTATAGTCTGAGCCTGCCTGCTTGACAACCGATTTAAAATCAGCCAGCATCTGAATCAAACCTTCTTCTTTTGCGCTCAGTTCCAAACCTGCTGGAATGATTTCGGGAATAACGATACCTGCTTCAGCCGCTTTGCGTAATACAGACTGGATACGGGCATACGTATACTGAATGAAAGGTCCTGTATTGCCATTGAAATCTATCGATTCTTTCGGGTTGAAAGTCATATTCTTACGTGCGTCCACCTTCAGGATAAAATATTTCAAAGCACCCAAACCAACAATACGGGCAATATTGTCGGCTTCTTCTTGGGTCAGACCGTCCAATTTACCTAATTCAGCAGAAGTTTCCTTAGCAGTTTCAATCATTGCTTCCATCAAATCATCCGCATCCACTACTGTACCTTCACGACTTTTCATTTTGCCCTCGGGCAGCTCTACCATACCGTATGAGAAATGAACCAATCCTTTGCCCCATTCAAAACCCAATTTGTCGAGCAAGATAGAAAGTACCTGGAAATGATAGTTTTGTTCATTACCCACTACATAAATCATCTTGTTGATGGGGTAATCCTGAAAACGTAATTTGGCAGTACCGATATCCTGGGTCATATAAACAGAAGTACCGTCACCGCGAAGAAGCAACTTATGGTCCAGTCCTTCGGCAGTCAAATCAGCCCATACAGAGTTATCCTCTTTCCGGTAGAAGAAACCTTTTTCCAGTCCTTCCATCACTTTCTCCTTACCTTCCAGATAGGTATTCGATTCATAATAAATTTTATCGAAACTAACTCCCATCATCTTATACGTTTCATCGAATCCGGCATATACCCAGTCATTCATCTTCTTCCACAAGGCACGGATCTCAGGGTCATTCGCCTCCCACTTACGGAGCATCTCGCGAGCTTCCAGCATCAGAGGAGAGTTTGCCTCTGCCTTAGCCTTAGCTTCTTCTTCATTCAAGCCTTCAGCCTGGTACTGAGCTGTCAGTTCCTTTACCTCAGCCTTGTAATGCTTGTCAAAAGCTACATAATAGTCACCAATCAAATGGTCCCCCTTCTTACCCGATGATTCAGGTGTTTCACCGTTACCATATTTCAACCAGGCCAGCATGGACTTACAGATATGGATACCACGGTCATTCACAATATTGGTCTTGACCACCTTATTGCCATTTGCCGCCATGACATTTGCCAAGGCATTTCCCAACAGGTTGTTACGGACGTGCCCCAGATGAAGCGGCTTGTTTGTATTGGGAGAAGAATACTCAATCATCACCAACGGAGAGTTTTCCGTAGCCTTTTCAATACCGTATTCGGGAGCAGCCTGAATAGAATTCAAAAGTTCAATCCAACAATCCGAAGCAATTGTCAAATTAAGAAAGCCCTTCACTGCATTGTAGGCTGAAACCAATTCGGGAGCATGCTCTTTCAGGTATCCGCCTATTTCCTGTGCGGTCTGTTCAGGCCCCTTCTTAGACATTTTCAGAAAAGGGAAAACAACCAAAGTAAGATGTCCTTCAAACTCTTTCTTAGTCTTTTGCAGTTGTACCATTTTTCCGGGTACATCCTGTCCGTACAACGTTTTGATAGCGCTGATAATGGACGTGGTGAGTTTTTCTTCTATATTCATAATATGTACGTACACTTATTTGTTATTAGATTGCAAAGATAGACATTTTAGGCGAAATCCTTCCTATCTTACCTTAATTTACTATATCTCCTCTCTGCAAACGATACTTTTCCGACTGAAAAACGAATAGCCCACAAACGAATAAACATACAACAAGCAATAAAATATGTCTAAAAAATATTTTTATCCAGTAATTTTTGAACCTGAGGAAGTAGGCGTATCTGTTTATGTTCCGGATATTCCCGGCTGCAATACACAAGGAGATTCCTTGGAAGAAGCTTTGGAGATGGTGCAGGAAGTGATTGGCCTGATGTTGGAAGGTAAAAAGCCTGAAGAATATCCTCAGGCATCAAAACCAAATGAAATCAACCTGGAAGGCAGTCAGTTTGTGATGATGGTTGCTTTTGATAAGCTGGCGTATGATAAAAAGTATAATGCTAAGGCAGTGAAGAAAACGCTCTCGATTCCTGCATGGCTTAATAATATGGCAATTGATAACGATATTAATTTTTCAAATTTGTTGCAGCGTGCCTTGATTAATGAATTGGGATTAAATGCACGTTAATTTATAGAAGCAAAAAAAGCCGCCGGTTCGGAGAAAAATCTCCTGAGCCGGCGGCTTTTTTTGTGCCTTACGGCACCATGATAAATTCTGCTATAAACACTACTGCGCAGCAGCAGCAAGCCACATGAAAAAGGCTCATGCCGCGCCAGGCGGTGGCAATGCCGACGCCGAGGGCAAGAGCACCTGCAGCAGGTGTTTGTGTTTCCTGCAGGATAGCAGGAAAGGTCATTACTGCGAGCGTCGTGTAGGGGACATAATATAAAAACGAACGTATGAAGGGATTTTTGATTTCCTTACGGATGAGTGTGAGCGGAAGCACGCGGATAGCGTAGGTAACAAGCGCCATTACGGCAATATAAATGTAAATATTATGTTCCATCTGCTAGTCCTCCTTTTGCTGGGACTGTACCGGCCTAAGCCAGGCTGCAGCCGCTGCGATGACTACAGTGAGGATAATGGTACGTGTACCGCCGGTAAGCTGTGCCAACGGCTGCAGATATGCTGCTGCGAAGCTGGCGACGAAGCTTGTGATTACAACAGTGAGAATGATACGGCTTTCGCGTGCCGGCGGAATGATAATAGCAAGGAACATGCCAAACAGTGCTACACTCAGTGCGCTGACAATGCGTTCTGGCAGTGCTGCACCGGCGATAATGCCGCAGGCTGTGCCAATCGACCAGCCAGGAATTGCTACTGCCATGCCGCCATAGTAATAGTATGGATTCAAAACACCGGGACGGGAGATAGCGATACCGAAAAGCTCATCCGTTACAGCGAAGGCCATAGCCAGACGATGTATAAAGCTTTGCGCTGTACTGAGCCTTTGGCTCAGCGCGCAGCTCATCAGCATGTAGCGTGCATTGGCGATGAGAGTGACCAGTGCTATTTCGGTATAGCTGGCATGTTGGCCGATGAGGGTAATGGCGGCAAATTCACCGGCTGAAGTGTTGTTGAGCAGGCTTGTTAAAAAGCCCTGGAATACAGAAAGACCGGATGAACGGCAAATAATTCCCAGAGAAAAGGCTACGGCAAAATACCCCAATCCTATGGGGATGCCGTCGTGAAGGCCTTGGCGGAAGGCAGCCGTATTGCTTGAAACGTTATTAGTATATACAGAATCAATATTTTTAGTTGAAATTTGCATCATAATACACCACAACAATCGTAAGAAAATCCAAAAAACAAAAAAATCAAAATATAATAATGCCAAGTGTTGGAAATTATACCCGTAAGCCCCAAACGGAAGGCTTACGGGTATAAATGCTTTGGTAAACGCTGAGGGGATGGCGCTTGCCGATATTTTTATTTGAGCAGCTCCTGAGCAACAAGGTGACCCATTTCAGAGGTAGAGACCTTCTTCAGGCCTTCTGCATAAAGGTCTGGAGTGCGGTAACCTTGTTCCATAACTGCGTCAACAGCTGCTTCCATAGCATCTGCTGCTTCGTTTTGGTTCAGAGAGTAACGCAGCATCATAGCAACACTGAGGATGGTTGCCAGCGGGTTAGCAATGCCTTGGCCGGCAATATCAGGTGCGCTGCCGTGGATAGGCTCGTACATGCCGGTGCCGTCGCCGAGGCTGGCGCTCGGAAGCAGGCCGATGCTGCCTGCGATGGTGCTTGCTTCATCACTGAGAATATCGCCAAAGATATTGTTGGTCAAAATAACGTCAAACTGCTTCGGATTCAGCACTAACTGCATAGCGCAGTTGTCAACATAGAAGTTGTTCAGCTCGACTTCAGGATAATCCTTTGCCTGCATTTCGGCAACAATTTTACGCCACATACGGCTGGAGCCCAATACATTGGCTTTATCAACGCTGGTTACTTTACCGCGGCGTTTCTTGGCAGCTTCAAAAGCAAAACGGGCAATGCGCTCAACCTCCGGATGGGTGTAAAGCTCAATATCGCTTGCTTCCTCAACACCGTCAGCATTGAGGTGCGCTTCGTTGTGTTCACCGAAGTAGATGCCGCCGGTAAGCTCGCGCACGATTAAAAGATCGGCGCCCTCTGCACGTTCCGTTTTCAGCGGAGAAAGATGCGCGGTGAATTTGGAAACGGTCATCGGGCGCAAGTTGCAGTACAGGCCCAAAGCCTTGCGGATACCAAGCAGGCCTTTTTCCGGGCGGATATCCGGAGCAACATTATCCCATTTCGGTCCGCCGACAGCACCGAGCAGTACAGCGTCAGCAGCCTTAGCGCTGGCGATAGTTGCTTCCGGCAGGGGAACGCCGGTTGCGTCGATTGCGCAGCCGCCGATGAGCTGCTTGTCATATTCAATTTCAAAGCCGAATTTTTTGGCAGCAGCGTCGAGAACCTCTACAGCTGCATCAACTATTTCTACACCAATGCCGTCACCTGGCAGTAAGCAAATCTTCATTATTTGTTTTCTCCTTTAATATAATTAATCAGGCCGCCGCAGTCTGCGATATGCTGGATGAATTCCGGCAGCGGTTTTGTTTTGATCGTAATATTTTTGTTGAGGATTTTGATTTCACCCTTGTTTACATCAACGTCGATTTCATCGCCGGGTTCAATCTTTTCTACGTCGGCGCCTATTTCCAGCACCGGCAGGCCGATGTTAATCGCATTGCGGTAGAAGATACGGGCAAAGCTGTCTGCTACGATGCATTTGATGCCCTTAACCTTTAATACTACAGGGGCATGCTCACGGGAGGAGCCGCAGCCGAAGTTTTTGCCTGCTACGATGTAATCGCCGGGTTGTACGTTGGCAGCGAAGTTAATTTCCAGGTTTTCCTTCGCATCCTCCATAGCGTGCTCTGCTAATTCCTTGAAGTCGGCAATGTTCAGATATCTTGCCGGAATAATAACGTCTGTATCGATGTGGTCGCCGTAACGCCAAACTTTGCTCATTTTACTACCTCCTCAGGGCTGGTGATATAACCGGTGATGGCACTGGCTGCAGCGGTATAGGGGCTTGCCAGATAAACCTCGCTGTCGACATGGCCCATGCGGCCGCGGAAGTTACGGTTGGTGGTGGAAACAGCGCGCTCGCCTGCAGCGAGGATGCCCATGTAACCGCCCAGGCAGGGACCGCAGGTCGGAGTGGAAACGGCAGCGCCGGCATCAATAAAGGTATCAATGTAACCGCGGTGCATAGCCTCCTGATAAATCTGCTGGGTTGCCGGGATGATAATCATACGCACATGGTCGCAAACCTTGTGACCTTTGAGAATTTCGGCAGCCTGCTCAAGATCCTCCAGACGGCCGTTGGTGCAGGAGCCGATGACAACCTGGTCGATTTTGATTTCATGACCTTCCTTAGCAGGGTGGGTGTTTTCCGGCAGATGCGGATAAGCAACTACAGGAACAAGCTCGTCCAGCTTAATATCGAGTACGCGGGCATATTCGGCGTCTTCGTCCGCAGTAACTGCTTCCCATTCACGGGTTACGCCGCGTTCTTTCAAGAATGCGATGGTTTTTTCATCAACGGGGAAAATGCCGTTTTTGCCGCCGGCCTCAATAGCCATGTTGCAGATAGTCAGACGGTCGGCCATCGAAAGCTCGCTGACACCTTTACCAGTGAATTCCAAAGATTGGTAACGGGCACCGTCAACGCCAATCATACCGATGATAGTCAGGATGATGTCCTTGCCTTTAACGTATTTCGGCAGCTTGCCGGTAAGGTTAACCTTGATAGCCTGCGGAACCTTGAACCAAGAGGTGCCGCTGGCCATAGCGCAGCCGATATCGGTTTGGCCCATGCCGCTGCTCAGTGCGTTGAGCGCGCCGTAGGTGCAGGTATGGGAATCGGCACCAATGATGATTTCGCCGGGAGCAACAAGGCCTTTATCCGGAAGCAGTGCATGCTCGATACCCATCTGGCCTACTTCAAAGTAGTTTTTGATTTCGTGCTTGCGGGCGAAGTCACGCATACGCTTGCACATGGTTGCGGATTTGATATCCTTGCAGGGGGAGAAATGGTCCGGAACCAGAGCAATTTTGTTTTTATCAAATACCGGTTTACCGATTTTTTCAAATTCGTTGATAGCCGGAGGACCGGTGATATCATTAGCTAATACTAAATCTACTTGAGAAACAAGCAGGTCGCCGGCGCTTACGCTGTCGCGGTGAGCGTGCTTGGCTAAGATTTTTTGCGTCATTGTCATTCCCATAAAATTAACCTTCTTCCTTATAATAAAAATAGCCCCTATCTGCGCTTGCAGATAGGGGCGAAATTTTTTCGCGGTACCACCCTAAGTTGTACTTAATTTTTCCGATTAGCGAATCGGCAGCGTAACGTGCTGGAAACGTCTGCTCCTACTTGGTTCAGAGAAGCTGCTCGCGGGTGAGCTTCTTTGCCTGCTTGTTGGCGGCTTGCACCATACGCCGTCTCTCTGGATGCTGGGGCAGGTAAATTTTCCCGGTCATTGCATTTTGTTCTTAAATTAAAACAAACACATCACTGTGTTCTTCACATTATCGCAACAATTTCGTGGTTTGTCAAGTGTGAAAATGAAAAAATGCCTAGAAAAACATTAAGTGTACAATACAGAAGGAAAAAAGTACTGCTAAGATATAAATTGTTATAGAATGTTAACCCTTACCTATTTTAGAAAATTACCTTTTGTAGAACTTTTGTTATACAAGTAAATATACATGTATACAATTTACGATTGTAATAACGTGGTATTACAATTAAAATTACAGTCGCTGTGGTGGTCTTTAACAGAAACACTAACGGAACTGCTAATAGATTTATTGATAAAATGCTTTGAGAGGGGAATTTATTATGAATACTTCGCTGCCCAAGAAACAGGGATTGTACGATCCTTGGTTTGAACACGATGCCTGCGGTGTTGGCGTAGTTGCCAATATTAAGGGCAAGAAGTCTAATAAAATTTTACGACAGGCTTTGGTGGTTCTGCATAACATGGATCATCGCGGCGGTCAGGGAGCAGATATGAACTCCGGTGACGGTGCCGGTGTACTGCTGCAGATACCGCATAACTTTTTTGTCAAGGAATGCGCTAAACAGTACTCAGCGAAAAGCCGCAGCTTTTATATAACTACTTTAAACAGCTCTTTGCGCAGGTAACAAATCCGCTGATTGATGCCATTCGTGAGGAGGTTTTTACGGATACAACCAGCGGTATCGGTCCGGAACTGAATCTGATTGATCCACAGTCGGAAAGTTGCCACCAGATTTCTGCCGAATATCCGGTATTAAGCAATATTGAGCTTGCTAAGCTGAAGAATATTCCTAATTTCGAGGCAGCAACAATTCCTATGCTTTACAAGGTTGCTGATGGCGGTGCCGGCTTAAAGCAGGCGTTAGATGCAATCTTTGCTGCTGCTGATAAATATATTGCGGAAGGCAAGTGTATTTTGATATTATCCGACCGCGGCATTACTAAGGATATGGCAGCGGTTCCTGCCTTGCTGGCAGGTGCAGGTCTGCATCATCATCTGATTAAAAACGGTACGCGTCTGCGTGCTTCTATTATCATAGAATCTGCTGAACCGCGTGAGGTGCACCATATGGCGTTGCTTTTAGGCTATGGCGTCAGCGGTATTAATCCGTATCTTGCTTTTGAAAGCCTGGAGCATATGTGTGCTGACGGAATGCTGGATATCATCTTTGAGAAAGCTGCTGAAAATTATATCAGCGCCTGCACTCATGGTATTGCTAAAATCCTGTCGAAGATGGGCATTTCTACTGTATAGTCTTATCGTGGCGCACAGATTTTTGAAGCTATCGGTATCAGCAGCGCAGTTATCGAAGAATATTTCACCGGAACTCCGTCGCGTCTTGAAGGCATCGGCCTGGATGAGATTGCCAAAGAGGTTGCTATGCGTCATGAGCCTGCCTTTGCTGAGCAAAACATTGATTGTTTCAGCTATGAATCAGGTTCTCATTATCAATGGCGTAACGGCGGCGAGCAGCATATGCTTAATCCGGAAACGATTGTTAAGCTGCAGCAGGCCTGCAAGACCGGTGATTATAAGCTCTTTAAGGCGTTCAGCAAGCAGCTGCGCGGCAGTGCCTTTGCCAACCAGAATCTGCGCAGTATGCTGACCTTTACGCCGCAGCGTGCGTCAGCTGGAAATCAATCCCTGTCTGCCGCACAGCCGCACTGCGGATAATCCCTGGCCGCAGTTTCCGCGTATCTTTAAAACGGATTACGGTCAGGAGGAGGCTATTCATAAATTTAAACAGGATCCGCGCGAATTCTGCATTACAACTAAAGAATTCATAGGTGAGGATGGCAAGGTCAGCGGTCTGCGCTTGTGCCAAAATGAATGGAAGCAGATAAACGGACGCTTGGTGCCGGCAGATATCCCCGGTACAGAACATATTGTGCCTGCACAGCTGGTGCTTCTGGCTATGGGCTTTGTGGGCAGCGAAGAGCGAC
>ENA-OYXC01000423-OYXC01000423.1-human-gut-metagenome-genome-assembly--contig:-NODE-423-length-19648-cov-6.811055_pt1 | contig 19648 bp, 17 predicted proteins | sample MGYA00244214_ERZ653415 | MGnify/ENA primary metagenome ERZ653415 (study PRJEB26926, sample SAMN06165016) | human gut metagenome | biome: ENVO:00009003; feature: ENVO:2100002; material: ENVO:00002003... | reverse complement strand
TACTGATGACTTCGTCGATGTGGGAGAAGCTCATGCGCTCGGTTTTGCCGAGCTTTACGGGCTTGACTTTCATCATAAAATCAACCACTCCTTACTTTTATATTCTACGGGATGTCGTATACGCGGGTCAAATTTGAGCAGACACACATAATTCGACCCGCGTCCTGTGGAACCTTCCGGCATTTTGCACAAACTTTTCGGGGTGACCCCTCAAGTGGCAGCCATCACAGCTCCCTTTTTGACGCACTAGTCCATTATGTGATACTAATGTAGTATACACCCCAAAACTCCTGTTGTCAAGCCATTTTTCAGTTTTTTGCCGAAATAAATTTTATTTTCGGTTTGTTTTCGAACGCCCGGTAGCGTGTAGCCGTTTACTTTCCAAGTACTTGATTTTTTTATTTTGCACGTTCCTGTTCATAACACCCTTGTGCAATTTGTCTATCTTTGCTCTTGCGCCCGGAGGTATTACTTTTCCACTTCCCCGCCGCAAAAGAAGAGGCCGCCGCACGGAACGCCGTGCAGCGGCCTTGTCCTATTATACAGAATGCTCACTCGTCCAGATAATCCCGCAGCAGCTTTGCGCGGCTGGGGTGGCGCAGCTTGCGCAGCGCCTTTGCTTCGATCTGCCGCACCCGCTCCCGGGTCACGTTGAACTCCTTGCCCAGTTCTTCCAGGGTGCGGGCGCGGCCATCCTCCAGACCAAAGCGCAGGGTGATGACCCTCTCCTCCCGGGGCGTCAGGCTTTTAAGGACGTGCAGCAGTTCCCGCCGCAGCAGCTGGCGCCCGGCTTCGTCCACCGGGACACCGGCGTCCTCGTCCTGAATAAAGTCCTCCAGATGAGCGTCCTCTTCCTCCCCCACCGGCGTTTCCAGACTGATGGGTTCCTGCGACAGTTGCAACAGTTCCCGCACCTTGTCCGGCTCCATATCCAGTGCGGCGGCGATCTCCTCCACGGTGGGCTCCCGCCCATTTTTGTGCAGCAGATCGCCTGCCGTTTTCTTGACCCGGTTGATGCTCTCCACCAGATGCACCGGGATACGGATGGTGCGTCCCTGATCCGCAATGGCGCGGGTGATGGACTGACGGATCCACCAGGTTGCGTAGGTGGAGAACTTGAAGCCCCGCTCCGGCTCAAACTTTTCAGCAGCCTTCATCAGGCCGAGGTTGCCCTCCTGAATAAGATCCAGAAAAGGCAGGCCCCGCCCGGCATAGCGCTTGGCTACTGATACCACCAGCCGCAGGTTTGCCTCACTCAAGGCGCGGCGGGCATCTGCATCCCCTGCCCGGGCGGCCTTTGCCAGCGCCATCTCCTGTCCGGCGGTCAGCAGCGGCACCCGGCCGATCTCCTTTAAATAGGTCTTGACCGGATCATCCAGTGCCACACCCTCCGAGGAAAGCTCATTCTCCAGCCTGCCGATCTGGGCATCATCCAGCACAGGCAGCTCGGCAGGCTCCTCCTCTGCCAGATGAACGCCCCGCTGCTCCAGCGCCGCGTAAAGCTCGTCCAGCTGTGCAATATCAAAATCCGCTTCTTCCATGGCACGGCTGATCTGCTCCGTGGTCAGGGTGTGACGGTGAGCCTTTGCGGCAAGGCTGCGGGCAAGTTCTTCCGTTTGCGACAATTTCTGCATGATTCCTGCTCCTTTTCTCTCCAGCTCCAGCCGGAGGGAAAACAGGGATCAGTCTTGTTCGGGCAGCGTCCCCTGCTTTTTTTCGCGCATCGACTGAAGATACTGTGTGATCTCATCGCCAGACATTGCAGCAGCTTTGCTAGCAACCGGCATTCCCCGGGCGATCCTGTCCAGATACAGACGGATATCGTCCGGAGTGCAGTTCACATCGCTGTATTGTGCCGCAAGCCGGCTCAGTTCATTCAATGCTTCTTCGCTTACAAATGCCCGTAGTGCAGTCAGGCTGAGTTCCACGCCCTCCCGGCTGCAATTGAGCATCGCTTCGTATAGTTCCTTCTGCTGCGGCTGGATGAATTGCTCCGCCGTCAGCTGCTGCTTGGCCAGTTCCAGATAGCGAGGCTCCCGCAGAATAGCAGCCAGCAGCCGCTGCTGGGCGCTGGCGATGCCCAGCGCCTGACTGCCGCCTGCGCTGTAAGGCACCTTGATCTGATCCATCTCACCGGAGCGCAGCAGCTCGCGGTTTTTCTCCCGGCGGTACTTGCCGCCCGCCCGCTTTGCTGCGGTACCCAGCTGCGCCAAAATGGCAGTTTTGGAGATGTTGGTCTCCTCTGCCAGCCGCCCGGCGTACACCTCCTGCTCGGTAGGGTTAGAGCGCTCGGCCAGCATCTCCACGGCTTCCTTTACATATTGCAGCCGCTGCGCATCCTGCGAGAGATCATACTGGTCTCGCAGGCGCTTGAGCCGGAAGTCCAGCGCATTGCCCACCCCATCCAGAAGTGCCTGAAAGCGCTCCGGGCCGTATTTTTTGATATACTCGTCCGGGTCCTTTGCGCCGGGAATCTGCAAAACGCCCACCTTTACCGGGCTGTTGCGGAACAGTTCCAGCGAGCGCAGGGTCGCCTTCTGGCCAGCCTCGTCCGAGTCATAGCTCAGAATGACCTCATCGGCATATTCGCTGATGATGCGCACCTGTCCGGGGGTCAGGGCGGTGCCGCAGGCGCAGACGGCGGTATCGATGCCCGCCTGCTGCATACTGATGACATCCATGTAGCCCTCGCACAGCACGAACCGCCGGGAGGCGCTGCGCTTGGCGATCTGCATGGCAAACACCGTCTCGGATTTGTGGTAGACCAGCGTTTCCGGGCTGTTGACGTATTTGGGCTTGGAGTCGTCCATCACGCGCCCGCCAAAGGCAATGATGTTGCCGCGCAGGTCAAAGATAGGGGTCATGACACGCTTCCAGAACAGACAGTAGATGCGCCCGGACTGGCTGCGTTTGAACAAGCCGCTGGCGTCCAGTTCCTGCTGGTTGTAGCCCTTATCCCGCAGGTACTGGTACAGTGCCTGCCCATCGTTGGGGGCATAGCCCAGCCCGAACCGGACGATGGTCTTATCGTCCAGCCCGCGCCGCCGCCAGTAAGCGCGCGCCTGCCGTGCCTCCTCCACGGTAGAGTTCAGGCAGGCGTGGAAGAAGCGGGCGGCCTCCTTATTCATGGAAAGCACCCGGCTGCGCAGACGTCCGGTCTTGTCGTCCTCCTGCGGCTCCGGCATACCGGCGCGGGAAGCCAGCATCTTGATAGCTTCGCCGCTGCTGATATTGTTGATCTTTTTGACAAAGCTGATGGCATCTCCGGCTGCCTGACAGCCGAAGCAGTAAAAGCTTTGAGTGTCAGGGTACACATAGAAGGACGGCGTTTTTTCGCTGTGAAAGGGGCACAGACCGCCGTATAGCCGTCCCTTGCGCTTGAGCTGCACATAGCTGCCCACCAGCTCCACAATGTCGGTGCGGCGGGTGAGCTCCTCGATGTATTCGTGTGGGATCATGTTGTTTTAAACGACCTCTCCAGTTTTAAAGGACGTGCCATTTCTGGGGCACGAACAGTTCTTCAAAGGTGCGGATGGCAAACTCGTCGCTCATACCGCTGATGTAGTCGGTGACGGCGCGTTCCCGTCCCTCCTGATAGGCCAGCTGCACATAAAAGTTGGACATCTGATCCACATGGGTCAGGTAGTACTCGTACAGTTCCGCGATAAGCTTGTCCACCTTCTGCTCCTCGCGCTTGGCGTTTTTGTCCACATACACGGTGGCGTACATGAAATCCCGCAAAGCGAGAAAAGCCTCGTATTCCTCGGTGCCCATGCGGACATCTTCCTCGCTGTGGGTGAGGATGCTGTTGATCATAGTGGTGATGCGGGCGGACTTAGTCTGCCCCAGCACTGCCGTGCAGTCCTTGGGCAGGGTGGCAGCGTCCAGCACACCGGCGCGCACGGCGTCCTCAATATCGTGGTTGACAAAGGCGATCTGATCTGCCAAGCGCACGATGCGCCCTTCCGGAGTGGCCGCCCATGTGCCCTTGGTGTGGGTAACGATGCCGTTGCGCACCTCCCATGTCAGGTTAAGGCCCTCGCCGTCCTTTTCCAGCCGGTCTACCACACGCAGGCTTTGCATATAATGGTGGAAGCCGTCCGGGCAGAGAGCGTTCAGTGCCTTTTCGCCTGCGTGTCCAAAGGGAGTGTGCCCCAGATCATGCGCAAGGCTGATGGCCTCGGTCAGATCCTCGTTCAGGCGCAGACCGCGTGCGATGGTGCGGGCGATCTGCGAAACTTCCAGCGTATGGGTCAACCGGGTGCGGTACAGGTCACCTTCCGGCGAAAGGAACACCTGCGTTTTCTGCTTGAGACGCCGGAAGGCCTTGCAGTGCAGCACCCGGTCGCGATCCCGCTGGAACACCGGGCGCAGCGGGTCCTGCGGCTCCGGTACGGCGCGGCCACGGCTTGCATCGCTGAAGGTCGCCCACGGTGCAAAGGTAAGGTGTTCGATCTCCTCGGTTCTCCGACGCACATCCATACAGATCCTCCTTTTGTTTTTCGGGCTTCTCCCCTCCCCTCTGCGCACAGCCGATCCCAATTGCTGCGCTACGGCAATTGTAACACATCGGCCATGTCGAAGGGGGAAGTTCCGTGTCGGTTTGCAAAAAAGACTTTGTTTTTTAAAATGGTGCGTAGAACGGGTCAGACACCGTTACCTGAGCGCTGCCCCGGGTCAGTTCTCGCAGCTGCTCCAGCAGCGGGGCTTCGGTATGCTCCGGCATCTGCCAGCGCAGGGTGACCCGGTCTGTAAACTCCGGCGGTGCCTGCTTTGCCCCGGCGGCGTCAATGAGCAGAGATGCACGCTCGTAAAGGGCGTAGTCCACTGTCACTTGTAATTCCACCACGCTGCGCACAGTGACCACCTCGGCGTTTTCCAGCGCACGGGCAGTGGCGGTAGTGTAAGCGCGCACCAAGCCGCCGGTGCCCAGCAGCACCCCGCCAAAGTAACGGGTGACCACCACGATCAGGTCTGTCAGGCCGCTGTGCTGCAACACTTCCAGCGCGGGCGTACCGGCGGTCTTGGCCGGCTCGCCGTCATCGGAATAGCGCTCGCGGTTGCCCGCCCGCAGGCGGTAAGCGTAAACGTTGTGCCGCGCGGTGCGGTTAGCCGCCCGCACCTGCTCCAGAAAGGCCACAGCGGCTTCCTCACTGTCAGCAAAGGAAAGCTGTGCGATAAAGCGGCTCTTTTTCTCTTCGTATTCACCGGTGGCCGTGCCCCGGACGGTGCGGTAATCCTCCACGTTAGATCCTCCTGATAATAACTCAGAATAAGTATAACACAAACGGGCGCAAATAAAAAGACTGACGAAGCCTTGCGGCCCCGCCAGTCTTTTTATAAGAAGAAAGCAGTTAATCACTTGGTAAAGATCTGGATCCACTGATGGCCCCAAGTGCTGTTGCTGTTGTAGTAGTAACCAACACTCATCTTGCGAGCCTCAGGGTTCAGGATATTGGCACGATGGCCTTCGGAGTTCATCCATGCGTTGACGACCTCTTCAGGAGAGACGCTGCCCCATGCGGCATTCTCGCCGGTGGGGGTATCGGTGACGCCATAGTCCTTCAGGACGGTGAAGCACTTAGAGCCATCGGGACGGACGTGGGAGTTCACAACGGCGATCTCCTCGGCGCGGGTCTGTGCAGCGGCGGTCAAAGCGTCATCGCCCATTTTCAGAGCAGTCAGACCATACTTTGCGCGCTGGGCATTGACCAGATTCAGAACTTCCTGACGGTAATCCTCGGTGTGAGAATTTTCGGGGTAAGAGAAGATCAGCACCCAGTAGTTATTGTAAACGCCGCCCTCATAGTAGCCAACGCTCACGGTGGTAGCATCGGCGTTCAGGATACGCTCACGGGTGAAGTCGGTAGCCATCCACTGATCCATTGCGGAATCAGGGGTGGAGCAGCCGGCCATGTAGTTCTCGCCGATGGAGACATCGCTGATGCCGTTCTCTGCCAGAACGGTGAAATCGCGCTGACCGTTGGGACGAACGTAGGAGTAAGAAACTGCCAGCTCTTCGGCACGCTCCATTGCAGCGGCGTTGTGGTTGCTGTCGCCCAGAGCAACAGGAGCCAGACCAGCCTGTGCACGCTCGTTATTGATCAGGGTCAGGAAGCTGCGCTGGTAAGCGTCTTCCTCAAAGTAGGAGTTCTCTTCTTCCACAGAAGCGGTGGCAGGCATGGCAGCCTGTGCAGCGTTTGCGGTGACGGGCTTGAAGCCTGCAAAGCCAAAAAACACAGCCAGCGTCATTGCAGCTGCTGCGATATTCTTCACGGTATTCATTGCACGCTTCATAAAATTGCCTCCGGTCTGTTGCCTTATGCAGTGTGATCTTGGATATTGCAACTCGTTTGCAACTCTGTCGTATCACATCCGCAACTCTTGTGCAACAAGAGTATCACAAAGCCATACAGACGTCAAGAGGTTTAGAGCTTGATTTGCAGAAAAAATACAGATTTTTTAAAAAATTCTCGCCTTTTTATCGCAACTCAAGCGTAACAAAGAGTCCGAAAACGTTACAGTTGTGTTGCGCTTCTCGCCAAAACAAGTCAAGTGCAACAGCTTCCGCACACTTTTTGGGACACTTCGGTGCGTTTCGTTTTGTATATCGCTGTATTTATATGCACCGCTTTGCATATCGTGGTTTCTGTGTACGTTTTTGTGGCGCTTCGCTGTGTTCCCTTCTGCGTTCCTTTCCTGTGGAGCAAATCGGAGCTGCTGTGCAGTGGCTGGCACAACAGCTCCTTTATAAAAAACACAAAAAAGAGGCCGCTGCACAAAAATGTGCAACGGCCTCTCACAATTCAGGCTATGCTATTGAACAATGCTCAGGAACAGGCGATCACAGAGCAGCCTTTGCTGCCTCGATCTGCTTGATCAGCTCAGGCACGACCTTGAACAGATCGCCCACGATGCCGTAGTCAGCAACGCCGAAGATGGGAGCACCCTCGTTCTTGTTGACAGCGATGATGCACTCAGAATCCTGCATACCGGCGGTGTGCTGGATAGCACCAGAGATACCCAGAGCCACATAGATCTTGGGGTGCACAGTCTTGCCGGTCTGACCGACCTGATGGTCAGCGGTCATCCAGCCTGCATCGGTGACGGCACGGGAAGCGCCCACGACACCGCCGCCCAGAGCGGCTGCCAGCTGCTCGGCCAGCTCGATGCCCTTGTTGACATCCTTGCTGATGCCACGACCAACGGAGACAATGACATCTGCGCCGATCAGGTCGACCAGCTTCTCAGCGGCCTTCTCCACGCTCAGCACTTCGGTCTTGATGTCCTCAGCGGTCAGGCTGAAGGCGGGCTTGACGATCTGGCAGGCATCAGCCTTGGCCTGATCGAAGGGAGCCTTCTTCATAACGCCGGGACGCACGGTGGACATCTGGGGACGGAAGCGGGGGCAGATGATGGTAGCCATCAGATGGCCGCCGAATGCGGGACGGGTCATCTTCAGGTTGCGGTCTTCCATATCGAACTTCTGCTTGGACAGGTCGATGGTGGAGCTCTCCTTCAGGAAGTCGATGTACTTTGCAGTATCGATATCCAGATGGGTAGCGTCGGCGGTCAGGCCGGTGTGCAGACGGGCTGCGCAGCGGGGGCCGAGGTCACGGCCAATGTTGGTAGCGCCGATCAGCAGCACCTCAGGCTTGTACTCGTTGACCATATCGCACACGACCTTTGCGTATGCGTCGGTAGTGTAATCCTTCAGCAGGGGGCTGTCGCAGACCAGAACCTTGTCGGCACCGTAGCCGCCCAGTTCCTTGGCAATGCCCTCAACGTTGTCACCCAGCAGCAGGCCGGTGACCTCGCAGCCCAGCTCGTCGGCCAGCTTACGGGCCTCGCTAACCAGCTCGAAGTCAGTGGACATCAGTGCGCCCTGGCGCTGCTCGCAAAAGACCCATACGCCTTTGTATTCGTTAAAATCAGCCATTGTAATCCTATGCTCCTTTCATCAGATCAGGTGCTTCTTGGCCAGGATGCCAGCCAGCTGGGCGGCAACATCGTCGCCCTGCAGCATGGTGCCTGCGCCCTTCTGCGGAGGAGTGAAGGACTTAAAGACGTTCGTCGGAGAACCCTTCAGGCCAATGGTGTCCACCTCGATCAGCGGATCGTCCTTCAGTGCGTTGTAGTCGAACACTTCCATGGGCTTATCATAGCAGGTAAAGATACCGTTCACGCTCATGTAGCGGGGGTCGTTCAGCTCCTTGATGCAGGTCAGCAGGCAGGGAGTCTGCACCTTGACCATCATGTAGCCGTCCTCCAGCATACGCTTCACGGTCAGGGTGTTGCCGTCCTTCTGGATGTCGGCAACATAGGTGACCTGCGGCAGATGCAGCTTTTCAGCGATCTGGGGGCCAACCTGTGCGGTATCGCCATCGATTGCCTGACGGCCGCAGAACACAACGTCCTCGGGGCCAACGCCGATCTTGTTGACAGCAGCAGCCAGGATCTGGCTGGTTGCAAAGGTATCGGAACCGCCGAACTCACGGCCGGAGACCAGAACAGCCTTATCAGCGCCGCGGGCCAGCAGCTCACGCAGCATGCCCTCTGCCGGCGGGGGACCCATGGTGACAACAACGACCTCGCAGCCGGTGGCGTCCTTCAGTTTCAGGGCGGCCTCCAGAGCGTTCAGGTCATCGGGGTTGGTGATGGTTGCCATGGATGCACGATCCAGAGTGCCATCGGGCTTGACGGACACCTTGCCGGAGGTATCAGGAACCTGCTTTACACAAACAATTGCTTTCATTGTAACTCTTGCCTCCCTTACTTCAGCAGCGCGCCGGAAATGACCATCATCTGCACTTCGCTGGTGCCCTCGTAGATCTCGGTGATCTTGGCATCACGCATCATGCGCTCGATGGGGTAGTCACGGGTGTAGCCGTAACCACCGAACAGCTGCAGGCAGCGGCGGGTCACATCGCTTGCGGTGCGGGCTGCGATCAGCTTAGCCTGTGCAGCCTCGACGCTGTAACGAACCTTTGCGCCATCCATAGCCTGCTGCTTCTTCAGAGCGGCAGCATAAACCAGATACTTAGCAGCCTCAACACGAGCCTTCATCTCAGCCAGCTCGAACTGGGTGTTCTGGAAAGCGGCGATGGCACGACCGAACTGCTTGCGCTCCTTGACGTAAGCAATGGTCTCCTCCAGAGCGCCCTCGGCAATGCCCAGAGCCTGAGAAGCGATTCCGATACGGCCACCGTCCAGCGTAGCCATAGCCAGCTGGAAGCCCTTGCCGCGCACGCCCAGCATACGATCCTTCGGGATGCGGCAATCCTCAAAGATCAGCTCACAGGTAGAAGAACCGCGGATACCCATCTTGTCCTCTGCCTTACCAACAGAGAAGCCCGGGTCGGTGCGCTCCACGATGAAGGCGGAGCAGAGCTTGGTGGGACGGCCGCGCTTATCCAGCACGTTATCGGTAACGGCAATGACGATGAACACATCAGCAAAGCCGGCGTTGGTGATGAAGATCTTGGAGCCGTTCAGCACCCAGTAATCGCCATCTTCCTTGGCAATGGTCTGCTGACCCTGTGCATCGGTACCAGCGCCCGGCTCGGTCAGGCCGAAAGCGCCCAGCCACTCGCCGCTGCACAGCTTCGGCAGGTACTTAGCCTTCTGCTCGGGGGTGCCGTTCTCGTAAATGGGAGCAGCGCACAGGCTGGTGTGAGCAGAGACGATGACACCGGTGGTGCCGCAGACCTTGCTCAACTCCTCCACGGCCATGACGTAGGACAGCACATCGCCGCCTGCACCGCCGACCTCAGTCGGGAAATAGATGCCCATCATGCCCAGCTTGCCCATCTTTTCGACGGTCTCCTTGGGGAAGTATTCCTCTGCGTCAACCTTCTTTGCCAGAGGCTTGACTTCGTTCTCAGCAAACTCGCGGTACATTTTCTGCACCATCTGCTGCTGCTTGGACAGAGTAAAATCCATCGCTATATCCTCCTAACAGGTCTTTTTTCATTTACCGGAATAGCCCGGTGCAAACAAATTCCTCCCGACCGCTTTCCCCGCAGCCGGGAGAAATGTTTATCAGAATTTACAGCTGGTCAACAGGGGTCTTGGTGCGGTCTGCGTTGTAAACGTAGAAGCCCTTACCGGTCTTGCAGCCCAGATTGCCGCCGCGCACCATCTTGCGGATCAGCGGGCAGGCACGGTACTTGCTGTCGCCGGTCTCGTTGTACAGCACGTCCATGATGGCCAGGCAGATATCCAGGCCGATGAAGTCGCCCAGCTCCAGGGGACCCATGGGGTGGTTAGCGCCCAGCTTCATAGCGGTGTCGATGCCAGCGATATCGGAAACGCCCTCCATCTTGATGAAGGCAGCCTCGTTGATCATGGGGATCAGGATGCGGTTGACCACAAAGCCGGCAGCCTCGTTGACCTGAACGGGGCTCTTGCCGATGGCAACGGAGATCTCCTTGATCTTCTCAACGGTCTCGGCGGGAGTGTTGCAGCCGGCGATGACCTCGATCAGCTTCATACGGTCTGCGGGGTTGAAGAAGTGCATACCGATCAGGGGACGAGACAGACCCTTGCCGATCTCGGTAATGGACAGAGAAGAAGTGTTGGAAGCGAAGACGCACTCGGGCTTGCAGATCTTATCCAGCTCGCCGAAGGTGGTCTGCTTGACCTTCATATCCTCGAAAGCAGCCTCAACGACCAGATCGCAGTCTGCGCACAGATCTTCCTTCAGGCCCGGGGTGATGGCGGCAACGATTGCGTCGGCCTTCTCCTGAGTCATCTTTCCCTTAGCGACCAGCTTCTCGTAGCCCTTCTTGATCTTTGCCAGACCATTCTCGGCCCACTCCTGCTTGATGTCGCACAGAGCAACAGTGTTGCCCTCAACCTGTGCAAATGCCTTTGCGATGCCCTGACCCATAGTGCCAGCGCCGATAACACCGATCTTCATAGGAAATCTCTCCTTTAATATCAAAAATTATGTAATGGATTAGTTGTTGGTGAACACTGCCTTGGGCTTCGGTTTCTCACGGGACAGGAAGCAGGCCATGCCCTCCTGCTGGTCGTGGGTCTCGAAGCAATCGCCGAACAGCTTCTCCTCGACCTCAACAGCCTTCTCGATGGGCAGGCTGATGCCGTCGTTCATTGCCTTCTTGCAGTTGCGCACAGCAATGGGAGCGTTCTTTGCGATCTTGCCGGCCAGCTTCAGGACATTCTCCATCAGCTCAGCCTGCGGATACACGGCGTTGACCAGACCGATGCGGTAAGCCTCGTCAGCCTTGATGTTCAGAGCAGAGTAGACCAGCTGCTTTGCCATGCCCATGCCAACCAGACGAGCCAGACGCTGGGTGCCGCCGAAGCCCGGGGTGATGCCCAGACCGACTTCCGGCTGACCGAACACAGCGTTGTCAGAGCAGATGCGGAAATCGCAGCTCATAGCCAGCTCGTTGCCGCCGCCCAGTGCAAAGCCGTTGACGGCTGCGATGACGGGGATGGGGAAATGCTCGATCATCAGGAACACATCATTGCCCAGCTTGCCGAAGGCCTCGCCTTCTGCCTTAGTCATGGTGCTCATAGAACCGATATCAGCACCAGCAACGAAGCTCTTGTCGCCTTCGCCGGTCAGAACGATGCAGCGGACAGTCTCCTGATCGACTGCCTCAAAAGCAGCCTTCAGGTCAGCCAGAACCTCGGGGTTCAGGGCGTTCAGTGCCTTGGGACGGTCGATGGTAATGATCTCAACAGCGCCCTGCACCTCGGTTTTTACAAATGCCATTGTGAAAACCTCCATTTCATACAGTTCAGTTTTTTCAAAACAGCCCCCGGAACGCGGGAGAGCTCTCCGGTTCCCTCCGGCGCTCCGGGTCTGTGGTTCAGTCAGGATTCAGAGAAAGAGTGCTTAGTCCATCTCAACGATGGTAGCGCAGCCCATGCCGCCGCCGATGCACAGGGTAGCCAGACCCTTGTGAGCGCCACGGTGCTTCATAGCGTACAGCAGGGTGACCAGAATACGAGCGCCGGAAGCGCCGACCGGGTGACCCAGAGCGATTGCGCCGCCGTTGACGTTCAGCTTGTCCTTATCAAAGCCCAGAGCCTCGCCGACAGCGATGGACTGTGCTGCGAATGCCTCGTTGGCCTCGACCAGATCCATATCAGCAACGGTCATGCCGGTCTTGGCCATGACCTTCTTGGTAGCAGCGATGGGGCCCAGACCCATGACCTCGGGCTCAACGCCTGCCAGAGCACCGGCGACCCAGGTTGCCAGAGGCTTCACGCCCAGCTCCTTAGCCTTCTCCTCGCTCATGACGACCAGAGCAGCAGCGCCGTCGTTGATGGCGGAAGAGTTACCAGCGGTGACGATGCCGTCTTTGGTGAAGGCGGGCTTCAGCTTTGCCAGAACCTCGGGAGCGCTCAGACGGGGGCCCTCATCGGTATCGAACACGGTGTCGCCCTTCTTGCCCTTGATGACAACAGGAACGATCTCGTCCTTGAAGGCGCCGTCCTTGATGGCCTTGTCAGCCTTCAGCTGGCTGTTGTATGAGAACTCGTCCAGCATCTCGCGGGTGATGGGGCTGTAGCCGTACTTCTTCTGGTAGGTCTCGTTGGTGCAAACGTTCTCAGCGGTCATGCCCATGTGCTTGTTGAAGCCGCAGGCATCCCACAGTGCATCGTTGACCATGGTATCCACGATCTCGCTCTTGCCCATGGGAGCGCCCATGCGGTAGCCATAGCGAGCCTTCTGCAGTGCGAAGGGAGCCATGTCCATGTTCTCCATGCCGCCTGCAACAACGATATCAGCATCGCCTGCCTCGATCATCTGAGCAGCCATGTTCACGCAGTTCAGACCAGAGCCGCAGACCACGTTGACGGTGACGGCGGGGGTCTCGATGGGCAGACCAGCCTTCAGGGCAGCCTGACGAGCGACGTTCTGGCCCAGACCAGCCTGAATGACGCAGCCCATGTAAACATGATCGACCTGCTCGGGCTTGACGTTTGCACGGTTCAGAGCTTCCTTGATAACGATGGAGCCCAGCTCAACAGCGGGAACGTTGGCCAGAGTGCCACCGAACTTGCCGATAGCGGTGCGGCATGCAGATGCGATAACGATCTTTTTCATGTGAATAGCCTCCTGAATTGTGTATGTGTGTTACTTATCGGTTACCCATTTATCAAAACGCCCTGCGGCATTTTTGCGGTATCAGATTTTTCCCTCTCCCGGAGCTGTGCGTATTTTTCGCTGACGGCTTTTTCCACATTGGGTGTGACGAACTTGCTGATGTCACTGCCGTAGTACGCCGCTTCCTTTACGATGGTGGAGGAAAGATAACTCCATTTGATGCTGGTGGCAAGGAACATGGTCTCGATGCCGGGCATCAGTGCGTGGTTGGTCTGCGCAAGCTGGATCTCGTTTTCAAAGTCCGTTACTGCCCGCAGCCCGCGCACCATTACGGATGCGTGACGCTTTTTTGCGAACTCCACGGTCAGGCCGTCGAAACTTTCCACGGTCACGTTGGGGATGTTCTTGCAGCATTCCTGTAGCATAGCCACCCGCTCTTCCACTGTGAACAGCGGATGCTTGGCGCTGTTGATCAGCACCGCCACAATGAGGTGGTCGTTGATCTTTGCTGCGCGTTTGATGATATCAAGGTGTCCCTTGGTGACCGGATCGAACGACCCGGGATAAACTGCTGTTGCCATCGGTCAGTGTCCTCCTTGTGCGCTGTAATTACTAAGCGCGATGTGGTTCTGCCATGATAGCACTTTCCAGCCTTGGGTGCAACCTGAAACTGCTGCGGTGCGTTTTATCGTTAAATTTTAAACGAATCATCCCGCACTGCTCCGCAGTTGCTTCCCACGCTATTAGTAAAGCACATCGTCAAAATTTTATCAAGTCTTTTTCTCAACTTTTTTGTTTTTTGCGTACCAAACAATCCCCACATAAAGCTAAGAAAACTGTTCATTCTGCTATACTGGCTGTTTTTTAGCCAAAACTATTGATTCTACACTTTGTTAATGTTATAACTAAGTTGAGCTGTTCTGCGCAGAGCGGAGCACACACTGCTGCCTTGTTTATAAGGTTACCATACAGATGTGGCAAAACGGTGTGCATTCCGCAAAACAGGCGTAAAACGGCTGCATAATTTGTCCGCACAGAATTGTTTACAATTCTTTTATGTATTTTAAGAGAGGATGGTTTATAATGGATTGCAAGGAACTGTACGCACAGAAGCTTATGACTGCTGCGCAGGCTGCCGCTCTGGTCAAAAGCGGCGACTGGGTGGATTACGGCTGGGCTGTGAACACCCCTGTGGCCGTGGACGCCGAGCTGGCAAAACGCCTGCCGGAGTTGGAAGGAGTCAACTTCCGGGGCGGCATCCTGATGTGGGTGCCGGAGATCTTCCAGATCGACGACCCCGCTGCCCACATGACCTGGAACAGCTGGCACATGGGCGGCATTGAGCGCAAGGCCATTGCGCAGGGCTTCTCCTTCTACTCCCCCATCCGCTACTCTGAGCTGCCCCGCTACTACCGCGAGAGCAATGACCCCGTGGATGTGGCAGTATTTCAGGTGACCCCCATGGACGAGCATGGCTACTTCAACTTCGGTCCCAGCGCTTCGCATCTGGGTGCTGTGTGCGAAAAGGCCAAGAAGATCATCGTGGAGGTCAACACCAATATGCCGCGCTGCCTTGGCGGCATGGAGAACTGCGTACACGTTTCTCAGGTAAGCGGCATCGTGGAGGGCGCAAATCCCCCCATCGGCCAGATGGCAGCTGCCGGTGCCGCTACCGAGGTGGACCTGAAGGTAGCCAACCTCATTGTGCCGCAGATCCCCAACGGTGCCTGCCTGCAGCTGGGCATCGGCGGTATGCCCAATGCCATCGGCGGGCTGATTGCACAGAGTGATCTGAAGGATCTGGGCGTGCACACCGAAATGTATGTGGATGCCTTTGTGGATATTGCCAAGGCCGGCAAGATCAACGGCAGCCGCAAGCAGCTGGACAAGGGCCGTCAGGTCTACGCCTTTGGTGCCGGCACCCAGAAGATGTACGATTACCTGAACGATAACCCGGAGTGTATGTCTGCCCCGGTGGACTACACTAACGACATCCGCAGCATTTCCGCACTGGACAACTTTATTTCCATCAACAATGCCGTGGATATCGACCTGTTTGGTCAGGTGAATGCCGAAAGCGCCGGTGTGAAGCACATTTCCGGCGCAGGCGGTCAGCTGGACTTCGTGCTGGGCGCATACCTTTCCAAGGGCGGCAAGAGCTTTATCTGCCTGTCCTCCACCTTCTTTAATAAAAAGACCGGCCAGCTGGAAAGCCGCATCCGTCCCACGCTGGAGAATGGCAGCATCGTTACCGACACCCGCGCCAACGTGCACTATCTGTGCACCGAGTATGGCTGCGTGAACCTGAAGGGCTTGACCTCTTGGGAAAAGGCCGAGGCTCTGATCAGCGTGGCACACCCGGACTTCCGTGAGGAGCTGATCCGCGAGGCTGAAAAACTGCACATCTGGCGCAGAAGCAACAAAATTTAATAAGCGCTGTGGGTATTCCCGCTGCCCGCAGCAGGAATGGAGTTTGTCATGATGGACAAAAAGCCGCACATCAAACCGTATCTCTATGGGATGCTCGCAGGGTTTGGTGCCATTGCACTGAGCATCATCTTCTTTTTCCTTATTTACCGCTTTGACGGCTTTGGCTCGGCCATCTCTACCCTGACCGGCATCCTGATGCCCTTTATCTACGGTGCCGTCATTGCCTACCTGCTCAAGCCGGTGTGCAACAGCATCGAGAGCTTTCTGCGCCGGTTCATCCCGGAAAAGATGAACGGTCTGATCAACGCGCTGTCCGTGGCGCTTACCATCCTGTTCGGGCTTTTGCTGGTGTATGCACTGGTCATGATGATCGTGCCGCAGCTGATCACCAGCGTGACTACCCTGTACTACACCGCGCAGGCCAACATTACAAAGTTCATGAACTGGGCAAACCATCTGGAGTTTATTGAAAAGAACGAACAGATCACGGAGCTGCTCAATTCAGCCTACGCTGCTCTGAACACCAATCTGGACACATGGAACACATGGCTCAAGAACACCCTGCTGCCCTCCATGCAGAACATCCTGAGCGGCGCAGCCATTGGTGTGCTGAACGTGGTGACGGTGGCCAAGAACCTGATCATCGGCATCATCGTGGCGGTGTATATGCTGGCCAGCCGCAAGCGGTTCGTGCAGCAGGGCAAGCTGGTGTTGCACAGCATCGTCCGCCCCCGCTGGGCGCAGCTGATCACCGAGGAAGTGAAGTACGCGGACAAAATGTTCGGCGGCTTCATCAACGGCAAGATCATGGACTCTGCCATCATCGGCGTGCTGTGCTATATCGGCTGCCTGATTTTCAAGTTCCCCAGTGCGCTGCTGGTGTCGGTGATCATTGGTGTGACCAACGTGATTCCCTTCTTCGGCCCCTTCATCGGTGCCATTCCCGCCACGCTGCTCATCCTCATCCAGAGCCCCATCAAGGCGCTGTGGTTCGTGCTGTTCGTGCTAGTTTTGCAACAGCTGGACGGCAACATCATCGGGCCCAAAATTCTGGGCAACACCACCGGTCTTTCCAGCTTCTGGGTACTGTTCGCCATTCTGCTGTTTGGCGGTCTGTGGGGCTTTGTAGGCATGATCGTTGGCGTGCCGCTGTTTGCCGTTATCTACGATGTCATCAAAAAGCTGGTCATCCACGGCTTGCAGCGCAATCAGGAATTGACCCTGCTGAACAGCTATCACGACCAGTTCGGCGACCCCGCAGACGATGCAGCCGCACAGCCCGCTGCACCGCAACCTGCTGAGAACCAGTAAACCTTCCCTGCCCCGCATCAGAGCACTTCCGATGCGGGGCATTTTTAACGTATTATAGGTCAAATTTGACGAGGTGATTTACATGAAAAAGAGCACGTCAAGGATTATCGGTTTGCTAATGTTGATTATAGCTGTTATATTTATAATGTTTGCATTGAACCATCCAGAAATGAGTTTTCCTTGGAACAATACCATTACTTGGTTACTGTATGGTTTATATTTCCTTGTAACAGTCGTGCTGCTTATTGCGCCTAAGATGAAGAAGTAAAAAATTCCAGTTTACACAGCAAAACCCCCGCCTTATGTTCCGGGCAGGAACACAAAGCGGGGGTCGTTTATTGTTTTGATTCAGATTTCAGCTCAGTCCAGCGGCTGAGAGGGCTTCCAGTCCTTATAGTTTTCGTACCGGCTCTCGCGGACCTTGTGGTGAGACCAGATCTCGTCAGCGGTGGGCTGCCAGTTGGCAGCGTAAGCCTTGCACTTCTCGCACAGGTGCTCGACGCTTTCCGGGGACTGCAGGTCGGTGTTGTGGGCACCGGTCTCGTGCACCATCTTTTCCAGCAGCTCCGGATTTTCCAGCATCGGGCAGGGACGCAGATGGTTCTTGTTGAAGGGCTGGCCGTTGTGGTAAGCCATGAACAGCGGGCTGTGCAGAATTTCCAGAATAGACTGGTCGTGGATATTGGCGTTGGAGTAGTGGATGAACACGCAGGGCTCGGCGTCACCGGCAGAGTTGATATGGAAGTAGTTGCGGCCACCGGCGATGCAGCCGCCCACGAACTCGCCATCGTTCTGGAAGTCCATGGGGTAGAACGGGATATCGCACGCAGAAGAGCGCAGATAGCGGATACGGTCGATCATATATTTGCGCTGTTCCGGGGTGGGCATCAGCTCCGGGGCGGCCTCATTGCCCACCGGCATATAGTGGAAGTAGAAGCCGAAGTGTGCCCCCTTCTCGCACAGGAGCCGCATGAACGCATCGTTGGTGACGGCTTCAATGTTCTGGCTGGTGTAGCAGATAGAGGTACCGAAGAGGATGCCGTACTTCTTGAGCAGATCCATGGCGTGCATCACAGCGGCATAGTGGCCTTCGCCGCGGCGGGCGTCGTTGGTCTCCGGGGTGCCCTCGATGGACAGCATAAAGGCGATATTGCCCAGACGCTGCACTTCTTCACAGAAGGGCTCGTCGATGAGGGTGGAGTTGGTGTAGATGGCAAACTGCACATCGTTGTGCTTTTCTGCCAGCTTGAGCACGTCCTTCTTGCGCACCAGCGGCTCGCCGCCGGTCAGCATATACAGGTACACACCCAGTTCCTTGCCCTGCGTGACGATCTTGTCCATATCATCAAAGCTGAGGTTGTTCTTGTTGCCGTACTCGCCTGCCCAGCAGCCCACGCAGTGCATATTGCAGGCAGAGGTGGGGTCGAACAAAATCAGCCAAGGGATGTTGCACTGGTACTTGACGCGGTTCTCGCGGATCATCTTAGTGCCGCGGAAGAAGGCTTCGTAACCCAGATTCAGCGCAGTGGTGCGCGCCACATGGGGGTCGGTCTGGTCCAGCACGCAGTTGATGAGCTTCGTCCACTTGCTGTTGGGGTCGGTCAGCACCTTTTTGGCGTTCTCGTAGGTCTCATCGCTGAAGCCGCTGCCGTAGAACTGCTTTGCAGCATCTACCAGCTGGCACATTGTTTTTTCACGGTCGTGCTCGGCGTGGGAAAGCGCCATATCCACTATTTTACCAAGTGCAGCACGCTGCATCTTGTGAGTCAGATTATCAAGAGATGTATTCATAGTTTTTTCCTCCCGAAATAATTCCTTTGGAAATCCTTATTTTGCCTGACCACATCCTACCACTTTGCGCGTTTTTGTGCCATAAACAGAAAATACGCCGTGATGGAAAACCCATCACGGCGTATCCTTTGATAAAATTTTATTGAAGCCGCACAGCCACAAAGCACATCATTCCTCTATTTTCAAGCTGCCGCTGCTCAGGCGGCACAGCGCCCGGCGGAAATCCCCGTGGATCATGGTGCTCACGCGCTCCACCATCTTCTTGGGGTCGCCTCTCATATCCCGGCGGGTCCATTCCAGCGTCATACCCACCAGTGCATACTTGTAAAAATCGACAACAAACTGCTTATCTGCGTCCTGCACGGTGATATCGTGGCATTCACGGTCCGCAAAATCCTTCAGGATGGGGTCCAGCAGCCTATAAAGGTACTGCTCCACCTGTTCCCTGCCCACCGAGCGGTAAACGTTGAGCACAAGGGTCTTGTTATCCTGCAGTTGGCGCAGAACGTCCAGATAGGCTTCGCTCCATGTACCAAAACCCCGGCGGCCTTCCATTGCCTTGGCGGCATCCTCCGCCAAGATCCAGTCCACCAGATCGTAAATATCCTTGAAATGGTAATAAAAGGTCATGCGGTTGACCCCGCAGTCCTCGGTGATATCGTTGATCGTAATTTTGTTCAGGGGCTTTTCCAGCAGCAGCTTCTTGAAAGATGCCTCCAGTGCCCGTTTTGTCGTTTGTGACACAAAAACCCATCCTTTCCCGGCAGACTCCTCTGCCGTTTCCGTAAATGATACCCCATAGTTTATTTTACCGCAAAATACGACCTTATTTCAAGTAGAGATTCTTACCTTTTTATGAAGTTTGTGTGTGCGCTGCCCGCCGCGAAGGTGCTGTTTTTCAATCTGCCCGCCAAAAATAAGACAAAAGTCTTGATTTTCTCCCAGCGGTTGCTTAGAATGAATAAGAAGCAGAATTTTATGCCTGTCTCTTATACACATCTGACGCTGCCGACGAATAGCCTTGTGTAG
>ENA-OYXC01000422-OYXC01000422.1-human-gut-metagenome-genome-assembly--contig:-NODE-422-length-19717-cov-9.067287_pt1 | contig 19717 bp, 13 predicted proteins | sample MGYA00244214_ERZ653415 | MGnify/ENA primary metagenome ERZ653415 (study PRJEB26926, sample SAMN06165016) | human gut metagenome | biome: ENVO:00009003; feature: ENVO:2100002; material: ENVO:00002003... | reverse complement strand
TGCCTCCCTTTTCTCGAACCTTAATTTCAAAGTCCAAGAAATGGGATGCAGTTCAAAAGGTGCCTGTCCCCTTTGTGGTGGTTTGGGGCGGCGGTATCAGAAAGTGTCAGACGGGGGCGGCTGCCGGGCCGCCGTGTGCGAAAAGAAGTGTCGGCCTGCATCGCTGTCGTTGGGCGAGGCCCTATTTGCGGGGATACTGAAACCACGACAAGCAGCGTGCGAAAGGATTGATACATGGCTTTCCGTAATGACTTCCTGTGGGGCGGCGCAACGGCTGCCAACCAGTGCGAGGGCGCCTACAACGTGGACGGCCGCGGCCTGGCCAACGTGGACGTGGCTCCGCACGGCCCCGAGCGCTATGCGGTGGTCTCCGGCCAGCGCAAGATGCTCGACTTCGAGGACGGCTATTACTATCCCGCGCAGACCGGCATCGATTTCTATCACCATTACAAGGAGGACATCGCCCTCTTTGCCGAGATGGGCTTTAAGACCTTCCGCATGAGCCTGGCTTGGACCCGCATTTTCCCCAACGGTGACGAGGCCGAGCCCAACGAGGCCGGCCTGGCCTTCTACGAGGACGTATTCCGCGAGTGCCAGGCGCACGGCATCGAGCCACTCGTGACCATCACGCACTTCGACTGCCCGATTCACCTCATCAAGGAGTACGGCGGCTGGCGCAACCGCAAGCTCATCGACTTCTACAAGAACCTCGCGACCACGATCTTTACCCGCTACAAGGGTCTGGTGAAGTACTGGCTTACCTTCAACGAGATCAATATGATCTTGCAGCTGCCGTTTATGGGTGCCGGTCTGGTCTTTGAGGAGGGCGAGAACAAGGAGGCTGTCGAGTACCTGGCCGCCCACAACGAGCTCGTCGCCAGCGCTTGGGCAACCAAGATCGCCCACGAGATCGACCCCGAGGTCAAGATTGGCTGCATGCTCGCCGCAGGTAGCTACTACCCCTATAGCTGCCGTCCGGGCGATGTGCGCCAGGCGCAGCTCGACAATCAGGACAATTACTTCTTCGTCGACGTCCAGAGCCGCGGCTACTACCCGGCCTATGCCGTCAAGAAGCTCGAGCGCTTGGGCATCGATGTGGGTATGACCGACGAGGACCGTGAGATTCTGGCCGCCAACACCGTCGACTTCATCAGCTTTAGCTACTACAGCACCCGCTGCTCTGCCGGTGCCGACAACCCCGATGTCGAGCGCACCCAGGGTAACGCCTTCGCCGGCGCCAAGAATCCCTACCTGCAGGAGAGTCAGTGGGGCTGGGCCATCGATCCGCTGGGCTTCCGCATCACCCTTAACGACCTGTACGACCGTTATCAGAAGCCGCTGTTTGTGGTTGAGAACGGTCTGGGTGCCAAGGATGTTGTCGAAGAGGGTGGTTCCATCAACGACGACTACCGTATCGACTACCTGCGCCAGCATATCGCCGCGATGCGCGACGCGGTGACCGAGGACGGCGTTGACCTGCTGGGCTACACTACCTGGGGCCCGATCGACTTGGTCTCGGCCGGCACGGGCGAGATGTCCAAGCGCTACGGCTTTATCTATGTGGATCGCGACGACGCCGGCAACGGTACCCTCAAGCGCTCCAAGAAGAAGAGCTTCGACTGGTACAAGAAGGTTATCGCTTCTAATGGTGAGGGCCTGTCCTAAGGAAGCTGAGACACTCAACTTCATAGCCTTCTGACCAAGGCGCCCGGCGAGCAGTTAATGCTTGCCGGGCGCCTTGCCGTCTGCGGATTTTGGGACATGTGGCCCGCTTTTTGAGCCTGCCTGTCGGTACACTAAAAGCACTATGGGTACCCGCGAGCGACATATCGGCAACGCGGCCGCCCGATCCGCACCCGTGGCGGATCCCAGGGGCGGCAGGCTCTTCGCCATGCCGCGATTCCTTGTTGGCATAACACATCAGGTGTACCGCCACCGCGTCTTTGCTATCGCCGGTGTCATCACCGCGATGTTCCTCATGCTTTTGGCAGTCTTGCCGGCGCTGTTCGCCTTCGACCCCAAACTTTCTAACGCCGTGCCCGCCTATAGCGAGGTGTCCGAAGAGGTCGTGGATGCGCTCGTCCATTCGAGCTCTCTGCCGTTGCTTGTTGCCGCAATTGCATTTTCGATCTGGGGCGTATCGGTCTATCTGCGCTGTTTGGACTATGTGCTGCGCCGCCGCCTTGTTGCCGTCGCCACCATCTGCGCCCTGTGGATGATCGAAGTCATTCTCAAGTACAAGTCGTTCACGCCGTTCTATGCCACCGTGCTGTGGTACCTGTACTACGTGCCCATGACGCTCATTCCGCTGCTCTACCAGTTGTGTGGTTTGCGCCTTGCGGGCCTGGAGCAACACCGCCTGGGTCGCCGCTACTGCGCTGCGCTGTGGATTGTGGCTATCCTGCTTATCGGATTTGTTCTCACCAACGATTTTCACCAGCAGGTCTTCCACTTTGACCGTACAAGCGACACCTGGAGCAACGATTACACGTACGGCTGGGGTTATTTCGCCGTCCTCGTGTGGACGGCCTTTAACTTTGTGGCCTTTTTTATCCTGGTGGGCCGGTCCTCGTCCTTTCGCATCCAACGTTTCTCGGGCACGGCGGCGCTCGTGCTGCTGGGCGGCGCGTTCTTTGCCATCTCATATGCGTTGCGCGTGCCCTGGGCATGGAGGCTCAACTTCTCGCTCATCTATTGCGTCTTGTGCGTGGTGGCGATGGAAATCTGTCTCGATTGCGGTGTCGTTCCGTCGTATCACGACATCGCCGGCATCTTCGACACCTTGCCGCTTGACCTCAAAGTTCTAACGCGCGACCTGCAGGAGGTCTATGCCACGTCGGTGTCAAAGCCAACGCCGGTAGGCGTGCGCGAGGAGTTGCGGACCCAGGAGCACGGCCGCGCCCATGCCTTTGCCGTGGCGTCCGATCCCGATGTGATGTACCGTGCCTTTCCACTGCTGGGCGGATCGGCCCTGCTCGCCCAAGACGTGTCGGAGCTCAACGAGCTTAACCGTGAACTGGCACATCGTCGCATGGAACTGCAGCGTCAAAATGAGCTGCTCGCCGCCGACTACGACCTTAAGACGCATTTGGCAGATCAAGAGGCCGAGACCTTGCTGGTCCAAGACGTGGATCAAGCGCTTGTCTGCGCGCTCGAAGGGATGTACGACCTGCTGAGCTCGCTGCCGCCGTTGACCGACGAAGTGTCTTCGCACGAGCGTTACCGCATGCTGCAGCGCGCCAAGATGCTCGTCGCCTATTGCAAGCGCAAGGGGTCACTCACGTTGGCGCAGCACGGGGAGAGCGGCTTTGATCGCGACCGCATTCAGCTCATTGCCAACGAGCTCGCAAGCGACCTGCGCACCATCGATATCGATTGCGCCTCGATTATCGCCATACGGCGCCCGTTGCACGCCAGTACAGTAAGCGCCCTGTACGACTGCGTGTATGACTTTGCGTTTTTTGCCTACACCACCGACCATCCGGCGCTTATGTATCACTTGGGCGACCATGACCGGTGCAGTGTCGAGCTGCGTGCCACGCTTTTTTCCAACGATGATGAAGATCTTTCGCAGACGCCCGCTGCGCAAGAGCTCGAAAGCGCTCTGCAAGGGCGCAACGTGGCATACCGCCTTGAGGGCGAACCCGGCCAGTTGCGTATGATCGTGTTGATGCCGCGGGCGGGTGAGTGACGATGCAGATTTCGCTCATCCTTCCCCAAATCGTTGCACTCGATATTGTCTTTGCCCTGGCTGCGTGCCTGCAGACGATCCACGTTCCGCTCATCGCATCGCGCCGCTCGTCCTATAACCGTAAGGCGGTTTGCACCTACGAGGCGAGCCTCGTGCTTCACCTGGTGGTTTCGGCGCTTATCCTGTTCGCGTCGTCTGGCTCGTATCTGGTGGCGCCGCTTGACGTTTGCGCCAGGGCAATGGGCGGAGCGCTGTGGCTCAATGCCGCAATCTTTGCCTATGGCGTGGTGCTTATGGTGCGCTATCGTCGCCCCGTCATGCTGGTCGAGCTGCTGCTTGTTGTCGCCGTGACGCCGCCGGTGGTTTTTGCCATGGGCTCGGCGTGGACCGTTGTCCTTATCGCAGAGGGAGCGTTCTTCCTGTTCCGTTCCATCGCGGCGCTCTTGATGGACGTCCGTAACCGCCAGGAGGATATCACCGCGTTCTCGACGATCGAGACCATCAACGTGATTCCCGTGGGCATCCTGTATCTGGACCCGAGGGGCCGTCCGCTGCTCATGAACCGCTGCATGCGCAAAAACCTGGTGGAGCTTCATATGCCCACCGACCTAGGCGATATGAGCGGTACATGGAACGGCCTGCGCAAACTCAGCATGCAAATGCCCGAAAGCAGCCAGAACCGTGTGCGGATTAATCTGGACCGCTTTGGTGAGGCGCGGGCGGTGGTCGAGGTTTCTCCCGCCGAGATTCGCTTGTTTGTGCACGATGACGTTATGGTTTCGGGCCGCCTCTTTGAGCGCATTATCGGCCTGGATGTAACAGAGTATGCGCATGCTCATGATCGCCTAGCGCAAGCCAACCACCTGCTTGAGCTTGCGGGCCAAGAGCTCCAAGCCCAGATCGAAGAAGTCAAAAAAGTTGCTGACAATGCGGCCTATCTGCGTATGCGCGCGCGTGCACGACGTGATCGGGCAGCGCCTGTCCATCCTCCATCGTTATCTGGAGGAGGGGCGCCTGGATGACGAGTCGCTCGAGCAGATCGACCCGCTGCTGCGCTCAATTGCCGCCGATTTGCGCAGTGGCGGTGCCAGCGAGCCTGCAGAGCAGCTGGGTGATATCGTCCATGCTTTTGGCCTGGTGAGTGTGCAGATCGATGTTGAGGGTGCGCTGCCTGAGGACGCGCGTGTCGCCGCCGCATTTTTGCAGATTATCCGTGAGGCCTCGACCAATGCCACCAAGCATGCACAGGCCCATCGGGTCCATGTGCGCCTGTGGCGGGAGACGTCGGAAGACGGCGCTGTTGCGCGGATGACCGTTTCTAACGACGGCGCGCCTGCACCCGTATCGTATCGCGAGGGAACGGGTATCCCAGGTATGAGGCATGTCGCGCAAGATCTGGGCGGCTGCCTGGAAATCCATGCCGCCCCGCCCTTTACGCTTGCGGTGTCCATCCCGCTCAACGCCAGCGCCACAGCTCAAAGGAGAAGCTCATGATCCGCGTCCTTATAGTCGAAGACCAGGCCATCCTGCGCGAGAGCCTGGCGCGTTCCGTTGGCGACCAGCCCGATATGACCGTTGTTTCCGCCATTGCCGATGCTTCCGAGGCCTTGGGTGTCGCGCTCAAGGAGCGCCCGGACATGATACTGATGGACGTATGCACCGAGCATGATTCCAACGGCATCGTGGCGGCGGCGCGCATTAAAGAACAACTGCCCGAGTGCCGCGTCATTATCATGACCGGCATGCCCGAGATCACCTTTGTCGATCAGGCCCGCGAGGCGGGCGTCGATAGCTTTGTGTACAAGAACGTCGGTATCGACGAGTTGTTCGCCGTGATGCGCTCCACGCTGGCGGGCTATTGCACGTTTCCCAAGCCGCCCGAGAGTATTTTTTCGGGTACGGCGGCACTCGACGATGTTGAGCTATCGATTTTGCGCCTTGCCTGCGAGGGCAAGAGCCGTCGCGAGATCGCGGCCGAGCTGTTTATGAGTGAGGGCACCATCAAGCGTCGCATCTCGGAGATCCTCAACAAGACCGGCTACGACAACATCATGCGCTTGGCCGTGCGCGCAGTAACGGAGGGCAGCATCGTTCCCAATATGGAGCGCTAGCGCTCGTTACGCATCGGCACAAAAACGACGGGGCCGCAGGATCAACTCCTGCGGCCCCGCCTGACATGTGCGCGGATGTATCCGCCAATCCGCGGCCGTCGATGTCTGCCGCTACGCGATGGTTGCGCTGTAGGAGGCGACGTCCTCGTAGGAATCGGTCAGGTAGGCGTCGATGCCGATGGTCGTATTGACCAGGTCGTCAAGGCTGTCAAGCTCGCCGCTCGAGAACGTGAATTCCTCGGTGGCGCTGGTGCCGGGCATCAGGTTAGCCGAGAACCAGGGTTCCTTCATAGTGCCGTTGACGTTGGTCTTGCCGGAAGGAGCGTAGAAGGTCAGGTCCTTGTCGCTCTTGTTGGTGATGTTGACGACAAAGCCGATGTCGCCCCAGTCGTCCTTGAATTTCTCGGTGATGGTGATGGTGCACAGATCGTCATCGGCGACGGTGACGGCGGGGGAGATTTCGACACTCTGGACGTCGTCGTCTTCGACGGCTTCGTCGATCTCTTCTTCCTTCTCGGCCGCCTCGCGATCCTTCTTCACCGTGCCGGACAGATCCTTGTCGGACTTGGTGAAGATAAGCTTGTCGCCTTCCACCTCCAGGACGAGCTTGTCGTCCTTGAGCTTCAGGTCGTGCGACTCATCTTCGGCGGTGATCGTTACGGTGGTGGCGTCCTTGGCTTCCCATTTCAGGTCGGCGACCTCAAGGAACATATCGAGGACGCCTGTGCCGTCCTCGTCGAGGATCAGGACGCAGTTGAGGCCCCACTCCTTGAGCATATCCATGTACTCATCGGTGAGCTCTTCGCCATCCAAGGTTCCACCCGAGTACTGCCAGCTGCCGACGAAGTTGGCCTTGGGGTCCTTGCCGCCGCCGCTGCAGCCCGTCAGGGCAAAGGCGAGCGCCAGGACGCATGTCAGAAATGCGAGTACGGACTTTTTGAACGTTGTCTTCATGGTGTCCTCCTTCATCGAACGAAACCCATAGAAGCAAATGCGGGGGTGGCGGATCCCCCGCCAATTACCAGATAGAGGGGCTAGGGCCGGGGCGTTCCGCAGTTGCTGCAGAACTTGCCGCCGTTTTCGCTGCCGCAGTTGGGGCAGAACCACTTTGCCGGTGCCGGGGCGGGTGCGGGACTGCCGCACTCGGAGCAGAACTTGCCGGTGTTGGTGGCGCCGCAGCTGCAAGTCCACGTGCCGGCCGCAGGTGCGGCGGCGGGAGCCGGTGCGGGGGCGGGAGCCGGAGCCGGCTGCGGGGCGGCCTGCTGCTGTGCCTGGCCGGCGGCGAACAGCTGACTGGCGTTCATGCCGCCCATGCCACCTGCCATGCCCATGCCCATAAAGCCTGCCATCGCACCGTTGGGGTTGGCAGCTGCCGCGCGCATCGCGTCGCTCTGGGCGCTGGCAATGTTGGCTGCCGCCATAGTGGGATCGCACATGACCGCGACTTTCTGCAGGTCCTTGATCATCTGCTCGTCTTCTTGCGAGGCGGCGATGGAGTTGACGCCAAAGCTCACGATCTCGACGCCGCGCAGGTCACGCCAGTCGGCAGAGAGGACCTCGTTGAGCGCGCGGGCGAGCTCGGTGGTGTGGCCGGGGATGGCGCTGTAGCGGATGCCCATCTCCGAGATCTTGGCAAAGGCGGGCTGCAGGGCGGTGAGCAGCTCGGACTTAAGCTGGCTGTCGATCTTGTCGCGCGTGTAGCTATCGGTCACGTTGCCGCATACGTTGGTGTAGAACAGCAGCGGGTTGGTGATGCGGTACGAATACTCGCCGTTGCAGCGCACGGAGATGTCGACGTCCAGGCCAATGTTGTTATCGACCACGCGGAAGGGCACGGGCGAGGCGGTGCCGTACTTGTTGCCGATGATCTCCTTGGTGTTGATGAAGTAGACGCGCTGGTCCTTGCCCGCGTCGCCGCCAAAGGTAAAGCGGCTGCCGATATTGGCGAAGGTCTCCTTGATGGAATCGCCCAGGTTGCCGCTAAAGACGCTCGGCTCGCTGCCGGTATCGAAGACGAACTCACCGGGCTCCAGCGCGACTTCGATGATCTTGCCGTTTTGCACCACGAGCATGCCCTGGCCGTCGTTGACGGCGATGACCGAGCCGTTGGAGATGACGTTGTCCTCGCCGCGCGTGTTGGAGCTGCGGCCACCGGTGCGTTTGCTGCCCTTGCAGGCCAAGACGTCAGCAGGCATCGATTCGCAGTAGATAAATTCCTTCCACTGGTCGGCCATGACGCCGCCGGCAGCTCCCAATCCAGCTTTCAAGAGTCCCATGGTGATCTTCCTTTCTCGTCAAAGGCCGGGTGGTATTGGTTGGATTGCTTAGTCGTCCTTGTCGTCTTTCATGACAACGGTGGTCTCGGTGTGGCTGAAGGTGTCGTGCTTCTCGGTCAGGTCGAGCTCGCCGCAGTACTCGTCGGCGTGGGTGGCCTCGTTGGCCGTCTTGAGCTGGCCTACCAGCAGCACGTCTCCGATAATCACGATGATCAGCGGCGCGATGATGTTGATGAGGATGCCCTCGATATCAAAGGTGAGGTAATCCGGATCGAAGGCGTTCTCACCCATGAAGAGGATCTGGGAGAGGACAAATCCGATCACAAAGAACAGCACCGAGGCGATAGCGAGCTTGGGCTTGGAGCAAGGAAGCTCGCCGACCAAGCGGCCGGTCTGGCCGTTCATGGCAAACAGGTAGCTCTTGCCGTTCCACGAGGTGGAGAGCATCCAGACGGGGAACAGGGCGTAGTCGCTGTCTTCCCAGGTGTAGTCGAGCTGCTTGCTTTCGACCGTGGCATCGTCGTATTCGTCGACGACGGTCTCGCGCAGGGCCGAGATCGTGCTTTCTTCCATACGGCGCTCGGCGCGCGCCTTGCAGGTCTCGCAGTCCTCGTCGTAACGGTTGGCGATGTAGCCGGGCATATATGCGACCGAGAACGGACGCAGTGCGTCGTAGTCAAACGGCTCGATGGCGTCCATGTGGCCGTCGGGCATCTTGGACGATCCGTCGACGGGCACGCGCTTAAACGAGATATTGCCCTTGCGATAGGCATCGTAGTGGTCGGTGGTCGTGACGGTGCGGTCGGATTCCTCGGTCACGGTCTCGTTGGTCGCGTCAAAGTACACTTCGCCGTCAACGCGGGCACCGTAGAGCCAAAACGGCACGTAGACACCTTGGACCTCGTCGATGTGGCTGCCGGTGACAAAGCTCTTGGGCAGCAAGATCTTGCCCTTGTAGTGTTCCTTGAGTGCGGCCGTGACGTCATCGCGCCCGAGCTTAAATGGAATCACCAGGTCGGGCGAGAAGTCGCCCGAAAGCTGACCGGGCGCTACGGCGGAGTTGCCGCAGTACGGGCAGGTGGTGACAGCGACGGTGCCGTCGGACACGAGCTCGGCGCCGCACGACGAGCAGATGTAGCCGGCGTTTTGAGCCAGCTCCTGCACGGCATCGTCGACAGCAGGCTTGGGGGCCGCGGCTGCGGCATCGGCTTTGGCATCTGCCTTGTCCTGGCGCTCGCGATAGAGGGCCTCGACTTCTTCGACTTCAAAACGCGAATCGCAGTAGTCGCAGACGAGCTTTTGCTCGGCACTGGCAAAGTGAAGGGGGCCGCCACACGCGGGGCACTGATAGTTGACGCTCTCGAAGGCCATGATCGGTCCTTTCGCTGCCGGAGGCTATGCGCCGATGGCGCCGCCGCAGTATTCGCAGCGCCCGCTGGCATCGGGAATGGTGGTTGCACCGCAGAAGGGGCAGGTGACCGCGGTCTTGGGGGCCTTAGCGGCCACGACGCTGTCGCGCGTTTCCTGACGCAGCTGCACCAGCGCGTCGCGGACCTCGGTTGCCTGGCGCTTGGCCTCGCGGTATTCGATGGAACCGCGCTGATCGATGGTGGAGTCGTTCACGCGCAGGTTGATCTCGGTAAAATATGGCGTGTTGACGTGGATGGTCAGGTTAAAGTCGTAATCCAGGTCGTAACGCGGCGGATTGTAGCTCTCGCGTTCGCCATCTTTTGTCTCGCGATAGATCTCGGCGCGGTGCTCGTCGATATCCATATCGCAACCGAGTACCTGCGAGAACTCGATGATATCGGGATTGGCGTCGCGCCAGCGGCTCTGCGAGGTAATGATCAGCAGGCCCGCGTCTTCGTCGAGCATGATGTTGGTGCGCCCGGCAGAGAGCGTGCGCGTGGGGTTGAACGAGGCCAGGCGCTCGGCATTGGCCTCGCGGTAGGCGAGCTGCTCGCGGATGTCGTCCGCGGTGCTGGAGCGATAGCCGTGGAAGTAGGGAGAGAGCTTGCCGGCGCATTCTTTGCACAGGTAGCCTTCGTTGATTTTGGTCTTTCCCAAAAGTCCCAGCTCGGTACCGCAAATCGCGCACTCTTTCTTCTCGAACATCTTGTCAAAGAAGCCCATAGCTGCCTCCCATCAACTGGTAGCGTGTGTCACTTTTGATGATGGGGGAGTGCGCGATCCTTCGCGATACCCAGACGGCTCAAGGAGTCTCCACAGCTGGGACACATGGCCCATTTTTGACTAGTCGTTGGGGACGTTCTTAAACGAATAGTCGCGGGGCGCCACTCATTGGGGACGTACTTAAATGAGCGGTAGTTGGAGACACTCCTTGCCGAGCTTGAGGCCGCGCGTGTCCCTTCTGGTCCATGAGGCTCAAAACCGCGGTGTGACGTGAACGGCTGGGGTCAAATTTGCAGCATTTCGAGCTCGGCTTCGATATTGAGATTGGTTCTTTATTAAAATGGAATTCCAGACAATTGAGGGGCCGGGGGTTAACCATGAGGGGCATGGGAGACACAACCGCATATCTGCATCGGGGCATTCGGGAGATTATATGCCTGGCGCTGTTCTTCTTCACGTTTTTGGCGTGCGAGTATCTCTTTGATGTGCGCATGGCCGAGTTCGTGTCTCCGAACGAGGTCGTTATTTATGAGAGTCTTGTCATCGGCGCGAGCGTGATTGGCTTTTTTGTGCGTCCCGTTCTGTACTATCGCCGTCCCCATGCTATCGACGCGACGAGCGACATCACGGGCGTTTTGCTGGTGGCGGCATTGCTGCTGTTGATTATGGCAGCTCAGGTCGAGGTGGTAATCGTCGGCGGTTTGGTGGCGTGCTGCGCACTGGGCTACTGCGGATCGACTGCCCACGCAAACTTTGCGCGACGCTTTGCGCGGACGCCCTGCTTGGCGCGCGCCGCAGCACTTTCCTATGCCATGGGCGTTCTGGTACAGGTGTTCAACCACATGGTGATGCCTGTCGGTATTCCTCAGCAGGCTGTTCTGGTCGTTTGTGCGATCGTGCAGGTGGCGTTGCTCCACGGTGCCCGACGCGCCAAACTGCGCGACGAGTCCGATCCCAACTTTGAACCCAGCGTTGCCGGACTTTCGGTAGATGCTTTGGAATATGGCGCCAAGTGGCAAGACGATCCCAAGGCAAAGGCGGCATTCCGCCGCGCCGTAGTTCGCCTGACCGTGGCGACGGTGTATCTTTCCGGCGTATTCGCCGCTCTCAACGCTGGCCTCACGACCTTGCATGCTGTCGGAGCCGTCGATTTGGGCGATTGGCCGCGCCTACTGCTTGTCGTGAGCTCGTTGGCCGCTGGCGTCCTATTTGATCTGCACGGCCGTTCGTATATGAATATCGGCATGACATGCGCCGCCATGTTGTCCACGCTTTCGTTCTTTATGCTCATCGTCGACGGCAATGGCGGCAACGAGCTTGCTGCCACGATCATCTTTTATCTGGGCTCAGGCTTCTTTGTGGTGTTCTTTACCACAAAATATGCCGCCGTCTCGCTTTATGCGCGCTGGTCATATTTTTGGCCGTGCATGGGTCGCGTCGTCAACAACGTGTGCTCGATGTTCGTGGCGGCGCCGGCAGTGGCGATCATCTCGAGTCAAAACGTGCTGACTGCGGTCGGCGCGGCGCTCGTGATGTTTGTGGGCATTGCGATTACGCTGCTGGGACAGTTGGGGCAACGAGCCGATGACGCCGTGATACGGGACGAGCTGGCGCCTGCCACCGATGATCTTGGTGGGGATCTTGCGCCCACATGCTCCGACCCCGAGCCCGTGGAGGCAGCGGAGCTCACGTCCGATGAACGCCTCGATGCCTTCGTCGCCACCTTTGAGCTTACAGAGCGCGAGCGCGATATTCTTGAGGCCTTGGTCGTTTCGGACCAGAGCGTTCAGGACATCGCCACAACGCTTTTCCTTTCGCGCTCCACGCTCTATCGTCACATTTCCTCGATCAACAAAAAGACCGGCACCGCCTCGCGTGTAGCCCTTATCAACTTCTTCTGGTCCTGGACACCCAAGGACTAGCTAATCCTCCAATAAGTTGCGGTGGAATAATCCCTAAATTAAAGTCACGGGACCTTAAACAGGAACTATTTCACCGCAACTGCTGGGGGGATAGACTGCGGCGGCGGCAGAGGCAACGGCAGCGGCGTTGGCAGCTGTGGTAGTGGCAACGGCAGCTGGCAGGGTGTTTTCCGTCTACTTGCTACAGCAGCTCGCCGTGGCGGGCAATGTAGCGGCGCTTTGCCAGCTGAGTGAGCGCGATGTAGGCGGTGACGATGGCGACGAGCAGTGCGAAAAAGCTCGCGGGCAGCGCCATGAGGCCGAGCGCATCGGCGATGGGGCTTGCCGGCAGCCAGGTGACGAGCGCCAGGCCCAGCACGGTAAGAACGCACAATGCGGGCGCGGCGTGGTCGCGCGGGCTCGGCAGATGCGGGGAGCGCAGCATGTGGACCACGAGTGTCTGCGACCACATGGACTCGACAAACCAGCCGCTCTGGAAGAGCGCAGCAAAGGTCGCCATACCCGCGACGTCGCCCGCGGCGGCAAGCTCGGACCAGCTTGCGTCCACGGCGGCGGGGCACACGACAAAGAAGAGCGCGGCGAAGGTCACGATGTCAAACAGCGAGCTCACGGGGCCCAGCTCGAGCATAAAGCCCTTGATGGATGCGGCGTCCCAGGCACGCGGGCGGGCAGTCCAGGCGTCATCGACGGTGTCCCACGGCAGCGCGATGCACACGATCTCGTAGACCAGCGACAGCAGTACCAGCTGCAGGGCGCTCATGGGCAAAAACGGCAAGAACAGGCTCGCGACGGTCACGGACAGCACATTGCCAAAGTTGGAGCTCACCGTGGTCTTGAGGTACTTGAGCAGGTTGCCGTAAGTGCGGCGGCCTTCGATGATGCCGCGCTCGAGCACGCCCAGGTCCTTCTGAAGCAAGATGATATCGGCGGATTCCTTGGCAATATCGACGGCCGAATCGACCGAGATGCCGCAATCGCTCGCACGCATGGCGGCGGCGTCGTTGATGCCGTCGCCCATAAAGCCCACGGTGTGGCCGAGCATCTCGCGCATGACACGTACCAGGCGCGCCTTCTGCAGCGGCGAGAGCTTGGCGAAGAGGTGGGTTTTCTCGGCGCGCTCGGCAAGTTCGGCGTCATCGAGCGCATCGATCTCGGATCCGAGCAAGACGTTGCTCGCATCGATACCAATCTGCTCGCAGACGGTGGCGGCGACGCGGTCGTTGTCGCCGGTTAGGACCTTGACCGCCACGCCCTTGGCCTCGAGGGTGGCGACGGCGCCCGCGGCACTTGCTTTGGGCGGATCGAGGAAGGCCAAAAAGCCCATCAGCACCATGTCGCACTCGTCGGCGATGCCAAACTCGCCCACGCAGCGCGGATTGGTCTTCTGCGCCACGGCAATTACGCGTAGGCCCTCAGCGTTAAGTCCGACGATCTGCTTGCGAATCTGGGCGAGCTTCTCGTCGGTGAGCGGCTGAGCGATGCCATCGATTTCGACAAAGGAGCAGATCTCGAGCATTTCCTCGGCAGCGCCCTTGGTAACCATCTGGGTTTTGCCTTGGGCGTCGGCGACAACTACGCTCAGGCGACGGCGCGAGAAATCGAAGGGAACCTCGTCGACCTTGGTATAGCGGGTGCGCAGACTCTGGCCCAGCATAGAATCGGGCACGACGGTCGAGGGCGTCACATCGGCACGGTCGATTACGGCCAGGTCGATAAGGTTTTTGAGGCCGGTCTGGAAGAAGCTGTTCAAAAACGCATGGCGCAGCACACGTGCGTCCTCGTTGCCATCGGTGTTGAGGTAGCGCTCGAGCACGATGCGGTCTTCGGTGAGGGTGCCGGTCTTGTCGCAGCACAGGACATCCATGGCACCCAGGTTTTGGATCGCCGGCAGCTCCTTGACGATTACTTGGCGGCGGGCGAGGTCCTTGGCGCCCTGCGACAGGCTCGTGGTCACGATGACGGGAAGCATCTGCGGCGTGATGCCCACGGCCACGCTCGTGGCGAACAGCAGCGCGTCGATGGCGTTGCCCTTGGTGGCGGCGTTGATGGCAAAGACGGCCGGCGCCATAACGAGCATGAGGCGTACGAGCAACATGGAGACGCTCGAGACGCCGCGGTCAAACGCGCTCTTCTCGCCGCGCCCGTTGAGCATCTTGGCGATGCCACCCAGGTAAGTATCCGAACCGGTGGCAACGACAAGCGCAATGGCGGTGCCGTTTTGCACGGAGGTGCCGGTAAAGACGATGTTCTTGCAGGCAGAGAGTGGCAGCGCGGAGCCGTCGGCACTCTCGACGACGGTGATGGCGGTGGTCTTCTCGACGGCCTCGCTCTCGCCAGTGAGTGCGGACTCGATCACAAACAGGTCGCGCGCGGTGATGACGCGGGCATCGGCCGGCACCATATCTCCGGCAGAGAGGCGGATCACATCACCGGGGACGAGCTCGTCGAAGGGGATCTCGACGCGCTCGCCGTCGCGCAGGGCGGTGCAAGTGTTGGAGACCAGGTCCTTGAGGGCCTCGGCCGCATTGCCGCTGCGGGCTTCTTGGATAAACTTCATACCGCCCGATACCAGCAACATGATGCCGATGACGATGACCGTGGAGGGGTCGCGCTGCGGCTCGGGCACGGCGAGCACGTCGATGTAGAGCGAGACCAGCGCGAGCGCGGCGAGGATGCCGGCGAAGGGGTCGACAAAGGCGTCGGCGATACGGCGGGCGAGCGTTTTGGTCGGTGCCTCGATGGTGTTGGGGCCGGAGGCGTCCAGACGCTCGGTTGCCTGCTTGGCGGTGAGGCCGTTTGCCGTGGCGTCAAGCAGTACGAGGGCGTCCTCGGCACTATGGGTGGCGGCGAATATGGTGTTCTTAGACAGGCCGGTATGAGCGGCAGGGCGCGCCGTACGGCGGCGCTTGGAGATAGCTTCGAGTACCGTGGCGGTTTTGAGCATCAGCATAGGGTCCTCCTTGTTGAAGGGAGTTAGCGTACGTGTCGTATTTGCTTCAAAAAACCTAGATGTCGCTCACGTCAAGCTCACGAGCCACCACAAAGGGGACAGGCACCTTTGTGGTGGTTTTGACGATCGGTTGGTGGCGCTTATGCGAATACGGAATCCTCGCGGCGTGCCGAGGGCGACATGCAGGTTTTTCGACTAGGACTGCCTTCCATGGCACACCTCCTTAAGGCCGGGCGCAGCGCGCTTTGGGTATCTCGTACCCGTTTCAATCCGCCTGTATTCTTGATGAGGGGGTTTGAAATGTCAACCCCCATTGTTCGGAAAACCATTCCCCCTGACAAAGCCTTTACAGAACGCCGCGGCCTCAAAGCGCGCCCGCATCGACGCTTCGCCTGCGCTAAACTGGAAGGCACGTACGCGATTACGAGAGGAGCCCGCATGGAGGCTTACAAGCAAGAGTTCATCAAGTTCATGGTCGAGTCCGACGTTCTTAAGTTCGGCAGCTTTACGCTCAAGAGCGGCCGCCAGTCCCCGTTCTTTATGAACGCCGGCGCTTATGTGACGGGCTATCAGCTCAAGAAGCTGGGCGAGTATTACGCCCAGGCCATCCACGATAACTTTGGCGACGACTTTGACGTCCTGTTTGGGCCGGCCTACAAGGGTATTCCGCTGGCTGTCGTGACCGCCATTGCCTACCACGAGCTGTACGGCAAGGAGGTTAAGTACTGCTGCGACCGTAAGGAGGCCAAGGACCACGGTGCCGATAAGGGCAACCTGCTGGGTTATGAGCCCAAGGACGGCGACCGTGTGGTCATGGTCGAGGACGTTACCACCAGCGGCAAGTCCATCGACGAGACCTATCCCAAGGTCAAGGCTGCTGCCGATGTCGAGATCAAGGGCCTGATCGTGTCCCTCAACCGCATGGAGGTCGGCAAGGGCGGTGTGACCACCGCGCAGAAGGAGATCGAGGCCAAGTACGGTTTCCCCGTCGCGAGCATCGTCTCCATGGCCGAGGTCGTCGAGACCCTCTACAACCACGAGATCGACGGCAAGGTCGTCATCGACGACGAGCTCAAGACCGCCATCGACGCCTACTACGAGCAGTACGGAGCACGTTAGTTACGGCGTTTTACCAAACGCCGTAACCGGTCGACGCTGCGCGGGCCGCATTTGGACAATCTGACGTTCAACTTCAAGGGCGCGACCAGAAGGTCAGCGCCCTTTCGTTTCACGTCACCTTGTCTCAAATGCGACCCGCTCGCTGTCCGTTCTCTACCTGCGGCGTCGTCTTGCTCCGAATGCGGCTCGCTCGCTGTCGTTGCCGAAACATCGGCGTTGCCGGACTAGTCATTGGGGACGTTCATAAATGACTACTCAGGAATGAGCGTGGATAATCTCCCGTTTTTGGCCTGTGTGCAGGCTCAAAGTGGGAGATTATCCACGCTCGCTTTAATTTGCCTGGGTTGCGATGCCTATCTAATCGGCTCGGCGTCTTCCCTGAGAATCGAAAGATACTCTTCATACCCGTACTGCCGGTATCTCTGTCTTGACTCGTCGAGCGGACGGAGGATACCCAATTCTTCAAATGATTTGACGAGCGAGCTCGCGGTACTCCTGCCGATATCGAGTTGGGCAGCGATGAATGCGGTGTCGACGATGGGGTGCTCTTCAAGAATGCCCAACAGCCTTTGCCCGTTTGCAGCAGTCCTTCCGAGATTTTCGGTAATGGTTGCTGTGGAACGGTTATGGAGGTCAACAAGGTTTTTTAAAGACCCTACCGAGTCCTTCGCACTTTCGAGAAGACTGTTGCAGAAAAACTCTATCCATTCCTCGTAAGTGCCTCTCTCCCTTACGGATGTGAGTTGCCGGTAGTACTCGCTTCGATTTTTCTTGAACTGGAACGATGGATAGAACAAGCAAGAATGAAGAACGCCATCATTGATGAGCATAAGTGTAATGAGAAGCCTGCCCAGGCGACCGTTTCCGTCTAGGAATGGATGGGCAGTTTCAAATTGGTAATGGACGAGCGCCGCCCGCACAATCGGATCCATTTCGACTTGAGGCTCATTGATAAAGCGTTCGAGGTCCTGGAGCGTGTTACTCAAATCTTCAATGTTTGGAGGGACAAACGATGCAGTTGCAATGGTGCAGCCTGAGGGGCCAATCCAGTTTTGTGAGGAGCGCAGCTCGCCTGGATTCTTCTCCGTTCCGCGCACTCCGTCCAGCAGGACCGCATGAACTTGCCTAAGAAGTCTCGTGCACAAGGGCATCTTTTTGAGCAGTTCTACGCCGCGGTCGACAGCACGGACGTAATTCACGACGTCTGCGACATCTTTATGATGGAGTTGTGTTTGCGATGGACTAAGTAGGTCGTCAAACGTGCACTGGGTTCCCTCAATTTGCGAAGAAAGGAGTGCTTCTTTGCGCACGTACATTGCCAGATACATGTCGGCGTTGGGAACAAAGTAGAGCATGCCTTCAAGCTCTCCAAGCTTTCGTGAGCATGCGGAAAGCGTGCGATAGGTTTCCTCGGTGAGGTTTAGCTGCCTCAATGATTGCAAGGGCGTTGGAAAAAACGAATAGTAAGCCAATTTCCCCGATAGATTATTGCGGAGCGTTCCCTGGCCGTTCTCCTCGATTTGCATCGCGCCCTCCATATCTTTAGTGCCGGAAACTCGATATTAGGCCAATCATATCAATTCTAATAACGAGTTTAAGGATTAAATAGTTATTAGAATTGATGTAAACAATCTAATGATGAGAAGTCGTTATTACTTGACCATGGAGCTCGGCTTGGTACAAGGGGGGTTATCCAAAATGAGAGCGGATAATCTCCCGTTTTTGGCTCGGTGACGGCCTCAAAGTGGGAGATTATCCACGCTCGTTAGTTAAGCGTCCGAAAATCCACACTCGCCAAACCTACCAAAAAGGGACAGGTTTATTTTGGCACGTTTCGGTCGGTATCAGGAAGTGCCAGGGACGGGGCGGCGGCAGGACTCGAGAGCGAAAAGAAGTATCGGGTTTGGTGCGCCCGCTTCTGCCCGTCCCGTGCGCAGACGATACTCGGCTTATCGACCCGCGATGCAAAGGAGATGCTCGTCCCACGAGCACTACCGGGAAGGGCTCTCGATTCGAGCCCTCACCTTAGCAATTTGGCCATTTGGCACTATAATCACCATAGGCATGCGCATAACGTTGCGCTTAATCAAGAGGAGAAAACGTATGGGTCTGTTTGACATGTTCAAGAAGAAGGCTGAGCCCGCGGCTGCCGCTGCTCCGGCCTCCATCTCTGCTTCTGCTGGCGCCGACGTGCTGTGCTCGCCCGTCAAGGGCAAGGTCATCAAGATGGCTGACGTGCCCGATCCCGTCTTTGGTGGCGAGGTTCTGGGCAAGGGCTGTGCTGTGTGGCCCGAGGACGATCTGGTCTACGCTCCCTGCGACGGTAAGGTGACCGTCACCATGGGTCACGCCGTGGGTCTGCAGTCCGATAGCGGCATCGAGGTTCTGGTGCACGTTGGTGTCGATACCGTCAACATGAACGGTGACGGCTTCGAGGGCTTCGTCAAGGCCGACGACGTCGTGAAGGCCGGCCAGCCCATTCTCAAGATCGACCGCGCCAAGATCGCTGCTGCCGGTTACAAGGACTGCGTCGTGGTGGCCGTGTCCAACACCGCCGAGTTCGCCGACGTCGAGCTCGCCGTTGAGGCTGAGTCTGCCGTTGCTGCTGGTGACGCCATCGTTAAGGTCGTCCGCAAGTAAGCCGCGGCAACATAAGGGTGTTTTGGGGTGGTCGAATCGTTCGACCACCCTTTTTTATTACAATGCGGCGGAGCGTTTTATTGCGCGTTGGGCGGACCGGTAAACCGTTCGGACGTTAAATCGAGCCGACTGCGCCTTTGCTTTGCCGGGGGTGTTCGTTAGCGGCTAGTATGGCCTTATTGTTACGACGTGCACCGCGTCGGGAGGCGCGGTGCCGCTTGTTGGGAGGAATGTCATGAAGAAGAAGCTGCTGCTTGCGCCCCTGATGGCTGTTCTGGTCGCGTGCGTGGTTGTGCTTTCCGGCTGCGGAGGTCCTTCGGTTGAGGAACTCATCACCGAGGATCTTACGACGCAGTTTGACGAGGTCAAGAACGGTGGCGACGACTTCCTCGCCGGCCTGGAAGAGGCCTCGGGTGACGAATTCGAGCAGCTGGGCATCGATCCCAAGGAGTACGCCAAGAGCTATCTCGAGGGCTTTGACTACAAGATCGGCGACGTGACGGTCGACGAGGACAAGGGCACCGCGACTGCCGAGGTCACCATTACCTGCAAGTCCATGAACCAGATCGTTGAGGATTTTGCCACCCAGTACCAGGAGAAGGTCGCCGCGCTCGATTCGATGCCTTCCGATGACGAGCTGTACAAGATGGCCGGTCAGGTTATGGTCGATGTGACCAAGGCTGCTAAGACCAAGGACACCAAGGTCACCTTCAAGTACTCCTGCAATGACGACGGCGAGTGGTCTGCCGACGATTCCGCAACCAACGAGATGATGAATGCCATGATGAGCTAGTTCGTTGCGGCGTTTTACCAAACGCCGTAACTGCTCGACGCTGCAAACGCCCCTAAGCGGCAATCTGACGTTCAATTTCAAG
>ENA-OYXC01000404-OYXC01000404.1-human-gut-metagenome-genome-assembly--contig:-NODE-404-length-20231-cov-16.834259_pt1 | contig 20231 bp, 13 predicted proteins | sample MGYA00244214_ERZ653415 | MGnify/ENA primary metagenome ERZ653415 (study PRJEB26926, sample SAMN06165016) | human gut metagenome | biome: ENVO:00009003; feature: ENVO:2100002; material: ENVO:00002003... | reverse complement strand
AGGCTCTAAAATCCAGGTATGGACTGACCTACGGAACGGACAAGAGCAATACTAACACTCGCAAATTGCGCAATGCGGAGCGTGCCAAATACGAGATTCACAATGCCGTCAATGATGCATTGGAAGTCGCAGATAGCTGGCAGAAGTTCAAGAATGAACTTGCAAAACGAGGTGTTCGCTTGGAGCTTGTCTATAAGGACAAGGAGAGAACCAAGGTACAAGGCATCCGATTCTGTAAGGACGGATATAGCTTCAAGGGTACGCAGATTAGCCGAGGCTATAGCTTTGGCAAGCTGAATGCAAGGTTTGAGGGAATGGAGAACCATGTATCACCAAAATCCAGCTCTACTCTGCAATACGAACAAGGCTATCACAAGAGCAAACATGAGCCATCCATGTCGGATAGCAGCCAAGACCCTTGGGACGGCATTTCTTCCATTGGACTTTTTGCTTCTGCCAACTCTCAGACCTTTGAGCCTTTCCCAGAGGACGAATCATCCAAGAAGAAAAAGAAGAAACGCAGAAGAGGCTTTAGCCTTTGATGCAAGTTACAAACCATTCAAACAACAAAAGAAATATGAAAGAAGAACTATTGGAAGCCATCTACGGCACAGTTGAGAGATTGGAGCAGAAAGTCGATGAACTTTCTGCTTCACCAAAGAACGCAGGAACGGAAACGGCTCCTGCGAGCAGTGACACGACCAAGTTGGAGAAATTAATCATTGCTATGTTTGGCAAGGAAGAGGAAGTCAGAGGTAAAATATCCAAGTTAAGAGATGCCATTGCTGTTTTTGCAGACCTTATCAAGGTTGAACTTTGCAAAAATGAGCAGCGAAGCAAGCTCTTGGTTGATGCCGTCAAGCAGATGAGACAAGAGAATGATGTTTCCTTAAAGGTATTGCAGGACAAACTTGAAGTGATGAACAATTCATCTCAAAAGAAGGTAGTCACCCATCGCTTTGAGCCAACTTCAAAGTATATTCTTCTTTTCATTGGTGGCTTGGCTCTATCCCTTGTCCTCTCCATTTGGGGCAATCTCACCCAATGGCGAGAGCACCAAGATTGGGAGGAGGCTGACTTGAAGTATAGGGCATTGAAGATGGTGCTTCCATCTGATGACCCTAATATTTGCTATATCGAAAAGAACTTCACTGTATGCAGAAATGAGAACATTATTGATGAAGTAAAAAATCGTGTTGCTGTTTATGAGGATTCTATTCTTCAACACTATAAAATGGTTGAAATAGCGGCATATAAAGATAGTGTAGCCAACAGACTTTGGGAAGAATCAAAGATGATTAAACGTGTTATAGGGCACTCTAAATAGCTTTTTCATAAAGGATATAGAATAAGAATCAAGAGGACTGCATCTTAATTTTGCCTCTTGATTCTGTTCTATTAGTTTAAAAAATAGTAAGGTATTCTCTTCTTTTTAAAAATAAGATAATATACAATGTTGTTTTCTTTGTTCTTGGCATTTAATACTATTTGATTTTCACTTCTTGCCTTGTATGTAGATTCTGCAAGTGTATGATTAGCCAACAACGATTCTAAGTTCTTCAATAAAGTAGGATTATTATTGTTTAGGTCTAATTGTAGCTTATTAACTCCATTGTAAATATTGTTGAAAGAAAAAGTCAAACTATATTTTTCGTTTGTTTTTTCAAATAAGTAATGCCCTTTTTCTATGAGGTTAAAATTATTGTCAAACATATATAAATCATTTGTGCAATTATAGACCATATATACATATACACTTGAAGAAAAGGGGGGACGGACAGGATTGCCGACTTGAAAAGTACAATATGCATCTGTTATTTTTACTGTACTGTTTGCTATATTTTTTGTAATCTTGTCATAAACGGAAATTTTAGTTATACCTTTTGCTATAGGATTAATTGTTAGTGTATTTTGCGAGTAATTAATATTTAAAATAGAAGCATCTTCAACATTAATTTCATAGTCTCCACTTCCTTGTAATGCAATTTGACTTATTTCACCTATAGGACACTCTGTATATCTTTCCATTTCAATTTTGCTAATCGTATCTCTACTTTCATTACATGATACAATAAAAACAGAAATGAACACACTAAATATGATAAATCTTTCCATAATACCGACATAAAAGAGCGGAAGTCATAATAAAGACTTCCGCTTATAGAATGAGTTATATTTATTTACTATGAATTTCTGTAATTTCCCAAAAATTCATATTGTATGTACCTAAAGAGGTTTCAAAATCGGTCGATGTATCGGCATTTACTTTATAATAGCCATTATCTGGACCTCCCCATCCCATATTGGCATGAAAATACAGGTCATAATTTTTTAAAATCTCTCTTGTTGTCTTTTGGCATATTGCATACCCATCTATCACCCATGCATGTGACCCCTTTTTAGCTGTTGCTGTTGCTGCATGTGTTCCTCCCATTATAGCAACACATGGCATTTTCTCATTTACATTAATTGTTGTAAGTAATGGGTCTGGAGCATATTTACTATAATATTGTCCACAAGATACATAATTCTTCAAATAGTTAAGTAACTCTAGTGAACCTGTAGAACTACTACCGACTGTAGGAATAGATGTATCCTCATATCTCCCGTATTCTCGTTCTATATAATTAGGATAACTCCCTGTTTTCTCATACATATCCTTTATGAGAGTTGTAACCATCTTAATGCTTTTAGAATCTCCATTATAATCTATTGTAGGTTGTGCTGTTAAATAATCCCAATCAATATCAACATCACCGATTTTTATATTTGGCGCAACTGCGGCTAATGCTTGTGCACCAGCAATGATTCCGCATCCTGCAGGATAGTAAGATTCGAAGTAATATTTTTCACTAAAAGGTACATATGCTTTTGGAAGCAATCTGTTATAAGGCTCGTCTTGTGACCATTCCGTTTTTGTCACAGGACCGATTAATTTTATTATACGACTTTGAGGCTTTTCATAAGCAACTGAACGTGTTCCAATCTGCTTAGTATTGCACACCTTTTCAATATCATTCTTATTTAAGGAATCCTTGCCGAGAGCTTTTGCTATCTTCTTTAATGATGAAATTCTTTTACTCTCATATTCAGAAATTTCAGACACCAAAGTAGCCTCTGATAGCTTAAGCATCATTCCTGCACCTGTTTCATCACGATTCTCGAATTTTCCATTTGGAACATAGGCGATAACACCTGCGTTTCTTTCGTCTGCAGAAACAATAGCATATCCTTCTTGTCCTGAATTAGAAACTTTAACTCGACACATAGGTATACTGTCAAAACTTAATCCACCACTACGTGTAACAAGGTTTGAAGCATTTTTGACAAAGTACTTAGACTCTATTGAAAGTTGTGGAGAGCTTGCACTACGAGTATTTCCATTCACCGAGTGCGAAAAATCAAGCACCATTTGAAGAACTTCTTCTTCATCTAATGTTCGTGGATTGTCTAAAGCTATGCTTGCTAATTCCTCATCTGAAAATTCGATTTTGGAACTCGCAATGTCTGAAGATGAAAAGTCCTCAGTGTCTGTACATGACAGAAATGCGCAAGCGCAAATCAAAGGTAAAAAGATTTTCTTCATAATCCTTAATATTTTAAATCCATTAATAACTTTTGTATTATAAACGATAATTTTGCCAAATCATTGCACTTAAACATATTAAGTTTGCATCTTTTAACTTAATTAACACAAAATGCAAAACCTCGTATGTTAAGGTTCTCTAATAGTTGCATTGGACTATCATTTTTCCAGAAATTAGGTTTATCTTTGCACTCGTAATCAAAGCGTTCTTTGTATATTGCAAAGTTGTGAAAGAAAAAGAATATAGCTCGTTTCTAAATCGTTAGCAGTTACATTCTTTAAAGTACTTAACTCGCTGATATTCAATAAATAAAATATTTTGCTGTGACTCCTCATGTGCCAGGACAGCGGCTTGGTGATACCACATTTCTTTCCCAGTCTTTTGAGCGAATCCATACAACTTTGGTAGTTGGGTACTGGAAACACCCTACCGTCTTCACACAATCCACGGTATTTTTCCATAATTTGCTTGGGATAATCAAGCAACTTGATGTTGGCTTCCGTTCCTGTCTTCTGTCGATGGATAACAATCCATTCACCTTCATCGAAAAATTCCTTGATGTTCTCTTCCTTCAAGTTGTACAGATCAATGAAAGCGAGACCTGTAAAACAACAGAACAGGAACAAGTCACGCACCATACTCATCTTCTTTCTTGTGATAGGTGTTTCCATCAACAGGTGAATCTCTTCTTTGCTCAGAAACTCTCTTGTGGTCTCTTCTTCCTTGTACTCATATCGTCTGAATGGGTCTTTTACGAGCCATTCATTATCTATGGCACGGAATACCATTGCACGGAGATTGCGGACAAACACCATCGCAGAGTTTATCTTCAAGTGCTTGTCGGTTCTGAGAAAAGTCTCGTAGTCTGTGATAAAAGGCAGCGATAACTCTTTCAGAGCAATATCCTTCACATGGTAATGCGTCTGCAAGAACTCGCCCACATAGGCACACCCAATTCTATACTTCGTGTATGTACTCAAAGATTTCATGCCAGCCTTATATTGCTTTTCCATTTCATCACGGCTTTGAGAATAGACTTTCATCAGTGTATGGCAACGATACTCCAAGCCAAGAAAGGCGTTCTTCACCTTGTCGGCAGTGACGAAGTTGTCCCTGTCCATAATCTCCTGATAATGCTTACTGATACTCACACGCATCTTGTCCAATTTGCGGTTCACTTCCAAAGCCTGCATACTCTTACCTATCATGCGTCCGCCCTTGGTGTCCCACAAATCTGGATTGGCAGTTGTCTTGCAACTGAACTGCGCCTGTGTTCCGTCCACTGTGATACGTCCCATAACTGGAACAGTACCATCTTTCTTTACTACCTGTCTTTTGAGGTAGAAGATAATTGAAAATGTACTCTTCATAACGTCATTCTTTTTTGCGTTCAAAATTAATACATGAAGAGTCTTTTCTTGCTACGCATTTCACTGCAGAACACGGCAAATTTGGTTCGTAACCAAAAATCTTACGTTACTCACTAGTAACTCACTATAAATCAGAGTATTCAAATTCAATTCGTAACCTTCCTTATTCTTCCGAACCTCAACATTCACCATTGGGGGTATAGGTTACGGATAGGTAACGTTCCTCTGTCTCATCTTGTCGTATTCCTGTCTTCGTCTGTCCTCGCCACTTTTAACCAAAATGAGGAAAGTAACTGATAACCAGTAAACTTTCCTCATTCTTCTCTCAAACACTTTTTATATGTACTTTCACCGAATAAAACAACAAAAAAAAGAGGCTACGACACTTACTGCCGTAGCCTCTTTTCGTATCTATATATTGGTGAGGGTGTATCAAATTAATACTGTAATTTAAAATTCGACTGTACAAATCGTAGGAGGCTACGGCATTCCTGCCGTAGCCATTAGCAACAGAAATACAACTTGTTACTGCGATGGCTACGGCAAGAATGCCGTAGCCTCCTACAAACAGAGCCTTACTTCACGCCAATCTCCTTGAGCAGACGCTCTGCGTTGCCCCACTTATCCATGAGGAAGAGCATGTAGCGGATGTCCACACCGATGCAGCGAGCCAGACGCTTGTCGAACCAGATGTCGCTTGAGAGCGAATCCCAGTTGCCGTCGAACGCCAGACCGATGAGGTTGCCGTTGCCGTCGAACATCGGCGAGCCGGAGTTGCCGCCGGTGATGTCGTTGTTGGTGAGGAAGCAGAGCTGCATCTTACCCGTTGTCTTGTCGGTGTACTTGCCGAAATCGGGCGAAGAAAGGAGCTGCTTCATCACTGGCTCTGCCTGATAGTCGATGGTACCCTTCTCGCCAGCCTCCATCTTGCGCACGATAGACGAAGCATCGGTGTAGTAGCCCGACGGTTCGCCACCCAGCAGATAGCCGCCTACCTGACCGTATGACAGACGCATCGTGAAGTTGGCGTCAGAGTAGTGAGGCAGTTCCTGCTCGTAGCGCACCTTGGCGTCGCAGAGGTAACGCTCCTGCTCCTCAATCTCTTCATACACGCTGTTTATAACACTTCTACACTTGTCGTAGACAGCCTTCACAGCCTTCGCATACTGATAGCCGGGGTCTTTGGCGAGTGCTTTCTCGGTGAGCTTAATCTTCTTTCCGCTCTTCATCACTACGGATGTAGCCCACAACCAGTCGACATACTTGCGTGTGTCGCCGCCGAACTGCTCCGCAATGGTGGTGTAGAACTCAGGCAGCTCTTCCTTTGCGACATACTGGCGGAAGTTGTCGATGAGCGCAGCCTGCACGTCCTTGTCGAGAGCCGCGTCCCACTCGGCGCTGTTGTCGGGGAAGCTATAGTAGGTCTTCGACTTGCTGCCCTTCTCTGGCATCATGCCGATGAGTGTGAGCGCACGAGTGTTGAACTCGCTGGTGCGTGAGAATGTCTCGCGCCATACGGTGCTGAGCTTGTCGGCATCGAAGCGCTTTGCGTAGAGATTCTTCATCTTCTCGAAGTCGAGCTTGCCCTTCAGGTAGCCGGTCCACTTCTGATACTCCTGGATGCGGTCCTCGAAGTCAGCCTTCTGGCGGATGATACCCACGGAGTCGATGCACTTGTTCATACCGAGCGAGTTCTTCCAGTAGTTGGAGCTCTGTGCGTACTTCGAGTCGTACTTGATGCGCACAGCCTCGTCGGCACGCATGTGGCGTATCATCACCTCCTGCTTCACGCCGCGTATCTGGGCACGCGGAGCGTTCTCGGCGTCGCGCATCTCGCATATGCCGTAGCTTGAGAGGTAGCGTTCGGTAGAACCTGGGTAGCCGATAGTCATGGCGAAGTCGCCCTCCTTGTATCCATCCATCGACACCTTAGCCCAGTGCTTCGGCTTGTAAGGCACGTTGTTCTTCGAGTACTTAGCCGGTCCGTTGGTGTTCGGGTCGGCATAGATGCGGAACACCGAGTAGTCGCAGGTCTGGCGCGGCCACATCCAGTTGTCGGTCTCGCCGCCGAACTTGCCCATCGACTTCGGTATGGTGAACACGAGGCGCAGGTCGCGGAAGGTGCGGTATGTCGTAGCGTAGTACTTGTTGCCCTCGTAGAACGGCTTGATCTCGAGGTCGAGCGACGGATCCTGCTCGTGCACCTCCTTGATCATCTGGTTCTCCACCTCGTTGAGCAACTTCTCGCGCTGCTCGTTGTTCATCTCGTTGAAGCCGCGTGCGGCGAGCATTTCCGTGATGTCCTTCTGGTCTACCATGAAGCTTACGAACATATCCTTGTTCGGCAGCTCCTCCTCGAAGGTCTTTGCGTAGAAGCCGTTGAGCATGTAGTCGTGCTCCACGGTAGAGTGCGAGCGGATAGCCTCAAAGCCACAGTGGTGGTTGGTGAAGACGAGTCCGTCGGGCGACACTACGACGCCAGAGCAGTAGCCCGAGAAGTTGACAACGGCGTTCTTGATGGCGTCCTCGCTCTTGTAGAGCTGGTCGTAAGAAGGGGTAAAGCCATAGCTCTTCATCTGCTCGTACACCGCCTGCGGCAGGTTGTAGAGCGTCCACATGCCTTCGTCGGCATGAGCGGCAGCCGATGAGAGCGCAAGGGCTGCAGCGAGGAACAGATTCTTTTTCTTCATAATATTTAAAGTTGGTGTTTATATAATGTTATCTTAAAGCGAAAGACTGCGGTCTTTGCGCCGACCTTTTCAGACCGACGCAGCCTACTAACGGAAATACTTGCCCACTACGGGCAGACTCTTCAGCGGCAGGTCGTGGTAGACGATGTGGCCGATGAACGCCAGGACGAGTGCGGTGTTCACTGCAAGCGCAGCCCACTGGGGCAGATTGTCGTTGGAGAGCGTCATGAGGAAGTAGAAGAGTGCCGTGATAGCCACGTACACGCCTATCGACTTCAGCGGATAGTTGATGGGATACTTGCGCTGACCGACGAGATACGACAGCACCATCGCCGTGCCGTAGCCTGCCACGCCGCCCCATGCACACGCCATGTAGCTGTACTTGGGCACAAAGAGCACGTTCACCATCACTAACACCAAGCAGCCGGCAGCTGAGAACCATGCACCATAGATAGTCTTGTCGATGAGCTTGTACCAGAACGAGAGGTTGAAGTAGACACCCATCATTATCTCGGCAGCCATCACGATAGGCACGACGCGCAGTCCGGGCCAGTAGCTCTCGTTCGGGATGATGAAGCGCAGTATGTCGATGTAGGCGATAACGACGAGGAAGGCAAGCAGCGTGAAGATGATGAAGAACTTCATCGCCGTGGCGTAGGTCTCGCGGTTGTCCTTATCTTTCGACTTGCCGAACACGAAAGGTTCGTAAGCGTAGCGGAACGCCTGCGTAATCATCGCCATGATCATGGCAATCTTCGTAGCCGCACCGTAGATGCCGAGCTGCGTCTTCTCGTCGGCTCCGTCGTAGAGGTAGGGGAAGATTATCTTGTCGAGTGTCTGGTTGAGGATGCCGGCTATGCCCAACACTAACAGAGGCATGGCGTAGCGCAGCATACGGCGCCACAACTGCACGTCGAAGCGCCAGCGGAAGCCCGTCAGCTCGCGCCAGAAGCAGAGCAGAACGACGGCTGTACAGATGAGGTTGATGTAGAACACCATGCCCACATCGAGCGTGAACTGCGCATCGTACAAGCCGAACGGGTTCAGCTTCAGTGCCGGCAGCACGATGAGGTAGAGCAGGTTGAGCACGATGTTCAGCACGATGTTCACCAGCTGTAACGCCGCGAACTTTATAGCCTTCTTCTTATAGCGCAGATAGGCGAACGGTATGCACTTGAACGCGTCGATAGCCACGCAGACGAACATCACAGCCACCCAACTCTGGTGGTCGGGGTACTTCATGAACGTAGCTATCTGTGGCAGGAAACTGAACACGAGTGCCACGAACAACGCCGCCGTCATGCCTACGGAGATGAGCACCGTAGAGTAGACGGTCTGCGGGTTCTCCTCCGTCTTGTTCACATAGCGGAAGAAGGTTGTCTCCATACCGTACGTAAGGATGACAAGCAGCAGCGCCGTGTAGGCATAGATGTTCGTAACGACACCATATTGTCCGCCGCTCGCGACGAACGCTGTGGTCTGGATGGGCACCAGCAGATAGTTGATGAAACGGCCCGCAATGCTGCTCAAGCCGTAAATGGCGGTGTCCTTTGCTAAACTCTTTAAATTAGCCATGATTTAAAAGTAAAAAAGTAAAAAAGTAAAAAAGTAAAAAGAATTAGAATCTCGTTACTTATTAACAGTTCAACTCTTCTGATACAATCCACTTTATTTACTTTTGTTTGAAATATTATTTGTCTTTATTTTATTAATTATATTAACCAACGTTCCCGTTATTGTTTTCACATCATTGAGCAATGATTCGTATTGCTTTAGCGATATAAAATCAGATTCGTGCAATAAGTCGAGCCAATACATCGTTTCAGAAGCCTCTTTCAATGCAATACTCAACTTACAGATATAATCAGCATCGCTTTGAGCGAATCTGCTTTCCGCAATATTAGCCCCAATACTTGTTCCACATCTATATATTTGTTTAGACATTACGTATTCCTTTCTTTCGTCTTTCAGATATACGTATAGTCTGATAACCCTTAATGCGAACTTCTTACTCAGCTCAAATACAACACTCCTTGCCATAATCCCTCCCTTTTTACTTTTTTACTCTTTTACTTTTTTACTCTTAAAAGAAAAGGTAGCATATTGCGATTGCCGCAATCACGCCAGCGAGGTCGGCAAGCAGACCGCAGGCTACGGCGTGGCGTGTGTAGCGCACGCCGACACTGCCGAAGTAGACGGCGAGGATGTAGAAGGTAGTATCGGTGGAGCCCTGGAAGATGCACGAGAGGCGACCCACGAACGAGTCGGCACCGTATGTGGTCATGGCATCGACCATCATGCCGCGGGCTCCACTGCCCGAGAGTGGCTTCATAAGTGCCGTGGGCAGCGCCCCGACGAAGTCGGTGTTGCAGCCCAAAGCCTCAACGCCCCACTTCACGCCACCGATGAGCATGTCCATTGCACCCGAAGCACGGAACACTCCGATGCCCACGAGTATCGCCACGAGGTAAGGTATGATGCGCACAGCCGTAGAGAAGCCGTCCTTTGCGCCCTCGATGAACGCATCGTACACGTTCACCTTCTTGCGCATACCGGCAAGGATGAACACCACGATGATAAGCATCAGCAGTATGTTAGCCACCGACGTGCTCACGACGTTCATCTGCGCCTTGTCCATAGCCGAGAAGCCCCAGATGATGGTGGCTACGGCAAGCGAGAGTCCGCCTAACGTGAGCAGCATCGTGCGGTTGAGCAGGTTGATGCGCTGATAGAGCGAGGTGACGATGATGCCGGCGACGGTAGAACAGAACGTAGCAAGCAGTATGGGCACGAAGACATCAGTAGGCTGTGCTGCGCCAAGCTGCGCACGGTACACCATGATGCTCACCGGTATGAGTGTCAGACCCGACGTGTTCAGCACAAGGAACATTATCATCGGGTTCGTAGCCGTGTCCTTCTTCGGGTTCAACTCCTGCAGCTGCTCCATAGCCTTCAGTCCGAGTGGCGTTGCGGCGTTGTCGAGTCCGAGCATGTTGGCAGCCACGTTCATAAAGATGCTGCCCGTGACGGGATGCCCCTTCGGTATGTCGGGGAACAGTCGGGAGAACACGGGCGAGAGCACACGTGCCAGCACGTTCACCACCCCACCCTTCTCGCCTATCTTCATTATGCCGAGCCAGAGCGAGAGCACACCGGTGAGTCCGAGCGATATCTCGAACGCCGTGCGCGAGGTGTCGAACGTAGAGTTCATGATTGCAGGGAACACCTCCGTATCGCCCATGAACACAAGTCGCACAAGGGCTATGCAGAAGGCGATGAGGAAGAACGCAATCCAGATATAGTTGAGTACCATTCTTTGTTATGTATTAGTTCTACGCTTATTATATATTAGTTCAATATGCAAAATTACATTATTATATCGAGAAACAGCAGTAACGAAACTCTATTTATTTTGCAAAATATGAGAAAACGTGTGTGGCTATGTAAAATAAAAGTTGTACATTTGCACGTATTAGTAAACGGAAAGCAATGGAAAGAATCGGAATATTCGTCGGATCGTTCGACCCGTTCACCATCGGTCACGACTCTATCGTGCACCGCGCCCTGCCGCTCTTCGACCGCCTTGTCATCGGCGTGGGCGTGAACGAGAAGAAGCGCTACATGCTCACGGCGGAGGAGCGCGTGGAGACTATCAGAGGGCTGTATGACGGCGAGAAGAAGATAAGCGTGGAGCAGTACAGCGACCTGACTGTCGACTTTGCTCAGCGCCACGGGGCGCAGTTCATCGTGAAGGGCGTGCGCTCGGTGAAGGACTTCGAGTTCGAGCGCGAGCAGGCTGACATCAACCGCCGACTCACGGGCATAGAGACCGTGGTATTCTACGCTCTGCCAGGCATGGACAGCGTGTCGTCAACGGTGGTCAGGGAACTGAAGAACTTCGGAAGAAGCGTGGATTCTTTTCTCCCGAAAAAGAATCTGACAAGATGGTGAGATGGTGAGATGTTGACATTAGTGCATATCTCACAACAACACATCTCAACACCACACCATCTCAACACCTCAACACCACAACACCTCAACATAACGACATAACAACATCAAGAATATGATTACATACAACGTAGACGGCGTGAAGATGCCGAAGATAAAGAAGCGTGAGACAACAGCATGGATACGTGCCGTTGCCGCTACATACGGCTACAAGGTTGGCGAAGTAGGCTATATGTTCGTAGACGACGAGAAGATTCTCGAAGTGAACAACGAGTACTTGGGTCACGACTACTATACAGACGTGATTACGTTCGACTACGACGAGCCGGGCATCGTGAGTGGCGACATCGTCATCTCGCTCGACACGGTGCGCACCAACGCCGAGAAGTTCGGCAAGCAGTACGACGACGAGCTGCACCGTGTGATCATCCACGGCATTCTGCACCTTTGTGGCATCAACGACAAGGGTCCGGGAGAGCGCGAGATAATGGAGGACGCAGAGAACAAGGCACTCACTATGCTGCAGAGCCTCTGCTGAGATATTCTCCCACAGATGCGCACAGATTGCAAGGGTGCGTAGAAATCAACAACGGATTAAGCGGATTAAACGGATTTTTCTTCATTGCGGAGAAATCCTATTAATCGGTTTAATCCGTTTTTGCTTTTAACGTAGCAGGGGGTGCAGCAGTCTCTGCTGCACCAACCAAGTAAATGATGCTATCTATTCTGTGGGTGCACTTATTGCTCGGTGGGTGCACTTATTGCTCGGTTGGGGTGCACTTCTTGCTCTGGCAAGCGGCAAAGCCGAGCGGAGACAAGTGCACCCCCTGAAATCGCCACAACTTAGAATTGTGCCTACTTGACTACAAGACTCGTGAGACGTTCCTCAGCGAAGAGGTCTTGTGCCACGCATTGCAGGTCGGCAGCAGTGAGCGCATCGATACGCTCGCAGAGTGCCGTCACGTCTTTCTTCCACCCATAGTGGAGGTAGCTCTTGGCAAAGTCGAGGGCGAACGACTCGCGCGAGTCGCAGGCGATACCTATCTGTCCGCGTATCTGTCGTTTTGCAGCACGCAGTTGCGCATCGCTAAGCGGTCGTTGCATCACCTTATCCAGCTCGCGGCGTATTAGTCGGAGGCAGCGGTTCACGTTCTTCGGGTCGCAACCGAAGTAGACCGCCCATAGACCTGTATCGCTATAGCTCTGCGCCATACTCTCCACGGTGTAGACAAGGGCGTTGCGCTCGCGCAGCGACACATTCAGACGCGCCGTCATGCCCGGTCCACCGAGTATGTTGTTGAGCAGATAGAGTGCTATGCGGCGCTCGTCGTGCACGTCGTAGGCACGTGTGCCCACCATCACGTGCGCCAGGTGAGTGTCCATATGGTGCTCTATGTGCTGCGCCACGTATGGCGGCAGCGTAGCGGCAGATTGCTTGCAATCGCAGCACGCTTCATCTGCAGCCACAGTGTTGGCACGCTCAAGCAGTCGCACCAGTCGCGCGAAGTCGACATCGCCATACGCAAAGAACACACTGTTCGCGGGACGATAGTAGCGGCGTGTGAAGCGCAGCGCGTCAGCCGTGGTGTAACGGCGCAGCTTCTCCGCCGTGCCAAGTATGTTGTGCCCGAGCGGATGACCGTTGAAGACGGCGTTCTCGAAGAGGTCGTAGACGAGCTCGGCAGGCGAGTCGTTGTAGCTCTCTATCTCGTCGACAATCACCTCCACCTCCTTGTCTATCTCCGCCTGCGGATAGGTACTGTGGAACACGATATCGGTGAGCAGGTCGACCGCGCGACCGATGTTGTCCTTCAACACGGCAGCATGATACACCGTCTCCTCCTTATTGGTGAAGGCGTTGAGGTCGCCCCCCACACTCTCCAAATGACCGAGTATCTTCATCGAGCTACGTCGCTCCGTACCTTTGAAGGTGATATGCTCGCAGAAGTGCGCCATGCCTTCCTCGCGTCCGAGCTCCTCGTCGCGTGTGCCGGCACCCACAGCGTAGCCGCAATATACCACGGGTTGAGCCGACGGCAGGTGGATTATGCGCAATCCGTTAGCCAGAGTATGTGTATTATAGTTCATATTCATTGTATTTAACATACAAAATTACAATTTTTGATAGTTTCCGCCAAATTTGTAGTAACTTTGTTGTCAGAACTTTAAACCGCACATATACAATCAACAATATAATTATGAAACACTTGCTTTTGACGTTGGCAATTGCCGGTATGACCCCATGTCATATCTACGCAGCCAACGAAACAGACAAGGCTACTGAGCCGACCTTTACCGAGTGGCACGACCTGTCGGTGAACAATGTTAATCGCTTCGCTACACGCACATCGTTCTTTGCTTACGAAAACCGCGAGGCTGCGCTGAAAGGCGACCGTGACAAATCGAGCAACTTCCTTTCTATCGAGGGCGACTGGCACTTTCAGTGGGTGGAGAACGCTGACCAGCGTCCTACCGACTTCTTCCGCACCGACTACGACGACGCGGCATGGAAGACTATGCGCGTGCCGGGCATTTGGGAACTGAACGGATACGGCGACCCTGAGTACGTGAACATAGGCTTCGCATGGCGTGGACACTTCAAGAACAATCCTCCGATGGTGCCTACCAAGGACAACCACGTAGGTTCGTACCGACGCACTATACGCATACCCGACTCATGGGACGGACGCCAGGTGATTGCTCACTTCGGCTCGGTGACATCGAACATGTACCTCTGGGTGAACGGCAAGTTCGTGGGCTACGCAGAGGACTCGAAGTCGGCAATGGAGTTCGACATCACACCATACCTTAAGAAGGGCGACAACCTCATCGCTTTCCAGTCGTTCCGCTGGTGCGACGGCTCGTACAGCGAGGACCAGGACTTCTGGCGTCTCTCGGGCGTGGCACGCGACTGCTTCCTCTACTCGCGCTCGCAGACTGCTCATGTCGACGACGTGCGCGTGACGCCCGACCTCGATGCCGAATACAAGAACGGATCGCTCGCCGTTGCACTCAAGGCGAAGGGCAACGCAAAGTTCCTCATCGACCTCATCGCGCCTGACGGAGATGTGGTGAGCCGCAAGATTATCAACTCGTCGAAGGTGAAGAAGCAGAAGGGACGCAACGTGGCTGTAGTAAACGCTACGGTGAAGTTCGACGTGGAGAACCCACTGAAATGGACTGCCGAGACTCCTAATCTGTACAAGGTGGTGGTAACGGTGCAGCAGGACAACAAGGACGTAGAGTCGGTGCCGGTACGCACGGGATTCCGCAAGGTGGAGATAAAGAACAAGCAGCTGCTCGTGAACGGCCAGCCGATACTCATCAAGGGTGCCAACCGCCACGAGATAGACCCCGACGGCGGATATGTCATCTCGCGTGAGCGCATGATTGAGGACGTGAAGCTGATGAAGCAGTTCAACGTGAACGCCGTGCGCACATGCCACTACCCCGACGACCCTTACTTCTACGAGCTTTGCGACGAATACGGCCTGTACGTATGCGCCGAGGCCAACCAAGAGAGCCACGGCTTCTTCTACGACAGCGATGCCATCACTACAACCAAACTCTTCGCCAAGCAGATTATGGAGCGTAACGAGCACAACGTACACAACCAGTTCAACCATCCGTCGGTTATCTACTGGTCGATGGGTAACGAGACTGCCGACTCGAAGAACTTCACTGCCGTGAAGAAGTGGATCAACGAGTTCGATCCGTCGCGCCCCGTACACTACGAGCGTGCCATCCTCGGCGATAACACCGACTTCTACGCTGAGATGTACATCACACCGGAGGCTGCCGAACGCTATGCCAAGGATCCGGCAAGCCCGAAGCCGATGATTCACTGCGAGTACGCACACGCCATGGGCAACTCTTGCGGTGTGATGCAGGACTACTGGGACCTCATACGCAAGTATCCTATCTATCAGGGTGGCTTCATCTGGGACTTCGTCGACCAGGGCTTGCGCGGCAAGGATGCCAAGGGCAACATGATATACAACTACGGCGGCGACTTCAACTCATACGACCCGTCGGACAACAACTTCAACTGCAACGGCTTCATCTCGCCCGACCGCAAACCGAACCCGGAGGCTTACGAGGTAGGCTACTGGTATCAGAACATCTGGACCAAGCCTGCAAACCTCGCCGAGAAGAAGTTCAACGTCTACAACGAGAACTTCTTCCGTCCGCTCGACAACGTATCGCTATCGTGGGCTATCGTGGCTGACGGCATCGAACGGCAGAACGGCACCATCGCCGACCTCTCTGAGGTGAAGGCGCAAAGCTCTGCCGACTTAACATTGCCGTACAACCTCGACAACCTCAACGAGGCGAACGACGTAATGCTCAATATCGAATACCGTCTGAAGAACGACGAGGGACTGCAGAAGGCTGGCGACGTAGTGGCTTACCAGCAGTTCGCGCTGCGCGAAGCAAAGGGTGCCGACCTCTCACTCAGCGAGAACGAGGCGAAGGCTCTGAAGGCGGTGAAACTCATCGACAAGAAGAAGGAACCACTGCTCACGCTGCAGGCGCAGAACTTCACGCTCGCCTTCGACCGCGCTACGGGCTTCATCACACGCTACGAGGTGGGCGGCAACTCGCTCCTCGGCGAGGGCGGTTCACTCAAGCCTAACTTCTGGCGCGCTGTAACCGACAACGACATGGGCGCACAGTCGCAGAACAACTTCGCTGCTTGGCGCACTCCGAAGATGAAACTTCGCTCGCTCACAGTTGATAAAAAACTGAAGACTGTAGTAGCTGTGTACAACATGCCGGCTGTGAAGTCTACACTCACACTCACATATCAGGTAGAGGCTAACGGCACACTCGTAGTTACTCAGGATCTGAAGACCACTCCAGGCGCAAAGGTGTCGGAGATGCTCCGCTTCGGTATGGTGATGAACCTGCCTTACGACATGGATCAGGTGCAGTGGAACGGACGCGGACCGGTGGAGAACTACTCCGACCGCAAACTCTCGCAGAACGTAGGCATCTACCACTCTACTGCCGACCAGCTCTTCTATCCGTATGTACGTCCGCAGGAGACCGGAACGATGAGCGACCTGCGCTGGTGGAACCAGACCAACAAGGACGGCGTGGGCTTCCGCGTAGAGAGCGACAAGCGCTTCTCGGCATCGGCTCTGCACTACGACCTGCTCACCCTCGATGAGGGCGCAGAAAAGAAGCAACGCCACTCGCAGTCGTTAGAGAAGTCGAAGTACACCAACCTCTTCATCGACCTCGTGCAGTCGGGTGTCGGCGGTGTAGACAGCTGGGGCGGCGACGGACGCGCCCGCAAGGGTCACCGCGTGGAGTACAAGGACTATACTTTCAGCTTCCGACTCGCTCCAAAGACACTTTATTAATAAAGCAGGGTGCGTTAACATAACGGCACTCATCCGACCATATAATTACCACGCTACTATCTGGTAGCGTGGTAATTTTGTTATTGCCCTACCTTTATTTTACTATATAGCACAAAAAAAATGCATTTATATTTGTATTGTTAAAATTAATCATTAAATTTGCAAAGTCATTATCTGAGTTTCATTATCAAAAGACGTTGTAACACAACATCAAAAGGATATGATTTAGGTATTGACATATATACATATAAGGCGTTACTGACGCTTTGGTTTTGACGATTCGTGAACTTCGCAACTTCCCAAATGTCTGTCAAGAACAAAGCAACGGAAACGCCTCATGGGATGTATTGTATACAGCCTTCATTGGCTTCGGGCGATTCTTGTCGCTCGTCGTCAGAATAGGGATATTATATATTTACATCTACGTGGGGCTTTCAGCGTTGCTCGTTTCGACAGACATGGCAATGCGAAGGCCTACGAATCGTGGAACGAGCAACAGACTGGCTCCACGCTTTTTTGTATATATACTTCCAATACATTACTAACAACGCCTAATTGGAGCTAATAGGCATTATAACTAACTAATTATGAAAACAAAATTTTTATTATTCTTTGCTCTGTTATTTACAATGGGCAGCGTGTTAATCAGTTGCGGTAACGATGATGACGATTCTGCAATTGGTGGTGATACCGGAGGGGAAAGTACCGAAATCAAAACTGATTATACAGCTACGAAACAGGTCAAGACGGTAGAGCTTACAAAAAAAAACACTATCAGCATCTATGTAGACTTTAATAGAAGTTATTATTTGTCATATATTGATGGAAAGTTATGTTTGTTGCCGTATGAAAGATATAACGGTTATTGGGATGTTAGGTATAACAAAAATTATTTTCACTATAATGACCACTCAACAGTCACTACATCTGATGTTGGAAAAGTCTCAGGACTATCAGATATTACTGGTTATTATCCTGCTGATCAGGATAGAGCTTGCTTTTCTATAATTCAACCATCACATGGTTATTCTATGTCATTTAAAACGGAGGATGATGAGATTAAGCATCTAAGAGTATATTGCAGCAAGATAAAATTAGACGAAAATGGAAGCATAAAATCAGTGACTATCCAATATCAGCTCTATTAATTAAATTATCCCATTTAGGTATAAGAAGTTTCACCTAATCAACTATAACAACCTTATTTAGTTGTATGACTCTTAAGCCGTCCTATTTGCGTGGATGGCTTAAGAGTCATTATTTACTCAGAATTGGCGGAATATTAGGCACTTTAATATCAGCCCTTTTTATTTTTCGTCTTCTTTCTCCGTTCCTTCGTCCTTCTTCTCCGGATGGAGTATCTTCTTCACGGTCTCGCCGATGGGCAGTTGGTCGAGCACGCCGAGACTCGGCGCAACGGTCTTCACGAGCGAGTTGAGGAAGTTGCCGGTTGCGCCGTCGCCACCGTCGAACACCGTGACGTTGCCGAGCTGCATCTTCTCGAACGCCTTGACCTGCTCGCCTGCAATCTCCTTCCACTGGTCGACCATCTTGTATTGGATGGCGATAGCCGGGTTGAGCTCGGCAGCCTTCACCATTGCCTGGAAGCCGTCAGCCTCAGCCAGGAGCGACATCTTCTTACCCTCAGCCTCAGCCTCAAGACGCATGCGTATCGCCTTTGCTTCGGCTTCTGCCTGCGCCAGCGTTGCCTTTGCCTTCGCTTCTGCCTCGCGGATAACCTTCTCGGCTACGGCATCGGCTTGCAGGATAGCCTCCTGCTTGGCAACTTCAGCCGGCACAATCTTCTCTGCCTTCAGCGATGACTCTACCTTCAGAGCCTTCGCCTCCTCCACTTCCTTCTGTGCTCTCTCGCGAGCGGTCTGCACGGCAGCCTCCGAACGTGCTGCAGCCTCACCAGCCTCCTTGTCGGCATTGGCTTGAGTGACGGAGAGCTGGGCGTTGGAAAGTGCTATCTCCTTCTGCGCCTCGTTGCGACCGATGGCAGCCTTCTTCTTGGCCTCAGCCTGCTTAATCTCCATGTCGGAGTTGAGCTCGGCGATGCGACTCTCCTTAGCCGTGTTAGCCTGCTCCACATTGATGTTCTTCTCTGCCTCGGCACGAGCCACCTGCGACTCCTTGTCGGCATTGGCGAGAGCCACCTGCGACACGCGTTCCTTGTCGGTCTGCGCCACGGATATCTCCTGCTCCTTGCGTGTGGCAGCGATAGCCACTTCCTGGTCTTTGCGAGTCTCGGCAACGCGTGTCTCGCGCTCCTTTATCTGGTTCGCAATCTTTATCGCACCGAGCTTCTCCTGCTCCTCAATGTTAGCCTGAGCCTCGTTCTGCGCCTTCGACTCCGCCTCCTTACCGAGATTGACGATGTAGTTGGCTGCATCGCGTATGTCGCTGATGTTGATGTTCATCAGATACAGACCAAACTTGCGCAGTTCGGTGTCGATGTTGTCCTTCACCTTGGCGAGGAACTTGTCGCGGTCGGAGTTCAGCTCCTCGATGGTCATATCGGCGATGACGAGACGCATCTGTCCGTAAACCACGTCGGTGATTAGGTTCTGCTTATCGTCCATTGAGAGTCCGAGCATACGCTCAGCTGCGTTCTGCATCACTTCGGGGTCGGTACTGATTGCCACGGTGATGGTCGTGGGCACGTCGACGCGGATGTTCTGCGCAGAGATGGCACCGGTGAGCTTGCAGTCGATCTGCATCGGCTTCATCGAGAGGAAGTCGTAACCCTGGATGATGGGCCACACGAAGGCAGCACCTCCATGGTAGAGCTTCGCCGACTTCGAGCCGCCGGTCTTACCGTAAACGACGAGCACCTCGTCCGACTTACACTTGCGGTAGCGCGAGAGGATGCCAATGATGCCGAGCAGCACGACCATGCCCGTGGACATGAATTTCTCCCAAAGGCCGGTGGCTTTGAGGCCGAACCAGACGACCAGCACACAGGGAACGGTGAACAGCAGGCTGCCCGCCCAGTTGGGGAGACCGAGCAGTGTGCAGAGGATGTTGCCGGAACCTGTCGTGTAGGCGACCATGCAGCCGATGGAGTTCGCGCAGACAGAGATGAAGATCAGGACCGAGCCGACCTTACCGACATATTTTTCCGCAAGGCCGGGCAGCTGCAGGGGCTTTTTTGTACGCAGTGCGGACTCCGCCACATAGAGCATGGAGAACGTGGTGAACAGACCGGCCACCGCCAGCCAGAGCACCAGGATCTGTCTCTTATACACATCTGACGCTGCC
>ENA-OYXC01000380-OYXC01000380.1-human-gut-metagenome-genome-assembly--contig:-NODE-380-length-21027-cov-6.442638_pt1 | contig 21027 bp, 20 predicted proteins | sample MGYA00244214_ERZ653415 | MGnify/ENA primary metagenome ERZ653415 (study PRJEB26926, sample SAMN06165016) | human gut metagenome | biome: ENVO:00009003; feature: ENVO:2100002; material: ENVO:00002003... | reverse complement strand
ATCTGACGGGCCGCGACTCCAACCGGGGCCAGTGCGCCCAGCCCTGCCGCTGGAAATACTACCTGAGCGAGGAGACCCGCCCCGGCCAGCTGTACGAGATCGGCGAAAACGAGAACGGCAGCTACATCCTTAACGCCAACGATCTGTGCACCGCGCCCTTCATCGACCTGATCTGCAAGGCGGGCGTGGACAGCCTGAAGATCGAAGGCCGTGCCAAGACCTTCTACTATGTGGCCAGCGTTACCGCTGCCTACCGCAAGGCACTGGACGCCTATCTGGCCGACCCGGCAAACGATAACTTTGAACTGCTGCCGGAGGTGTACGCAGAGCTTACCCGTACCAGCCACCGGCACTACTCCCCCGGCTTCTATTTTGGCCGCGAACAGGCCAAACAGGCCACCGACAGCGCCACCTACATCCGCGAGTGGGAGTTCGTGGGTACGGTGGACAGCTGGGAAAACGGCATCGCCCATTGCCAGCAGCGCGGCAAATGGAGCCTTGGAGATACGCTGGAGGCGCTGTGCCCGGACGGACGCAGTATCCCGCTTACCCCGGAATGGATCGAAAACGAAGCAGGAGAGCGGGTGGAAAGCACCCCTCACGCCATGGAAAAATACACCATGCCCACCCCGGAACTGCCGCCCATGAGCCTGCTGCGCCGCAAAACGGTGTAACAGCGTGACAAAAAGGAAGGAAAACGCCGTGAAGCAACATAACGCTTCTGCCCGCTACGCCCTTCTGGACGAACTGCGCGGGTTGGATCTGGTCAGTATGATGCTCTATCACGGCTGCTGGGATCTGGTCAATCTCTTCGGTATTCAGGCCGACTGGTATTATGGTCTGCCCGGGCATCTGTGGCAGCAGAGCATCTGTTGGGTGTTTATTCTGTTGTCCGGCTTCTGTGTGCAACTGGGGCATCATACCTTGCGCCGGGGCGCACAGGTGTTTGGGGCAGGGGCGCTTGTCACGGCAGTCACGCTGCTTTTTATGCCGGAGGACAGAGTTATCTTTGGTGTGCTGACCCTGCTGGGCAGCGCTATGCTGCTGACCGGCCTTTTGGAAAAGCCACTGCGGCACATTCCACCCGCAGCAGGGTTTGCTATCTCCGCAGTGTTGTTTGCTCTTACCCGCAATGTCTCGGCAGGCTATCTGGGTTTTGGAAGCCTGCGCCTTTGGCTGCCGCAGACACTGTATGCAAACTGCGTTACAGCGTACTTTGGCTTTTATCCGTGGTGGTTCTATTCTACGGATTATTTTGCCCTTCTGCCGTGGCTGTTTCTGTTCTGGGCGGGGTACTTTCTCTACGACGTTGTAGGGCGGCAGCGCATGGAGCCCTTGCGCCGCTCGGTCTGCCCGCCGCTTGGCTGGCTTGGGCGGCACTCGCTGCTGTTGTATCTGCTGCACCAGCCGGTCATCTACGGGGTGCTGTTGGTAGTTTTCCGCGTATTAGGCGGCTGAAATACACGCTTCATGCACTTTTGAGAAAGGCGGGATTGTTGCACCGTGCAAACATTGCACGAACGTCTTGACAAGCAGGGCAGGGCTGTGGTATCCTGTTGACGGTTAGAAGATACTAACCGCAAAATGCGTCATGAAACACGGACGCATTTTTACAGAACATGAAGTTATTCTAAACTAACTACGCAGAGAAAGAGGTAGAGTTTTATGAGCAAAGTAGCAATCGTATTCTGGAGCGCCACCGGCAACACCGAGACCATGGCAAACTGCATCGCCGAGGGCGCAGGCGCCAACGGCACCATCGTACCCTGCGCCGAGATGACCCCCGCAAAGTTGGCAGAGTTTGACGTTGTGGCCTTTGGCTGCCCGGCTATGGGTGCAGAGCAGCTGGAGGAGAGCGAGTTCGAGCCTATGTTTGCTGCGCTGGAAGGCTCTCTGAACGGCAAAAAGATCGCACTGTTCGGCTCCTACGGCTGGGGTGACGGTCAGTGGATGCGCGATTGGGCGCAGCGCGCACAGGACGACGGCGCACAGCTGTTCAGCGAGGAAGGCCTCATCTGCAACGAAACGCCCGATGATGATGTGCAGGCCGCCTGCCGTAAGCTGGGCGCAGATCTGGCTGCTTGGTAAAACCCATGTATAAACTCTTGCTCCATAGGGCAACCTATGGACAAAGAGGTGATAAACATGGAAAACATCGGCGTGACCTGTGATGTCTGCGCGTGCTGCCACAACGTGGACGGCTGCAAATGTGATCTGCCGCAGATCAAGGTGACGGAGCAGTGCAGCTGCACCACCCAGCAGGTGGAGACCCCGCACTACTGCCAGAGCTACGAGGAAAAGTAAGTTCCCCACCAACGCACAGCAGCCCCTGCCGGAGAAACCTTTCCGGCAGGGGCTGCTGTTTGTTATATGAACATTCAGCGCAGCGCCACGTTACAGGTGGCAAGGCTGCGGATCAGCGTACCAACGCTGTCCTTCATCTGGATGCCGGCAAAGCCCAGCGCAAAGGCGGCCTGCACGTTTTCCAGTCTGTCGTCGATAAATATGCATTCGCTGGCCTTCAGCTGATACTTTTTCAACAAAGCCTTGTAGATCTGCGGGTCAGGCTTATTCACCTGTACCTCGCAGGAGGCTACACCGCCGTCAAACTGAGCCAGTACGCCGCGCTCGGTCAGCAGCTCCAGCACATCCTGCGGGATGTTGCTCAGGTAATACACGCAATAGCCGTGGTTCTTCAGCCGCCGCACCAGCTCCAGCATCCGCAGACGCGGGCGCAGAATGTGCATCCAGTCGTCCAGAACGCCCTGCACCTCAAAGGCACAGCCCTCGGCACGGGCGTGCTCCAGCATTCGCTGGTTGCCGTCATAGCGGGAAAGTTTGCCTGCGTCCAGCAACTGCCACTCCTCGCTGCCAAAGGTCAGGTCGTAAACTTTCTCTTCCATTTCGGCGTTGCACAGCCGGTCTACAAGGTATGCCTTGGGGTCAAAATCCACCAGTACACCGCCGATATCAAAAATAATGCTTTTATACATAAATACTGCCTCGCTTGTATTGGATGTTTTCCAGATATTTTCCATAGTATACCACAACCGGGCGGGTGCTTTCCACCCCTTTGGCATAGAAAATGCCGCCCCGGCGTATGCTGTGACAGAAAGGGGAGAGCGCCATGACGATCCGGGAACTTTGTGAGAAGGAGGTCGTTCAGCTGGAGCAGGGGATGTGCCTTGGCCGCGCGGACGATCTGGAGCTTGACCCCGCAACGGCGCAGCTGCAAAGCTTGATTTTGCTGGGCAGACCGCGGCTTTTTGGCCTGCTGGGCCGGGACGAGAGCCTGACCATCCCGTGGCAGGAGATCGAGACCATCGGCACAGACGCAATTCTGGTGCATACTGCTGTGCCAAAAGCACCGGCAGCACCTCACGGCTTCTGGCAGCAGCTGCGGGCAAAGCTTGGTCTGTGAAAAATAGGGGAATATTTTGAAAAATAAAACTGTAATTTTTGTAAAATCATGAATGGACATTTTCGGCGAAATGACTATAATAGGCACGAAAGGCTTGTGCAAATAGCAAAGCCACTTTGGAAATAGGGTTCGGGACGTGGAAAGGGATATCGACTATGAAAACATCCAAACCGCTGTTGACCCTGCGGATGCTCTTCCCGGCGGCAGCTTCCTTTATTGTGCTGCTGCTGGGTGAGTGGATCGCGCGCGGGTCACTGACCGCTGATACCTTTATCAGCTTTATTTTCCCCCATTTCGGGGCGTATCTGCTGGCATGGCTGCTGCTGTTTCTGGTGTGGGAGCTGCTGGACTGGGTGCTGCGCATCCCGCCGCTTGCTACGCTGGGCATGGCCGTTTTGGGCTGTGCGCCCTGCGCAGTAAACTTCTATACCATGCAGCTGCGGGGTGAGCCATTTCTGCCGTGGGACCTGATGCAGGTGTCCGAAGCCGCCGGTGTGGCCTCTGCTGCCGGGCTCAAGCTGCAGACCAGCATGGTGGTCTCCATTGTGCTGGTGCTGGCACTGACGGTGGCAAGCTTCTTTGTTTACCGCGGGCGGCTGCGCCAGCGCTGGCTGCCAAGGCTTGCGGGCACCGGTGCCTCGGCAGCGGCGCTGTGTCTGCTGATCTTCGGCGTTTATTTACAGCCTGCAGTCACGCAGGTTTTGGGCATCACGCCGGATGCGTGGATGCAGGACCGCTACTACCGTTACTACGGTGTGCTTACCGGTTTTATGACCAACCTCACCAATTTGGAGATCGCCAAGCCCGAGGGCTACTCGGAGCAGGCAGTGGACGATATTCTGGATAACGTGGCCGAGAGTGAGAAATTCTCCACCGGCCCCATGTATGCAGGCAGCTATGCCGCCACTACCCCCAAGGAGGAGCAGGCAAAGCAGCCTACCATTATTTATGTAATGGATGAATCCTACTGGGATGTTTCGGAGCTGGAGCAGTGCGGCATTACCTTTGATACCGATGTATCGCAGAACCTTCACGCTCTGCAGCAGACCAGCGCTTACGGCAGGGCGTACAGCCCCAGCTTTGGCGGCGGCACCTGTGATGTGGAGTTTGAAGCTCTGACCGGCTACTCCGTGTCCTTCCTGCCCAGCGGCAGCAAACCCTACCAGCAGCACGTCACAAAGCCCATGTTCGCCCTGCCCAATTACCTCAAGCTCAAGGGCTACCAGACCGCTGCGGTGCACTGCTTCTGGGCAAAATACTGGAGCCGCGATAAGGCCTACCCCAACCTCGGCTTCAGCGATTTTATCAGTCTGGAGGATATGCACGGTGTGACCAAGGTGCGCAAGCACTACTGGACCAGCGGCCTTGTGACCGATGACTCCATGGCCGACCAGATCATTCAGCAGTACGAAAAGATGAGCACTTCCTCTGATAAGCCCATCTTCCTGCACGCGGTCACCATGCAGAACCATACCAATTATAATAGGGATAACTACCCGGACGACGAGCGGGTACACGTTGTATCTCATCCGGTGGGGCTCAAGAGCAGCACCGTGGGCGCGCTGGAAGATTTTGCTACCGGCATCCGGGATGCAGACGCCATGCTGGGCAAGCTGACAGCGTATTTCTCTCAGGTGGACGAGCCGGTCATTCTGGTATTCTGGGGCGACCACTATAACCCCATTGATTCCAACTACGATGTCTACACCACCACCGGCTACGCAAGCGGCTCCAGCACCGACCCCCGTCTGCACCAGACCACGCTGCTGATGTGGTCGAATTACAGCCAGCAGCAGGTGGACTTTGGCACCATTGCCGCCTACGATATCTCCCCGGTGATGATGGAACTGTTCGGGCTGGAGCAGCCGCTGTACTTCCAGTTCCTCAACCGGCAGCTGCGGGTCGCCAGCCGCAGCTGCACCCGCGGCACCACCATGAATCTGGATGGCACCACCACCCAGCAGCCCACGGAGTTCCAGCAGCGCTGGACAAACGAGCACTGGATGCTGCAATACGACCTGATGTTCGGCAAGGGATACGCCCTCAACCGTATGGGTGTTGCAGGTTTGAGCGGGATGAATACGGGCAAATAAGAGAAAAAGTAAGCATTTCTTTATACAAAACAGAGAAAACCACTTGCAACCGCATTCTTTTTGTGCTATTATAACAAAGCATTACACACGCATCACTATGCCCTTTTGTGCCCTTTTGGGTTGAGGGCAGTCCGCCGGTACCCGATGTACCGTGCAGATCACGGTGTGCGGAGGCAAAACAATATCTGGAGGTATTTTATTATGGCAGTCGTTTCTATGAAGCAGCTTCTCGAGGCAGGTGTGCACTTCGGTCACCAGACCCGCCGCTGGAACCCCAAGATGGCTAAGTACATCTTCACCGAGCGCAATGGTATCTATATCATTGACCTGCAGAAGACCGTGAAGAAGCTGGACGAGGCTTACAACTATGTGAAGGAAGTTGCAGCTGAGGGCGGCGACATCCTGTTCGTTGGCACCAAGAAGCAGGCTCAGGAGTCCATCCGTGACGAGGCTCTGCGCTGCGGCATGCACTACGTCAACGCTCGTTGGCTGGGCGGCATGATGACCAACTTCCGCACCATCCGTAAGCGTATCGACCGTATGGATCAGCTGGCTAAGATGAAGGAGAACGGCACCTTCGAGCTGCTGCCCAAGAAGGAAGTAGCTAAGCTGGAGCTGGAGATGGAGAAGCTGGACAAGTACCTGGGCGGCGTCAAGAACATGAAGACCCTGCCGAAGGCTATGTTTATCGTCGATCCTCACAAGGAGCGCATCGCTGTTGCTGAGGCCCGCAAGCTGAACATCCCCATCGTTGCTATTGTTGATACCAACTGCAACCCCGATGAGATCGACTACGTGATCCCCGGCAACGACGACGCTATCCGCGCTGTCAAGCTGATCGCCGGCGCTATGGCTGACGCTGTGCTGGAAGGCAAGCAGGGCAACCAGGAGGCCGCTCCCGCCGAGGACGCAGCAAACGCCTGATTTCCCATTCCGCAACCAATCAAATAACGTGTAAGGGAGAAAACAAAAATGGCTATTTCTGCAAAGGACGTTATGGAACTGCGCAAGCAGACCGACTGCGGCATGATGGAGTGCAAGAAGGCTCTGACCGAGGCTGACGGCAACTTCGAGAAGGCAATCGAGATCCTGCGCGAGCGTGGTCTGGCTACCGCCGCCAAGAAGGCAAGCCGCGTTGCTGCCGAGGGTATGGTCTACGCTGACTACTGCCCCGCCTGCAAGGTCGGTGTTGTCATCGAGGTCAACGCTGAGACCGACTTCGTTGCCAAGAACGACAAGTTCGTTGACTTCGTCAAGGAGGCCACCAAGGTCATCATGAAGCAGAACCCCGCTGATGTCGAGGCTCTGATGGCTTGCAAGACCGAGGCTGGCGAGACTGTTGACGAGGCTCTGAAGAACCTGATCCTGGTCATCAAGGAGAACATCAAGGTTCGCCGCTTCACCCGTTACGAGGGCGTCTGCTCTGCATACGTCCACGGCGGCGGCACCCACGGCATTCTGGTCAACTTCGAGACCACCAACGACATCGATGCAAAGGACGAGTTCGTTGCTTACGGCAAGGACATCGCTATGCAGGTCGCTGCTGCTAACCCCGGCTACGTCGACGAGGCTTCTGTCCCCGCCGAGGTTGTGGCTAAGGAGAAGGAGATCATGCTGGCTCAGATGGCTCAGGATCCCAAGACCGCTAACAAGCCTGAGGCTGTGAAGGAGAAGATGATCCAGGGCAAGATCAAGAAGTTCTTCAAGGAGAACTGCCTGGTCGATCAGGAGTTCGTCAAGGATGGCGACCTGACCGTTGCTCAGTACACCGCTAAGGTCGCTAAGGATCTGGGCGGCGAGATCAAGATCGTCAAGTTCGCCCGCTTTGTCAAGGGCGAGGGTCTGGAGAAGCGTGCTGACGACTTCGCATCTGAAGTTGCAAGCATGGTGAAGTAATTTAAACTTCCAAAGACAAAAGGGGAGCCGTAGTACCTGTAACAGGGGGCTGCGGCTCCTTTTTTATGTTTATGAAAATACAAATATCGGGCAGCCCGCAGCCTGCCCGGTATTACCGTACCCGCAGCCTGCCCGGTATTACCGTATAAATCTTCTTACGCTTCGTCCAAAACCTCTTCGGGATCCTCAATAGCATCCTCGATGGTTTCCTCCACCTCCATCGCTTCTTCAGCGTCCGGGGCGGCAAGCAACTCCTGAATCTGATCCCGCAGCCAGAGCAGACGGTTGTCCAGTGCCTTGTCCCGTGCCAGCAGCGGCGCAATGATCTCGGGCTTGTCAGTGATCAGGTCATCCACACCCAGCTGCAGCAGCTTTTCCGCATCCTGCTGGCGGTTGATGGTCCATGCAGAGATGGTCTTACCCCGCAGATGGATCTGCTGCACCATACCGGCGGTGATAAAGGTGGATTCTACGCTGAAAAAGTCTGCGGCAGGCAGGTCGTAGTAGGTGCCCACGCCCAGCGCCAGAATATACCCTGTGGTAATGTCCGGGTCCAGCTCCTTCACCTTGCACAGGGTCTCGTAGCTTTGAGAGGTGACCACGCAGTCCGCGCCGTAGTCATATGCGTGAATCAGCCGCACCGTTTCTGCCTCCAACGTTGGCGTAAAGGTGCTGGGCTTGATCTCAATGTTCAGCTCAGCCTTGCCCTTGCACAGCGCCAGAACTTCTTCCAGCGTGGGAATATAAGAGCCTGTGAACTGCCGATGGAACCAGCGCCCGGCATCCAGCTGCTGCACCTGCACATAGGGCAGGTCGTAGATGTTGGCGTTGCAGCCGGTGCACCGGCGCAGGCTGGTGTCGTGGGTCACCACGGCTACGCCGTCGGCGGTCATCTGCACATCCAGCTCAATGCGGGGGCAGCCATCTTCCAGCGCGGCCTCGAAGGAGGCCATGGTGTTCTCCGGCGCACGGGAAGAATAGCCCCGGTGGTAGGTGATCACCGGGTCAGAAAGACCCAGCACGCTTTGCAGCGGCTGCGTTTGCGGGAACAGCAGATACACCGCTGCTACGCCGCAGGTGACCAGTGCGGCGCAGGCCATCATCCCGGCCAACACCGTCTGCTCACGGGGCAGGGTGGGGAGCTCTCCGGAAATGGTCGGCTGCGCTGCATCGGACTGTCTGGTCACTTCATACAGTGCCTCTGTAAGGGTGCTTTGCGCCGCCGTCATGGCGCAGTCCATGAGCAGACAAAGGAATGGCAGTTCGATCAGCAGTGCCGCGCGAGAAAGCGCCAGCAGGGCAGCAGTGCTGGCAAAGCCGACACCAAGAATGACACAATAGAACAGCAAAGCCCCGCACAGCAGCATCAGTCCGGTGCGCACGGCAGCGGTCAGCATCCAGCGCAGTGCCAGCGCAAACAGCTGCCCGGCGCGGCTGCACAAAACCCGCAGACTCTCCTCAAATGCACAGCCAAAGCTTTTACGTTCCAGCAGGAATTTTGGCAGCACTACAAGTCCGTCCAGCAGCAGCGCCAGCACACAAAGCACTGCCAGAGCAAATAGAAAACGATTGGCAGCGCGCGCTTTCAGCAGCCCCCAGAGATATTCCGGCACGGCAAACTGGGTCAGGTGGTTTGCTGCCAGAAAAAAGTTTGTCAGCGGGATCAGGGCAGCGCCATACAGCAGCAGTGGAAGATTCTGCGGCAGAAACACCCGCACAAGGCTGCAAAAGGCATTCCGGAACACCGCACCCACCCGCAGCGGTTCACCGTGCCGCACCCGCGTCAATAGCTGCAGCATCGCGGCAACCTCGTACAGGCTCCAAAAGGCTGCCAGCACCGCCAGCACGACGATGCACCCGATGATGGCAGGGGAGGCAAAGATGCGGGATGCAGTTTTGTTGTTGAGGTAGCGGATGGGCGCGAACCGCAGCGTCAGCGCCCAGATCAGCTGCAGCGCTGGTACGAACAAGAAGTTTGTCAGCACCTTATAAAACAACAGAAAAAGCAGAAACACCCGCCCCTTTGACGAAAGCAGGGAACGAGCGGCAGCGTGCAGAGAGCGGTAGGTCTGCTCCTGCTGCTGGAACTTTACGGAAATTTGTTTCAAGATAGCTTCAACCTCTTTTGCATATTTGCCGGGCTTTTCGTGTGCGCTATATAGGTACAGTTTGGCAGATTGCCCGGAAATATATGATTTTTAATATAGTGTAACATAAATGCAACGGAAAGAAAACGCAGCAGACGGGTGCAGTTTTGCCAAAAAAACCGGGAAAATTTCTACATCCACAAAATGGTCGTGTGATAGCATTTGTCCAGATAAAACGTGCAAAACGATGAATCGTTAAAAATTTGAGTATCTATAAGTGACGGATGTTGAATCGCATGGAATTTTATAGAATCCCTTGCATTTTTTTGCCAGCTTCTGTATAATGAATATAATTTTGAAAGCTCACACAGACAACCAGGAGGTCTAATTATGGCTTCAAAGATCAATAAGGGAGAAATCCTCGCCAAGTTCTTCGATGACGGGGAGTACACTGCGCTGTTTGCTGATGGTGCAGTGAGCGCTGCCTGCGGCTATGCTGCAGGTCAGCAGGCTTACGCCGTTTATCAGAATGGCGAGGCTGTCACCGTAAAGGATGTTGAAAAGAACATCAAGGTTCTGGAAATGGCTGCACAGACCGGCTGCCCGGTGGTCACCTTCTATAACTCGGTTGGTGCAAAGCTGGCCGAGGGTCTGGACGTGCTGACCGCCAGCGCAAAGCTGAATGCACAGATCGCAAAGGTCTCCGGTGTTGTTCCGCAGGTGGCCGTTGTTCTGGGTGTCTGCGGCGGCACCAGCGCTCTGAGCGCTGCCAACGCAGACGTCTGCATCATGGCCGAGGGCGCAGAGCTGTTCTTCACCGCTCCGTTCACCTCCGCAGCCAAGGGCGATAAGGTCGCCGACGCAGGCAGCGCCGCTGCTGCCGCCAAGGCAGGCGTAGCTTCCATCGTGGCTGCCGATGCCGCAGAGGCTGCTGAAAAGGCCGCTCACATCGTGGGTCTGCTGCCCGCCAACAACCTGACCGGCCCGGCAATTTTCGAGTTCGAGCAGCCCACCGCTGTTCTGGCTGCCGGTGCCGAGCCCGCAAAGGCTGCTGCCGCTGTGATCGATAAGGACAGCGCCGTGGAGTTGTACGCAGGCTTTGGCAAATCTGTCTATACCGCATTTGCAACCATCGGCGGCAACGCCGTGGGCGTTGTGGCAACCGGCAAGCAGCTGTGCCACAACTGCGTAGCTAAGGCTTCCCGCTTTGTGCGCCTGTGCGATGCCTTCAGCGTGCCTGTGGTCACCATCGTGGACACCGAGGGCTTTGTGCCCAGCGTTACCGATGACGTGGCTGGCGGCATCCGCGAGGCTGCCCGTCTGGCCGCTACCTACGCCGATGCTACCACCGCAAAGGTGGCAGTGTTGGCAGGCAAGGCTGTGGGCCCTGTGTACACCACTCTGGCTGCTGCCGACCTGCGCATCGCTGTGACCGGCTGCACCGTCAGCGCACTGGAGCCCAGCGCCGCTGTCAGCGTGCTGTATAAGGATGAGATCGATGCTTCCGACAACATCATTGCCGCCACCAAGGCTAAGACTGCTGCCTACACCGCTGAGGTGTGCAGCGCTGCCAGCGCAGTGGCCGCCGGTGCTGCCGATATGAGCTGTGATGCCGCTAATGTGCGTGCCAGCGTTGTGGCTGCACTGGAGCTGCTGAGCACCAAGCGCGCTGCCCGCCTGCCCAAGAAGCATGGCAATATGGCCCTGTAAGCGTCCGAATGTAAGTTAATTGAGTTCGATTTTGAATTGGAGGATCCTTCCATGAAGTACTACAATATTACTGTCAATGGTGTTGCTTACAGCGTTTCCGTTGAGGAAACTGCCGCAGGCGCTGCTCCTGTTGCCGCTGCTCCCGCAGCACCCGTCGCACCCAAGGCCGCTCCCGCTCCTGCAGCTGCTCCTAAGGCAGCCGCCGGTGCAGCCGGTGCTGCTGCCGTCAAGGCTCCCATGCCCGGCAACATTCTGGATGTCAAGGTCGCTGCCGGTGCTTCTGTCAAGGCCGGCGACGTGCTGGTCATCCTCGAGGCCATGAAGATGGAGAACGAGATCGTTGCTCCGCAGGATGGCACCGTTGCTTCCATCAACGTGAACAAGGGCGATACCGTCAACTCCGGTGACGTTCTGGTTTCCATGAACTAAGGAAGAGGTGACAACCATGGCAAAAAAGCCGATCAAGGTGACCGAGGTCGTCCTGCGTGATGCGCACCAGTCTTTGCTGGCTACCCGTATGACCATGGACGAGATGCGCCCCATCCTGCCCGAAATGGACAAGATCAACTACTTCTCCGTGGAGTGCTGGGGCGGCGCTACGTTCGACAGCTGCATCCGCTTCCTGGACGAGGATCCTTGGGAGCGTCTGCGCATCCTGCGCAAGGAGCTGCCGCACCAGAAGCTGCAGATGCTGTTCCGCGGCCAGAATATGCTGGGCTACCGTCCCTACGCAGATGACGCTGTGGAGTACTTTGTACAGAAGTCTGTTGCCAACGGCATCGACGTCATCCGCATCTTCGACGCTCTGAACGACCCCCGCAACCTGCAGACTGCCATCAAGTCTGCCAACAAAGAGGGCGCTCATGTGCAGGGCTGCATCAGCTACACCCTGAGCCCTGTGCACAACAACGAGTACTTTGCAGCCTACGCCAAGACTTTGGAGGAGATGGGAGCAAACTCCATCTGCATCAAGGATATGGCAGGTCTGCTCACTCCCTATACCTGCTATGATCTGGTCAAGAAGCTGAAGGAGACCGTCAGCATCCCTGTGGATATCCACAGCCACTACACTGCAGGTCTGGCTTCCATGTCCATCCTCAAGGGCATCGAGGCAGGTGCCGATATCATCGATACCGCCATGAGCCCCCTGAGCCTTGGTACCAGCCATATGCCCACCGAGAGCCTGGTGGCTGCCCTGCAGGGCACCGACTACGACACCGGTCTGGATCTGAAGCAGCTGAACGTCGTGCGCGCTTACTTTGCAAAGCTGCGTGAGAAGTACATCGCCAACGGCCAGATCAGCCCCAAGAGCCTGGGCGTGGACGCCAACACCCTGCTGTATCAAGTGCCGGGCGGTATGTTCTCCAACATGCTCAAGCAGCTGAAGGATGCCGGCAAGGAAGACAAGCTGGACGAAGTGCTGGCCGAGATCCCCCGCGTCCGTGAGGATGCAGGTTATCCGCCGCTGGTCACCCCCACCAGCCAGATCGTTGGTACGCAGGCGGTGTTCAACGTCATCATGGGCGAGCGCTACAAGATGGTCACCAAGGAGTTCAAGGGTCTGGTCCACGGCGACTACGGCAAAACTCCCGCTCCCATCAAGCCCGAGTTCACCAAGAAGATCCTGGGCGACGAGCAGCCCATTACCTGCCGCTTTGCCGACACGCTGGCGCCCGAGATGGACAAGCTGAAGGCCGAAGCTGCCAAGTGGGCAACGCAGGAAGAGGACGTGCTGACCTACGCAATGTTCCCGCAGGTTGCTCCCAAGTTCTTCGATAAGCGCAATGCCAAAAAGCAGGGCGTGGACGGCGATCATGTGGACTACACCAACCAGTCTCATCCTGTCTGATAAATAAATCCCTTTCAAGGCTGCTGCACAAAATGCTGTGCAGCAGCCTTTTTTGCGTATCCGGCAAAGGCACAAGACGTACTCTGTCGGGTAATCCCGGAAAAACTTCTGCATACACATTGACTTGCCGCCCAATACCTTTTATAATGTTTGGTATAGCCGTACAATACAACAAATGATGTGGAGGAAAATGCTATGCGAAGCATCCCGGAGCAGCGCATTGCTGAGTTTCAGGAGCAGGACTATCAACTGTATTTTGGCATTTCAAAGCTGGAATTTGACCGGATGCTCAAGGCTCTGCATGAGGCTTACCGTCAGGAGCATAAGCGCAAGACCCGCTTTACCAAGATCTCCATGATGGATAAACTCATCCTGACCCTGATCTATCGCTACGAGTACCGCACGATGGAAAGCATTGCCAAGGAATACGAGGTTTCTCTGGATACCATTGCCGACAACATCCATTGGGTGGAGCGCACGCTGCTCAATGCAGATATCCTGCAAACCAGTGTGACCTGCGTTTATAAGACGAACTGATGTTATGACCCTGCGTGAAAACGCGGGGTTATATTTTTTACAAGGGGAAAACTTCTGGAAAAGCGGTAACTGCCGCAGCCATGTTGTTTTGGCTGCGCAGCAGTAAAAATGAAAACTGTGTTTTTTGCACGGATGCAGTCTGCACCTTGAATTTTTCAGAAAAGAATAGTAAAATGATGCTATATGTATCGTAACATGGGCTTGTGTGCCCAAAGCGGATACCTATACAGAAAAACCGAAGTTAAACCGCAAAAGAATAGGAGCTAGTATGATCTTAAGCATGACCGGTTTCGGCAGGGGAACTGCCGTGCTCAATGGCCGTGAGATCACTGTGGAACTGCGCAGCGTGAACTCCCGCTATTTCGAGTATTCCTCCCGCATCCCGCGCACCTGCAGTTCTCTGGACAGCCGCCTGAAAAAGCAGCTCAACCAGCGGATCTCCCGCGGCAAGGTAGAGCTTAGCATGACCGTCCAGAACGTGGACGCAGCGGATACCGTGGTCGCCGTCAACATGGAGCTTGCCCGCAGCTATCAGCAGGCCATGCGGGACCTGTCCGAGCAGCTGGGGGTCAAAAATGATGTGTCCACCGCCGTTCTGACCCGCTTCCCGGATGTGCTGACCACCCGCCACGCCGATGTGGACGAGGAGCAGCTGTGGCAGGATGTGTCTGCCGTCACCGCGCAGGCGCTGGATCGCTTTGTGGAGATGCGTGCCGCCGAGGGCGCCAAGATGAAGGCAGACGTGGAAAGCCGTCTTGTGTTTCTGGAACAGTGCGTTGGCAAAGTGGAGAGCCTGAGTGCAGGCCGGGTAGAGAACTACACCAACCGCCTGTACGAGAAACTCAAGGTCATCCTGCAGGATCGCGACATCGATGACGCCCGTGTGCTGACCGAAGCCGCCATCTTTGGCGATAAGACTGCCGTGGATGAAGAAACTGTCCGTCTGCGCAGCCACATTGCACAGTACCGCGATATCCTGCAGCTGGACGAGCCCGTGGGCCGCAAGCTGGACTTCCTGACGCAAGAGCTGAACCGCGAGACCAATACCATCGGCTCCAAGTGTCAGGATCTGGATATCACCCGTATTGTGGTGGATATGAAGGCGGAGATCGAAAAAATCCGCGAGCAGATCCAGAATCTGGAATAATATGTTGTGGAGGAGCCTATGAAACTCATCAACATCGGCTTTGGCAATATGGTCAGTGCGGGGCGTGTGGTGGCAGTCGTCAGCCCGGACTCCGCACCGGTCAAACGTCTGGTGAAGGAAGCACGCGAGCGGGGGATGCTGATCGACGCCTCTTACGGCCGCAGCACCCGGGCTGTGCTTATCATGGACTCCGATCATGTCGTGCTGTCTGCCCTTCAGCCCGAAACGGTGGCAAGCCGCGCCGCCGGGCAGGAGGGTAGAGCATCAATGGAGGAAGAAACATCTCATGGCGAATGATAAATTTCTGTTTGTAGTTTCCGGTGCAGCCGGTACTGGTAAGGACAGCGTGGTCAAGGCACTGCGCGAGGCACACCCCGAGATCGAAAAGACTGTCTCTGCCACCACACGCGCCCCGCGCCCCGGCGAGCAGGAGGGTGTGGACTACTACTACCGCACCCGCGAGCAGTTCCAGCAACTGCTGGAAAACGATCAGGTGGTGGAGCACAACTTCTATAACGGCAACTACTACGGCACCCTGAAGTCTGAGGTGGAAAAGCGGCTGGAGGCTGGTAAGGTGGTCGTGCTGGTCATTGACGTGCACGGCGCTGCCAATATCCGCCGGATGTTCCCGGGCGCTACCACCGTGTTCCTGCTGCCGCCCTCTGTGGAGGAGCTGGAGCATCGCCTGCGCGGCCGCGGCACCGAGACTGAGGAAAGCATTCAGGAGCGTCTCGCCACCGCCCGGCAGGAGCTGGCCGAGCAGGATAAGTTTACCGTAAAGCTGGTCAACAACCAGATCGAGCCCTGCGCTGCAGAGCTTTATCAGGTCATCTGTCAGCGCGCCGGGCTGCAGGGCTGAAAAATCAAGCGTTGAAGGAGTTGGACGAATGCCCAAAACGGTAGGCGTTGCCGTCAGCAATGCGACCTTCCATTTTGATAAGCTGTATACCTACGCCGTTCTGCCGGAGCACCAGAATGTGGTGCGTCTGGGCAGCATGGTACTGGTACCCTTCGGCAAGGGTAGCCGCGCCCGCATGGGTGTGGTACTGGCCTGCGATGCCGAGCCGGAGCACTCCAAGCTGAAATATCTGTTTGACGTAGCCCCGGCTTCGGCCTGCTTGACCCCGGAGCTGCTGCGGCTGGTGTATTTTTTAAAGGAACGCACCTTCTGCACCTACTACGAGGCCGTCAAGGCGGTCATTCCGTATGGTGCGCAGTATAAGCCCGCCGTGGCGGCAGACGGTGTGACCCCGGTGCTGCAAAAGCAGCTTACCCGTCACACCGAAAATGCCTATAAGCTTGTGGGCACTCTGCCGCAAAAGCCAAAGCCTACGGCAAAACAGCTGGCGGCGGTGGCGCTGCTGAGCGGCGGCCCTCGCACCCTGAACGAACTGGAGGATAAGGGCATCAGCCGCGCCGTGCTGGATAACCTGTGCACCAAGGGTGTGCTGGAATGCAGCAAGGTGAATAAGTCCATCGACCTGTACGCCTCCATCCCGCTGCGTAACGACCCCATCACCCTCACGGAGCAGCAGCAAACTGCTTACGACACGCTGCTGCCCAAGCTAGAAGATGCTGCGCCCCATTCGGCTCTGTTGTACGGCGTTACCGGCAGCGGCAAGACGCTGGTGTTTTTAAAGTTGATTTCCCGCTGTCTGGAACTTGGCCGTAAGGCGCTGGTGCTGGTGCCGGAGATCAGCCTGACCCCGCAGATGATCCTGCGGCTCAAAGGACAGTTCGGCCGCCGCGTGGCGGTGCAGCACTCTGCGCTCAACCATACCGAGCGTCTGCTGCAATGGCAGATGATCCAGGACGGCGGTGCAGATATCGTGGTTGGCACCCGCAGCGCTGTGTTTTCGCCGTTGGAAAATATCGGTCTTATCATCATTGACGAGGAGCAGGAGCACACCTACCGGTCGGAATCCGCACCACGCTACTCTGCCCACGAGGTCGCCCGGCAGCGTGCCGCCGAAAACGGTGCCCTGCTGCTTCTGGCCAGCGCCACCCCCAGCACCGAGAGCTTCTACGCTGCACAGAACGGACGCACCCAGCTGGTGCGTCTGACCAAGCGCTACGGCGGCAACCCGCTGCCCAGTGTGCAGATCGTGGATATGCGGGCAGAGCTGGCTGCGGGCAACCCCCGGGAGATCAGCCTTGCGCTGGAGGATGCCATCCGCCGCAATCTTGAGGCAGAAAAGCAGACCATTCTTCTGCTCAACCGCCGGGGCTACCAGACCATTGCCCAGTGCGAGGACTGCCGCGAGGTGCTCAAGTGCCCCAAGTGCAGCGTGCCCATGGTGTACCACAAATCAGCGCATAAGGTGCTGTGCCACTACTGCGGCTCCCAGCAGGAGCCGCCGCCCACCCTTTGCCCGGCCTGCGGTGGCAAGCTGCAGTACCGGGGCTTTGGCACCCAGAAGGCCGAGGAGGAACTGGTAAAGCTCTTCCCGGAGGCGCGGGTGCTGCGCATGGATCAGGACTCTACCGCCGCCAAGGACGCCCACGAGAAACTGCTTGCCAAATTTGCAGCGCATGAATATGACATCATGGTGGGCACCCAGATGGTGGCAAAGGGTCTGGATTTTGAGGATGTGACCCTTGTGGGCGTGCTGGGCATTGATTCGCTGCTGTTCGCGCAAGGCTTCCGGGCATACGAGAACGTGTTCAGCCTGATCACACAGGTGGTGGGACGCAGCGGCCGCGCAAAAGAGCCCGGCTTTGCCATCATCCAGACCACCGACCCGGACAACCCGGTGCTCACCCTTGCCGCCGCGCAGGATTATGATGCCTTCTACGAGCAGGAGATCGCCTACCGCAAGCTTGGCTTGTACCCGCCCTTCTGCGGGCTGTGCGTCATCGGCTTTGCCGGTGCAAAGGAGAACGAGGTGGCGCGTGCCGCTGCCCGTTTCTCGGCGCTTTTAGGGCAGCAGGCGGCCAAGCAGCCGGATCTGCCCCTTCGCATTCTGGGTCCTACGCCCGGCAGCATTGAAAAGATCAACGACACCTACCGCTATAAGCTCACCGTCAAGTGCCGCAACGACCGCCGTTTCCGCGACCTTGTGCGCAGCACGCTGGCACTGTATGAAAAAGAAAAACTGCCGTCCCGTGCATCGGTCGTGGTAGACCTGCACTCGGACGGAGACATCTGATAAAACTGGAGGTACCATTATGGCTATCCGTAATATTGTTAAAGAAGGCGACCCCATCCTGAACAAGGTCTGCCGCCCTGTGACCAATTTTGACGACCGTCTGGCCACCCTGCTGGACGATATGCGCGAGACCATGATCGCCGCCGACGGCGTGGGTCTGGCTGGCCCGCAGGTGGGTATGATGCGCCGCCTGTTCGTGGTGTGGGACACCACCGACGCCCCGGAGGAGATCCCCGAGGATTACGAGTACAAGTTCATTGATTTCGTCAACCCCGAGATCCTTGCTGTTTCTGAGGAGGAAGAGACGGCCTACGAGGGCTGCCTGTCCTTCCCGGGGCACAACGGCGCTGTGACCCGCCCCGTTGCCGTCAAGGTGCGTGCACAGGACCGCAACGGCAACTGGTTCGAGCTGGAGGCCGAGGGTCTGCTGGGCCGCTGCATCCAGCACGAGAACGACCATCTGGACGGCATCACCATCATGGAATCCAGCGAGTACTTCTATGAGGATACCGAGGAAGGCAAAAAGGCCGCCCGCGAAGCGAAAGGAAACAACTGATGCGCATTTTGTTCATGGGCACGCCGGATATTGCTGCCGAGTGCCTGAAAGCCCTGTATGCTGCCGGGCATGATATCTGTGCCGTGTACACCCGACGGGATAAGCCGGTCGGCCGCAAGCAGGTGCTCACCGCGCCGCCGGTCAAGGAGGTTGCACTGGCGCACGGCACGCCCGTGTTCCAGCCCCGCACCCTGCGGGACGGCAGCGAGGATGAAAATATCCGCGCCCTTGCCCCGGAACTGATCGTAGTGGTGGCCTATGGCTGCATTCTGCCGAAGTCCGTGCTGGAAATGCCCCGCTATGGCTGCATCAACCTGCACGTTTCGCTGCTGCCGAAATATCGCGGCAGCGCTCCGGTGCAGTGGTCTGTGCTGAACGGTGACGCCGAGACCGGCGTTTCCATCATGCAGATGGACGAAGGTCTGGATACCGGTGATGTGCTGTACTGCAAAAAGATCGTCATCGACCCCGAGGAGACCAGCGGTGAACTGTTCGACCGCGTTACCGCTGTGGGTGCCGAAGCTCTGTGTGAAACGATTCCCCAGATCGCAGCAGGCACCCTGACGGCTGTGCCGCAACAGCACGAGAACGCTACCCTTGCCCCCATGCTGAACAAGGAGATGGCAGAGTTCCACCTGACCGACACTGCCGTCCATATCCACAACTGGGTGCGCGGCATGAACCCTTGGCCGGGTGCGTGGTTCATCACCTCTGGCGGCAAAAAGCTCAAGGTGATGTCCTGCCGTGTGGCTGTCGCTCATGGCGAAGCCCCTGGCACGGTGCTGGCCACAAAGCCCCTGACCGTAGCCTGCAGCGAGGGGGCTATCCAGCTGCTGGAGGTCGTGCCGGAGGGCAAAAAGCCTATGGACGGCACTGCCTTTGCAGCGGGTCTGCGTCTGAAAACGGGGGATAGTCTCTGATGGCCGCAAATCCGCGTGCGGCGGCAGTCGCCGCACTGGTACGGCAGGAGCAGGATGGCTTTTCCAATCTGGTGCTGGACGCAGAACTCAGGCGCCAGAAGCTGGAAGGTCGGGATAAGGCCTTTGCAAGTGCCATTTTCTACACCGTGCTGGAGCATCGCGGCACACTGGACTATATTCTGGAGCAGTTTCTGCCCAAGGGTCTGGCAAAGCTGGATGCACCTGTGCGGGAAATTTTACGCGCCGCGCTGGCACAGGCACGCTATATGCAGGTTCCTGTCTCTGCTGCGGTGAACGAGGCAGTCAAGCTGACCCGCACCTTTAAAAAATCCAGCGCCTCCGGCCTTGTCAATGCCGTGCTGCGCAAGGCCTGCGGCTATGATCTGGACGCTGCCGTTTTTACGGGCGAGATCCAGCGCCTGATGGTGCTTGGCTCTGCCGGGCGGGATGTGGCGGAATTCCTCCACAAAAATTACCCGGATGAAGCACTGGGCATCCTGACCTATCAGGCCGATGGCGGTTTGACCAGTCTGCGTGCAAACCCCCTCAAGGCCAGCGCTGCACAGCTGTGCGCGCTGCTTACAGAGCAGGGCGCAGCAGAGGTGCGGCAGGGTATTGTGCCCGGCAGCGTGCTGGCACGATTTGCCGGCAGTCCGGCAGACAATGAACTGTTCCGACAGGGCTACTACCATGTGGAGGGACAGGCCAGCCAGCTAGCAGCCCTTTGCGTGGGCGCAGCCCCCGGCGAGACGGTGCTGGATCTGTGCGCTGCCCCCGGCGGCAAGACCATTCTGCTGGCCGAGCAGATGCAGGGCACAGGAATACTGTACAGCTGCGATGCGGCAGAGAACCGTGTGGGGCTGATCCGCACCGCGGTAGACCGCATGGGCTTTACCGGGGTGCATACCCTTTGTAATGATGCCACCAAACCGAACCCTGCACTGCCCATGGCAGACCGCATCCTGACGGATGTGCCTTGCAGCGGCTTGGGCATTCTGGCAAAAAAGCCGGATCTGCGCTATAAAAAGCTGGAAGCTGACCGGCAGGCAGAACTGCTTGCCACACAGGCGGCAATTCTGGATACCGCTGCGGCGCTGCTCAAGGCGGGCGGACGGCTGGTCTACTCCACCTGCACCATCGACCCGGCAGAAAATCAGCAGCAGATCGCAGCCTTTTTGCAGCGCCACCCGGAATTTGCGGTCTGCGCGCCGGAGGTGCCGCTGCCCGCCGGAATGACGGCAGGGGAGCATGGTTGCCTTTCGGTGCCCACCCGCACCGGCATGGACGGCTTTTTCCTGTGCGTGTTGCAAAAAGCCGCCGCAACGCAATAACCACGACCTTTGTGGGTCGTATCCTCTTATAGGAGAACAGAATGGAACAAAAACGCTGTATTTCTTCTCTGACGCTGGCAGAATTGACTGCTGAACTGAAAGCTCTGGGGCAGCCGGGTTTCCGGGCAAAGCAGATCTTCCACTGGGTGCACCAGAAGCTGGTCACCGAGTTTTCTGCCATGACCGACCAGCCCAAGACCCTGCTGGCAAAGCTGGAAGAAACCTTTTATATCGCTGCACCGCAGATCGAGCGCCGTCAGGAGGCCAAGGACGGTACTGTGACTGTCTCTTATACACATCTCCGAGCCCACGAGACAGGCAGAAATCTCGT
>ENA-OYXC01000371-OYXC01000371.1-human-gut-metagenome-genome-assembly--contig:-NODE-371-length-21366-cov-6.961475_pt1 | contig 21366 bp, 25 predicted proteins | sample MGYA00244214_ERZ653415 | MGnify/ENA primary metagenome ERZ653415 (study PRJEB26926, sample SAMN06165016) | human gut metagenome | biome: ENVO:00009003; feature: ENVO:2100002; material: ENVO:00002003... | reverse complement strand
GACAGCGACCCGCCCCAGCCGCGCAGTCGCGGCAGCATGTATTCGAGCTGTGCCAGCTCCACCTGCGCCTTGCCTTCGCGCGAAGTCGCATGCTGTGCGAAGATGTCGAGGATGACGGCGGTGCGGTCGACCACCTTCACTTTGGTGGCGTCTTCCAATGCGCGTCGTTGGCTCGGCGGCAGATCATCGTCGACGACGATGGTGTCCGCCTCGTCCTGCGCCACGATGCCGGCCAGTTCGCGCGCCTTGCCGGAACCCACGTATGTGGCCGCATCCGGCTTGATGCGATGCTGCAGCAGACCGTCGCACACCACGGCGCCCGCGGTTTCGGCGAGCGCGGCGAGTTCTCGGAGCGATTCCTCGGCCGCGGCCTGCGTGGTCTCGCGGCTGGACCATACGCCTACGAGCACGACGCGTTCGAGCCTGACTTTACGGTATTCGACTTCGGTGACGTCCTGGATCTCGCCCAGACCCGCCACATGCTTCAATGCGTTGCGGGATTCGCGTTCCTGCCACTGTTCGTCGTGGGTTTCGCGAAAGTGTTCCCCGCCGTCGGTATCAAGCAGCACGTCGGATTGGTCGGCGAGCACTCCCCCGACGTCGCCTGCGGTCATGCTCTGCTCGATATCGTTCTCTTGGCTCAATGGCACCTCTCACGGTTAAACTATGGTGTCTTTATTATCATCATTGTCTAGAGACATGGGCATCACCGTTTTCGCCACGTGGACGCGATTACCGCGCGGATGCCGGAGGACGAACGTTTGCAAGGAGAGAGCATGGCACAGGCCGAGCAGTATTTCGCGGCGGAACCGCAGTCGAAGGACGTGCGCAGGAAGCTGCATGTCACGTTGCGTGGCAATGAGGCGGATGTGGAAGTGTCGAACGGCGTGTTTTCCGGCAATCGTGTGGATTTGGGCACGTCGGTGCTGCTTCGCCAGGCGCCGGAACCGCCGGAGGAGGGCACGTTCCTTGATCTGGGCTGCGGTTGGGGTCCGATCGCGCTGACGTTGGGTTTCGAATCGCCCAAGGCCGATATCTGGGCGTTGGATGTGAACGAACGCGCGCTTGAGCTCACGCGCCGCAACGCCGAGTTGAACGGCATGGGCAATATCCATGCCGTCACCGCCGAGCAGGTTCCGGCCGTTCTCACGTTCGATCTGATCTGGTCGAATCCGCCGATCCGCGTCGGCAAGGAGGCTCTGCACGAGCTGCTGATGACGTGGCTGCCGCGGCTTAACGCGGGCGGTGCCGCCTATCTGGTGGTGCAGAGGAATCTGGGTTCCGATTCGCTGATTCCGTGGCTCGCCACGCAGTTGGGCGACGGGTTTGAAGTGGGCAAGTACGCGAGTTCGAAGGGCTTCCGCGTCATCGAGGTTGTGAAGGCATGAAATTCGAATATCCTTCCGAACTGCCGGTTTCCGCGGCTCGCAGCGACATCGCCGAAGCCGTCAGGTCAAGCCAGGTGGTGATCGTTTCCGGCCAGACGGGCTCCGGCAAAACCACGCAGCTGCCGAAGATTCTGCTGGAACTGGGCCGTGGATCGCACGGCAGGCAGATCGTGCACACGCAGCCGCGCAGGCTTGCCGCACGTACCGTCGCCGAACGAATCGCCAGCGAAATGGGCGTGACGTTGGGTGAGGAAGTCGGCTATCAGGTGCGGTTCACGGACGAAAGCTCGCCGAAGACGCGCCTGCGCGTGGTGACGGACGGTATTCTGCTGGCACAGATCCAACGCGATCCGAAGCTCATGCAGTACGACACGATCATCATCGACGAGGCGCATGAGCGCAGTCTGAACATCGATTTCCTGCTCGGCTATCTGACGGCGCTGCTGCCCAAGCGGCGCGACCTGAAGCTCGTCATCACGTCCGCGACAATCGATTCGGTGAAGTTCCAGGAGCATTTCGAACACGCGCTGCACACGAAGGTGCCGGTCATCGAAGTGTCGGGACGCACGTATCCGGTGCAGATCGTGTATGAGCCGTTGGGCACCGCGCCGGCGCTGATGCGTTCCGTGCCGGGTTTCGAAACGGGCGCGATGCCCGGCGACGCGGATTACGAGGCGCTGTCGGCCGCGCCGGATGGCAGGGACGGCCGCGATTCGCGCGACACGAACGTGGACATGCCCACCGCGGTGGCGCGCGCCTGCGCCGAATTGGTGATCCATTCCACGCACGACCGTGGTCCGCGCGACATTCTCGTGTTCGCTTCCGGCGAGCGCGACATCCACGATTTCGAGAACGCGCTGCGCCGCCATTACGGTCCGCGCGCGGCGGATATGCGCAGGCCGGATGCGATCGAGATCGTGCCGTTGTTCGCACGGTTGTCTTCGAAGGAACAGCATAAGGTGTTCGAACCGCATACGCATCAGCGTATTGTGATCGCCACGAATGTCGCCGAAACGTCGCTGACGGTGCCGGGCATCCGATATGTGGTCGATCCGGGCACGGCGCGTATCTCCCGCTATTCGAAGACGGCGAAGGTGCAGCGTCTGCCTATCGAGCCGATCAGCCAGGCGAGCGCGAACCAGCGTTCGGGCCGTTGCGGCCGTATCGCCGACGGCATTGCGATCCGCTTGTATTCGCGTGAGGATTTCGAGACGCGTCCCGAATTCACGGAGCCGGAGATTCTGCGCACGTCCCTGGGCGCGGTCGTGCTGCACATGCTGTCGGTGGGTGTGGCGCGTACGGCGAAGGATGTGACGGATTTCGGTTTCATCGATCCGCCGGATATGAAGGCCGTGTCGGATGGTTTCAACGAGCTGACCGAGCTGAAGGCCGTGGCGCGCAAACATGGCGAGGTGGTGTTGACGCATACCGGCCGTCTGCTGGCACGTATTCCGATCGACGTGCGTTTGGGCCGTATGGTCATCGAAGCCGCGAAGTCGACCACGCCGAACACTCTGGCGGCGGTGCTGGTAGTAGTCGCGTTCCTGAGCCTGCAGGATCCGCGCGAACGTCCCGACGAGAACCGTGAGGAGGCGGATCGGATCCACAACCGGTATGCGGACCCGACCAGTGATTTCCTGACCGCGTTGAACCTGTGGGACCGCGTGTTCCAAGCGGATGGCGAGCCGAGCAATTCCGCGCTGCGCCGCATCTGCAAGACCGAGTACTTGAGTTGGCTGCGCATGCGCCAATGGAAGGATTTGGTCGCCCAGCTGCGCGAAATGTGCCAGGAGTTCAAATTCAAGCTTGGCGAGCCGATTCCCGTGTCCCGTCCACCGTTGGAGATCCGCCAGCTGCCGCTTAACCAGCAGGCAGCGCATTCGCTGTGCTGCTCATGGGACGCGCAGGGCATCCACACGTCCATGCTTTCCGGCCTGCTGTCCATGATGGGCATGCAGGTCACGCGCGAGCCGAAGGCATCCGATTTCGCTGGTTTGAAGGGTGCGGCACGCGCTCGTGCGATGAAACGCGCGCAGAAGATGGCGAAGAACGACTATCAGGGCGCGCGCGGCACGCATTTCGCCCTGTTCCCCGCCTCCGCCGTAGCCAAATCGACACCGCAATGGGTGATGAGCACCGAACTGGTGGAGACAAGCCGGCTGTGGGCGCGGTATTCCGCGCAGATTGATCCCGCATGGGCGGAGCCGCTCGCCGGAGCACTCACCCGTACCACGTACGCGGATCCGCACTGGTCCGGTTCGCGCGGCTCGGCCGTGGCGAGCGCGAAGGTGCTCCTGTACGGCCTGCCGATCGTGCAGGACCGCACCGTGCAGTGGGGGCGCATCAATCCGCTTGAGGCGCGCGATTTCCTCATCCGGCAGGGTCTGGTGGAGGGCGACATCCAGCAACGGTTCTCCTATGATGATTTCGTCACCAGGAACCGGGACATCCTCGAGGATGCAGCCGATGATGCGAGCCGCACCCGACAGGTGGCGCAGACCGTCGGTGACGAGGATCTGTTCGACTTCTACAACGCCATCATCCCCAACACCGTCACCAGCGTGGCCGATTTGGCGAAATGGTGGAAGACGAAGCACGACGAGCAGCCCGATCTGCTGGATTTCGATCCGGACAAGGTGGAGCGTCTCGCCGGCTCCGATTCGGTGTCCCTGGACGACTATCCCGACCATTGGCATACGCTCGGCACCGACGGCTCCCCCATCGATCTAAGGTTGAGCTACATCTACGACCCGCACGACCCAAACGACGGCGTCACCGTGCATGTGCCGTTGAAAGTATTGTCTCGACTGACTCCGGAACAGTTCTCGTGGAATGTGCCGGGATTGTTGGACGAGCTGATCGTCGGCATGATCAAGTCGCTGCCGAAAACGTTGCGCGTGCAGTTCGTGCCCGCTCCGGACACGGCACGCAAAATCCGCGCCTGGATCGACGAACGCTATCCCGACCTGCCGGGCTCCGGCAGCCAGCAGAAGCCTGACATCGCCCCCGAAAACGAGGATGGCATGGCCGCATGGCCCGACCTGCCGCACGTGTTCACGCAGGCGGCCATCAGTATCGTCGGCGCGCAAATCCACCCGGAAGTCCTCACCGGCGAACTATGGAACAAGCTCGCGCCATACCTGCGCATGACCTTCGCCGTGGAACAGCAGCTGCCGCCCAACCGCAAGAACCAGCACGGCCGACGACACGCGCGAGGACCCGTCAAAACGCTCGGCACCGGCAAATCACTCGTCGAACTGCAACGCAGATTCGCCGAACAAGCCAAAGCCTCCGCACGCCACATGGTCGAAAAACAAGCCCGAAACGCAGGAGACCAAGGCAAGTTCGTCGAACAAGCCAACCTGCTCAACAAAGCGGGAGCGACCACCGAAGCACGCGCCACCATGCTCTGGCAAGGCGCGCTCGACACGCTGCGCCTGCCCGGTGAACGCATCTCCTCACGCTGGCTCGGCACGGAAGCGCTCATGCTCGCCTCTGCCCCCTACAAGTCCACGAAGGAGCTCACCGAAGACCTGCAGCTGGCAGCCGTCAAACGGCTCCTGCCCAACATCGACCAGCTGCCCGACGACGAAGCGCTCGCCGACGCAGTGCTCGATGTGCGCGAAGTGTACGAGGACACCGTGTACGCGGTGGCGCATGACGTGATCGCCATACTGAAACGGTATGCGGAAGTCGACAAAGCCGTGTCCGGCAAAGCGGACCTGCCACTGCTGAGCGTGCTGCAGTCGATCCGCGAACACATCGCCACACTCGTATACCCCGGTTTCATCGGCAAGACGCCGCCAGAGGCATTGCCGTCCATCGAACGATACCTGCACGCCGACCTGCTGCGCCTCACCAAGGCGAAAAACGACAAGAACCGCGACGTGCGATGGGCTTGGGAAGCCAACGAAGCCAAACAACTTGCCGACAAGGCCGTGGCGAAAGCACAACGTGAACCAGCCGGCCCACGCCACGAAACGCTGATGAAGCAGGCGGAAACCGTACGTTGGATGCTGGAGGAATTCTACGTGTCCCTGTGGGCACAGGAACTCGGCACGCCGAAACCGATCAGCCTGCAACGCATCAAAAAGGCGATCGCCTAGCCACCAGCCAAAACCCCAACGGATTGTTCCGTTTCTTCAAACCCGTCAACGCTTCTTGAAGAAACGGAACAACTGCGATTCACGAATCAACAACCCCACCAATAGACTCGCCACCATGACACCGGCGAACACAGCCAACGGCGTGCGCACCGCAGCCGCCAACACCGCCACCCAATCGGACCGGCTCATCCGCACCGCATACGCCAACAACAACGCACACGAAGCAAACGTAGCCAGCCCGGCCCAAACACCGGTCTCCACACCAATACCCAGCAACTGCGCACCCTTCGACTGCCCCGAATGCAACGCACCCGCATACTCCAACCTACGCCGGCGCACACCAAACACACCAACCAACACGCCAATCGCCAACCCCACCCACGGCATCCACCGCGTCGAACGATTCAGATACGACGCACGCGCGTCATAATGCGCATCAAACCCCTTATTCACCTGCGTCACACCCGCATTCGACGAGCCGGAACCCGCCACCAACGTGGCATACAGCAGATTTTCCATCTGTCCATCGGCCGGCCACCGCTTGACCCAACATTCGTTGAACGTCGAGGCGCTCGCCGACACCGGCACGATGAACGCGTAGGCGAAACGCGTGTCACGCCCATCGTTCGGCCAGTCGAACACACCAGCCACACGTGTGGTGCCTTCGCGTGTCCGCAATGCGCTGCCCACGGCGAGCCCGAAGTCCTTGGCCACGTCGCGCGGCACCCATACGCCGGACACGTCGGCCTTGGCATTGCCGGCGATCAGCCGGATCATACCAGGCGTCACGTCATACGATGAGATGTCCTTGCCGGGTGTCGCGAGTGGCACGACCTGTTCGCCGGCACGCATCGCACCAGCCAAGGTTCCCGTCATTCCATCGCCGGCGTCGGACAACCGGTCGCATGCGGTGCCATCCACCGTTCCACCGACGATGGCGTTGACGTCAACGTACGCGTTGATGCGCTGCACGGCCTGCGATTCCAAGTCAATCACGGTCATCGCCTCATATCCGCCCAGCAGCGTTCCGGAGAGCAGCACTGCGAGGAACATGGCGAACGCGCGGCTCACGCCCGAACCGATGTTGCGCAGCGCTTCGGAAAGCACCGATCCAAGTCTCATATACGCTCCCTTATTGGCGGTTTCATGCGGTTTTCACACTGTTTGGCGAAGCTCAACGGTTTCTTGCGATTCATCCGCCGACTATTTGCAAACCAGCCCGTTGAGCCCGCTGCCGATTTCGACGTTGGCGATCGCGGACGCGTCGGCATCCTGCGTCTGCACCAGACTCACGCCCAGCTCGCTGCCCACAATCGTCACCTTCGCCGGCGTATTAGACGCATTGTGGGATTTTGGTACGATGCAGCCGCTGCTGCCGTCGATGCCAAACACCGCTCCCGCCGGCACACGCAGCACCTGTAATGGTTCCTTCAATGCCACGGTGGCATCGAGACCGGCCTTTTTGGTCTGCATGTCCATGGACTGGAACGTCTCGCTTGCCGACACATTACGCAGGAATTCGGCGTCGGTGATTTCCGTGCTATCGGCCGGCAATATTCCATTGACGCCATACATGCTTATGGTGCGATCCTGTCCTACCGCCGCGCCGTTTTTCACGGTGAGTTTCGTCAACGCTCCCGGTATTTTTCCGATTGCCGTACCGCCCGTCACCATGGAACCGGTGGTGGCCGTCCACTCGTCGACCGCGACTGCGTTTTCAGGAATCCACATGGTGTCGGCAAGCGCAAGCGTGCCGTCGGAGGGGTTGCCGTTGTCGTTCATGAGTTGCCGCCAGCCGTCGGATGTTGCCCACCAGTAGGTGTCGGAACCGGCCACGCTGTTGTATCCGAGTCGGCTCAGCTCGTTGTTCAGTGCGAGCACGTCGTCGCCCTTGTCTCCGGTTTTGAGGTCACGGTATAGGGGTGTGGCAGTGTTCAAGGCCACGACCACGCGGTCGTTGACTTTGTATGCGCCTTTGCCGGAGGCGAGTCCGTCTGCGGACCAGTCGGCGGTGACGGTGCCGTTGGCGTTGCCGAGAAGATTACGTTCGGTGGAGATAGTGGGCACAACCGTCACTTGCTGGCTGCCGGAGTATTCCTGCACGCTGGCTGGCGCGGTGGTCGTCTCCCCTGCCGAGCCGAGCAATGCCGGCGCGCGATCCGGCAGGAGCAGCGCGCATGCTCCCACGGACACGCAGATGGCGGTTGCCACGGCGAGCAGGCTCCAAGCCCATGCGAGTCGTCCGCGTCCGGCACCGTTCGTCACGGCTGTGGCGTTATGTTTCTTTCCCATGAGTCGATGCCTTTCTATTCGTCTATTCTTCCAATTCCGGTTCCTGCGATTTGCTGCCGCCTGGCGCGTAGTCGGCGAGGTCGAGCACACGGTCGCAGGCGTCGCGGGTGTCGGGATCGTGTGTGGCCACGAGCACGATCATGCCTTGGCCGGAAAGGTTGTTCAGCACATGGCTGACGGAATGCGCGGTGCGCGTATCCAATTGAGCGGTCGGCTCGTCCACGAGCAGCATGTCGGGTTTGGAGCAGACGGCACGTGCCAGCATGAGACGTTGCGCCTCGCCGCCGGAGAGGTCGGAGAACCGGCGGTCGGCCGCGTATTCGAGGTCGAACAGCCCCATGGCTTCCAAGGCTTTGAGCTCCGCTTCCTTGCGCCGCATGCCTTTGGCGAGCAGCGGGAACACCACGTGGTCGAGCGCGGTGCGTTCCGCCACACCGTACGGGTTTTGAAACACCCATCCCACACGGTTCACGCCTTCACGGGTTACGGTTCCGGCATATGGTTTCTCCCAACCGGCGAGAATCGACAGCAATGTCGATTTACCACAACCGGATGGTCCGCATACCGCGATGGTGGAGCCAGGTTCCGCCACGAAATCAAGATGCTCGAACAGCAGGTCTGTCCCCGGGAACCGGTGGGCCAGCCCTTCCACAACCACTCGCATATGAGCCCCTTCGCGCATCAGACTACTTCAGCGGATACCAGACCGTCTCATCCGAGGCGGTCACGTTCACTCCGGCCGTCACCAAGCAGGTCAGCGCCTTCCTGTTATCGCGCAGTCCTGCGCTTTCTCCGGATTCCAAATCCTTCTCCAGCTTATCGGCGATGTAGTCTTTGGGCTTTATGCCTTCCTTGCGCAGACAGTCGGCCGCCACCTCCTTGTCATTGAGCAGCAGCTTCGGATTGCCCAACTGGAGCCTGTACACGGTGTTGATATCCGTGACATGCAGCATACTGCAGGATGTCAGATCGTCATTGAGTTTGCGGATCGCCTCTTTGCTGGCACCATCGGTGTTGTACGAGGGCAGAGCGTAAATGCCGTTGTCGTACTTGTCGAACGTCGGCTCGGCATAGCCTTTGTCTATGATGCACTGCTTGTAATCCGCCCATGCGCGTTCGTAGTCGGCCTGACTCACCTTTCCGCCCGAAGCGGCCTTCTCCAGTGCAGACTTCTGCTGATCGGATATTTTGCCGCCGTCGGAATCCAACAACGATCGCGCATAATCCTTCAGCGACGACGCGATTCGTTCACCCTGTTGCGATGATTGACCCTGCTGGGATTGACGCTCCCGTCGCAAGCCTTCTTTCAGTGCCCCGCAGCCCGTGCAGCCGACAAGCAAAGCGAGACAGCATATGACGGCAATAGCTTTGCCACGCATGCCCGTTTTCCTCGACATCGTCATCAGCCCCCTCACAAACGACGCAGCCGTCAGGCCGCCATGACCCGCTTTATCCCCTAGTCTAGACCCCCAAGACCTGCCGTCACGCGCGGCATACCCAATATGGGTATGTGGAACCAGGTGTTCCCCAGCATCATCCACCGGCTCGTTGCATTTACCCCGTTCTCCGCGCCGGAAAGCCATCAGTCAAACGGAATGCGCGCGTGGAACATCCATATGCCGTTCTCGCAATCGGTGGAAAGACTTCCTCCGATATGCTCGATTTCAGCCGCGAACTGTCTGAGACCATGGCCACCGGGCAGGCTGCCGGAATGCCGGGCACCCATATCATTCACTTCGGTGATTTCCAAGGAATGCGCCTTTACCAGAACCGACACCTCGTACTTGCCTCCGGAAGGCGCATGACGCGAAACGTTCGCGTACACCTCGCCAATCAACCGGCCGATCACATCCTTATGATAGGCATACGGACGCGCGCACGGGACCAGAAATAGGCGAGACCGGTCAGCATAATCTGCATGACGGTAAACATCAATGCCATTGGCGAACCGGGGTAACACACCGCCTCATAGACCATCAGAAGTTCGCACGTCATGATGGCCGCAAGACGGAACGGATGTTTGATTCGCGGCATATCCGGCCACCGGAGCTCTTTGTTCTTTCCGGTCATGTCAGCGCTCGTTCCCATGTTTCAACCATGTGATGATGGCTTGCCGTTGCGTACGGCAGTTCAGTCGTTTGACGATGTTCTGCATGTGCTTGCGCACAGTGGCGATGGATATGCCGAGTCGTTCGGCTATCTCTCCATCCGTCAGATATTCGTTCGCGCACAGGTTCATGATGGTTTCTTGCGTGTTGGTGAGCGTGGACTCCGCTCGAGCATCGCATTTCAGCCTCGCGTAAGCCGCCATCGGAGTTTCAAAACCGGGCAGGAAACATCCTGAAAGGACACGGGAGACGGCTTGTTCGAGCTGTGTCTCGTCACCTTTACCGACAAGCCCTTGCGCGCCAGCCGCCGCCAGCGGCACGCGATACCGGTTCAGACTGAAGCTGGTCATGCCGAGAATCGGCGTGGAACAGTCTGTCAGCCGCATGCGACGGCAGACTTCCGGGCCTTGCATACCTTCCAACGACATATCAAGCAGCACAAGAGCATATTGGTCGGCATTTGATGCAAACAATTCCAAAGCCTCAACTCCGCTGGTAGCCGAATCGACGATACCCACCGCCGGAAGAATCCGCTTGAATAGGTCGGCCAGCGCTTCGATGACGATTTTGTCATCGTCAACAAGCAATATCTTCGGACCACCAACCGTTTTCCCCGTCATGGTACAACGCTCCTTCCCCCGGGAAACATCCCCCTGCCGCAATACAATACATCATTTCATCACCACCCCTTACTCATATTGAGTAGATCGTTCGCAATAACCCCGTAAAACAACTCATATCATATGAATCACCGGGCCAAGGCAGTTCGATATGATGATGAAAGGTGGACGATGATGTCCTGGATGAAACACAATAAATTAGCGAAAACAATTGCCGCATCAATAGCAGCTGTCGGAATATGCTTCGGCGCCACTGCCGTGGCGAGTGCTGCATGTCGGTACCCTGTCACCAGTGGCTCATATAGCGAAGGCCCTTATCATGTTGAATGGAGTGTGCAACCGACAAGTTCATATGTAAGGACTCAAACCGATTACCATAACCAATATTGCTACGCACAGCAAGATAGGACGCAACATTCGCAGACAAGCAGAGCGCTCGCTAAGCAACATTGCTCCGCCTCAGTCAGCGGAGGCTCTTCATTGACTCAAAATGATTATGTTGAATATTATCAGTATTAGGAAGCTCGATCACCATGCGGAATGGAATAGTCCATGTGTTGAGAAACATCACCACATGCTTGGTAGGCATAACTCTTATCGGCTGCGCGGGCTGTGGGGTGGCTGTCGACCAGCAGGATACGAAACAGCCGACCGGAAGTGTCGGCAGCGACACATCCAAAGCCAAAATCGCGAATTCGATACCGGATTACATCGATTTCCTTCTTGATTTGGACGCCAAACCCGATACCAAATATCCCATGAGTGACGCACAGAAAACGATTCTGAAACGTTCCAGGAAGTCGGGAAGCGTGTCGAAACCGGATTACGAACTCGCCTGGTCGAATTACAAGCAGTGCGTGACCGGCTATGGGTATACGACACCTGTGCTCAAGCAGTTCTCCAATGGCCTGTACATGATCGCCATGCGCGACACGACAGGCATGAGCGACCAGCAGCGCAGGAAGTTCAACGAGGATGAGAACAAATGCTATAACACTGAAGTCATTGCGGTGACCGGCGTGTACCAGATGCAGATCGGCAATCCCGGCATGCTTTCCGATGGCGACCAGGCCATGGTCGATTGCCTGCATAAGGCCGGTATCGTGCCGAAAAACTACGACAAGGAAGCGTACAAGAAGGATTTGGACGCGCACGCCAAAAACCAGCCCACCACTGTGGATTTCTCGAATGCCGAAATGCAGAGCTGCTGGGTGGCGAACGGCGCGTCGTTCGGGGACGTCAATGACACCGATCAGTGGAAGCCGCTCGGCTGACCACCGTGTTCCCCGTCATATATCAGCAGACGACCGTAAGCCCTGCATGATTTGGAATCGTGCGGAACGGAAACGTTCATGCGCGTTGGGTGGCATAGAACTTGCGTTCCTGCGCCACGAACGGACGCAGCATGGTGGTAGTGGCGATCGCGCATAGCAGGAACAGCGCGCCAACCGGGCCAAGCCATGTCAGTCCGAAATGTCCGTTGACCAGACCGCCGACCGCGGAACCAAGCGCGATGCCGATGTTGAACGACATGGAATTGAGCGACGCGGCCAAGTTGAGCGATCCCGGGTGCGATTGTGAGGCGACATCCATATACAGCACCTGTGACGCGGAATTCTGCAGATACATGCGCGACTCGACGAAACGCCAATGATGGCAACGGTTGGAACCGTCAATCAGGCCATCGTGCCCACATTTTGCCCACGTCACGCGGCAAGACTCCGCCCCTCGCCGATCGCCTTGACCAGCAAGCCATTCATCGCCTCGCCCACGGCATCCAGATCATCATCGAACAGGTCGGCGTACACATCCAAGGTCATGGCGGCCGATTTATGGCCAAGCTGCCGCTGCACGGCCTTGACGTTCGCACCGGCGTGCACCAGCAGCGAGGCGCACGTGTGGCGCAGGTCATGCACCGTCATCGACGCGGCGGCATCCTCGTCAAGGACCGCGCGCTTCGCGCGACAGAACCAGTCACCACGGTAACGTCCATGCGCGCGCCGAAGATACGAGCCTGTGCGCCTGTCAGGAAAAAGCAGATCTGACGGCCGACGGCCAGCGCACGCCTCCTCAAGGCATGGTCTGAGCAGACTCGGGAAAATCACCGTGCGCGTCTCGCCGGTCTTCGTGGTGCCGACCACGAAGTGGTCCCTGATCTCGGACACAGTGCGCAGGACGTGGATGCGCTGCCGCTCGAAATCGACGTCACCGACCTGCAATCCAACCAGCTCGCCCCAACGCAATCCACAGAGGCCCAGCGTGAGCACGATGGGCCGATGCCAGCCGGAAGCGTCCGCCAAAGCCAGCAATTGGCCGATGCTTAGATAAATATGCTTTTTCGGAATCATCCTGGGCAAAGCGATATCTTCGCATGGATTGTCGTGGATGCATTTATCGCTCTTGGCTTTTTTGATGAGCGCTTTGAGAGTGAAAAAGGCGCGTCTGGTCAGACTCGCGCTTTTTGTTTCCGCCAGCTCGCTGACCCAGACCTGCACTTCGTCGTGGGTGATCGACTGGACTTCGCGCAATCCCCATTTAGGCTTGACATGGATGCGCCACACGCGGTCGATGAGGTCGATGGTGCCTGCTTTCGATTCGGTCTTCTTCGCCGCTATCCACGGCTCCCAAAAATCCTCGACCAAGCGTCTTCCGGCTTGCGGGTCGATGTACGCGCCGACGCTTTTAGCTGTGGTCACGTTCGCTGCGCCCCAGGCATCGGCGTCCATTTTGCGTTTGAAGCCGCGTTTGCCGGTGTCCGTGCCGTCCGGCTTACGGTATCTGACTTCGTATCTTTTTCCGCTTTTCGTCTGGTATTGGCGGATTGTGTAGGCCATGCTTGCCCCTTCGTTTGCGTGGCATCAAGTCTATCAATCCGTTGATTTTTTTCTCTGTTTTTTGCGTTTCGGCTTGCAATACTTTACATACTTTGTTATAATAGTTACGTCAACGGAAAGGAGGTGAGCATGAAATGGACGGACATCGTGACCGCCATCAGCTCGGTGGTGAGCAACATCATCGCACTGGCGGCGCTCATCATCTCGATACGGCGCCGACCACGCCATAAGAGATGACGAAAGGGTTCCGAGCAGACCTAGTGCCCGGAACCCCGGTTCCATCCTATTTCATGGCCATCATGAAAACAAGCACCATATTCGCCGTCTGCGGCATCACATGCGGCCTGCTGTCGGCCATGCTCGGCTTCGCTGGAAAACCATGGCAGGCCGGACTGTTCGGACTCGCGGCCGGCATCTGGAGCCTTGCCACGCTCGCCATGGACAGACGGGGCGGCAAGGATGACTGAACGCTATCTGAGCATGACCGAGGTGGCCGAACGCCTCGGAATCACCAAAGGCGCACTGGCACGCTACAGGCTGCCCGACCCGGACGTGGTTGTCGGCAAGGCCAGAGGCTGGCGCGAGGACACCATCGACCAATGGAACGCACAACGCCCCGGCCGCGGTGTCGGCGGAGGAAGGCCACGCAAACACGCCGAATAACAAGAAAAAGCCCCTCCCCCAGCAATGCTGAGAGAGGGGCAATGTTTAACCGAGTTTTCCGATGATCCGCTTCTCGGAATCGCTGAGCGGCCATACCGTCACATCTTCTGCGGCCTTCAGTTCCGCGGCCTTCAGTTCCGCGGCCTTCAGTTCCGCGGCCTTGGCTTCGCTCAGGAGATAGCCGCCGCCGTAGATGGCCTTCTTCACGGCCTTCTGCGAGTCGAGAGCCCTCGTGAACGCAACGTCTGAAGCCTTGACGCGGAACTCGACCTGCTTGCCGATCTTCCCGAGCCTGCTCACGGTAAGCAGTTCACGCGGATACGAGTATTTCGGCGGATGCCTGCGTTGCTCTTTCCTGACGCGCTTCACGGTCTCGTCGATCGCGTTGTCCAAGTCCGGCGCGGTGCGGATCAGGTCATCACCGAAACTCGTCACGAAGCTGGTGTTGACCTGCGCGCCGTTCGCGTATTCGATGGTCGAATTCGTGACGATCATGTGCGCCCCATTGCGCGACATGCTGGAGAAGATCGTGAGATACGGCGCAAACAGGAAGAACGGAATATTGTTGTCACGGTAGAACTTGCATATCTTTGACAGAATCGAGAAAGGTGGGTTGTCCACCACCACCTTGCCATCGGAATAGTCGAACCGTTCGTAGTCGCCGCCCGGATAGAAGGGGCGCACCACCTTATCGGGGTCTATATCGTATTCCCGGCACGCCCAGTCTTTTATCGCCTCATACACTGCGGGGGGGGTGTAGCAGTCATCCGTGGTCTTCTTCGGCTTGAATTTATCCACGAACGACCCATAATCGTCAATCGTCTGCTGTCTGATGCCCATTTTGAAAGTCCTAAAAGCAAAGCCCCTCCTCCAAAATGGAGAAGGGGCAGATTTAAAAACAGGGTGCAAGAATTTACACAAGCACCCGAATGCGTGAAATTTTTACACGCGAGTTTGAGTCTCGGGCGTGAGTTTGAGTCTCACGCCCGAAAATTAATTTCGGCGGAGTGGATTGTAGGCCACGCCCAAACCGGACGCGATGAAACCGGCCACAGTCGAAATGTAGCCTCCGATCGCGGCGTCACCGAAGGTCATGAAGCCAAGGCCGACGCATGAGGCGATCAGGCCGAGCACGTACACGACGGTACGCACCTGCTTAGAAAAGACCGGAGTGTACGCGTCCGGCTGCTGATTGTCCTGACCGTCCTCGCGTTCGTTGGTCAGATTATTGACAGTGGTCTCCAGCGTGGTTTCTGCGGCATGCTGTGCCATTTTTATTGCTCCTTTCAGATGTGCAGGACTTGTCCTGGATAAATCAGATTCGGATTGCTGATGCCATTCTTCGCGGCGAGAGCCTGATAGGTCGTGCCATACTTCGCGGCGATGCCGGAAAGCGTGTCACCGGAGCGGACGGTGTACGTAGTGCCGGATTGTGTGGATCCGCCGCCGATGGTCAGCGTCTCGCCAGGATAGATCAGATTCGGGTTGCCGCTGCGGTAGCCGCTGATCTGCGAGGTGGATGCGCCGAGCTTCGCGGCGATGCCGGAAAGCGTGTCACCAGCCTGCACGGTGTAGGTGCGGCGCGACTGGACAGGCTGGGCAGCGGGCTTCGCAACAGGAGTGGAAGCCGGCTTGACGGACGCGCCAGTGCCTCCCGCATACTTCGCCCACGCCGCGCGATCACCGTAGAACTTGTTCAGGTCGAGGTTTCCGCCGAAGCCGTCCAATCGTCCGGCGCTCGAATACTGGCGGATGGCGCAACCGTAGGCGCCCTCATTCCAAGGCGCCTGCTGGTAGCCGGTAGCATTCATGTCCGCATACTGTGCGATCCAGAGGCCGCAGTTCTGACGGTCGGCCACGGCCTTCACCTGAGCGTATCGGCTGGCCTGCACGTAGATGATCGGCGGGACGCCGGTACGTGCCTTGACCTGCTTCACGACCTCCTCGAGATACGACTCATTACCCCAAGCCGCATTCTGATTGGACTCCCAGTCAAGGCAGAACACGACCTTGCCGACCCAATTACGGCAATTGTCCACGAAATAATTCGCCTCGCCGACCGCATTGCCTCCGGCGATGTAATGGTAGATGCCGACGCACTTGCCCAATACAAGCGCCTGCTCCACCTGACGAGAGCAGTCAGAGCTCACATAACCCGTGCCCTGCGTGGCCTTCGAAATCACGAAGTCGCACGGCACCTTGGACAGGTCGATGCCCTGCTGCCAATTGCTGATGTCAATGCCATTCAAAGTCATGGCCAATCCTTCCCGCCCTCGATGCGAGGGCAATAAAAGGCCACCACGAATGTGATGGCCTTATGGTGTATTGAAAATGTCAGTGTCAGCGCTTGTGCGCACCGTGGTTGAAAATGATGATGAGTGCGAGGAGCAGCAGGTAGGTGCCGCCCGCGATCATGAGACGCATCATTGCCGGTCCTCCAAGTATTTTTCGGCTGCTGAGATGATCCAGCATTGCGCGTCGAGTTTTTCGAGCTTAGCCAGCTCGTATCGGACGGCCTCGGAATGGTCGTGTGACTGGTCGCCGTAGATCAGGCTGATGATCGTGTTTTTGATGGTGTCACGGCACAACTCGTCCATGCGCTCGTCGAATTTTTCGGTACGTTCTCCGAGCATTCGTGTTTTGGCGAAATGCTGGGAGAGCGGCGAATTGTATGGCAGTCTTTCGGGATTGACGTGGCTGTACAGGCCGGTCGCCAATCCTTCCAAAGCGCCCGGCCAGACTTTCAGGCCGAGCGTGATGAGCGCGCACGCGCCGCCCACACCGCCAAACCCTGCTAGAAACGTTTGAATCACATCACATCTCCTTAAAATTGGTTAGTCTTTTGGCATAGTGCCGCCATCGAAATAAGCAAGCCAGTATTTTGATTTCAGCTGACTGTATTCCGCTTGTGAGGTGACAATAACGTGGCTGACTTTCCAGACGGCATCACCGGTGGTGATGACCGTGATTTGAGGGAAAATATTTTGTCTCGGATAAGCTGTCAGACGTCCCGTCTTATCAAGCACGTGATCACTGTCCCATCCGAATCTGATCGTGCCAGTGCCGGACACAAGCTCGACTCTGGCGCTCACGACGTGCTCGGCCGGCGCATCATTAGTGACATTCCAGCCTGGGAAATCGTTACGGCCAGCACCATTGACGGTGCAAACGGCAAGCGGGCTGGACGCATAATTCGTGATGACACTCATGCCACCACCCCCAATGCGAGGGTCAGGCGCGCGGCATCGTATCCCCGTCGAAATATCCGATGCTGTCGAGCAGGGTCTTGTTCGCGAGATAATCGGCCTGCGTGCAGATGAGTATATTTGTCACGGTGACGGTCGGACTGCCTGACTTGACGGAATAATTCGCTGATAGCGGAGCGGAATTGTTGATGTACGTCATGTAGCTGACACGTTGGCGTGCGCTGAATTCGCCCTGTGTTCCGATAATCGAGACAGTGCCGCCTGTGACGTTCACATCGAAACTGACCCAATATGTCATCCATCTCACGCTCGGAACGGTCGTGAGATGCACCCACTTGTCTGCTTGCAAGGTGATGGTCGAGGATGGGCTCGTGCATAGGTTCGTGACCATCATCGGACATCACCCGCCCGACGGACGCTCCTATGCGCGCGGCATCGTGTCGCCCGTGAAGAAGCCCGGAAGCCCCCCCCCAACGGCAGTGTCGTACGTGTCGGCGCGTTCGATGAGGATATCGCTCATCATGCCTTTCATCCCTACCGTTTTATTGTCGAGTGCGATTCGGATGAGCATCTGGTCAGTGTTGGATGGGATGGTGATGTTCTGGTCGATCGTGATGGTCATGTCGTCACCTACCGGCACGTTCAATACCATGCGGTACGTGCCGTCCTCCACTCTGGCGTAGATTTGAAAATAGGCGGTGGCTTTCTGCGCGTAGGCAAGGGCGCGCACGTGGTACGAGCCGGCAGGCGGAAGCTGCGAGCCGCCCAGTATATATTGCGCATAGTTGTCTCCCGTGGCGGTGCTGGTCGCACGAATCCAATTGCGGTTGTTCGCCACTACCGGGCATTCGATCCGGATTTTGTTGTTCCCGATGGGTTTTATGGTGTCGGTGATGAGCGGGTCGGGAAACCAGTTAATCCTCTGCATTCTCGTCTCCCTTCACGCTTTCGAGCACATCCTTCGGGATGAGTTTCATGGCCGCCGACAGTTGACTGGTGAGGATTGCGATTTGCTTGTTGAGTGTGCCGATCTGCGCGGAAAGAGAGTCGATGACGTCGTTCGCGTCGGCTGGAATCTGAGCCAAAATAAGTCTCCTTAAATACGAAACCCCCGCAATCAGATTGGATTGCAGGGGTTGAAAAAATTGGAATGCTGGATTAGTCGGCGGCGGTCATCGTGTCGATACGCGTCACGGCCTTCAATTCGTCCAAGGTGAGGGTGCGTCCGAGATTCGTCTTCACGTCCGTCAAAGTGACGGACGTGCCCGTATCGTCGAACGTCGCGAGCACGCCACGCTGGTAGTCGCGCCACGATTCGGCGGTGCCGTCAGCGCTGGAAAACTCCAATCCGAGACGGCACAATTCCGCGCGCACCGACTCCTTCGGCGGACGCAAATCAAGCACGCCAGACGGCTCAGAGGGCGTCACGGTAGGCGCGGTATCGGTAGTGGTCTCAGTGGTCACATCGGCCATAATCAATCTCCTTATTGTTGGTTGTTTTGAGGTCGTGGCATGAGGGATTGGTAAAATCTCTCCTCGCACTCGTCCAGATTTGATTGACTGGACTCGTCATTGAGGAAATCGTTCAATCCCTCAATGTTTTTGGTCATGCTTGTGTCAATGCCACTCGACGGCTCCTCATCGGAGTCATCAACGGACAGTGCGGCAATGAGATTCGCGTCGGTCTCATTCGACATGGTGGGCAGACTCATGCCCTCACGCGCATTATTGCGCGCGGCGGTCAGCGGGTCATTCAACACTTCCCCATCGGCCGCAAGCATGCTCACGCCGGTGGCGGAATCATTCAGCGCGCTTTCCAAGGCCTCGTAAGCCCCCGTCCACACGCCCCTGCCGGTGGCGCGGTCGTACCGGCTCGTGTCCTCCTTGCCCTGCATGATCGCCGCGATCGCCTCCCGAATCGAAGCAAAGCCGAGCAGCGCCTTCCACGAGACGAGCACATCGGGCGTGAAAACGAAACTGTCCGACCCGTTCACCGGCGGATCGCAGCGGATGATGCACAAGCCGTTCTCATCCTGTTCGAAAGTCGATGACAATATGTCCTCCAATCACTTGACCAAATAAGCCAGGAATTCCGCGTAAACATCCACCGGGCAAGGCTGGTCGGCGTTATACAGCTTCAATGTGAAGCCGCTCTGGCCGCCCGTGTTCATCGGGTGCGCGATGATGCCCGCCCATTGTGAATCCGCGTTCGCGACGACGTAATAGTGGCCGTATTTCGTCGGGCTGAACGTGCAATCGACTTGCATGGAAGCGCCGGTCGCAATCTTCGAGCCGGGATTCGGATACCACGCCTTCCACGCAGCCTGGGCCTGGAACGTAAAACGGTTCGTGATGCCGCCAAGATAGCCGCCAAGATACACGTATCCGGTGCCGATGTTCGCGCCGACTCCGACCTCGCCGTTCGCGTCTTGCGCTTCGAGCCAGCACTCCGAACCGTTCGCGCTATCGCCGGCCAGAGTGAGGAAAGCGCTGCTTTTCTTGCTCTCGTCCGGCTCGTCGTAATCCGTGTTCGCCACGGCATGCACTCTGGATGTGACGCCGCCGCTGCCGGTACCGCCTTTCTTGCGCGGCTTCGATCTGAGAGACATGAACGCAGCGGGATCGTTCTTGCTCACGTGTCCGCTCCACAAGTCCAGTTCGCTCATCGCGCCGACCTGATTCGACTGGATGACAGAAGCGATGGCCGGATGCGAAAAGTAGGCGGTGGACCCGTTGTAGGCCGGGAATTCCAAGCCATCACCGACGAACGTTTCCGTGCCGCCGATGATGTAGGTCTGATAATCCGGACTGATACGCACCCTGTGCCCGCTCGTGCGGGTTTGGAACGTGCCGGTCAGCAGATTCGACTTGCCTTCGCCGTCAAGATAGACGGTGCGATTGTGGTTGCTGTCCCACATCTGCAAGGCCGTGCTATTGAGCTTCATGCCCGTGTTCTCCGCCTCGGAGCTCTGGAAGACGGCGCCCGTGAAGACGTAGCCCTTGAACTGGCCTGCCGCCACCTTGTCGGACGTGATAGTGCCAGCCGCGATCTTGACAGCCGTCACACTGTTTGCCGCCAGCTTGTCGGCGGTGATCGCACCAGTCACAATCTTGGACGCATTGACCGAATTCGCAGCCAGCTTGTCCGCGTTAACCGCGTTGGCGGCCAGCTTATCGGTCGTGACAGCATTGGCGGCGATGTCGGACGCCTGAATCTTGTGGACGTTGAGCAGCGCCACGGTCATGTCCTCGGTGACCTTGAGCTTGCCCGTGGTCACGGAATTGGCCGCGATCTTGTCGGACGTGATGGCCAGTGCGACGATGTTCCGAGCCTGCACCGAGTTGGCGGCGAGTTTCGCGGCGGTCACCGCGTCAGCCACCAGCTTTTCAGTGGTCACGCTGTTAGCTGCGAGCTTGTCCACCGTGATGGCATTGGCTTTGACCTTCTCGGCGGTCACGCTATCGGCGGCGAGATGCTTCGCGGCCACCGTCCCAGCAGCGAGGATGTTGTTCGCCACGAGGTCGAATGGCTCGAAGCGCGTACCATCCCAAGTCAACACTTCCACCACGCGGTCAGCGAGCGGCACCAAGACGCTTGGTGAAGCGTTCGGCGCACCCTGCCAATAGGTGTAAAAGTCGGCCAGCAAGGACGGAGAATTATTCTTCTCCCCCTTCCAGCGAGTCCAGAATTTCTGCGTCCTCCACCACATGTCCCCCGGCTTCAAACCATCATGATTCGGCTCGTCGGGGCCACGGTAAATCAGATTCTTGCCATCAGCAGTGGTCTGCGCCTTCTTCGCGGCCGCATTGGCTTGATTGGCCTGAGACGCTGCGTTAGCTGCGGCAGTCGCAGCCTTGTCGGCGGTATCCTGCGCGGTCTTCGCAGCCGTATTGGCCTTGACGGCGGCGTTCGCGGCGTCGGTAGCGGCCTTATCCGTCACCGCCACCCAAGCCGACCCATTCCACCTTTTCGGCGTGTTCGCGCCATTCGTCGTGTCAATCCACAAGGTCGAAGCCTTGCGCATCGACGTGGCCGGCGCCGTGCTCTGAATCAGCACGTCGGCCTTGCCATTGGCCACGCCAGCGGCGGCAGCGGCAGCCGTGTTCGCCTTCTGGGCTGCATTGGCGGCGTCGGTGGCGGATTGTGCC
>ENA-OYXC01000370-OYXC01000370.1-human-gut-metagenome-genome-assembly--contig:-NODE-370-length-21385-cov-6.799109_pt1 | contig 21385 bp, 16 predicted proteins | sample MGYA00244214_ERZ653415 | MGnify/ENA primary metagenome ERZ653415 (study PRJEB26926, sample SAMN06165016) | human gut metagenome | biome: ENVO:00009003; feature: ENVO:2100002; material: ENVO:00002003... | reverse complement strand
ATTAAAAAATATATTTTCCGCTGGTTATGCGCAGAGCAACGCGGAGCGCATTCAAAATCGTGCTGCGCCCGGCAGGGGAAAGGGCACAAAAAATGCTCCCCCTTGCGGGGGAGCAAATTCGGTACACAACGCCACGCTGTGCCGAAAAGAAAGGAGCGCAAAGTCAGTTTTCCTTTTTGCCCTGACGGTTCAGCACCCAGCCTGCGGCAAACAGCAGCACGCCGCTGCAGGCCAGCACCGGCACGGGCCAGTTCAACTGGCCGGTCTGGGGCAGAACAGGCTTATCGGGGTTGGAAGGGGAGACCGGGTTATCCGGATTTTCGGGGCTTACGGGGTTGTCCGGGGTGCCGGGACTTACCGGGTTATCCGGTGTGCCGGGGCTCACCGGCGTATCCGGGTTATCCGGCTGCTCCGGGAGATCGGGGGTGTCCGGTGTGTCGGGCGTATCGGGCACATCCGGGGTGTCGGGGGTGTCCGGCGTTTCCGGGATGGTAGCGCCTACCTTGGGGGTGGCGTCCACATCGTAGATCCAGTTGTCGCCATCGGGCATGGGGATGGACACAAGGAAGGGCTTGATGGCCTCGTAGCCGTGGGATGCCTCGGTCTGCACGACCAAGTACAGACCCTGCGGCAGCTTGGTAATGTTGGCATAGCCCTCTTCGTTCACGTCCTGCTGGGCGGCAATGGCGGGCACAGCGGGCAGATACTTTACCAGCTGGTCAGCCAGCGTGCTGTCGGAAAGATCGCCCAGCACGACACCGCAGCCCGTAAAATCGCCGGTATAGTCAAAGTACAGGTTGCCGTTGGTGCGCTTGACGGAGGCCACCTGATACAGGGTAAGCTCACCGCCGCGCAGGGGCACATCGTTGTGGGTGTCGTACAGACGGACATGGAGCGAGCCCAGACGCCCCAGTACAATGTTGGCACTGGTGGCAAACGCCGGCAGGGCGCAGCATACCACAAGGCACATAGCCAGCAGCACAGCCGCCAGACGATGACGCAGATCAATGCTTTTCATGTTCTTCACCTCTCGTTTTCTTGGGTTTGCGTGTAGAAATCAGCATACCGATCAGTAAGATCAGCAGCATGGGCAGCGCCATAATGGGCGCAACAATAATGGGTTCAATTTTAAGCGCTTCTGCAGTAACGCGGAGGTGCTTGTACTGATCCGGGGTCTCTACGCGGCGACCGCGTACCAGCAGGCGGTGGGTGTTGATGCCGTAGGGGGTGCAGGTCATCAGGGTGACGTAGTCCTTGCCTTCGGCGATCTTCAGCTCATCGGTCTCGGTGGGCAGCACGATGGAGATTTTGTCCACCTCGTAGGTGAGTACCCGGTCCAGCACGGTGATGGTAAAGGTATCGCCCACTTCCAGCTGGTCGAGGTTGGTAAACAGCTTTGCGCTGGGCAGGCCGCGGTGCGCCGAGATGACCGCGTGGGTGCTCTCGCCGCCCACCGGCAGGCTGGTGCCCTCCAAGTGGCCTGCGGCGATCTGCAATACGCCGTCGCTGGTGCCGTGGTAGATGGGCAGCTCCACGCCGATTTTGGAAATGGTGATGTAACCCATAATGCCGGTGCCGGTAATATCCAGCGTGTCGTTGTAGCCGGTAAGCTGATCCGGGCGGTAAAGGGCGTTTTCGTTGGCGGCCACCTGTGCGTTAAAGGCATCGGCGGCGTCAAAGTAGGCGCTGTAATCCGCATCGGTCATGGTGTCCACGTCCTGCGCGTAGCTTGCCACAGCACGGGACTGATGCAATTGGTTGACGTAATCGCTGAGGGTGGGGTATAACATCACGGATAGACCCACGAAAAAGACGAGGATCAGGATGATGGTGCTTTTGTTCTTTTTCATGGGCTACTCCCTAATGTTATAAGGATAGGAGCGGGGGCCTTGCAGCCCCTTTGCTCCGGGTTCTTGGGGGAAATGGAGCTTACTTGTTCTCCATGCGCTTCTTGGTGACCAGCAGAACGATGGCCGCAACCATCAGGCCGCCGCCGATGACATAGAACAGGGTGGTGCCGATGCCGCCGGTGCTGGGCAGGGTAGTGCCGGTCTTGTTCTCGACCTTCACAGTAGTACCATCAGCTGCTTCCACAAAAGTAGCACCCTCTGCTGTGCTGGTTTTGTACTCGATCTTTGCAGACGGCGTTCCCGAAGTCGTCCAGCTCTCAGCAGTGATCATAATTTCAATGGGGTTCTCCAGCGGGTTGTAACCCTGCGGGGCTTCGGTTTCCTTCAGGTAGTAAGTACCGTTTGCCAGACCGCTCATGGTGAGCTTGCCGCCTTCAGGAGAGGTGAGAACGGTAGCGTTGTTTTCGCCACTGCTCCAATTCTTGATTTTACCGTTGGCGTCCATCACAGCATATTCGTTTTCGCTCTCAGAGTTGGTGCTTGCTTTACGGTACAGAATGAACTTTGCACCTTCCAGACCTTTTTCTTTATTGCCATCCATGAAGTACTTGAAGATGTTGAAGCTCCAAGTGTAGGTCTTGGTAGGCTCGGCAGTAACTCTACCGCTGTCACCATAGGTCAAAACGGTCTCGTTCTTGTTGCCGTCAGTGCCGACCTTGGCTTTCTCATTCAAGGCAGCAGAGTATGTGACGGTGAAAACATCGTTGGTGTTCACGTGATTGAACTTGATATCAAAGGTATCACCGTCTGCGGGAGAAGTGTTGAGCTCGTAATCAGTGCCTTTTACCAGAATGTCCTCGCCGCGCTTAACGGTAACGCTGCTAGAATCGAAGGTCAGACCTTCGTCCATCTTATCGTGCATGACGTAGTTCTCAGGCTTGCCATCAATAGCATTGATCGTAACATAGAACTTTACAGTATCGCCGACCGTTGCATCATTAGCAGAAGCAGGAGAACCGGCGGCGTGCTCTACCTGCTTGGTGATGGTGGGCTTGCCATTCTTTTCGTTAATGGTTACGTTCGGGTTGGTGGTACCCAGAGAGCACAGGGAGTTTGCAGACAGAGCAGGAGTAGAAACAACCAGATAATAGCCCAGTGGCAGGTTGCTTACAGTGGGGTTAGCAGCAGTTGCAGTGCCGTCAGCAGTCAGATTGTTGTCCTCTGCATACTTACCAGCGGCATTTGCAAGGGCTTGAACTTCGGCACTATTGCTGGTAGCGGTAGAGGTAACAATGCCATTTTTGACAGTGAATACATCAGTGTGTTCATTAACAAAGTCTGCCCAAACATCATTGATGGTGTACTTATAGGCGGTAAAGCCCTCGTTGGCTTCCAGATTCAGGATACGATAAATCTTATAGGTCTGGCCCGCGATGGCACCATTGATGGTAATGCTACCAGTACCGGCAGTAGTACCACCCTCAGCTGCAAACGCCGGGATGGCCATGGCGCAAACCATAGCAACTGCCAGCAGTACAGCCATGAGTTTCTTCATTGCTTTTTTCATGGAAAAAGCCCCTTTCTTTTCTGCCCCTTGCCGCCCCCTGTGTTTTTGTACAGGGGGGGGGGTAGGGGTGTAGTTTTGTTCGGACTATCGCGTAAACTTTGCGCTGGGCGGGCGGGGGCTCAGCCCCGGCACGCCAGCAGAGAAGTGCAGTTTAGTCATCTGCCCTCCCTTCGCGTCTGCGCTTGCGGTGGATAAAACTATATGCCAGCGCGGTCAGCATCATTGTGCCGCCCACGGCTGTGTACGGGAGTGTACCGGTGCCGCCGGTAGAGGGGAGAACGTAGTCAGAGTTGTCATTGGGGGTGTTTTCGCAGTAGTAGTAGAAGCTGCCAAACATCTGCCCTTCAGCCAACTTGTACTCGCTAAAGGTATCTGTACTCTTAAAGTCGGGAACGCCAGAGGCCGTGTAGCTGTGACTATTGTCAGAAATTACAAAATAATGGTAATTATTCGGTGTCCGATAACCATCAGGCGCTTGTGTTTCCTTCAAGCGATAGAAGGTGTTAACGTCCAGACTGCCAAGCGTTACGTTGCCGCTGGTGTTGGTCACTATATCAGTTTTTTCGCCTTTCCATCCAGTAGTAGCGTTATACTTTTCCAGACTGAACTCTGCACCGGGCAGAACCTTGTCTGGCGTGCCGGAGTACTTGACGATGGTCAAGCGGTTGGAGTTGAAGTCGATACCGGCAGAAGCTCCCGAACTGGAAGTAAAGCTGGTGCTGCATTGCTCGTTCTTCCACTTGCCATTCAGTTCTGCAGTGTTCTCAAAGGTGAAGGTATTGCCTTTAACCAGACCTTCCGTATTAACTCGGTAATGGAAAACCAGCACAAGCGGGGTGCTATCGGGTACCATTGTCCATGCCTTAAGCTGGTGGCTGCTATTGCTGCTGTACTTGGAATAGTAGGTGGACGTGTCAACGTTATTTCCGGCGGCATCGTCATCAAAGTTTCCGGCTACACAGGTAAGGTCTGCACGCCATGTGGTTGCTTCCAGCGTACCATCTGCCTGCAGATTGGCATCAAAAACAGAGATGCCTTCCAGCGTTACACGCTTGGTGCCAGACCCATCAGCCCACAAATCAGAGGGCACGGTCATGACGTCTTGCAGGACCATAGGCTCGCCGCCATTCAGCGTTGCACCGTAGGGGTTCAGCTTGACCTGATAGGTCAAAAGACCGGTGGTTTCGTCAAAAGTACCGCTCTTGCCAACAACTTTGCGCTCGACTGTTTCGGTAAAGGAGGTATCACCTATCGTATTGCCGTTGCGCTCGAACTTGGCAACGTTCTTAAACGATGCGGTATTGTCATTCCAGATGTCGGTACATTTAGGATCCAGCGTAGTGTCGTAGGTGATATTGATTTGCTTGCGGATCTCAGTCACATCGTTATTTGTATATCTGAACGACTCCGGCAACATGGTGATTACCAGCGTGGTGGTTCCGTCTGCGTTTTTGGTGACTGTAGATGTAGCGGGCAGGGCAACGCCATAGTTCTTGATTTGAACGCTGCTTTCGTCCAGAACCAGACCGCGGGGAATGGTATCGGTAATGACCCATTTGGTGTCATTTTCCCATTTCAGCACTCCCTCCGCGTTGAGCTCGATCGTCCAAGGCAGCTTTTGGCCGGGCTGCAGGGTAGTACTGCCGCTGCCGCTCTGAATGTTCGTCCAATTCCAACCACAAGCATACTTATAGAAGTAACTTATCGTGTCAGAGCCTTTTGTAATTTTCTGCTCAGCGGTTGCCACAGTGCCATTATTGATGCGGCAGTGGTTCTTGACCGTTGCACCGTAGCCTGGCAGCTGCTGGACGATAGAGCATTTTGTTGTGTAGGTAATGGTCATTGGACCGGATGCAGTAATGCCTTTAAAGTCTATCATAAACAGACCCAGATCCTTGTCGTAATCATCTGTTTCACCGGAGTTCCATGCGACGGGCGTAACGGAAACAGAATTCCCATCCTTGTCCTTTACCACAATAGAGGCAAGGTCGATCTCCTGCGCCTTGCGGTTTTTACCGTCTGCATCCTGCACTGCGTTACTGTAATCGTAGTAAATATAGCTGCTGACATCTGTCGGTTTGATGGTGCTCTTCCACTGCATGGTGGCCTCTGTACCATTATTAGTCGGCTCACCAACTGCCTCTTTGGTAAGAACATCCGAGTCGATGTGGACAGTGCCTTCAGAGCTGCTGTCCAGCCCATCGCCCTCCAGATTGCCGGTGTTTTTGACATCCAGACCGGTCAGAGGGATAGCTTTTGTGACCCTTGTCTGGTAGGTGATCTCATACTTGTTGAAGCCTTCCGCAAGCTGGTAGGTGAGGGTCTTGTTTGTGCTGTCGTAGACATCTGATGCTGTGGGCTTGGTCTTGTTGCCGTCTGCATCGGTCTTTGTGACCTTGAAAGAACCGGCAACAAATTCCTGATCTGTGTCGATCGTATCGGTAAATTTAGCGTTGCTAGGCAGATAACGCATGACGTCACCGTTGTTGATCTTGACAGTCCATGTGATGATCTCGCCGTCTTTGCTGAGCTTGCCCGATTTTTCAATATCCTTTGTTTTGATAGAGGTGGAAGTACCTTCTACATCATCACCAAATTTGATAAAGTTTTTTAAATAGTCCCCGTTGTAACTTGTGCTGCCAAAATTATCAGCCTTGACGCGGTAAGTGATGGTATAGGTGCCCTTTTGCAGGGTCTGACCACTAGTGCCCAAGGTGATCATTTTGCCCGTACTACCTGTGGTATCTGCCCAAGAAATGTCGGGCGCAGAACCATCCGGGCCAGTAACTTGGAGGAAGGTGTCAACATAGTCGAAGGTGACCCCGGACGGATTTGTGAGTGTATCGGTCAGCGTCAGGGGGGCTGCTCTGTCCTCCTTCAGGGTAAGTTTTACAGTGTAATCAACGTAAGCATTCTTGCCGTCGTACTTAAGCCCGGCAGATTGTTTATCCAGACTGAATTTCTTTTCCTCGCCGGGCGTGGTGCTTTCTTCGCGCTTAATATAAATGGTGACCTTTGCTTTTTCGTTGACCTTAAACTCATTGCTCCCGCCGGTCGTGACCTTGGTTTGGTCCCACCGGAAATCAAAGTTGACTGTACTTCTGACCTTGGTGGTATTCGACACCTGATCCTGATGAATAAAATCACGGTCATAGGTGAACAGGACGTACCACTTACCGTTTTCCTTTACAAACTGGTAGGTGCCACAAACGCTGCCCTTTGGACCGGTATAGTTCGGATCGATCAAGTCGCCAGTTTCCGAAGCAACGCTCTGCAAGTCAAAAGCCTCCGGCAAAGCTACTTTAACCTTGTAGTCATGGCTTGCAATGTCCTGAGCCGGAATATCCTTCAGTTCAAGGTAGCCGTGCATTTGGTCAGTGACAACGCTGGTGGCAACATCAACGTATTGGCTGCCCTGCTGCTTCTGAATCTTGAAATCAGTAACATAATTAGTACCGTCCAAGGCAGAGCCAACGGTCGTGGTGCTTACGGTCATGGGCTCACCCGCCAGCGTAAGCATATCGGGGGCTTTCAGTGCGCCGTCAACGGCAGAGGAGAGCATCTCGTCTGCGTACTGGGCGGCGGCAACATCCACCACGGCCAGAACCTCGGCGTTGGAAAGGGTGACCTCAGCCACCTTGCCGTCCACGTCGCCGGAGATGACGGTCAGGGTGTCGTCGTCCGCCTCGCTCACGATGCCCACGGTCTCCACGGGCTGAGCGTCGGTCACGGTGGTGGTCTGCGGCTCGGCAGCGGGGGACACCACGCTGGGGATAAGGGTGTCCGCGCCGGATGCAGAGGTACTGGTGCTGTCCACCGGCTTTGCGGCGGGCTGCTCCGGGTTAGCGGTGTCGGGGAGATCGGGGGTAATCACGCTGTCGGCAGCGGGGGCATCCTCGGCGGCAGGGGCTGCATCCAACGCAGAAGCGCCGGAAGTTTCAAGCGCTGCGCCGTTCTCACCCTCAGCGTCCATGCTGAACTGGTCGTCCAGATCGTCCGCTGCACCATCGGCGCTGCTGTCCACAGCCACGGTGCGGGTGACGTACTTATTATAAATAACGATGTCGCCCACATTGGCGGCGCTGCCGTCCTCGCCGTCCAGCAGCCAGTCCATGTCGCTCATGGAGCTGCGCAGGGAAAGCACGCTGGCCTCCTGCGGGATGGCGCTCTGGGGGATACCGGCGTACTTCAGGCAGTAGGAGAGGAACATCACATCCCACTCGCCGTAGGGGTTGCCGTAAGACTGGCCGTAGCGGGAGTAGTAGCGCAGGGTCACGCCGTCCGCGGGGTCGATCTCGAAGTTTTTCTCGCTCTGCTCGTAGCCCAGCTGGGTCTTTGCCACGCTGAGCAGGTCCTCGTCCCAGTTGCCGGTCATCACGGCCTCGTCGTTGGCGGCCTGCCACTCCTCGGGGGTCTCAACGTCGGCGGAGGTGTCGCTCAGGCAGGCTACGGTGTGGTGATGCTCCGGCAGGGGGCAGGTAAGCACTTCCTCGTAGCAGGCGTCGGTGTGGTGGTGGTAGATGGGCTCCACGGTGTCCACCGTCGGCTCCAGTGCCACAGGCTCGGCCACGGCCATAGCCGCCAGCTCGGCGCTCTGGGTGGGCTCCACCACCTGCTCCACAAGCTCGCCCTCTTCCAGTCCACAGGTCAGCTCGTACTCGGTGGTATAGCAGTTTTCATCGTGGGTATGCTCAAATTTCTCGCAGATCAGGGTGCCGTCCTCGGGGTCGAAGCAGTCGTCACCGTGGACGTGCTCTTCTTCCATGCAGGTCAGGGTCTGCACCTCGGTGTAGCAGTCCTCGGTGTGCTCGTGGGGCACAAACTCGATCTGCGGCTCCAGTGCCAGCGGCGCGGGCTCAGCCTCAACGGTGGGCTGGCTGGTGGCAGCAGCGGCGGCCACCTCGTCCGCATTTTCAAGCTCGCCTTCCTCGTAACCGCAGGTGAGCACCTTGGTGTAGCAATCCGCGGTGTGGATGTGCTCCTCCTCGCCGCACTGGTACTGCGCGGTCATCGAGATGCCCACGCCATGCAGCTGCCAGTTGACGAACAGGGTGGTGATCATGGCAAGTGCCAGCACAAATGCGGTGTAGCGCCGCAGGGTGTGCCGGTTCTCACGGAACCGCTCCATGTACGTTTTAAGAATGTCGTTCATAACGAAATACCTCCTCCCGGGGTCAATGGATCAACGAGAAACTGGACAAGGGCCATATCCGCAGGAAAACCCTGCCCACGATCTGGCTTTTTTCAACGCAGCCTATCACGCTGCTGCGGCTGTCGATGGAGGTGGCACGGTGGTCGCCCAGCACGAAGTAGCGGTTTTCCGGCACCTGATAGGGGAACCGGATGTCGCATTCGCCCACGGTCAGCGCGTCCACATAGGGTTCGTCCAGCGCCACGCCGTTTACCGAGACTACGCCGTTCACGTCCATATCGATCACATCACCGGGCTGCCCGATGATGCGTTTGAGCAGCAGCTTGTTCTGCCAGTAAAACCCGCACAGCTCGCCGTTTTCAATGTGGTTGGATTTTACCAGCAGGATAATGTCTTTATCATTTAATGTAGGGTACATGCTGTCGCCGGAGACCTGAAGCACCGGCAGAAACAGCGTAGCCAGCAGCACAGCTACTGCGGCTACCACCACCAGAATATAGATCGTACTGCGCAGCACCCGCTGGTAGCGGTTCTGGTACGCAAGACGCTCACGTTCTGCGGCCACTTCCTCGGTGGAAGGGATGGAAGCGAACCGGATATCGCGTTTTTTCATGTTTCCTCCGAAGGCAGGCCGTCTGTGCTGCGATACTGGTCCAGCAGCTCGTTGGCCTTGTGGTCAAATGCCTGCCAGCGCTGCTGCACCTCCTGCTCGGCGCGCTCTACCATGGCCTTGCAGTCGGCCTCGGTCTGGGTGCGTTTTTGCGCGGCGGCGGCGGTCATGGCGTCGCATTCCTGCTGCGCCTGCGCTTTCAGGCTGTCGGCGTCTGCCTGTGCCTGCTCCAGAATGCGCTTGGCCTCGCTGCGCGCCTGCGAAAGGGTATTGGCGGCGGTGGCGTTGGTGTCCGCAAGACTGGCCTGCACCGAGTGCAGATAGTCATCGGCGGCGGCCTGCGCGGCGGCGAACACGTTGTTCAGCTCCAGCGCGGCCTGCGCGATGGAACCGGCGCTTTCCAGCCGCAGCTGCCGGTCCTGCAGCTGCGCGGTAAGCGCGGCGTTCTGCGCCTTGAGCTGGTCCTCGCTCTGCTTCAGCGCATAGATGATCTCTATCAGTTCAGCGCGGTGCATCCGCCGCAGTTCACGATCTGCCATTTGCGTACAAACTCCCGAATGTAAAGATAACGAAATTTTTTTCGAAAATACCGAAAAAACTTAAAGAAAATGCCTGAAAACTCACTTGTTGCCACGCAATTTGCGCAGCTGGAGAGACCTTTTATAAACTATCTTATTTTAGCACATTCCATGTAACAACAATATAACAAATCAGACACAAAATCAAGAGATAAAGCCCAAAAAATATCGCATTTTTTTGCTTTTTATATAGAAAAAGCCCAAAAAACGGCCACTGACCCCCCAAAAGCTTAAAAAGTTTGTTCACAATTCTGGAACGTGAAGTACTGCGCAGTAATGCACTGAATTACAGCGTGTACGAAAAACGGGAGCCGCACTTTTCGAAAAAAGCGCGGCTCCCGGATCTGAACTTTGGGGTGATGCTTTTACTTGCCGAAGCTGCCCAGCAGGCTGTTCAGCGATACAAAGGACTGGTAGATGACGTTAACGTTGTTGATGATGGAGCTTGCACCGGAGAAGATGCGGGCAATGTAGTTGAACACCTTGCCGATGTCCAGGAAGGACTGATAAGCGTTGCTGGCGCCGCCGTCCAGATAGGTCATCTCCTCGGCTTCGATGGTGGAATAGCTGGCGGGCATTTTCATGGTAGAAGTAGTCATGGTAAGATCCCTTTCTTCAATGGTGTCATTGCGTTTACAGCAGTGTTCAGAACATGGTGGAGACCAGCAGGGTGGTAAGCAGGGCACCGGCCACAAGGGCAGGGCCTACATACTTCTGCCACTGGGCGGCAGGCTGGGTGGTGGGCTGCGGCACGGTAGAAGTACCGACCTTGGCAGTCCAGTGGGCGTAGATGGTGGCGTCGGAGGTGAACACGGTGGAGGTGGTCACCTTGCTGCCGCCCACCGGCTCGGTGTACCAGCCGTCAAAGGTGTAGCCCGTCATGGTAGGCTGCTCGGGCGTGCTCTCCAGTTTGCCGGACAGGTTCGTGTAGGTTACCACGGTGGAGCAGATGCCGCCTTGGGCATCCATACCAATGGCGTACACGTTCTCTTCCTTTTTGCTCCCTGAAGTTTTGTCGGCGGCAAATGCAGCCGGCAGTGCGCAGCACAGCAGCGTGAACAGGCAAAGCCCGACCACCAGCGTTTTCAGGAATTTTTTCATGAGATCCCTCGCTTTCCTTCACAAAGATGGAGACACTGCCCCGCCCGGGGACAGCCCGGACATCGGCGTAGTTTCTTCAACTTATTTTTATCACATCCAGTGTACCAGAATCGCAACAAAAAATACAGTCTTTTGAGAAAATAATAAGAAAAATCAGGAAAAAAATAAATTTCACCTTTGCAATATGAATCTTGTGCCCCCTGCGGACTGTGTTTTTTGAAAAACGCATCCCGCAAAACTTGCCTTTCGTAAAAACATGGAAGGATATGGAAAACGCAGGGTCCCGGCCGCAAAGCCCAAAAACCGACCCAAACCGCCGCAAGTGCGGCAGACAGCGCACAGAAAAAGCTGCAAAAATGCGGCGCACCTCTTGTGGAACAGCGGAAAATATGCTATACTGTTTTGCATGATGCGCCATCGCCAAGCGGTAAGGCAGGGGACTTTGACTCCCCCATCGTAGGTTCGACTCCTGCTGGCGCAACCAGAAGAAGGCCGCTGCACAGTTTCCTGTGCAGCGGCCTTCTTTATTTTTTGTTCTCCGGCAGCTTGAAGTAGCCGCGGTATTCGTCCGAGTAGATCTTGCTGCCCATACGGCTCACACCGCCGTACAGGTGGGTGCGCATCAGCGGCTCGATGGCGTCCAGATCCTTCTCACGCAGGATGCGCAGCATCTCGGCGTGCTCGCTGACGACGCTGGACACGTTGCGTGCACCCACGATGTCCAGACGGATAAAGCGGGAGTAGTCTGCCTGCGGGCGGGTCATCTGCTCCCAAAGGTACTCCTTGCTGGTCTTGTGGAACCAGTACTCGTGCATGGCAAGGTCGCAGCTGAGGAAGTGGTTGAAATCAAAGTTCTCCGGGTCGCTGCGCCCCGCAGCGGCTTCCAGCAGCATATTATAAAGGTGTTCTACCGCAAGGATCTCCATGGGCGAGCAGCTCTGCACAAAATCCCGGAACACCATGCCCTCCACTGCAACACGCTGGAAGATGAGCTGGTCCACCACGCCGGTGTCGATGGCGGTAACGATGGTGCCCTTGCAGGGAATGATCTGCACAAAGCGGTTCTGCTCCAGCCGCTGCAAAACGCTGCGGATAGGAGTGCGGGAAACGCCGAACCGCTTGCACAGCTGGTTTTCGCTCAGCGCTTCCCCGGGCAGGATCTTCAGTGAGCAGATCTCGTCCTCGAGAATATGATAGAGCTCATCAGTGTGCTGTAATGTAGCCATAGTTGTTCTCCATTTATCCGGTAAATGTAATCTTAGTATCATTGTACCGTTACAGCAACTGAATGTCAATGCTGGAATGGAACTTAATTTGAATACTTGTATACAAGAATGCGCACTCGCGCACGGAACTGTTCCTGAAACTGAAAAACTGATATACCACTTTGCAATGCGGGAAAAGTGCTGATAAAATGCTGCAATCAAGTGACTGTTGTACCAAATGCACAAAGAAAACAGGAAACAACTGTCAAATTGCTATAATTGCAAGGCGCTGTGCTTGTTTCGCGGTAACGCTGCGAGATGATATGCTGTATACAGGATTTTACTAAAAAAGCTGCAAGGGCACACACCCCGCAGATACCGGCTCGTCTCCGGCAAATACAACAGGGTGTTTGCCTTTTTTGCGTGCGTGCTTGCTTTGCCGCACAAAAGGCGGTAAACTGGGTACAGACAAAATGCCCGAAAAGGAGAAACGACATGGCATACACAAAGGCTGACCTCAAGCACGACCTTGCCGCGATGGGGCTGACAGGCAACGAGACCATCCTGATCCATTCCTCCATGAAGTCCATCGGCCCGGTGGAGGGCGGCGCAGACACGGTTCTGGACGCATGGATGGAGTTTTTTGCAGAGGGCTTGCTGCTGCTGCCCACCCACACATGGCGGTTCATCAACGAGGAAAACCGAGTGTTCGATGTACGCCACAGCCCGTGCTGCGTGGGCATTCTGCCGGAGCTGTTCCGGCAGCGCCCCGGCGTGGTGCGCTCGCTGCACCCCACCCACAGCATGGCGGCTTACGGCAAGGGCGCAGCTGCGTATCTGGAAGGGGAGTTGGACGCCAACACCCCCTGCACTCCCGGCGGCTGCTACGACCGGCTGCGGGCAGCCCACGGCAAAGTGTTGCTGCTGGGGGTCACCCACGCCCGCAACACCTTTATCCATAGTGTGGAGGAGGTACTGAACGTGCCGAACCGCCTGACCGACAAGCCCATGCAGATGACCGTGGTGGACGAAGCCGGGGCGCAGCACACCGTCTATATGCGCCGCCACTACAACGCACAGCAGCCGCACATCTCGGAGGATTTCGTCAAGCTGGAACAGGCATATCTGGACTGCGGCGCAGCCCGGAATACAAAATTTGGCGATGCAAAGTGTATCCTGTGCGACGCCGAGGGGCTTTTCCGGGTCACCCGCCATGTTCTTGCTCCGAACCCCGAAGCTTTTGTCACCGAGCCGGTCATCCCGCCGGGGCGCTGGCAGAGGATGATTTTATAATGCAAAGCCGGGTAGCTTGCAGCTGCCCGGCATTTTTTACTTTTTGCTCAGCAGAAGCGGATACGGTACTCCCGGGGGGTACAGTGCTTGATCTCCCGGAAGGTCTTGATAAAGTAGCTGGCGTCCGAAAAACCGCATTCCAGCCCCACCTCGCCGGTCTTGAGCCGGGTGGAGCGCAGCAGCTCGGCGGCTTTTTCCACCCGGAACTGCTTGACGTACTGGATGGGCGTGATACCCAAAAACTGCCGGAAACTGCGCAGACAGGCACTTTCGCTCAGGGCAACGCAGTCGGCCAGTTTTTCCACGGTCAGCTCCTCAGCGTAGTGCTCCTCTACATAGCGCAGCATCTGCTTCATCCGCTCCGAGGCAATCTGCTCCTGCTCCGATACCTTTACTTTGCCGCTGACGCATTGGGTAATGAGCAGCCGCAGGGCGGCAGTAAGGTGGTAACGCACCCGGTTCTCGTAGTCGAAAGGCTCGTCCGCCACGCCCTTCCACGCCTCCCGCAGGCAGAGCAGCACCTGCCGCTGCCATGGTACGGCCTCGTCCAGCAAAAAGAAGGGCGGCGTGCCCGGCTGCAAAAGCGGCCGGATGAGTTTTTGCCAGAATACGGTGTCCATGCCGCCGACAAGTCTGGGCTGGAACACGCCGGAGTGCAGCAGCGCCCTGCCCTCGGCAGGCTCTACCGCGTGCAGCGCCCCGGAGTTGATAAACACCCCCTGCCCGGTCTGCAGGGTCAGCCGGGTCTTGTTCACATCTACATGGATAGGTCCCAGCGCCGCCAGAATAAACTCGAACTCCTCGTGCCAGTGCCACGCCACCGAAAAGCAGGAAAGATCCTCGGCATAGCAGGCGATAGGGAACAGCGGGCTGCCGTGCTGGGCCTGCTCCCGCCCGGCGGCATCGGCCACCACGGCAGTAGCGCTGGACAGCCCCACCCGCCCGCTGGTATAAGAGGCACAGCTTGTCTGATATGCCATATTCACCAAATCCTTTCCGCAATACTTTGAATGTTTTTTGTCAATGCCGGTTTTGTTGCATATACTATGCGGTTCTGTTCTATAATTTGCGATTGTTTTGTGGTATTATCCTATCAGAGCTTCCAAGCTCAGTATAGCACCAAGGCAGCTGGGACGCAAGCTGTGCAAGCGTTTCCACTGCCGGGCAAAACTGCCATTCTCCCGCCGTCTGTCCAAAGAGGACTGGACGGCAAGTGTAACATAAACCATTTCATCAAGGAGGTATTCCTATGCTTCGTATCGAGTATTTTGATAAGGAACGTTTCATGCGCCAGCTTTCTGCCAGCCACGGCAGCGTGCTGCTGCATCTGGACAACGGCAAGACCTGCGACCTGAAGCAGGACGCTACCGCACGCTCCATGCTGCAGATGATGGACACTGCCCCCAAAAAGGGCTTTGACCTCACCGTGACCGACCCCGCCGACGTGACCGGCTTCCTGCGCTATATGCTGGAGGCAGGCCGCACCGAGCGCGTGGCCGGCTGAGTAATGCCAATCTCTTATCCCAATAAGTGTCACAGCAAAAGCAAAACGCCTGCCCCGGTCATGCCGGGGCGGGCGTTTTGCTCATTTTACCGGAAAGCTTGCGCGGGCGGGCAGTCTGTGGTAAGCTGAAAGCAGAAAAAACAAGATGGAGGGAACGACTATGAACCTGAAGGAAGCATTCCGCTACCAGAACAAGCTCCAGTCTCTGCTGGACGAGGCGCAGGGCATTCTGGATTGCGATGCCAACGTGACCAAGGTGGCCAACACCTATCTGCGCCATAAGGTGATGCCCGAGGCCGAGGACGAGACCGTTATGGACGTGGCACAGACCGAATATGCAGAGCAGATCACCGACATTGCCCGGTTCATGCTCTATCTGCTGGAGGAAAAAAGCCGCCTGTTTGCCGCCATCCGCAAGGCAAAGGATGCGCTGGACATGGATATGGACAGCGAGGTCAGCCTGAATGCCGCGCGGCAGAGCATTGCCCGCACCTTCAAGCGGATGAACGATCTGCGCAGCTCCGAGCAGCTGCTCTCCGGCGGGGGCACCGGATACCGCTTCAACGCCGAGGGCAACCAGATCTCCTACTGCTGCGATGTGAAGCGGGTGACTACTATCAACTACGACCGCAAGGTCATCCATGCGGCGCTGGGCAAACTGAACCGGCAGGCAGACGAGACCTCCAACCGGCTGGACCTCTGCCTTGTGACCTCCAAGGTGGACTACACCGTCCCCTTTGATGTGAACGCCAGCTTTGCCGAAGCCTTTGAGACCTATCTGGAAAACGCCAAAAACTAAATGAGCACTCTACCGGCTATTTTGGGTGCGGCAAGCGCCGGGTGCACGGCTGCCGGTTCAGGTGCAGATGAACTATAAGGCTGCACATTTCCGCAAGGAAGCTTCGGTACGGCTCACCTTACGAGCCAGCATAATATGAAAAAATCTTGCGTTCGGCTTTTCCGCCACCGCCAGACGCTTTTTCGCCGAAACCGTCCCTTGCTTTTTCCCGCATTCCTGCTACCGTGCTTACGTCTCCATGGGCAGGCAGACAAGCCACCCTTCATGATTTTGCCCCCGCAGATTTTGCGGGCGCACACCTTCTGCGTGCCGGGCGGGCGCTTTGCGCCCCTGTGCACACAAAAAATGGCAGCCGTCCCTGCGCTTGCCGTATCCAAAATAGCCGGTGGAAAACCAAAACCGGAGGTATGAGCTATGAAAAGGTATAAGCTGTTTTATCTCATCGGGCTGCTGTTTTTTCTTGCTGCGGCGCTGAACTTTGTTACCGGAGGGGATCACGCTACGGCAGTGGTATGGCGCTGCCTTGGCGCTACCTTTTTGCTGCTAGGGTGTTCGCAGCAGAAAAAATAAAGCAGCAAGCCAGCCCCGGCGGAAAAAGCTGCCGGGGCTGCAATTCTTTGCGGGGCTCGTTCGTATTCCAGACAGAACGACTGAATTTCGACAAAAACGAGGTATGATCATGTCAACCAAAACGATCTATTCCACTGCCACGACCCGCTTTGACCTGAGCGCTGCGGCACTTCATATCCTTGCTATGGCGCTGATGCTGATGGACCACCTGTGGGCGACCCTGCTGCCTGCGCAGGAATGGCTGACCTGTGCCGGGCGGGTGGCCTTTCCCATCTTTGCCTTTATGGCGGTGGAGGGCTACTTCCACACCCACGACCTGAAAAAATACACCTTGCGTCTGCTGCTGTTTGCCCTGCTTTCAGAGATCCCCTTCGACCTGATGTACGGCGGCACATGGTTCTACCCGGTGCACCAGAACGTCATCTGGACGTTGCTTTTGGGCATTCTGGGCGTCCATTTGATGGAAACCGTGCGCAAAAAGCAGAAAACATGGATGTACCTGCTGGTATCCGCCCTTGTGGTGGCAGCAGGCGCAGTGCTGGGCACGCTGGGCATGGTGGACTACTACGGCGCCGGTGTGCTGACCGTGTTCATCTTTTACTTCTTCCATGGGCGCAAGTGGTGGTGCCTGCTGGGGCAGCTGGCGGCGCTGTACTGGGTCAACGTGGAACTGCTGGGCGGGCTTATGTACCCCATCCAGCTCTTCGGTATGGACTTTGAGCTTTGCCAGCAGGGGCTGGCGCTGCTGGCACTGGTGCCTATCTGGCTGTACCGCGGGCGGCAGGGCTACCACAGCAAGCCGTTCCAGTATGCCTGCTACGCCTTTTACCCTGTGCATATGCTGCTGTTGGTTCTGGTGCTGAACTTCGTGAACCGATAAGGAAAACGGAGCGCTCCAAAGGCATTTTTATGCGTGGAGACGTAGAGGCAGATCACCGCTGAAATGGCCAAAGCGCATGCGGAAACTATTTCAATATCCCGTCGGTACAAGGCCGCTGCACAAACTCTGTGCGGCGGCTTTTTTGCGGCAAAAACCGACACTTGTTCACAAAAAGTTCAGCCTTTTGAGCAAAAAATACTATTTTTTTCGTGTAAAATAGACAATACGGATTGAATGCCGCCCGCGATTGGATTATAATAATAGTGTATGCAAAAACGCATCTGCTGCTTTTTTATGATTTTTTATCGCTTGAAAACAGCGTAGCTGCGCGATGCGGGCTACTGAAAAGAGAGAGCTGCCGTTGCGGGTCTTTGCCGCAAACGGCTTGTTTGCCATAGCAGCCGGGGCGTTATGTTCCGGTTATTTGTCCTTAGGAGGAAAAACAAGGTGAGAGTAGGTCTTGACATCGGTAGCACCACCATCAAGTGCGTGGTGCTGGGCGAGCATGATGAACTGCTGTATTCTACATACGAACGACATTATAGTCATATTCTGGAAAAGGCGCAGGAGCTGCTGCGGCGCATTGATGCCGAGCATCTGCATGGCCGCAAGGCGCTGCTCAGCATCTCCGGCTCTGCCGGTATGGGCTTGGCCGACAGCTGCGGTGTGCCCTTTGTGCAGGAGGTATTCTCCACCCGCGTGGCGGTCAAGCGCTTTATGCCAAAGACTGATTGTGTCATTGAGCTGGGCGGCGAGGATGCCAAGATCCTGTTTTTGACCAACGGCACCGAGGTGCGCATGAACGGCAGCTGTGCCGGCGGCACCGGTGCTTTCATCGACCAGATGGCCACTCTGCTGAAGATGAGCGCTGAGGAGATGAACAAGGCCGCCGAACAGGCGCAGCGCACCTATACCATCGCCAGCCGCTGCGGCGTGTTTGCAAAAAGTGACGTGCAGCCGCTGATCAATCAGGGTGCCCGCACCGAGGATATCGCCGCCAGCATCTATAAGGCTGTGGTCAACCAGACCATAGCCGGTCTGGCACAGGGCCGCCCCATCAAGGGCAATATCCTTTATCTGGGCGGCCCGCTCACTTTCAGCACCGTGCTGCGCAAGAGCTTTGACGAAGCGCTGAACGTGACCGGCACCTGCCCGGAAAACAGCCTGCTGTATGTGGCGCTGGGCGCTGCGTTGTATGCCGATAAGGAATTTGTGCTCACCGAGGTGGCCGATGCGCTGGACAAGTACGCCGCCACTGCTACCTATGCCAGCGAGCCGCCGCTGTTCGCCAGCAAGGAGGAGTACGAGGCTTTCCACGCACGGCACATGTCCCACAGTGTGCCCCGCGTGGCTTTTAGTGCCCACTGCGGGCCGGTGCATATCGGCATCGACTCCGGTTCTACCACCGTCAAGCTGGTGGTGGTGGACGAAAAGAGCCAGATTTTGTACACCAACTATCAGCCCAACCTTGGCAACCCGCTGCCTCTGATTCGGGAGCAGCTGCTCAAGATCTACAAGGAGCACCCGGGGCTGCAGGTGGCCAGTGTTACCACCACCGGCTACGGCGAGGAGTTGGTAAAGAACGCTTTCCGCTGTGATTACGGTCTGGTGGAAACGGTGGCGCATTTTACCGCTGCCAAGTACTTTATGCCGGACGTGGACTTCATCATTGACATCGGCGGGCAGGACATGAAGTGCTTCAAGATCGAGGACGGCGCCATCAGCAACATCTTCCTGAACGAGGCCTGCTCCTCCGGCTGCGGCAGCTTTTTGCAGACCTTTGCGCAGGCACTGGGCTATGACGTCAAGGAGTTTGCCGCGCTGGGTCTGTTCGCAGACCGCCCGGTGGACTTGGGCAGCCGCTGCACTGTGTTCATGAACAGCTCGGTCAAGCAGGCGCAAAAGGACGGTGCCAGCATCGAGAATATCTCCGCAGGCCTGTCCATCAGCGTGGTCAAGAACGCGCTGTACAAGGTGATCCGCGCTTCCAGCCCGGAAGAGCTGGGCCGCAAGATCGTGGTACAGGGCGGTACCTTTTATAATGAAGCCGTGCTCCGTGCCTTTGAAAAAGAGATGGGCGTGGAGGTCATCCGGCCGGACATTGCCGGTCTGATGGGCGCTTACGGCGCTGCTTTGTACGGCCTGCGCCAGAGCCATAAAAACAACCAGACCACCTCTGCCATGATGGACGAGCAGGAGCTGGAAAAGTTTGCACAGCAGGTGGTCAGCGTCAAGTGCGGCGGCTGCGGCAACCATTGCCAGCTGACCGTCAATACCTTTGCCGATGGCCGCAAATTCATCTCCGGTAACCGCTGCGATAAGCCCGTTACCGGCAAAAGTGAGGACAACAGCCTGAACCTGTACGCCTACAAGCAGCAGCTGCTGGCCAGCTACAAGCCTGTGCCCGGCAAGCGCGGTTCCATCGGCATTCCGATGTGTCTGGGCTTCTATGAGCTGCTGCCCTTCTGGTACGCCTTCTGGACGAGCCTTGGTTTTGCGGTGCACACCAGCCCGGTGTCCACCCGCGGGCTGTATCTGGCCGGACAGGCTACCATCCCCAGCGATACCGCCTGCTTCCCGGCAAAGCTGAGCCACGGCCACATCAAGGCGCTGAGCCAGATGCAGCTGGACGCCATCTTCTACCCCTGCCTGACCTACAATGTGGACGAGGGCTTGGGCGACAACCATTATAACTGCCCGGTGGTGGCCTACTACCCGGAGGTTCTGGCAGGCAACTGCCCGGAGCTGGAAGGCAAAAAGTTCATCTATGATTATGTGGGCATCCACCGTCCCAAGGATTTTGTGCACAAGATGGCAAAGGAGGTGCTGCCCAAGTACTTTGGCGGCATCTCCGAGCGGGAGGTGCAGGCCGCAGCCGATGCCGCCTACGCGGAGTACGAAGCGCACATGGCAAAGATCCGGGTAAAGGGCAGTGAGATCATTGACGAGGCGCGCCGTCAGGGTAAGCGCATCATTGTGCTGGCAGGCCGTCCCTATCATGTAGACCCGGAGGTCAACCACGGCATCGACCATCTGATCACCCGCCACGGGGCTGCGGTGGTCACCGAGGACAGCATCTCCAACCGGGTGCAGAAGTTCCCCACCAGCGTGCTGAACCAATGGACCTACCACAGCCGCCTGTACGCTGCCGCTAAGTACTGCACCACCCAGAAGGATATGGATCTGGTGCAGCTGGTGTCCTTCGGCTGCGGCGTGGATGCCATTACCACCGACGAGACCCGCGAGATTTTGCAGCGGGGCAACAAGCTGTATACCCAGCTGAAGATCGACGAGATCACAAACCTCGGTGCCGTGAACATCCGTCTGCGCAGCCTGTTCGCCGCACTGGACGAGCGGGACGAGGCCGCCGCAGAAAAGTCAGAATAAAAGAAACCCTGAGATAGGCTGAAGGGCTTCCCCCAGCGGGGGGAAGTCTTTGCGGGGACTATCTTGTTTAGAGCAACATAGGAGGAACCTATGGAATATCATTATCCCAAATTTACCCCGGAGATGAAAAAGACCCACACCATCCTCATCCCCAACATGGCCATCACCCAGTTCCGGCTGCTGGAATACGCCCTGCGCTACGACGGCTACAAGTGCGAGATCCTGGGCAACTGCGGCAGCGCCGTGGCACAGCTGGGCCTGAAATACGTCCACAACGACACCTGCTATCCGGCCCTGCTGGTCATCGGCCAGTTCCTGGATGCCCTGAACAGCGGCAGGTATGACCTGGATCATACGGCCCTGCTCATCACCCAGACCGGCGGCGGCTGCCGTGCTTCCAACTACATCCACCTGCTGCGCAAGGCCCTGGCGAAGGCAGGCTATGGCCAGGTTCCGGTGGTGAGCCTGAACTTCTCCGGATTGGAGAAGGACTCCGGCTTCCCCATGACCCTGCCCCTGATGCGCAAGCTTCTGGCCTGCATCTACTACGGCGACCTGCTGGTGGCCCTGAAGGCCCAGACGGAGCCCTATGAGACCCACAAGGGGGACGCGGCCGCTTTGCAGGAGAAGTGGTTGGACACCATCTGCGGCTGGGTCATGGAGGACAAGGGCTGGTCCGGCCGGGAGATCAAGGCCGCCATGCCCAAGATCGCCGCAGAGTTCGCCGCCATTCCCGTTCACCGGGTACCCAAGGTGAAGGTGGGCGTGGTAGGGGAGATCTACGTGAAATACTCCCCCCTGGGCAACAATGACCTGGAGAAGTTCCTGGCCTCCCAGGACTGCGAGGTGAACCTGCCGGGCCTGATGTGCTTTGTGCAGTACTGCGCCT